>Ga0105055_10007366_pt1 | contig 14665 bp, 17 predicted proteins | sample BON03_FD_78090 | JGI IMG/M metagenome (GOLD analysis project Ga0105055, IMG submission 78090) | Freshwater microbial communities from Lake Bonney liftoff mats and glacier meltwater in Antarctica - BON-03 | ecosystem: Environmental > Aquatic > Freshwater > Ice > Glacier meltwater | place: Lake...
AAATTATTCTTTTGCAGCTCGACGTTGAAAGCGAAGAAGTGGAACGGACGGTCGAAAGCTATTTCCCCGACAATTGGGACAATTCCAGAGCGCTAGTTGCGCTTGAACTGAAAATTGATCCAAACCCCGGCCGATCAATGATAAGAAGCATACGCGACCTTGCACCAGTTTTTGGATCGAAGATAACGATGTGCAACTCAAAATTATGAGCATTTGAAAACTTTGATCAACGTCAGTTCAGCTCCTGGCCTTGATTTTACTTTGAAGCTCACTACTCTCCGGGTAATAACATCAATGTTATTTCTGCAACCAAACAACAAGTTTGCGACCGTGACGCAGGATATGCGCGATAGTGAATGGCATCACTTTGTCAGCAGCCAGGAGCCTTGTTGCTTAAATTCTGAAGTAAGCTTTTTTGAACTTCAAAATGTCTATGTTGATACGGATGCCGTGCAGACCGTCATCAATTGCGTTCAGAGTACGTATGAACAGAACGTACAGAAAGCCTTGCGATTGGGTGTCATCTTCCTGGAGAGAAAGAAAGCACACAAAATGATTTTCAAAGGAAGCTGTCTATTCCCTCGAGCCAGACATTTTTTCAGCACTTGCAGAGAATCTCGCAGAAGAGCGGCATAGTGTCTCTTAAGGAATCGATTCCAAGAATCAACGAATCCACGATTTGAAGTAGCACAGAAACCACAACTTCCATTTAGCAAGTCGTGCACATTTTCACACTTATGAGGGGAGTATCAATGTAGCAACATCGTGCAGCTCAAGTGTTCTTTCGAGGTGCGTAAACTGCTTTCATAAGATTACTTTTTTTTGGTAAATTTTTGAAGGGCTGTCTGACATAGTCTCTGACAAAAAACTTGTTGTGCAGTGCAAAAGATCAACAGAGTAAGTGTGAACCTTCTAAATGAAGCAATCCTACCGCTTTTCGAGCTGATCAATCTACTCAAAAACACACAGTGTCTCTTCATTTGTTCGAGCTTTTTATTTGATTCGTTTCTGGAAGCACTGAGTTTGCATACCAGATCTGCACCCGATTGTTTGCATGATTCCTCGAGGTTTGCTACTAACTCAGCAAGTTCCACTGCCATGTCGGCAGCAACCTCATATTGTTGTGCATTAACTTTTGACAAATCAGCAATAGTTTGATTGAGCGACATGACCACCAGAGCTGTATCCTGTTGAAACGTTTCCAACTTTGTTTGCTGAAAAAGAAGGTCTCTTGACGCACTCTTGACGCTTGCTTCCTGCACGTCGGCGCACATAGCTTCCAAAGACTCTACCTTCGTGCAGAGACCTCTTATGATCTGATTGGCAGCCACCAATTCCCATTGTATCACAAAAATTTCGTGATCCTTGATGTATAGCTTCTGGTAAAAGTCTGTGGCGTATGGAGAGAGGTCGAAACTCCTAGCATGTCCAGCTAGGTGGAAATCCAGACGTTCCCGCACGGAATCGTCTAGTGGCTGACTGGTGGATCTGCAGTGTCGAAGTGCTTCATAGCATCGGCGGCCACAATCTTGATGGCCGCGTTTATCGTCGGGAATTGAGCAAATTTGCGGGATAATGTGGCATCTTGCTGGATCATTGCCACCCGTGCAATCTGTGTGATGCGCTCTTCGACCAGACTCAAACATGCGGATTCCCACATGAAGCGAGGGAGCTTCTGTGTCAGATCAAAGAACATTTTTGGCGTGCGGCTCCTGGCGATTTCAGGGAGAGCTTCGAGAATGTAGGGAGCGATACTCGGCCACTTGACGTCTTGCTCCCATCTAATTTTATACTCATAATTTCCATACATACAAAAGGCACTCATAGCGTAGTGAGAGAGCTTGTAACTCACTAAAAGTTGACCCTGACAGTGATACAACTTGTGCTTATATACATTTCAAGGAACAAAACGAGAACCAAGATTTATTTTCACCCGAAATAGCATAATACTCGAGATATGCATTCATCAATAGTTAGTAACTAACGGTACTTTCACGTTCTGTAATTCCCAAAAAATTGGCTTGCAGAAATCTTCACGCTTAAGATTCTTCTGTGTCTAACCCATCTTGTGTGCGTGTGGGTTTTGAGTGTGTCTATGCGCCGGTAATTGTGTGCATATTTGTGCGGTATGTGGCGTGCATGTGGCGGACATGTGCGACAGTGCATGTCGATATGTGTGTATGTTTACGCATCAGTATGTGCGTATACATGTGCGTATGTATGTGCATAAGTATGAGCGTAGATATGTGCGCAATCATGTGTGCGAATATGTGCGTGCATGTGTATTGAGCTATATGCCTGCTTGCGTGTGACTCAAGACAGACCACTACACTTTGCACCCACGAAAGACTTGCTCTCCCTCCATGTGGGTACAGTTTAGCCTCACTGCATAAGTGCCCGCGATGCACTTGTAGATTTTCTTCTTCATGCTGTTACTAAAGCAGTTTATTGCCTCCAGAACTAGCTTCGCCATGCTGGTAGGCAACTCCGGAATTGGATTCAAGCACAGTCGCAACAGCTACATTGACCCGTTCCTGTGCGACCCAAAGGCCATTGCCTCCATCCGAATGCTGCTATCCGGACGAGAGAAGCTCGCACAGTTCAATGTGGTACGCACAAACCTCACCAAGCTTGATATTACATATGAAGCCACTCCTCCATTTCGGCGTAGACCAACACTATCTGTGAACAATACGAGCCCATCCCAACAAAACCAGGCTCTCAGATTTGCGCAACTGTTGAACCTGATACAAGCATTGACACAACAGCATCTTGTGTTCCGGAGTGGACAGCAAGAGCATGTGGGGACGCTGTTTATGTATACTCGCGGAGTTTCGTATTCCATGGCACAGGGATTTTTCCAGTCCTTCATGCATCAGTATTTGACCAAGACAGTGGGTATAGTATTTTCGTCTCTCCAGGTTTCGACAATTACTGCCATTCATGGCTATTCGACCGAGTTCCCCTCCAACCTGTATTATGAAGAACAAACCCTCACCAAGACATGGCCCGATCAACTGTACATCAAAGCTGTCGTTTTGGGTCTAGATTAATGTGCAGACATACAAAATCTCATTGACCAAGGGAATCTAGAACAAAACCTTGGCGGTGTCATGATGTTTGTCCGACTACTCGACAATCAGGATGTCAGCGCTATTTGTGCCACAGTTTCTCGTATTGAATATACAACGCAACGCTGCACAGCCGACGATATTCGGCATGCCAGCTTGCCTGGTGCCTCCGCATGGGGATCCACAATTCTTGAGCTGGATGTCTTGTGTGAAGGAACGCTGGAGCACCAGCAGCTCTTGTCAAAGCAGCGCCAACAGGCACTACCAACACCAGCACCACCGTCTTGCAGTGCTCATCTTTTCTCGAGCGACGATTCTCTTTTTTCCCAGTGTCTTCGAATCATTGCGCTGCGTGTCTCGCCTATCAACTTTTACTTTCTTCAAGAGCTTCGTATATGCGGACTGGATATGCGAAGCCTCTCGCATCTACTTACCGAAAAGGCAATACTCGGATTTGCAGATATGCCCACCAAATGTGGCAATGGTGTGCTGGACAATAGTGAGCAATGCGACGACGGCAATTTTGACGACAAGGATGGATGTTATGGCTGTAAAATTGACACGTTCTACGCATGCATGGGAGCATGGCGACACTCAACAGCACCGCATGAATTGGGCTTTTTGCCAATTTTGGCATGACAATAAGCGTTTATATATCAGTGTCTTTTTACAAGACTGGCGTAGAAGCCCCGACAGGGTATTGACGTTGTCCCTGTGGGCCCCTGTGGGGCTAGGTTCTATTGGAAACGAGCCATATGAATGATAATTATTATGACCGAATGATACATATTAGTCAAGGCATCCTATCTCTGAAGTGCCCTTAAAAGATGGGGCTATACCACCTTTATAGTAATTGTGTTTGGAATTGTACTTGACTCGACTTTGAAAATGAGCATATTGATTGACCTTGTAAGAAGTTTGCTGACAAGGTATGATCGGCTTGACATTGGTAGAAGGCCACGGAAACATTTGAAGTGTCCAACATATCAGAAAAGTGTGATTTGCGTATCATTTCAAATGATACATCGGATGGAAGTGGTCTTATCTTATGCCCCAAGACGTTTTTATGGCAGCCTGAACTTTGGGCCTCTCTGTATGCCAGTGCATTTTTCACCTCAGGTGCGCCTAGTCTACCGATTGCCGGCTACTACTGTGACGAAACGTGTTCCACATTTCCAGTGCCAGCCGGATATTATCTGCACATGTGCAGACTTTTTTATGTAGACGAACGTCGAGAATATGCTGTAGATCATAACACACCACGCTCGAGCGGCCATTCACAGCTATTTGCCACAGAGCATTCGATCTGTAACGTGTATTCCAACTGTATGAACATAATTATACATCAGGAAAATTCACAGCATAGCATGGCCCTACCAGGGCAGGGTGCACTGCTTGGTATTGGATACAAATGCATCTGTCGAGAGGGGTTATTTAACAAGCAAGTTTATCCTGTCAAGTGTGGAAGCCAAGGCATCGAAATTGCGTTTTTCCTGACAGAAAATGTGGATTTGCAAGGCTCAAGTGCTCAGGAACTGAACCAGAACACTGGCAGTGACACACGAAGCCATGACAATGCCACAACAAGCAATGGCAGTAACACAACACGCGCAGCAGCCCCCCCTCTACGTTCTAGCAGGTCCATCACGTCTACAATCCTTGCCTTACAGCGCATCAAGATGCGACTTTCCATATGCGAACACTGCCAATATCATCGAGTAGTTCCAGTGCTCTTCCTGTCTGGTATACGCCATCCTTGTTTGAGATACATAGTAAAATAGACGAAGACAATGTTGAGGCCAACTCGATTTCGTCCATGTCCACATGTAAAGACTGATTCATTTCAGGAAGTGTGTAAGGCAAATTTCGCACAGCCTCGACACACAAGACAGGAACATGATTTGCTGTGGTGCTAACATTACAGGCTTTGCGAGTATGTAGAACAAACTCGAAATCAAGAGTATTGGCCATCGAGTGATTGTATGCCAACACTGTCGCCTCCACAATAGCTGCAGATTTGGCAATCGTCGAGTCTACAATATGTATGAAGGCTGTTGAAATGCGTATGACTTGATGCTGACTGTGTAAATCTCGTCTCTCCTCAGTCACATGATGCAAAGTGTGATGCCACCACGGCCTATCTTCAGAGCATGCTAGTAGATACGAATTCACAATCACAAGACATCGATGCAACACCAATTCAGCCTGTCGTTTTGAGAATACAGTCTGTCAAGTTTGATATGGCTGCGCTGGAATGGAAAGTTGCGCTGCAAATTGACACCACCAATGCGCAAAGTCCGTTGTATTTGCGTAGTTTGTTCATTCCAAGACACTCACAAAGGACGATTTTTTGTTCCTACTACTGTCGCATGCGGTATTGTAGTATCCCGGCCCCTTTAAATGTACTATATATAGCATGTGGTGATATTGTTAGTCTTTTCTTGTATCCTCAATATCTCGCGTCGCCCCTACCTCTCACATGCACATATCGAGTGCATGTATGCCAGTCTGCACCACACCGCAGGCGTCTATATTTTGTAACCAGCAACTGCGGGGAAACCTACATGACATCGACTTGTTGCGACACGCAACAATGTGAATCGTTGTGTTTGCATGACAACAGCTTGTTGCAGCACGCAACAATGTGCGACACGCAACAATGTGAATCGTTGTGTTTGCATGACATCGGCCTGCTGCGACACGCAACAATGTGAATCGTTGTGTTTGCATGACATCGGCCTGTTGCAACACGCAACAATATAAATCGTTGTGTTTGCATGACATTGGCCTGTTGCAGCAAATCAGCAGCTGCTTGCGCAACACGCAACAATGTCAATCGTTGTGTGCCATGTCTCTCCGACTGTCAGAGAAACAAACATTTAATTCACCGTGTACTTAAAGCCTGATACATCTGAATATACCGAGTATTGACATCTGACGTATCATTTCCATCCAACACCCCATTCCTGTTATGTAATTGCTTTTTGTCGCACATGGCAACAGAGCACCTTCAATATCATCAGTAGCAGACATCGCTGCTCAAGACTTGAAGGCAAGTGAGCTCTGTGTAGCAAGTCTGGCAAACAAATATTTGATGGTAGAGGGATTCGAAGACTGGGGAAAAAATGCGAGTAGAATGGTGTTGGCGAGTGGAGATGAGCGCGATTTGTTCACAGGAGCTTTTGCCGGTCTCACTTATTCACATTCACGCACTATATTTCCAAGCACGGCGTCTCGTGTGGGAATACCCAACGATATTGACACACGCACAGTTTTTATTTCGCTGTCTTATAGTGACGTGGAAAGGGGATCATTTTGTTGCTGCGTGAGTATCAGAAGGCTTTGGAATTGTTTGCCGAATCCATAGTGGGCTCGAACTACTCGAACCAGATCGAGCTCGCAGGAGAAGTGGGGGGCGGGGGTAGATATCCCGACTTCTTCACTTTTTCACTTTCGAACCCATTTTTTGGTTCGATTTGTACTAATAAATTACTGTCACCACGGGCCCATCAAATGGTACTTAACACTATGTAATACGGGAACCTTGTACCAGTAATGCTGTAACAGGCGCCTACGTCCTAGGCTGATGAGATTTTTTGTTTTTGTCTTCTTTAAATAGTGGTATAAGATTTTTTTTATTTTTTTGGGTCTCTACCCTTGCCCCCCACCTTTCGCTCGCAAGTAGCACTCCTTCTCTTTTTAACCTCGCCGACAGGGTATTTTTAAAGATTGTCTTGATGGACGAACTCAATGACACGAATGCATTCAGATATAGACGTCTTTGACTGCGAAAGGTGGCTCCGTTGGCTTCAGACAGTATACTCTTGCAAGAACGAAACATGATATGCTGCAAATTAAAATGATCTGTGACGCGTCTGGGGAGTCTATTGCTGTGCAAATCAATATGCACACACAAACATACCAAATGTTATATGCACAAAACCTCACTTGACATACCATACATGTATACCATTAGTTTCGTATGCAACAACTCACCTCCAGCCAACATGTCTTTGAATTGCCAGTGTTTGGTCGGATGGAACTGGTCTACAGAGGACAAGAATGGCGAACGACAGTCGGGGTGATGGCATTTGTGCCTGACGAAAACAACACACAGACAGACACACGCACAATCAGGACCCACGGCCTCACATATATGATATACAACGTAACATGCGTTACTGACTCGCGCATGTAGGTAAATACACGCACATGAGATAGCCATGATACGCAAACACACGCGGAATATGCGCCACATATAAACATTTACACCACAACATACGAGGGAGGACGCCCATAATTATGATTTTTATCGCATCCTTACTGCACTAGAGCATAGACACACAACGAGTGCGTCAGGAAATCACAGAAATAACCAGAACTTGTATTTGCACGATCAAAATCGGCACCAAGGATTGGAAAATCCCAATCCAAGGAAACCCAAATTCATATTTGGAAGATCCAACTGTAAATCTATTCGGAAATTATAATCGAGATTTTGAGGAAATTATCAAATTTGTGGATGCGGAAAACCAAGTCACAATCAAGATTGAAAACCAGATCCAAGTCAGCGTCGAAATTTCGAGGATCCAAATTGGATTCATGATGAAAATCAAAATCCAGAATTGAGAATTAAAATCAAACTAAGAATCATGGAACTCCGATTCACAACCAAAACGGAAATCCGGGCATGCATAAAAGTAGGGTGGTAAAATCGCAAAAATAGGGTAGAAGGGTAGATACTCAGTATTTGCTCTTTCTTGGATGTGTATGGTCACCATCAATTCCTGATCTTTGGCCATCAGGTCAATGGACCCAAGACACACGTGGCACCTTCGGACGAAACCCATGCGCTACCACGCGCCCAAAAGGTTACATACACACGTGATGTAAAATGTGAAAGTGATGCTCCTGACACATCTACTTATACTTACTTTACGCCAATGCTGGTCCCGGCACCCTGACGCTCCGACATTTCTTATTATTGCATTCTGATTGCGGAGGATTCCTCAGGCGCACAACAAACACACCGGGAAAATAGTGAGGGTAGAGGGAGCTTGTATTTGGGGGGAGATATAGATGTGATGGTAACACAAACGATGGAAATGATTACGAAAGTGAGTACCTGGGATGTTCGTATAAAACACGAGTTCACCACGCACAGCGAGTTACGACACAATACAAACAAAACTTGCCGCATTGTTGGCAGTAATTTGGCGCCTCTGTCCCGCGTGGTGTTGTGACCGCATGGGATCTTTTTTAGAAAAAGAGATGTATGCATCACTAGTGAACACGAAATGTCAGTGACCGAAACATGTTGTTATCGAGGGTCAGGAAATTATCATGAATTCTTGATGAACAGTGGAATTTAGAGGAGGCTCCTCCTTCTCCTTAGCAGAGAATGGCAGCAGAAACCTTGAGAGTGTTGTCCAGTAGACCATGGCAATTATGAATGATGCCTCGGATGAAAATTCGGTCACGAAGAGCGCATCCAATCCCTTTGCCGACAGCGCCCATCAAAGCCACATTTGGCTTTTTCCAAATCTCCTGGACTGGCTTCAAACTGCAATATTCCAAAAAATCCATCAAATTTTTCAAACCATCCTCTTGCGAAGTTTTCTGGAAAGAGCAGAATAGATTGTACGTCAATTCTATATTCATAGTCATTTCACCAGCCCGTAGAGCCTGAATGGCGCTCAAACGGTTGTAGAAGGAGTTTCAAAGTGTCTCAATCCTTCATTCTTATAAAAATACTGCTACTCTACTACGTCTATTAGTAGGAAAGCCGACGTTTGAGTGATTTTCACCTCCAGAATTTCTGTCGCTTCACGTCACCATTGATTCCTAACGCAAATGCAAATTTGACTTCATGCATGTTAAGTTTCTTGATTTCTTTTTGCTTGTTCTTTTGGGCCTGCTTATGTGTCATCCAGAGTGCATGCACCTCATCAATGGTTCTGTATTTGTTTATCCGGGATGATGTAAAACTAGCTCAGTTGGTCAGAGCGCGGGACTATTAATCCTGAGGTCGTCGCTTCGATTCCGGCAAAAAATCCAAAAATCGAGAACTCAAATCTACATGGATTTGAGCTACATAGACCCTGAAGCAAGGGTACTAAATTACTGTTACGAATAATAAAAGCAATCATCAATGAATCGATGACAAGCTGATATCGAGTTGCCCCCCGAAGAGCAATTGAAGTGGAAGTTGTCGACCCTGCCACATGTCCTGAAGGAAGCAAGAATGAATAAAAGTTGGTTATTTTCGTGCCTTCGCAATTGTCCGTATGGCGTCTTCTCCCTTTTGCTCTTCCTGCAGATGGGTTTCGGTGATGAATGTGCCAGGGGCCTCAGGATCTGCTTTATACACACATGCATCGAGTCGGCTTTTGTATTTCGACTACTTTTTCCTTGTGCATGAACACGCCTACCTGAAAAAGGCCACAGAGGTAATCTATTGCTTCGAGCTGATGTTCACCGCTTCCGTATTGTGTCTTGTCACTTTCCGATACTCAGGACACTTGGTCAGTCACAAAGCTTCTCCCAGCATTCGTAAGGCCGACCATGACGAATGGTTTCCTGCCATTTGACTTTGCCAGCTTCCTCAAACAGGTGCAATGGCGTCCCCCACGCATTAGGTGCCTGCGCGAGGTGCAAGACAGCGTCTGGTGATGGGTCTGGAGCGCGAACGCCCAACGGGGAGGTAGCTGCGTTTGCTGACACTGTGGCAGTGCCTGTTGAGGTGTTCGTGGCGTCGGATAACGTGGTTAGGTTGGGTCTTCGAAACCCAAGAAAGAAAGAAAGATTAGGTCTTCGAAACCCAAGAAAGAAAGAAAGAAAAGCTTGTACTTGTACATTACTGGTAGAAATAAGTTAGTCGGCCGTCAATCAACCATATCGAGACGTCATCAAGATGGTTTACAGATGGGTTCACGAGGGTATTCAGACAATGTTTGTATAAGCCGCCTCGCCGCCGCACGCCCGAGCTCCCACTGCAATCTTTAGTCAAACAACATTTTTTGAACAGCTCTTTTCGAAAAAGATATCTGAAAGGAAAAGCCCCCGAGGTAGATAGTAAAATGCCGAGATTTTTAATGGAAACATCCGCTGAAATGATGATGATGATTGCTTTTACTACTTTCAAAAGTAGTTTAGTACCCTTGTTTGAGGTTCTATGATGTTCAAATTCATGGGAATATGAGTTGTCAGGTTTTAGACGGAATCGAACCGACGACCTAGGGATTGACAGTCCCTCGCTCTGACCAACTGAGCCACGCTTGCACTGAGTTGTGTCCATTTCACGAGATTACTGAGTTTACTTTGAGATTACTTCGAAAAGTTCGAATTCTGAGGAAGTCCGAGAAAAAGCTCGGAGAATCCGAGACTTTTTATGGAGCAAAATTGATCCTGCGACCGGTGTAAGGTACTGCTTGGGTACGATTGACAAGTCGCGCTTGAAACCGGGTGACAGTAGCTACTCCAGTACTGCTTTGTGACTGTCATGTACAAACCAAGTCGGAAGGGGGTGTTGAATGGTCACGATAAATAAACTCTCGCCGCTGCGCGCCACAGCTGAAAGAACTGGGCAAAGAAACAGAAGAAAAACAGTTTGAGCGCCGGGACTTCGGGTGGCGCCACTTGCTGCGCAACCAAGACAAGATCAACACACAGGAACACAAAGGTACATAGCGAGGGAGAATGCGTTGGAGGGCAAGCCATGCATCGATGCAGGCTTGTGTTTATGTGACTAAAGGGGGGCGGGATGGTGGAGATGGAGGTAAGGTAGATGGCGTGTGTCTTCAATGTGTACACGTGTGCATGTAAACACTTGTTTGCATATGCTCTCTTCAATCTCAATATGAACCCCAAAAATACACTAGGCGTGTGAGCTGGTAGGCGCGTGTAGGAGAGGGGGGGCTTGCTGTGTTTTACTATGACACTTGCTTTCGAGTGAAGAGGTGAAGAGTTGCTGTAGAACTTGTACCCTCACGTTTTCCGTTGTTGGCTGATTGCAAATTCTCAACAGTCTGTTCTATCGCTGTTTCATGCAGCAAATTCAATCCGACTTTCCTCTACATTTCGATATTAAGAACATATACCAAATTCGTACGGAAAAATAAAATGCCAGCGCTTGGTGTTTGCTTCCCGCAACCCTGCTCGAGCGATGGCCGCAGGTTTGCCGCGTCAAGATCACGTTTGAATTACCACCGAACAAGTGGTTCGTTTCCACAAAGACAAATTCAATGAACTGCTTTGTAAATTGGATTCCAGTGAATTTGCTTGTTCGTTCGAACAAAATCCAACCCTGCCTTAAACCAAGATGATTTAAACCACGCTATGTGCCAGTGCTTGGATGGGCGAGGGACTGGGGGACAGTGTACATGTGTGTAGTGGACTGCACGAGCAACAGTGGCAGAGGAGCGAGTGCACAGGCTGTAGGAGCAGCAGCATCTGTGAGCACCAATGACAGAGGTCCCTCAGCTCCCACTGCAAAGTGGGAGCTGAGAAATATGCGGGTTTCCATTCTTGTTCATACATCACGCATGCATGCTTTCTGAGTGCATCCAGTCAAAAACACGCCAATTCAAAAAGTCAAGTATATCTGCATGCCAACTCAAAAAGTCAGCTATATCTGCGAACTGAACCTCAAAATGAATCCCCCCCAAATTCAGAGCCCAAGCCACAAGCATTACTTCCCGTCTTCTCCCAGCAACACTTTGCACACGCACAGCCCCCTCGTGCTTGATATCCTTTTTCGCCACAATCACAGCTGACGCTGTTCTCCCACATGTCCCACGCATAGTGGTAAGGGTCTCTTTCTAAATACGGCATCAATTTCGTCGGATAGCGCTTTCTGCATTTGGGGTTGCGTCACCTCTGCACGCACAACACCCGTGACCCTGAGTCTTGCGCTTTGTGTCCATGACAATGCAGCCCATACACGTCCCGCACATTTGTACATCATACGCACGCTCATCTCATTTGGCACTACATTCCTCATACTGCTTACACTCGCAGCGCTCTGTTTTCTTCCCCCCCTTTGGCGGTTTTTGACACTCTTCGCACAGGTTACTTGTACTTGGTGCCCCCCCCCCCGCCGCCCCCTTTCCTGCCTTCTGCCCCCCAGATCCCGAACCTGCCACTTTTCCAACAGCAGCAGCTTTCCCCTTTCCTTTGCTTTTCCCTGCAGCTGCACATGCAACAGCAGCTTTTCCTTTTACACTCTCTTCTACTCCATCACTCTGCAGCCATTGCACCCTTACTTCGTTCAACTCCTCCCATCGTTGATCCCCATCATCGTAGTGCACCATGTGCAGCCCTTTCGGCGCATCAAACGCCGCAACCACACCTGAAAATGTCTCTAAAGTCAGCTCTAGCGTCATTGTATAGGCTACATTTAGAAGCAAGCTGACTCTTGAAAAGTGTCACCTGCAAACCAGCAACCTTCGCCCTCCCAATATATCTTAACCCTCTTCCCTAACAATCCAGCACCCTCCTCCGCCTCCACTTCCTGTTTTTTTTCTTTTTTCGATTTATCCTCCCCCACTCCCCCTTTGTTGCCACGCACCTTCTTTTTCTGACCCTCCTCCTCCTCCTCCGCACACACCCCCTTTCTCTTCCATCCTCTCCCTTCCTCTTCCTTCTTCTTCCTTTCTATTTCTCCACTACTACTGCCCTCGCCACCGTACATTCTCAGATACTCTTTACTCCAAGAAGGATCTAACTCTTTCTCTCCACCCCTAGCTCCATCACGCGTTGACACAATTCCCTTGCCGTCCGTTTCCTCTTCTCTGCCTCGTGTATACTTTTCCTTCTGGGCGTCCGTAAGCTGCTTCCATGCCGCTCCGAGGGCCTTGCCAATGTTGCCGAAAGCCATACTTGGGTTCTCCTTGACGATCTTTGGGCGCATCTCCTTGGTGAAGACGATATAGGGGCTAACTTTACGCTTGTCGGTAGACCTTCGTCTTCCGCTTTCTTCTTTCTCTCCTTCCAACCCACCTTCCCCTTTCCCACACATCATAATGTCAACTTTTTGAACTCCTTTTTTGAATTTATTCTCATCTCTCTGTACCCTCGACTTCTTGGGCTTACCTGCCGCCGCTTGGGCCAGCTGTTCCACAGCCTGCCCCGTTTCTGATTTGGTTTCCTGTGCTTCCTCCTCCCTTTCGTTATTGGGCTGCTCAAAAGAATAGGTGTAGATGCTGTGTTTCGCCTTTGGGCCCGGACGCTCGCTGACTTTCGTGCTCACGCCGCCTCCAAACGTGACCACATCGCCATGCTCTAGCGTGGCCTGTGCGACCTTTACGCCGTTGTGCAACATGCCATTGGTCGAACCCAAGTCCTGCACATAGAGCATACGCAAGTTCGTTTGAAAGGTTTTGAAAGGGACGAACACAATCTGGGGAGCTACGTGCTTTCAATTCCACCCAGGGGTAACATACACCGAAAAAGAGCACGCGTGTGTAGAGTGGGGTGGAAGCGGCGTTTTTTCATCTGGTCTATCTCACTTGTTGCTGGTGCGAAGAGGTTAGTTTGGGCGGAGGCAGAAACAGTACAAGGAGACCTCCACTTTCCATCGCCCGTGCGTGCAGGTCAACTTTGCGTGCTTGCGACTAATCATGCTCGGTTGCTCCTCCGAGTCCAGGACCATGTGACAGCCTTCGCGTCCGACTTCGAAGGGTAACGTGGGGTCGAGCACAAACAACGCAGGGAGCTTGGTGCTGACAAGGTTGGCGTTGCCGGCAAAGCGCAGGCAGGCCTGCGCCATGCCTTCCTTTGCAGCTGCAAAAAGCACAGACGAAACAGCACGCAATTAGCAGGGCTGCAAAGCGGCGGGGCAAATTGGCTGGGAGAAGAGAAAGAGTTCGTCCTGCTCGATATTGTCTGGTGTGCTGCTTCGTTACCTACTGCTCTTCCCTCTCCTTGCCCAAAATCGCGTGCGCTTGCTCTGCTCTTTCATCTCTTGTCCCCAACTTTGCGCGTTCCACTCGAATTTGCTGCTTCTTTACCTACTGCTCTTTCTCCCCCCGTTCTCGCCCGAAATTGTGTGCATGCACGCGCTGTTTCACTTCTTTCCCCTCATATAGTCAATCGTATATTCCTCTCCCTCGTACACTCGATGTTCTCTCCCCGTTCTTCCTCTCGCCCGTCATTGCTCTCTCTCTTTCTCCTGCTGACGCATGCACGACATTCACGATGAGCATATATCACCAAACCACTGCTACTAATCATTATCAGATAATTACCAAGCGTATAGTGAGGCGATGTCAACCAACGACGTCACCTGCGACGGGGCAAACTGTTTGAAAAAACGCGGGAACTAGAACTAGGGTACCGCTTTTATGGGGTTGAATTTTTTAGTGTCCAGCTGTGGAGAGAGAAAGAAGTCACAAAAAAAACGCACGATTCTCGAGATTGAAATGTCTCTATTTAAGTCTTGTACTGTGAGAGCATGGGTAAGGAGGACAAGATTGGAAATGAGGCTTTTCGATGGGCGAGGGCCAAAGTATTCAACTATAACAAGACTTCGGTTGGTAGGGTCATTGCCTTTGGCTGGGCAACCCGATGCCATCTGTCTGTGCACAGTCTTGTGA
>Ga0105055_10007370_pt1 | contig 14653 bp, 3 predicted proteins | sample BON03_FD_78090 | JGI IMG/M metagenome (GOLD analysis project Ga0105055, IMG submission 78090) | Freshwater microbial communities from Lake Bonney liftoff mats and glacier meltwater in Antarctica - BON-03 | ecosystem: Environmental > Aquatic > Freshwater > Ice > Glacier meltwater | place: Lake...
CGAAGATTATTTCAGAGATATTATGTCGCCATATTTCGAATTTCAAAAGTTTAATAGTTGTTGTAGGTTGATCCATTTGGGGGGGGGTTAAATTTTAATTATCTTCTGTTTGTTCAAAAAAAAAAAAACACAAGGAAATCAAATATTTTCAAGAACGACTAGTCCTACCATATAATTTGTGCTTCAATTAATTACAACTAGCAGCTGGCTGACTTCATCTACTTTTATTTTATAAAGAGTACTTCATTAAATTGTGAGGCGAATGAATTATACGAATCATTCGCATTCAATACACGTGTTTACAACGGAGGGACCTATCCGCCATTTCGAAAACGATTAAATTTAAAATTTACATGTCAGATTTTCAAAAATCGATTAAAGCGAAGAAGGATTCATATAAAGCAGTGAAGATGTTCAATCGAGGAAGAGGGCAAAAACGCAATGGTTGGTCCGGTCGTCGTCAAGGGACTCAAGGCAAGAGCCAGCGGGGTGGCAAAAAGTTGCATACAGGTCGAGCTCCAGTTGACATGGCCAAGTTCACGAAAGATCGGGAGACGTTCTTTGAAGCAGTGAAAGAGTCTTCTGACAGAGTGGATAGTGATTTTGGTTTTGATCTTTTCTCACAAGGTGATCCTCGACTCGGATGGCTTCTAAACATGCTTCCAACGTCCGTTTCATCGACACCCGGTGGGGCTGATCCAACCGCTGTGAAGAACGCTGCGACCACCGATCTTGCTGCATTAGAATTGTATTTCCTACAACAAGATGGATCGACATTTAAAGCAGTGGTTTTATACCAGCCTTACTTCTATCTCATCGTTCATGAGAAATGGGTCAAAGAAGTTAAATCGATGTTGCAACGAAGGTTTTCTGATTTGGTGGCTTCGGTGGAAGTGACCCTTATGGAAGATCTAGATTTACCCAATCATTTATCTGGCAAAAAATTGGAATGTCTCAAGTTGAGCTTTCCAAATGTTAATAACCTCATGACTGTTCGCAAAGAGATGTTTCCTGTTGTACAGCATAATGCAAAGCACGCCAAGTCGAATGAAGCATATGCCACGGAGATTGATGCCGATGAACCTCCTGAAGATTTACTCGAGGCAATTATGGATATACGAGAGTATGATGTTTCGTACTACACTCGAGTGTCCATTGATCTCGAAATCAACGTGGGGAGTTGGTATTTAGTGAAACCACGAGTATGGGATGGGACGAACCCGAATGGTCTTGGAGTTGATTTAGAAAAACAAGATATTGTGGAAAAGGCAGAGCCGAGAATTTTGGCATTCGATATTGAATGTACGAAACAGCCCCTAAAATTCCCAGAAGCTGAAACGGACCAGATCTTTATGATCTCTTACATGTTTGATGGACAAGGATATCTTATCATTAATCGTGAAATCGTTTCAGAGGATATTGATGATTTTGAATACACTCCTAAACCTGAATATCCAGGGCCGTTTATTATCTTTAATGAACGCAATGAAGAAGCGCTCATTAAACGATTCTTTTTGCATGCCCGAGAGCTTAAACCGAATATATGGGTAACATACAACGGTGACTTTTTCGATTGGCCATTTGTAGATAGACGCGCTCAAATTTATGACATTGATATGAGAAGTGAAATTGGTATCGGGAAATCCTCAGCTAATGAAGGGGAGTACCGTGGGAGATGTTCGGTGCACATTGACTGTTTTTACTGGGTTCAACGGGATAGTTATCTTCCTGCAGGGTCTCGAGGATTGAAAGCAGTTACCAAGGCAAAGCTGGGCTATGATCCTGTTGAAGTTGATCCGGAAGACATGCTCAGGTTTGCACAAGAGAAACCACATCACATGGCAGCATATTCCGTCTCTGATGCAGTGGCTACCTATTATCTATTTGACAAGTATGTGAATCTGTTCATCTTCTCCCTATGTACTATTATTCCTCTAGGACCTGACGACATCCTTCGAAAAGGGTCTGGAACCTTGTGCGAAATGCTTTTAATGGTTGAAGCTCGTCGAGGAAATATTATATGTCCAAACAAACAAATTGACATGTCTCAAAAGTATACAGAGAATGGCCAGCTTCTAGAACAAGATACCTATATTGGCGGGCATGTGGAATGTTTGGAAACAGGGGTGTATCGTGACGATCTGCCTGAAAAATTTCGACTAGATTCAGCTGCGTTTGAAGAACTGATTCAAAACATTGACCGAGATTTAACATTCGCGATCGAAGTAGAAAGTGGGGTTTCTCGGATGGAAGTTCTAAATTATGACGAAGTTAGGGATCAGATTATTGAAGAACTCGAGTTGCTTCGTGACACTCCTGTAAGAATGGAGAAACCAACTATTTACCATTTAGATGTGGCAGCAATGTATCCCAACATCATCTTAACCAATCGATTACAACCATGTGCTATTGTTAATGAGGAGACCTGCGCCTCATGTGCTTATAATACAGGACCCGATGCTTCATGTAAACGCAACATGGATTGGATGTGGCGAGGAGAGTATTACCCTTGTAAAAAAGAAGAGATTGCGGTTATTAAAAACCAATTGACCATCGAAATGTTTGAAGCTCCTGAAAACCAATATGGTGTCGCAGATGGCAAAGTTCCTTACAGCCAACTTGCTAAGTCCAAGCAAAGCGCGATTCTCCGTCAACGCATTAAAAGTTATTGTAGAACTGCGTACCGCCGCGTGAAAGACACCAGCATTGTGGAGAAGCAAGCAACTGTTTGTCAACGAGAAAATCCTTTTTATGTCAATACAGTCAAGGCGTTTCGAGACAGACGTTATGACTATAAAGGCTTCACTAAAGAATGGACTAAGAAGAAAGCAGCTTTGGAGAACAACGATTCTGATCCTTTACTGGTTGAAGAAGCTCGGAACAAAGTGTTGATTTTCGATTCGCTGCAATTGGCTCACAAGTGCATTTTGAATTCGTTTTATGGGTATGTGATGCGAAAAGGCGCCCGATGGCATTCGATGGAGATGGCTGGAGTTGTCACCCACACTGGTGGGAATATCATCAAACAAGCGCGTAAGCTGGTTGAACGCATTGGACGTCCTTTGGAGTTAGATACAGATGGAATTTGGTGCATTCTTCCTGGTTCTTTCCCTGAAAACTACGCATTCAAAACAAAAACTGGCGGAAAAATTGCCATTTCTTATCCATGTGTGATGCTCAATGCTGATGTGCATGCGAATTTCACCAATGACCAGTATCAGGACCTGACCGCCAAAGGAGGATATGACACTCATAGTGAATGCTCCATCTATTTCGAAGTGGATGGCCCATATCGATGCATGGTGCTCCCAGCATCGCAAGAAGAAGGTAAACTGCTGAAAAAAAGATATGCTGTGTTTAATCACGACGGATCGCTTGCGGAATTGAAAGGATTCGAAATTAAAAGGCGAGGGGAGTTGGAGATAATCAAAACGTTTCAATCGCAGGTTTTCGAAAAGTTTCTGAGTGGCGACACGTTGGTTGAATGCTACGCAGCAGTTGCCGAAGTAGCGAATAAATGGCTAGATGTTCTGCAATCGAAGGGGAAGCATCTAACTGATGCCGAGGTTATTCGATTGATCAGTGAGAACCGGTCTATGAGCAGGGCTCTTAGCGACTACGCGGATCAAAAAAGTACGTCGATTTCGACTGCGAAAAGACTAGCAGAGTTTCTAGGGGCGGATATGGTCAAAAATGCTGGTCTCGCTTGCAAGTTGCTCATCGCGAATAAACCAGTGGGAGCTCCCACAACAGAACGAGCAATTCCAACTGCCATTTTCTCTGCAGAAGAAGGTGTAAAAAAACACTTTTTGTGTAAATGGTTGAAAGACAATGGACTTGATAGCTTTGATGTTCGTTCGATAATTGATTGGGATTATTATGTGGATCGACTGGGTAAAACTGTTCAAAAGATTATCACGATCCCTGCTGCTTTACAAAGTATCCCCAATCCTGTTCCAAGAGTGAAGCATCCAGATTGGTTGCAGAGGAATATTCGTGAAGTGAACGATACTTTCAAACAGCGTAAAATCAATTCCATGTTTACTGCGTTGCCACCTGGGGAAACCTTGCCTCCGTTGGAATGTTCCAAAGTCCTCGCAGATATCGAAGATATAGTAGTGGACACGCCCGTAGTATCAGGAGACGAAGAAGAAGAAATGGATGACATCACCAGCAGAGTGGCATTTCTTAAAAAGAGATGGAAAGAACGTCGCGAGGAAAAAGCCACCAAAGCGTCTCAGTTGATGGGGTTTCCAACTGGAGACCTATCCGGGTTCATCCAGAAACGAGCTTCGCCGCAGGGTTACTGGCAAATTGTGGAAATACGTGAACAGAAAACCCCGGGACTCTTCAAGGTTTTTTTAATGTACTCCAGCACACAAATGCAAAGTGTGTATGTGAATCTGCCACGAGTTTTTTATGTGAATTCCACAGTTGAAGAGAAAGGACAGGACATTCCTGCGGATGCAATTATTCAACGAGTCAATAAACATTTGCCACACTCTCACACCGCCTATTTTCTGTACAAGATCACCATGGATGAATCAGTGTTTATGCACAATAAGAAGTTACTCACCAATTTCATCACCAAACCAAATATCGTTGGAGTGTACGAGATGAATTTAGACCTTCGAACTAGACTGATTAATTATCTGGGTTGTGTTGCGAGAGTATATCCCAGTTGCGCTCGTGATCTTACTCTGGCAAAGATTACTGGTGGCACATCAAAAAGGCCGTTTGCAACTCTTGAACTTGAGCGTCTTGTATGTACTACCCATGGGTATTTAGACCAATCTGAAAGCAAGAGAATCTATTGCTATCACGCTGGCACCGGGAGAAAACAGATTGTGGCGATGTTTCAAGTGGATGAGTCACTGACTGAGTTGCAAGAAAGATGCAACTTTGAGGCAGAAGATGACGATGAAATAGTGAGTTTAATGCGTGTGTTTCCCCGAGGTAGCAAATGCCATGTGTGGGTTTCTAGCGGTAAAGGAGATCGGCCCAATGCCAGAAGAATTTTGCAAAACATGTGCCAGCTCTCTGGTATTCAAGAAGATTTCACGCAGGTCGACACTGAGCAAGTGGACCATCCAGATATGTGTTGGAAAGGCCTCGGTAGAGAGCTTAACAAGTATATCAGTGAGCGTCATGGAGCCACCATTTTATTATTCCAGTCCTCCTTTTCTAGCAACCAGCTTCAAGCCAAGATTGGAGGAGCTATAGGGCAATTCCCATTGGTTCACATACCTGGTCACGGAGAAGACGATGAGCCCCCCGCGCTGCAATGGACGCAGTATTTGACTAAGAACGCTGTGGAGCGATTTGTGGCTCACCCATTATGGCTTCAAGATAGATTGAAAGCGGCACGTTACGCTCACTTGCCATTGGCTCACGTTGGACAGGATTTCGCGGTTACCATGGCAGATACCTTCTTCATGCGTTTGTTGGACTTCAATAAGCATGTGTTGTGGGCTACATCAGCCTGTATTCCTGATCTTGGAGGTGTTGAAAACGATATCACTCTAGAAGAAGAGGAGGAAGAAGCACCGCATGTCACTAGTGCAGGATCTTATCGGTCCTATTGCGTTGAAATTGACATTGTTCATTTGGCTGTCAATACGATGATACAAGCTAGTCGTATTCATGATATAGAATGTGCTGATGGCTCTTTAGCTTTGGAGCAATTGTCTGTTGGAAATGCGAATCAGAAACTTGATCCTGATGGAAAACTTATTGGTAATAATTCTCATACGCCTGGTATTATTGGATCAGCCAATGAGTGTCTCACCCAATTCAAAATACTAAAAGTGATGATTTCGAATTGGTTTGGTGATGTGAATTCTTCCGACGGTGTTTTTGCCGATCAGCTTTTGGTTCACTTTTATAGATGGTTGTGTTCCCCCAAATCGCTTTTGTATGATCCTGCATTGCATATGTTCGTCTATCGTCTGATGAAAAAAGTATTTTTACAATTGCTTGCAGAAATAAGGAGACTAGGTGCTAAGATCATTCATGCCAGTTTTCAAAAAATATGGATCTCTACTTGCAAACATGATGCGAAAGCTGCCCAGTCCTACACAGAGCACATCATTCAAACGATTTCCTCCAAGCCATTATTTGAGAATTTAGGCCTGCAAGTGGCCAAGTACTGGCAGGGTTTGCTATTTTTCGACGAGGCGAATTATGGAGGTGTTATTGATAATCCTTATTTCGTTCCGGAAGTCGACAAGATATCTGAAGATGGTAGAGATGACGCCGAGGAATTTGATGAAGTATCTGCTGACAATTTATCAGAAGGCGAAAGAGGCGATGTCGATAAAATATCTGCTGACAACTTATCAGAAGGCGATAGGTATTTAGACATTGACAGTGTGGAATCGGTAGGAGGAGATGATGCAAAGAAACGTAAACGCAGCGAAGAGGATGGTCCACGCCGACTTCGAAAGCGAGGTTTTGATGGAAATGTAGTGACAGATCGAAAACAAGCTCAGAATGAACATCTTGAAAGAGAATTCGACAGAGAACGCCGGATGAAAGCCGGTGAAGAGGTTTCTGATGACGATGAAGAAGACCAAGTGTTGGAGGATGACTTGGATGACTTCATCGTGGACGACGAAGAAAAGGATGTGTACGGCGAAGAAAACAACACCAAGTATGAAGTCATTCTTAATTGGAATATTTGTACATATCTTCCGATAGAACTTCAGGATCATTTCAGCTATATTGTTGGATATTTCATATTGGAGCCAATCAAATACCGTGATCTGTGGTATGACGAACAAGCAAAACAACTGAAACCTCTGGAAGGAGATCTCATCGCTACTATTCGCGTGGAAGATTCCGAATTTGCACAAGCAATGTCCAACTTTATTTCTCATTTGGTAGAAGCAGATATTGGACAAAAACTTCTCAGGATGATTCCTCAGATATCGGCATCGATGGCGTCCCTCAGCGAATTTCCGGTACTTGCTGGCTCTCATTTGAAAATGAAAAATGCAGCTTTGGAGTTTGTTAAATCGATTTGCGCCGTTTTAGCATTAGACGTTCCTGTCCGGCATCATGTCGATGTCTTGAAACGATCGCTGCTTCGTCTTTTGGACTTTAAAGAATTTTCTCCGTTGGCTCAATTTGAGAACCCGTCATTGAAATTGACAATGCGAGACGTCGTGTGCACGTATTGCAATTATTGCACTGATTTAGATCTTTGCAGAGATATTCATCTGCTTCAATCAACCAATGATCGAGAAGACTCTCCATTTGTTTGGAAATGTATGCAATGTTCACAACCCTATGACATGCCTGCAATAGAACATTTGCTGGTCCAACGACTGGAGAAAATGAATTCGAAGTTTCAAGTTCAGGATATGTTGTGTGTGAAATGTGGACAAACAAGAGCAGAGTCGATGAGCGAAGGATGTCAGTGTTCAGGTCAATGGAGTTGCTGTACATCTGTAGCTCAGCAACAGCTCTTATATTTACCCTTTTTAAACGTTGCGAAGTATTATAATTTCGAATGGCTTCAAGAAGTAGCGCAAGCATCTCACGGGTTTCTTGTTGCTCCTTCTTACTAAAAGAATTAATTGTTGTTCACAAATTGTAACTTGTACTTTCTTATAAGCTTATTGAATGCAATTCTCATGAAAGTTTTATAACAAAGAGAATCATTTTACTTTTGAATTTAATGTAATCTCTTCTTAGGTTAAGACCAAAGACGTTGTTTACCTTCAGTTTCTGTCACGCATATTTTCAATGGTAAACAGGATGGGGGATCGTCACATAAATATTTAAAATAGACCGTAGAGGAAATTTGCTGGTCGGGAAGCAATTCATCTACAACAAATTTTAAAGTTCCGGAGAACACCACAGGTTGTTTTGAGAGCAGGAAGAGATTCACTTCCAGCATCCGTAATTCTTCGTGTTCAAAAGTATTGCATATGGTGACCACAACTGAATTAACGCTTTGCGTCGTTTCAATACGGAGTCCGAATGGTCCTAAAAACGAAACACTTTGTGGAGATACTATACAAGCTCCCAAAGACATCACCTCCCCATATCTATCCATGCCCTTCAATTCCCATTTGAAACTCACCGTATCCTTCAACCATGATAAAACATCGTCCCATTGTCTCGAAGGATTCGGTATCACATAGTGAACACGAGTAATTGAAAATGGGTCAATCTCTTGCATCGCAAGAATGTCAGTGCCAGCAGATACTTTGAATATATGAGTCTGGCTACTCTGATTTTGAACATCTACACTACATAGAAGCGATCTAGAATCGCACCGTTGGATATCTACGTATAAAATTTCGAGAACTTGTTCTATGTTGCAATCGAATTGAAATGAACACCTTCGTTCGAAGTCGCCTTGCACTGGGGAATAAGAAAAATCGATTTGGGCTTTCCTACATTCCTTCACTGCTAGAATATCCAACGAGTAAAACAACGGCAACAATCCGTCACGATTTTGTTCTACCTGTTGGCGCAATATAGAATTTTGTTCCGGTAGATTTGGAAACATCAATTGCACCTTACTATACTGGGATCCCACCTTCGACGACAAGGACAAAAGGTAATCTGGGATCGCCTGTTTCTCTTTCGGCTCGCTAGCGCGTTTGAAAATGGAATCGATAATAGTTGGATCATAAGCTGATACATCTCTTTTCGCGGGTGGAGGTGTGCACATCAATGAAATATCTAAAGAACAATCATCAATGGAAGCAAGTGATTGACTCTGCATTTCAACCTCGACAGTGAATTCTTCTCCTTCGTAAAACTCTAATCTACTATCAATTGGAATTTTGGAACTCAGACGGCGAATAAATATACTTGGCATTTCCTTGATGACTGTAACTTCAACAGGTGTTTCAAAATAGTGGTTCGAAATCAGTCCCATGCTTGATATTTCGCAACCTGCGAGTTTATATATTCCTGGACGCAATGGTCGAATGAATACGACAGCAGAATGGTGATGTTCATAAGGCTTGAGTTTCAAACTAGAAACGTGACACTCGACATTTGAAATATCTTCACACAATGAAAACAACTTGATCGAATCTAAGCATACTTCAAGTCCAATGGGATTATCCAGCTCGATGGCCAACCCATACACTTCATTGGTCACCCACAATGAATCGAACGGACCTGTTTTTGCTCCCGGAGTGAAAAAGATCGTTTTGTTTGGCTTTTTCGATTTGTGGAATTTCAAATTGTCCGGCACACCTTGGAGTTTGATAAATCGCAATTTAGGAAAACAGCAAGTACTGTCAAGCCTGAAGAATCCATCTACACTCACGCATGATCTAATTATCTCCGAAAGTTCCACATGGCAAGACGTCTCTGCAGGAAGCAGTTCAAGTAATTGCAATGCATAATCCACTGCCAAATGCCTCTTATCCGCATTCTGTGCTGCATCAACTAGCTGAGTCAAAATTTCACGTTTAATTAATGTCCATGAAGTGAATGAACAATTTGGTTTTGTTGACGAATACACTGGGACCACACCTATTCTTTCTGCTGCCATTTGCAAAAGTCTCAAAGAATCTCCCCAATTCATTTCATGAAAAGAAGCTTGTTGAAGTAAAAATGCAGATTTCCTGGTGAGACCAAAGTGCTCATATATGATGGCGCTATGAATGCAAATGTTACGGAATAATAGTCCCAACGCTCGTTGGTGTGTTTCGCTGTTGGCACTATGTGTTTCAGTATCAGCACTTGAATGACGAATACGGGGGCCTTCGTGTTCACGAGCGGCTTTTCTTAACAGGATACCGATGATGTTTAAAGTATCCGTTCTATAACGACCCCCGCATCTCGCCAGGTACCTCGCCAATTTTAGTGTAGCATTGGCTTCCAAAGGCCAAACAAGTTTGACACTGCTATATAAATTAGCGGCCTTTCGAAGGGCTTCCTGGACATCTTGTATAAGAACAAGTTTCGTCTCGTCGATAAATTCGACCGACTCTGTATCGGTCGGAGGCATGAAACCATACACATCATCAATAGGGTCATCTGTCATGATACTATGTCCAGCATCAGGTTCTTGCTTTAAAAGGAACAAAGAAGATGCACATCCTTCTAATGCGATCGCTTGCCACAATTTGTCACCAGACTCTCGACAGTGAACAATAGAATCATTATACAACTGGAGTGCCTGACGATAGCAGCAACCTAGCATTGCGTGACCTGCGATAAACGAACCTATTCTACCAGCCTGCTGTTTAGAAGAAAGCTTTTCAAAATCTTCGCCCACCATTTCTATCATAAGGGAATCCGCTCTTTGCGGAGTTTCTGGTTTCGCCCTGCTGTTGTAACTCAAAAGCTTTTTACCTAACACAGGAAGACGCATACCTCCTGTTGGTTGTTTTAAAACCTCAATAATTGCTTCACTACCTTCGTTTACGATGGAATCAAATCTCTGAAGAAGATCAAAACAGAGATTACCTAAAACAACAGACATGTGACATTCAACCGAAGTACGTCCTTCGTCAGTCATGCGCTCAGGGGGGAATATTTCCATACCACCGTGGATTAATCGCTGCAACATTTCGGAGTCTTTCATTTGTTCATCCGTAATTCCAAACGCACACCATCGTGATAGAACCTTTCCTCGTTGGGACGCAACGAAGGTTTTAAACTCATCTTCCACATCAGTCAACGACCCAATTTCACTGCAATCGCAAATTCCAACAACAGCCATGGTTTTTAAATGGGACTGGTACTTAAATACCTCAAATCCTTCGTCTTTTGAGCCCGAGACAACAAAGTTAAAAGCCAACGAACCGTCATCCAGCTTCAATGCACTGGTTTCAAACGGTGTCACTTCCTTCAATGAGAATTGGCTCAGCTTCGAGAGCGCCTTGAAATAATGCTTGAATACAGATGGAGAGATAGCACCTAACGGTTTCACCTCAATTTTAATGGAAGCATGACATCGAATACTAGGATCGCACATTCGTTTTGGCGCATAAAAAACAATCTGTTTTGGCTTTTTGAAAACTTACTAGATATTGGTTTTCTGAAATGTTTGCTTTGTTTCGGGATGCTGTGAATCTATATGGATGGAAAAGCGTATCTTTGAGAGTACTAGCTGTAAAAATAATAACAAAACGAAAAACGAAGTCGAACATTTCGAACGATACCTGGATACACACTTTCACAGACGACCGGCAATGTTTCAAGCAACAACAAAGGTGATTCAGCACGAAGAGCTCTCGGAGAGAAAACATTATCAAATAATTGACGAACAAAAGGATTCGATTTCCATGTGATCAAGCTACTGGATTTATGAAAGTGGATACACGTTTGAAAGAACAGCGGAAAGTACTAGAAAAAGTGTTTATTATACATTGCATTTGGTTCCAGTACTTACTTGCTGTGAATGAAACCGTTTTCGAACTTTGAGACACGAGAGAGGTAAGAACAACGAATCAATTAGAACTCAAAAAGTTATTATTATTAGAAACTCCTAGATGATTTGGACGCAATTCACCAGATTATCCAACGAGGAACGGGAGTTAGTTACGGGACAATTGAGGGGGCGAGCAAAAACACATTTATTTACAAACGTATTTACAAACGTTTGTATGAACAAGGGACCCGACAAGAACGAGTTCACATCATGTAGAATTACAGACCTCCAAAACTTGTCGGCTAGAGCTCTCTACCTCGAAAGAAATTAGGTCAATGAGTGCTGGCCTGACTTTGAGAGCACTTCTTCCGAGCTTTTCGGCGGCCCGATCGACGCGGTCCATCGATCAGCAAATAGCAGCCGTGATCCACAAGTTATTAAATTCTTTACTACGTTTGATGCAATTGCCAGTTGCAGGACTTCACGTGTACGTTCAATTCCAAGGCCACTGGAATTTTCTTCTGCTGAATATTATTTCGTTGGAAACGCCGTTAAGTACTAACTGAATGGATCCCATCGATCGATCTTTCTCACATACCCAATGGCGAGTAGGGAAATACCCTTCTCAAGGATTCCATTTCCTATTTTGAATTGACTTAAATCTTCGCTTGCAATTTGCACAGTTCTGAAGTACATCAGCTGATCCGAAGAGGTACAATAGCCGATTCAATCTCTAAAATTTTCTTCTCAGTATTCAGTTAGTTGATTCTCAATATTCGGTGCTTGCTAATATGGGAATTTTCCTTGAAGCGTTTTAATTAACATAAAATAAACACTTTCAAAAGTTCTTACTAGCTTCCAGTTTCACATGAATCACATGTACATCCTAAAGACACGTAAGTAATATGAACCTTGATGCACCCGATTGCATATTCTACAAATTGAACTCTATTTTTATAATATATAAAAAAAACATTCGAAATGTAGAAATGTTGCTTTCCAGTTTCGTACGATACGATAATTGCTCAATATATGTAAATTCAAAAATAGTCCAAGTGTGTGTATATATGAATGAAGTAAGCATGATCATAAAATGTAAGGAGATTGACATCCGATGCAATAATTGAAATCTAATTCAAAACAGTTGTAAGAAATCCAACCTTCAAAAAGTCCAATTCTCAACTACAAGAATCTCAACCGAAACAATAAAACCTTAAGGTTAACGTTAAGGTTCTAGGAGACCGATTCAAATCCACGACGGTAGACCCTGAAAGTACACACTTAGATCCACAGCAGCTTTTTTGGAGGATGAAAATTTTATGAGTGCATGTGTACACATTTCGAACTGTTTTTCAAAAATCGTTTCTTACACCTTTTCAAAACAGAAACTTGAACAAAAATCGAATCATGCGCTTCACATCTGGTTCGGTTTTACTTATGGTCGGCTCTGCGTTAGCATTGCCTCAAGACGAGGTACGAGAATGCTCTAAGCTTACATGTGCCAGTGGCAGTTCACAAGTGTTACTTTCGTGTGGTGGCTCTGGGGAAAAAATCAAGTCCATTCGATTTGCCAGTTTTGGTCTGCCCAGCAACACTTGCCCTGGAATAAATGATGATTTTTTTGCGATTGAAGATTTCAACGTAACAAGAACAGCTGGTTGCGATGCAACAAAAACGGTGAAGGTATTTGAGGACGCATGCGTTGGAGAAGAAGAATGCACAGTGAATCTAAAAACAGCCTTTACGCTCACAGACGCAGGTCTTGAGTCATGCGGAGTCGCGAACCAAGATCAACTAAGAGTCGAAGTGTTTGTTGAATGTGGTGAAACATTTGACATATTCGTTATTGCCACTGCATTGCTGATTTCAGTCGTTGGTTTAGCGCTCGGAGCCAGCGTAGAAGTTCATGATTTTCTCAGAGTATACCGAGAACACAAGCGCGCCGTGTTCGTTGGATTCTTCGCTCAATTCGGCTTCATGCCGTTGATTGCTTTCACATTCGCAAAGACAATGGATTTTGATCCAAGAGTAGCGGTTGGTATGATTTTGGTGGGATCTGCCCCTGGAGGAACTACTTCGAATCTTTTGACATACTATGCAAAAGGAAGCGTGGCGCTCTCAGTTGTCATGAGCTCATGTTCTACCCTTGCAGCTCTATTCATGATTCCATTGCTTACCTATCTGTACTTGGTACTTGGGCTTCAAATCGAAGAAGAGATCGCAATTCCATTTGCAAATATTGTAACTTCACTTCTCATTGCAATCGTTCCTGCTGCTCTTGGGGTTTTTATCCGAAGTAAAAGTGAAAGAATCGCCAAAAAGGTTGAACGTATCGGAACAGCTGTTGGTGCTCTTTTCTTGCTTGCAGCCCTGGCATTAGGAGTTATCCAAAACCCAGATTTATTCGTTCCATCAAAGTATCCTCGCGCTTGGCTCTCTGCTGCTTTCTTCCAGCCAATTGGCTGCTTACTCGGTTATTGCCTCGCTCGACTTGCGCGGTTACCTCATCCAGAATGCCGTGCAATATGCCTAGAAACCGGAATACAAAACTTTGTACTCGCACTTGCAATAATTGCACTCTCGTTCAGTGGTTGTGACCGCCTTGTTATTTCCACCTTTCCATTGATATCCACATTCTTCTATCTAGTAAACTCCATCTGGATAACCGCCTTCCTGCGTTTCGTCATGTCTCGTTTTGATTCCGATGAAGAATCGGAGGAGACTGAAAAAGAGAATGCTGAAATAATTCGACATTCAGTTGTTCATGCGCTATAGGCTTCAGCTCCTATGTTTAGAATCGGTACAACACTTAAACTGTTATAAAGTAAAATAAAGCTCACAGAATTTATACTTTTTGAAACGAGATTCGTACTAGATTTCCTGGACCACTAGACCCTGGCTATTGAAAATATTAGGCATGTCCTTTTCGCGTCATATAAAACAGTTATTCATGACGAGAGAGACGAAGCTAACTTCCAGAGTGCTTCATCGTATGCTGTTGAACAGCTCCTCGTATGTCTTTTCATCTCTCGAAAGTATACCGGAGCATGAACCCCTGAAAAACAAAACGTCTATTCAGTGCAAATACCAGATTTTCATGACGTCTTGTGACAGACAGAAGAGAGAGAAATCAGTAGAGTCGTTGCGACAAGCTATTAAAAGTGTTTCTACAGAAATTGACGTATTAAGATGTAAGTATCAATCAGATACTCACGTGTACAAAGGATTAACTATTTCAAGTATGAATTAATATTAAACTAGACAAATGTGAATTCTAAATGAATGGTCCCAACATCCAGAACC
>Ga0105055_10007374_pt1 | contig 14650 bp, 8 predicted proteins | sample BON03_FD_78090 | JGI IMG/M metagenome (GOLD analysis project Ga0105055, IMG submission 78090) | Freshwater microbial communities from Lake Bonney liftoff mats and glacier meltwater in Antarctica - BON-03 | ecosystem: Environmental > Aquatic > Freshwater > Ice > Glacier meltwater | place: Lake...
ATATATATATATATATATATATATATATATATATATATATATATATATATATATATATATATATATATATAAATATATATATATATATATATATATATATATATATGTATACATTATATATATATATATATGTATACATTCATAAATAAATATATGTATATATACATTTATATGTATATATACGTACGTATGTGTTTGTGTATGTATATATATATATGTATATATGTATATGACACTCATTGGAATCTTATGGATCTTGCCGGTCGGCGCGATATTTTGATGATAGCACCGCAAAACAGCCCCCAGGCTACAAAAATAGGGCTCTTTCAAAAGTGACCTAACAATTTAGGAAGCCGTCTAGTTGGTGCCGATCTATATCATTGGGCTGCCGCCGCAATGTGAAGAGGCATCCTCTATCATTTTGTAGGGAATAATAAATCAGAAAGTGTATTTTTAGGGACGTGACGTAAAGGCGTGACACAGGGACATGACGTCTGATTCGTGATTGCAGTTATGTACTTATTTTGTGTACGCGTGCCACTCATGCAGATGTTTCTGGCATTGTGGAAGTTCAATCTTTTTGTGGAATAGGGACATCATCTGAATTCCGACCTCAGGCTTGTCCACGGCAGTTGAGATGAGGCCGGCGTGCCTGCAAGATTGTGCAGAGAACATTCACACAGTGCCATCTGAATTAATGAGCTCGCCCTGTGTTTCCCCTCAGGGAGCGGACACTCAATCATGACCCGTCTTTTTTTGGCGCACTGGCATGCAGGACACCTTTTTTTGTACTTGGGATTACATTGACCAAGTTGAAGAGATCGAAGACACCCCATTAGAAAACCTGGGGTTACCACATCTGTATCCTCTGTCTTAACTACGCTGTCAACTGCATCGGTGGCCCCATTAACACACAGATCAGTCCTAGTCTCATTTGGTGTCATCGGGTAACACTGATGATGCCGTGAAATAGTAAAATATTTTCGTTTCGCCATACTCATATGTGCAATACCATGACTACTCGGAAAGAAATGAAGCCACCTATATTTTATTCGGCACTTCTAGCAGATGCAATCTGCCCTAGAGAAGTGGTGAATTTTTTTTCTTTCTTGCGGCCGGACGGTTCAACAGTTTTCCAACCAACTTTTTTTCAAGTTTCAAGTTTTCAGAAAGCTGACAGTTGGCATCACACGAGGACGGGTCTACTAGTGAGAACATATTTCTAAGTCATTCCACTGATTTGCCTCAGCCACCCACGGCACAGTTAGTGGCAAAGTTTCACGGGAAAAGTTGCAATTTCCGCGTAGTTTCGTGCGTGCAAGCTAAGAACGACAATGGTAAAGGGCAAATACCTTGATTAGTGCCATGTGCTGGTGAAGGAGTAGGCTAGCCTTGAAATGCAATAAAATAGTGTCTGAAATATTGTACCAATAGCTCTTATTATTAGACTTGTTTGGCGTGTGTAAAACGTACATTTACGCGTTGCTGTACGTGCGTTTGGCCACAGTGTGATTTGTTCATTTTAAATCCTTTCTTCCTTTAGTTTTTTTTTTGGTGTTGGTTAGGTGAGCCGCCACACCACCCACCCTCCCGGGACTTTAGGAACGCATACAAGTGGTGCACTTATTTTTTTTCGTGTGCGTTGACTGTTTGATGAACCGATATTGGGGAATCGTCCCGGGGTTTCCTCGGGAGCCAAGGGGGATGCGAGCCAAGGGGGACGCACCCACTTGGTTTGTTTGCTTTTTTGTTGGTATAAAACCTGAAAATCCTTACTTTGCCTCCCTCCCTGGGAGGGAAGTATACCCCATGGGAGGTTATCTACTCGCCGACGGGCCGCGTAGCTACCCCTGCGGTCCTACCAAAGGTACACCACCGCCCGGAGACAATCTACGTGCCAACTGAGGTTAACACTCCACAAGTTGACGGGTTGGCTCGCATCTCTGGACTTACGCAAGCCCTTAACCCCCCCCATCTCCAGCCCAGCCCATTGATATCACCTCACAGGTGATATCAATGGGCGCGATGCACTTGAAGATGAGCACACTGCTTCCAAAGATCCTGTTGATACTCTCAACATGCACAGCCACGTTGAAAAGTTATGATTGAGCAAAGACTGACAAAAATGTAACAGTCCTCACAAGGTCATCCCTCTTCCTAGTGTCCAGGGCAAACGTGTTGTTTTGGGCCATTATTCCATTTTTTGTTGAAATCAAATATCTTTTTTTTTCCTTCTTTTTTTTTCCGTTTAGCCACGTGGAACAGGTTAGATTGAACAAAGTCTGACACCAATGAAACAGCCTTCACCTCATCCCTCTTCCTAGTTTCTAGGGCAAACGTGTCATTTTGTGTCTTTTTCCGACTTTTATTTTTTTGGAATCGGACATCCTTTGTTTTTTTCAAAAATCCTTCTTTTTTGGATGTAATTTTTGTGTTGTTGCATGTCCGCCCGCCCCTATGAATCATGTAAAATATTTAAGGGCCGGCCCCGCCGAAATGCCTTTTCAAAACTGGTACACCGCCAATCAAAATCATTTCCACCTGACAGATTCTGTCAGGTGGAAATCAACAAGACAGCTGGGTTGAGTAATAAGCATCGTACCGAATAATCTTGTGCGGAGGATCAGATTCTGGACAATAGAATCTCCGGGAACAGGATTTTAAAGATTTGTACTGGACGATAAGTAAAATAATTTTCTTGAATCTATTTACCTGTAAGGGAACATACATGAGTGATTGGGTCGGGCGGAGTGCAGGCCATCTTCATCGTCTCCCTGATCTGGGTTTCGTTCATTTTTCGCGACTTTACATCCCATTTTCCGACTTTTTTTGAGATCGGACATCCCATTTTCTCCTTTTTTCCCTCACTTTTTCTGAAATCGGACAAAAGAATTCCGCGTTTCCGGGGCGTCGGTTTTAAGCTCATATTCCCACTCAATCTGAGATCGGACAATGAATGAAGTCCGATCTCAAAAACGGAAAAAAAAGAAGTGGAAAAAGAGACCCACTCAAGAATAACTGCCCAGAAAAGGACAAAATCCGCGGGCTTCTGGTCCGACTCCTGTGGCGCGCGGCGGCTCTGGTCCTAAAGCCCCTCCGCTGGCCGCGCGCCCCAAGTCGCATTCTCAGCCACCGAATAGCGTCCCCCCCCACGACTTGAAATCGACATGCCTGCTCGTGACGATTTGGGCAACTCGAATTGTAAGCCATCTGGAAATAGGAGCAAGCCTCGATCAAATGCGCAGGTGGGCTGCGTGCGGGGGCTTATCCACTTGCAATAGGCAGGTGGATAAGGTGGGGTGAGATTGTGCCACAGGGCACAGCGTTTCTGTGAGGTGTGGATGTAAAAGGTCACTGTAGCCTCAACACATGTATTCAATTCATCATCTTTCCACAAATCTCAGTGCCGCGAGTGGTGAAGACATCGCGGAACAATGGGATGTCATCAGGTGTGGCCATACTCTCTGATAACTTTTTTTGATTCAGGTTGGCCGCCACTGCCACAATACTGCTATTGGTAGCGGTAGTCACGATTGTGAGCCGCGATGATGGTGCCCAGAGCAGGAATATCTTGGAATCAAGTGGGGAGGCAAATCGTGATGCGCGAAAGGAGCTCTTGGCATACTCAAATGTGCTCAGTTTCGGCCAAAAAATCCGCAGCCGCAGCTGTGAGGGTTGCACGGATGACGAGGTGCACGACGACCACCCCGCAGAAATGACTGAATCGCTGAGCGACGACACGAAATGGTCACACCGTTTCATGAGAAAGGGTGAGCTCTACAAGGGGCAGAACAAAGGCAAGGTGGCTCTTGGTGCCGACTGCTACTACACGCACTCCGTGGCATGGTGCGGCGCGCAGGATGGCGGTACTGCTCTGGCTGGCCGTGCTGCGCAAGTGAAAGTGAATTCAGCCGGTCTCTCGTCAGAGCAGAAGCGAGAGCAGAAGAAAGAACAGGCACTGGCAATGGATGGTGCCAACGATTACGACATGGATTGCTTTTACCACCATGAGGTCTCCTGGTGCCAGGCACTCCACGCCAAGCAGAAGACTGAACTGAAGGCGAAAAACTTTGTTCGCTTCGCTGCGAAGCGCAATGCTGCATACAGCAGCGACCCTGAGCTGTCTGGTCTCGCGCAGATGGTTCACCAGAGTGAGTCCCCCTCCCAGCTCAGGGAAGATGAAAAGATGAGCCGCGAGTCCCGGTCGGAGGCCTCGAAGAGCGAAAAGGCGAGCCAAGACCAGCAGGTTCGCGAGGCTCACAATGCCCGCGACGCCTATGCAGAGAGAGAGGAAAATGATGAGAGCGTGGATCATCTTCACCGTGAAGCCCAGCAAGAGGCGCGCGCCCACGCCCGAGCCCGAGCCCAGGAGGCTCGAGAGAATACTGAGCGCGAAAGTGCTTCTGCGTACGACTCACACCAACTCGAGAGTGTGCAGGCTGAAGCCTCGAGGGAGAAGAGCGTAGCTGAGGAGGAGCTGCAGCAGCAGCTCATTGCGCAGCAAAAGGAGGTGGCAGCTGAGGCCGAGCTCAAGGCTGCAAAGGCGCAGCTTCACGCGTTGGCCTCCAAGAAGGTAACCAACAATTCGGCAGCTGGGCAATCCATTTCTCTACCCATTCTGAGCAGGCTGCCAGTGGAGCCATCACTTGAGAATGCCCAGCCTATCGAATCGCGCCCCCAGCGTAATGTGGCTGTCCCCCCTGCCCTGATGCGCAGCAGGCAGGATGAATCGGACAGGGAGACACGCATGCAGAGACTTCATAGGGAGTACGCAAAGCAGATGCGGGCAAACGAGGACATATCATACCCTCTGTCAGTCCGCAGACAAGAACCGGGAGGTAACATGCAAGTAATCTCGTCATCTGTTGCGTGGGACAAGGCGCACGGCGTGCGTCCGATTGATTCAATGCAGCAGATGCGCAAGGGCCGCTCGATGGAGCTTGCCAACTGGGGCCAAGCACACTCGCAGGAGCTAGCTGATTTCACTGTCAGCCGTGGGGACGATAAGTCGGAGTTTCGCCGATCGGGAGAGCCGAAGCAGTTGGAAAAGGAAGCCCTTAGCGACGGGTTGACACTGGTGCCTCTTCAGAAGGTTGCATCTTCCATGGTGCACAGGGGGCTTTCAGAAGACAGTCGATGGGAGCAAAAGAACGGACTTAAGCCAGTCAGTGCTCGGCGACTATCGCGTCAGCAGCTTCCTCGATCGCAGCTGCATGCGGCGGACTTGCTGAAGAATGAGGAGAGCAAGGGTGATGACTGGGAGCGTACGCATCAAATGATCCCCTTCACTGGTCATAAACAAGAGCGCATCCTTGGCGATAACCGTGTACCGGTTAGTACTGCCTTCCATGGGCCGCCTCAGCCAGCGTCTGACAGCTCTCTGGCATTGCGCGCTGTGGCTGAGGCTGATCAGGTAGGATCCGCGGGTGTTCAGGCCCTTGGATTCGGCAACATTGGTGATTTTGAGAAGCATTTGGAGCATGAAGGCGTTTAAACCTCTTGGACGGGGAAATGTATGTGCAGCTTCGAACGGCAATAAATTGTGCAGAGCGGAAGTGTTAAGATGTCACACGCATTAACGATGTTGAGCTCTGCCAGTTTGTTGCCAGTTTATTGTCTGGGTGGGTTTGGGGGAGTCAGAGAAAGGTTGCACGGGAGGTTACAGGGTAAGAATATTCAATGTACCTTCAAACGTTTGTGCTGGGAGATGAAGTACGTCTTCAGCTGGAACGAGCGCACGTTTCAGCAGACATTGATCTTGTTGTACTAATACGCCAGGGCTCAGACTGAAATGTTTGTTATATAAAAGTGCACATTCGAGTCCTGAAAACAAACCTTGGACCTTGCCGTACCCACCTCTACCTCTATGTGTTGGTGTCAAAGGGCAGTATCTGGGGCTCGCAATTGACACTGATCTATTGACAATAGGGCACATCATTTGGGAGTGAGGGTCGCACATAGTAATCAGAAAATCCAAAAAGCCGTCAGGCCACACCTTGAATTGCAAGTCTAAATCCGATGATTTGATGCTATCGTGATGGTTATGCTCGTGCTGACTATGATGACTGTGACTAGTTCATATTAGCGATAGACCATCTATCGAACATCTCAACATGAGAGAGTCAGTTCTCAAACCCACGAACCGTCTGTTCTAAAACCACGAACTGCTCGTAACCTCCTTTTACAGCTAGGCGTCACGGTTCTGCTCATAAACTCTCTCATGTTTAGGTAGTCGATGGATAGTCTATCGCTATAGCGAACAATGCACTGTAACACAGCTCTGGTGAAAAAGAGCTGAGGCCGGGGATTGGAAAGAGGCGCCTGCTCATTGAGTTCCCGTATGAGCTCAGCTCTGGTAAAACTTGGATACTTAGATTAGGAACTTGGAAAAAAATGTTTATTCAGTTTATGATAAAAAGAATGGTCGTTTGCTCTGGGTCGTTTTGGGATAAATTCCGTTTGCCAGTGTAGATGTGATTCTTAATCCGAGTCTGGACAGTTGCAAAGATTCATTGCTCCTGGTTTCAAAGTTGTTGTCAAGTTTGCGATACAATTATCGTGTCCCGGGCCCCAGGCCCCAATAGGATTTGACGAAACGGAATTGTGGTCGCAGCAGTCGGCGTAATGTTTATTCAAAAGTTTCCCAGTGTTGATGGAGTTCTGTGTGGGATTGATTTCTCGCGGCGCAAAGGAGCCCCCCATTGGCAAGTTCTCCATGATTTTTCTTTCAAAAGAAACCTGTCCACCCAACAGGACTGCCATTTTTCCAAGTTTGGCTTTCGAATCGTTCAAATTTGCATCTCCTTTGCATAGTAACTTGACAGGAGTAGAACCTCTTGTTGGTTCATTTTTGTCGCGGTATCATAAGTGAAAAGCAATTGTTCGTTGAAAGCGGCAATTGTGCGCGTGGCGTGCCCGCTCGGCAAAATTCTTTCATACGAAGGCTATGCAAATCAATTTTGATTAGTGGTGAAAACAATCATTGGATCTTCACTTTCATCTCTCGTGACAATCACAGGGGTAGTTGATTATTTTGCCGCGCCAAATCCTACTAGGAATACAGTCTACTTTACACGATCTATTATAACAAAATCACGTCTCTCCCCCCTCCCCCTCCCCCAACAGAATCTCAGGCTCTTGCGCACTTAGGCTGGCAACATTTCGAATTCGAGAATGACTGCCAGGCTAGAAACGGCAGAAATTGTATGTACAATTGTCTTTTCTCTAGGACACTCTCGAGCGATCTCACAGACCCAATATCTGAGGCGCCCAGATTTATAGGGAAACAATGGGTTTGGAAGGGGGGGTTTCCTCACTTGGTGTTGAAGGCCGAAATTATGATGGGGGGAGGGGTGAAATTGCATGAGCAATTGTCTTTTCTCTAGGACACTCCCGACAGAGCTCATAGATCCAAATCATGGTACAGGGTGGCCAACACCCATAGGATGCCTTATCTCATCGATCACTTTCCGCAAATTAGCCACTAATTCTAGGGCTCTTTTGCGGAAAATGACCTATACAGTTAAGGCATCCTATAACTCTACTCCACCCTGTATCTGAGGCGCCCAAATCTCTTTTCCACTGTCTCGGTAACCTGTTAGCACCTCCTAGACTAATCCGAGTCAATACATATAATTCACTGCCCTCTTTCCGGATCACACGGCTGCATGATTCATGTATAGTTTTCTTTCTTTACACTTGATGGGAGGCCTTTAGATGTGATGCGTACCACAGTCAGTACAGCAACTACAGCACTGCGACCAAACATGCCACTGCTAGCGTTTTGAAATGCGGGAGTTGAATTCTTCAAAGAATCTGAGTCAGAGACCCCGGTGTGTTTTACAAGTTCTACACGAATCGAAATCATTCAATGATGTGCAGGTTACTAAGGACTTGACTTGTATGGAATATGGGGTGACTACGATTAGTAGGCTCCTTAAAATTATAGGTCTCTTTTGCAGAATATAGTCTCTTGTATAGGGCTCTTTTGCAGAAGAGACGTATAATTTGAAGGAGCCTACTAGTCGTAGCCACCCCATACCATTTACTGCAGTGCCACGGTGACGAAAACTTGCCTTGAGAATTGTCACCCTCACCTCTCTGCGTCCAACCATGAGGAAAATATGGAGGTCCCAACCAGTATTGTCAAGCGAATTTGGATCTGTACCTACTCTTCAAGTTTTTGGATTTGTATTGCAGATCTTTGTTTGTACTGCGCCCCCTGGCGCAGTACAGGAGGCACAGTACCAATTTGCAATTTGACCCCCAGCATCAGCCAGCGCATTGACTACTGCAACTTTACCTGGGCTGCAAAATACCTAGAATCTTGAAAATATGTAGGACTTGGACAATACCGTACATCCACTCGTGTCTGCCACGGCAGTTCCCAGGGTTACTTGGAGTGCAGTGCTGGTGCGAATGTATGCCAGGAAAGTTGTAAAGGAGACAGCCCGGGGATGTAAGGATGCAACAAGCAGTGTGAACCTTATCCAATTGGCGTGTTTTTTTAATTCGCCGAAAAAATATCAGGCTTGGCCCATGTTTGACCATGTCATTGATTAAGAATATATGCTGTATGTCTGTATGTGGCTGGTGTGTATGGAGTGAGGTAGGGCACGTGAGGTAGGGCATCAAGCGTCGGGCGTGTCGTGCTTTGCCTCAGCATCCACCTTGGAACTCGGCAAGTTGGACTTCCACACCTTTGAAAATGCTTTGGAAACATCTGGGTCCTTCGCACCAGGCTTTCGTGCTTGAGAAAGACCAGACGCAATGATACTGCCTAGTGCTCCCCCGGCAGAGCCAGCAGACTCGAGAGCCCCAATTAGTCCAAACATTCCACTGTTGTCGCCCTCGAGCTTCGCCATGTTCTTTTGCGCTTGCTCCGCCTGCCTCTTATACTGCAGCCACGCCATGAGCATTCAAGTCAGAACCCCACAGCACTTGTGCTTGGGCGTCATGTGCGTGTTCTACTAGTGCGTACTGTTATTGTTGTGAGTGCTACTAGTGCGTACTGTTATTGTTGTGAGTGCGTGCGTTTCCTGCAGATTACACGCGTGCACTCGATATTCTTGTCAAAATTGGAAAACGAAACTCTCGGAGTGGGATTTTGTTGCTGTAGCCCGTGAAAGTGATGTAATCTGCGTTGGTTTAGCCAACTATAGAGAGTGTTTCCTTCCTACACTTTTGCCAGAGTCTTCTCCACTAGTGGGTACGTACGTATACATGTGGACCCACGAATAGTGACACGCAAGAAAACACAGAGCGCTCGCTCTGGGGAAACGGGAAAAAGAGACTAAAGAGACTTACCAATTTTTCCTTTGCCAAGTGGTCTTTCATGCCCTGGCGTGTTGCCTTGATTTTGGCGTCTAATGTTTTGAGCTGGTTCATTGCGTCAGCCCCTGGCATTTTGTCGATCTGCTTCTGTAATAGCAAAAAACACAACTGTTAGTTTTTGGAGAAATTTCAGACACACGGGTGCGAGGCATTCATGCTGCGAGGCCTTCATGTAGAGGAAGCGCTTCGAGACACTCATGCACACGTACCTCTTCCTGGGCATTCATTTGCTTGATTTGCGCGGCTTCTGCCGTTACACCGGTGGCTGGCGTGGGCCATTTGTGCGTTGCATCGTGAAACAGCTTCTTCTGTACGCAACAGAATATTTGAAATCAGCCAGAACGCATGTGTTGGGATGGAAGGGACTCTTTAGAGTCTAACCGCAAGAACGGGCAAGACAGTGATGCATGAGGTGCAAAAGACAACGCCTGGCATACCTCGGCATCGATCTTGGCCATGTGGTGATGGCTAGCGATGTTCACAGGCTGGAATGCAGCGGCAATGCTTGTAGGCGGGGGCGCCGCCATGATACTCATAAGATCCCCCAGATTCGACCCGTCACTGTCTGCAGCAGAAGCCTGCTTAGACAAAGCATGAATCTGAGCCATAGTCGCTCGTTGACCAGCCGCATATACTGACTTCTCAACATTCACAGCAGCCTTCGCAGGCTCCAACCCTGCAAATACATGATCATTCCCCCCGTCGCCGTCTCCCCCAATCCCATCATCCCCTCCGTTTGAAAAGGATTTAACAAGATCAGCTACCTTCGCTTCTTCTTGGGCATCCTCCTTCTTTAGTTGAATCTCCATCTGTTTCGCTTTATCGAGAGAACTCAACTTGGCAGGTGCCGCTTTTGCCGCAGTTGCCACAGCTCTCTCAGGTCTGACGGCCAGGGAGGGCTGCACAGATTGGGTGTGAGCTGCAGCAGGCACAACAGCAGGCGCGAGGACAGGGATGGCTCCGGGCACAAGCGCCAGAGCATGGACGCGAGCTGCAGTTGCGGCGTTTCCATCTTGGGCATCTTGGGAAATGGTACCCACCTTATCGGTACTCACCTTATCGAAATCGGTTGCAACCCGACTCTTTCGATCCTGCACACGTGCGGCCGGCGACATGACAGGCTGAGCCAGGGTAGCAGCACCGGGCATAGCATCAATCACTGGAGCATCAATCACTGGAGCCCTCTCGCCGGCCACGGCCATCGGCTCCTGAGCCGATGCCCATTTCTTTTCTTTTGTGATAATTTCTGGTCGTACGATGGCTCGCTGTTGTTTCAAGAGGGCGGCTTGTTCCAAAAACTTTTTTGCTTCCTCTACCTCGTTTCTCTGCTCATCCTGCTCCTGCTTTGTAACTACAGGCTCATGCTCTGCTTTGAGTTCAAGTCTCTTCACCGTCGCCACAATCGTTGCCTCCAGATCCTTAGTATCTGCAGGCCGCGGCGCAGACGCGTGGGCAGCAGCTGCATCAAGTCCTCGGTCCATTTGCTTGGCATGCATAACCAAGGCTTTCTGTTGCTCCATCCTTGCGACTTGCTGCACCTTTGACGACGCCTTTGTTGCCGCACTTGCGAATGCTTCCCATGCTGCCGCCTTTGTAAACGCCCTTTTCTCTGCCTCCTTTTCTGCCGCCTTCGCGTTGGCCTTGGCTTGTCGCACAATTGCTGCCTTGAGCAGCCCAGTCGATCGGATGTCGGACAGTCTCTTGGCTGTCAAATGTCCCTGAACTACCTGTTGTTGCTCACGTTCGGCCGTCACACTTGTAGCTTCTTCCTTTGCCAATTCTTGTCCACGCCGTGGTTGCTTGGCCTTGTTTTCAGCGGCTTGTATTGCAAGAAATTTTTGCTCGGCAAGCCTATGCGCTACCTCATCAGCCTGCCTCTTTGCTACTGCTGCGTCGTGCTTGTCCTCAGCCACCTTGGCCTCGTCAGAGCGCATATTGGCCTCTTCTCTCTCAGATGCCTGCACTCTCTTTTCCCTTTCTCTCTCCTCAATCTTTCGACCTGCAATTGCGGCCTGTTCCTTGGCCACGTTAGCCTCGTACTTTGCGGTTTTTGCCATTGCTTCTTCGTCGAGCAGTTTGTTCCACAGACTGTTCATGTCATTGCCTTCGTTTGCTGCCTCGGTGTTTTTGTGCATTGGCGTCTTTTTTGATCTTTTCGTTCCCTTGTCCTGAGAATCCGAACTTGATGACAAACGATGACGTGTAGCAGTCGGCAAGCCATCAGCTGTATAAACCATGGACTGCCCATCTGCAGCATCCGTTTCATCGCGGGTTTTTTGAAGCCACCTTTTAAGCCATGCCTGTCGAGTCGACTCGTGACCCTCCGGCGCGGTGGGCTCCAGAGCTGTCTGCACATCATTTGCGTTGATGGGAAGCGCCCCACTGGGGACCCTATTGTCTTCATCTGCCCGCAGCAGCTTGATTCGTTGGAGTTCCGCGTTGCCATTCGACATGAGCTTCTTGTAGATGTGCACAAAACTCTTGTCAAAGCTGTAGGCAGGTGGTGCAATCTCTTCTTTTTTACCAGATCCCATCCACTGGGTTGCCAGCTTTCCAGCAACACGTCCATCAGCATCAAACATTTGAGCAATGGCTGGCGTCTGCCGCATCTCTGCTGATGGCGTCAGAGCATGAACGGCAGTCGTGCCATCCATGACATCACCGAGGTCCCCAACGGGCTCTTTGTCCATATCCTCCGAGCCATCGTCAGCGAAGGGTACGACTGTTGAAACAGAATCTGTGCGAAATTGAGCGGCAATGTTGGCTGCGGATTTCGGAGCCGGTCTTGGTGGCACATGCATGTATGCATTCGAATCGAACAGCGACTTTCCTGCATCGTTTTGATTGTGAAGGAACTTGCTGCCATCGTCGCCAAAAGCCGCAGCGATCTTTGCATCCTCCATTTGTTCTTCCGAAACATCCTCCTGAGGTGCCTGCACAACGCCATTCATAATGCTGTCAAGATCGCCCAGATTGCCATGCATTGCAAGTTTCTCCAGCTGCACCAGACCCTGCAAACGGCCGGCCAAATTGTTTGCACGATTCTTGCTGCTGCCAATTTGCAGCAGTGTCTCGGTGTAAGCCAGATTTGACTTGGCCCTGGTGTGAAGAGCAGCTGTGCCACCCGCTGTTTGGTCCACTGCAGATATCGCAGCTGCCTGTGGGTGGGTAATGCCGCCAGGCGTCTTCATAAGCCGCAGAGCGCGGATGGAATCTCCCGCCCCGTTGTATCCCCTGTTAATGATAGCTCGCATTTCAGCCTTGGCCACATCTACAGAAGTATTTGCATCGGCAGCCTCGGCGGCCGCTGCCGTCGATGATAGGTTGGAAGCCAGTGCTTTCGCAACCATGTAGTCGTGCTCCTCATTACCGGGCAGCTCGCCGAATGGCCCCGGCTTAGGGCCCAGTCGGTCGAACGCAGTCTGGGGACCTGAGAGCAGTGTTTCATTGATAGCTTGTTCCATGGAGGTCAGCTTGTCATTAGATTCATCAGAAATGTCTATCGTCTTCTGCAGCATTTTGTTGAGCTCCGGGCTCATCTTTTGCAGCGCCGTCTCCGTCGCATTCTCCTCATCCTGCATATCCATGGTTGCCTGCATCCTGTTCTGCTCCTTGACCAGCGCGTCTTTTGACAGTTCTGACGGCACCACTTCCTGCCGTCGAATGAGATCCTTCACGTTTTTGACGGCAGCAGCGACACGCTGGCACTTGAAACGCTGCTCGGTTGTATCCAGCTTCGTGCACGCAAAGGCTAGATCACCTTTCAGCTTGTTAGTGACAAACGTCAAACACGTAGCTTTGTCCTCGGGGTATGCAAACGCCTCGTAGCACGAATCCCACCCACCCTCCTCCGTCACGTTGAATGTGCGATTGGTCTCTGCCGCGAGCTCCAGCGACGCGTCTGTCCCGTTGCGGGCAATAGGTTCCGAGCGTGCCAGCTCTATGGGTTTCATCAAGTGCGTGAGACATTCGCGGAGTTCCTTGGCCGTGAGATCTGAGTACTCAGCACAAAACTGGAACGGGTGATGGTCCTGCGGATTGCGCACCTCCCAGTCATCGGCCATGTTGCCCGTAATCTGCAACGCGCTGACACGCGTAGCTTCGGCGGGGATGCACTCCTCATCATTGTCTTCGCACTCTGTGCCATTTTGTGCCTCGCTGGTGTTGACGTTCAGGTTCGCGAGCCGCTGCATGAACTTCTCGTAGAAGCTCAGCCTCGGCTTCATCTGTGCGAGGTCCTGCGTTGAATTGCGGCTCGCGTTGCCCTCCAGCACGCTCGATGCAGTCAGCACCAACCACTCCCCGAGGCTTGCCTGGTTGCGCCCGCCCGGCACAGAGGCGGCGGCCTCCTGGCTCGACAGCAGCGCCACCGTCGCGCACAGCAGAAGAAGCGACGACGCACATGCGACAGCGAAGCGAAGCCGGCTGCGCACAGGCAAACGCGCAGCTACCACATCTGCATGCCCTCTATGGCACATCATATATGAGACGCCTACTACACTCCCGTTGGTCGACGCAGAATGACGACACCCATCGAGTCAGCGGACTGCTATTTCCAGTGCCAAGAGAATCTTTTTTGCCAAAAAAGCGCGAAGCGCGAGTGTTCTGTCCCAATCGTCGCCCGGTCCACTTCTTCTCTCCCCTGCTCACTTCTTTGCGGGATGGAGGGTCACTGCTGTGTCTCTGAAGAGAGCGCCACGCAATCGACCGGGCGGAGCCACGTGCACCGGACTTTGCGGGGAGCAAGCGCTTCTTGTGTACTGCACACCGCCAGCGTGGCGGACTCGGATGCGGCGGATGATTGTTATGCTAGCCGCAGTTTGCGAACTCGGCGGCCGACGTGTGAGGAGAACAGCCAACGTGCTTGCAGCGCATCGGATAGGGCGTCGCGGAGAGGGCACATCCCCGGGGGGGATCGATTGCGGTGGTCAAGGAGGAGAGGTTCGTGGCGGGACGAGCAGCAGGAACCCTTCGCTGCAGCACGATTAGCACGGCGGGCCCCAGGCGCCCGCAGCCATACGATACATTCACTGCCAGCCCTCCTTACTGTGCTGCTGGCATCTTTATTCTTTACCATCATGCCTGCGACTGTGCACGGTGCAATATTTGCTGCAATCGGAAAGGTTGTGGGGGGGGACAGTGGAACACATCGCTTGACAATCACCACGGATGATGCCGGCGCAGAACTCCTGCAGGTGCTCAAGGATGTAGGCGATGCCAATGAAATGATGCGCGGTCGCGATCCCTCCGTGGGCGTGGCGTCGTGGAACTCGGTTGAAAAGTTCTACTACTACGCTGCGGCTGAGGACGGCTTTGC
>Ga0105055_10007377_pt1 | contig 14647 bp, 12 predicted proteins | sample BON03_FD_78090 | JGI IMG/M metagenome (GOLD analysis project Ga0105055, IMG submission 78090) | Freshwater microbial communities from Lake Bonney liftoff mats and glacier meltwater in Antarctica - BON-03 | ecosystem: Environmental > Aquatic > Freshwater > Ice > Glacier meltwater | place: Lake...
ACCGATCAAATCGAGCCTGCCTGAGGCAGACAGGCATGACTCAAGCGTCACACACTTTTATGATTATCTGATATGCGAGATTCTCCCGAAGAAAAATCGGGACAGGCTATATGGCCTTTAAAATACAAATTATAATCACATGAAATGCGCAAAGTAATGACGGTAATCTATAGGAATGCCGAAGCCAAATTGATGAATCCAAAAAATGACAACCAAATCCACGACTTGAATACCTGGTGTCCTGGAGCAAAGATCGGCGAAGTGATCTATACGGAATTGAATCCTGTGGCGGTGGAATTGGGCTGACGTTCCGTGTATAGTGTCGTAGCACCCCCTATGGTGCTCTGGAATATACATATTATGTGTAGAATTTTATCTCTGGATTATAAGATCAATTCACAGGTTCCATTTAGTAGTATTTTTCATTATTAAATATTTTTGATAATTCGGTGAAGATTTTAACATGTAACACCGTCCCTTAATCACAAAACCATCCAATTTGTGTTCAACTGTATACTTAGCGAGGTCAGAAATGTTGTTTATAAATCCCTTTCCATTAAAATTCAAAGAAGTATTGCATAGCACACCAAAACCCGTACGTTTTTTAAATTCAATCAGCAGGTTATACAAGTGATTGTTAGTTTTAGAAGAGACAGTTTGAACCCTTGCAGTTCCGTTTACATGTGTAACTGCCGCTAGAGAATCGGTTGAGACTAGATTTGTATACAACATAAATGGACTAGGTTGATCGCAACTAAACAATTTTGCTGCGTCTTCTTCCAAACAAACCGGAGCAATTGGGCGAAATTGTTCACGTTGCTTAATCTCATTCAGTCTCACGCGTGTACTATCCTGAAATGGTTCTGCAAGAATTGAACGATTTCCTAAGGCACGGGGTCCTATTTCGTATTTTCCGTTTACCCATCCAAGAATTAAATCATTCGCCAACATTTCAGAAACCATTTCATAGCTGACTTCAGACTCATCAAATAATGACGGATCATATGAACCATTAATTACAAATTCTCGACCAGAATAAACATCCCACTCTATCTTAGGATCACCTGTAAAATATAATTGAGCATCAATAGCCGTCCCAATAGCTGACCCAGAATCATTAGCTACTGGTGGTACAAAAACTTCTGAAAATAAATTCGTCTCTCTCCATTTTGTGTTCCAATCACAGTTAAGTCCACACCCTCCAGCAATTAACAATGGCATGTTCCTCTTCAAATTCAATTCAGCGTATTGATAAAAGCGGTTAAATATGCGGTCGCTAACAATTCCTGCAAAATTTCGAAATTCAGAATCATCCAATCCAATATTGTAATGACGATAGTCTTCTAACGTCTTACAATCTTGTGGTTTAAGGTGCGGACAATCTTGCATTAGAAACGAAATTAACTTTTCCTCTTCGCTTGTAGGATTACTTCGTTTCGAAAAAGAAGCAAGAGCCATTAGCTTACCTGCATCCGAAAATCGTGAAAATTCCGAAACGCCTTTATCAAAGGTTGGATCTGCTATTCCATAAACCAATGCATAACGATGGCCCGGTTCGGGCATTACATCGGCAAGCTTTGTTATGTTTAATTTGTTATCTATTTCATAAAATGAGCCAATTACCCCTTCCCAAATTAAAGCATAGCACGGAGTGCCTTTTGGAAGACTTGACATTCCATATGCGCATAAAATATGAGAACGTTCGTGTGAAGACGAGAAGTAATTTACCTTTTTTCCGAATAGATGTTCTTCACCGATGACCCTATCATCATTTCCTATACCATGATATCCTGCAATTGATCTTTGTTCTGTTAGGTTATTATTCCCAGGCCACCATCCGCCTCTACATAGTACATCTGGCAGTTCTGAGAGATCTCCAAAAATGCTAAGTACATCTGGTATAGATAGTGGTGAATGACGATAGTGCGAGTCTTTCTCAGCCTCGATAGAGATTATCAATCTACGATCCTCAAGATAAGTTAAGGTTCCATCATGACCCGGGTTATATGATAGTATTTTCATTTTCCTTTTACTTAAATTCATTCAAATCTTCTATTCTAAGTAGATTTAATGTTAAAATCGGCAACATAAATATTTGCTTTAACTTTGATCTTATTAAAAATGGAAACAGTGGGCAGGTTTCGGTTACTGATTCGACCTGCAAGTTGAGTAGAACGGGTTATCCAATTATTCGCATGAAGTGTCATTGGTAGGTGTGGAATTGGAGTAGGGGCCCAAACACCTCGTCTATGAACTAGTTCATCATCGACAAACCAACTAATCTCATTTGGGGTCCATTCAATAGCATACCTGTGACTTTCTTTAGATGCATCGAATCCAAGATTAATAAAACTAGGAGATCCTCTATATCCATAGTCATAATTAGCACCCTTATCTCCTGGGTTGTAAAAAACGTTGATCAAAAGACGGTCTGGTTGATTACCTACAATCTCTATATCTATTTCTTGGCGAGGAGCGTTTCGATGGAGAAAAAAACCAGTAACTACACCTGGAACATTAGAAGCTTTAATTGTAGCTTCAAACCTTCCAAATAAATATTGATGCTTACTACTAATAGATGCAGAGGAATATTCTCGAACTCCAAGCGATTCCCCTTTAATGGAAAATACTGCTCCCGTTTCTGCTACAAACTCCACGTTAGCCGGTCGAAACAGCGCTAAATTATCTGTAAATGTATCACTGCGCGTCAACCAGCGATTTGTATCACAGAATTCCAACGAATCTGTAATTTTTATTGTCTCTGCACTGACCCAAGAGTCGCCATCTTCCGATTTAGAATAAATTCCTTGCCACAATTTTTTAGAATCTATAAGCCATGGTGAAGCGTCACGTTTTGGATGATTAAAATTAACAAGTTGGTCAGATTCAATTTTCTCATCAAGAATTGGTCTTTGTCCAACCTCATGAAGCTCAGGATAACTACAAATGGGTGGAGCACACCTTAAATGCTCACAAATAACTTTCCATTTATTAAGTTCTCCTTTATAAAGTATAACCACGTCAGCACCTTCGAGGATTTTTTTTATCTTAATTAATGCAGCGTCTTCTTCTTTATTTTCTATTGCAGTAAGAATAAATTTTGCTTTTGGATATCGTTTTTTTAGTTCGTGAATTCTATCGTACAACATACCAATGTTCACGTATGCATCGAAAATCCTATCATCTAATCCTTCTATAACCCCCTGAATTTCACAACTTGGTAATTCTTTTAAATCACTGCAGCATCTATAACCCAGCATCGATAACGCCATTGCTAGTGATGACAGCCCTGATCCCCCAAAGCCAAAAGCAAAAATTGGTTTTTCAGAGGGTCGTATGTTAAATAGAGAAGCGCCTTCACTAGTAATTGCTCCAATCGTAGTTAAAGCAGGAAGTATTGAATACGAATTTGACGATCTAACATCTATACGTTGACTAATTAATGATTGCTTCGATGCGAGTACATCTAATTCTTTGAATTGATGATTTATCCAAAGATCAACTGGACCGTGAATTGGAAGTAAGCGAATTAGTTTTTTAGCACCTTCTCTTGAAAGGACATAACCCGATAAATGCCAAAGACCACGAACCGGACGAAACAAATTCCTTGAAATAAGAGTCTTTGGCGCACCATTTTTTACTTCAAAATAGGATAAATAAAGTATATCAAAACTAGGTTTGGAATCACTAATTGATAATATATCATTCCAAACTTTATCCATTTTTATTGCAAAAATCGAATCAAACCAGACATCATCTTCAAGTATTAGTACATATTCATTATCACCGGTCGCGACTTTTTCCCAAACATTAATATGTGACTGTGCAACAGCACATTCAGATCGACTCATCCTAATAGGAGTATCTAATTCTAACTGCGTTGGAAGCGTTAATGGTTGTGGTTCTACAAAAAGTTGATCACTAAGTGTATAAAAAGGGTCAACCTTGACATCCTTGACAGGATCTTCAATAAATTCTTTAGCATCAACCGCAACAATCCGTTCAGTAAAATTCAAAAGTTTAATTCCCGAAGAGCTTAATAGAATATTAAGCTCTTGCTTTATCATTTGCCAGCGTTTTGGAGCGCGATTAAGGTTTATAACATAGACCTTCTCAATCTGTCGACAATTCTTATCATTACTAACACCGAATGCTTGACACTTTGGCCTTGGGATTAGCCTTCTTAGAATTAGCCAAAGCCTAAAAGCATGACTAACAATTGCTGAACGTTCGGGTAACAAATTCATGGATTACCTGTTTGCTTGCTAGAATGATAAGTTTGCTGGTTGGAAAGTCTCCAGTTTCTTTTATCATTTCTATAGCTGAGTGGCCACTTACTCGTGGAGATTTTCTCCCAATCATGCAAAACAAGCATGGTTTCTTCTGGGTTTTTTTGCTCAGTAATCACTTCTAATATGGACTCGGTGAGAATACCAGGCCCGGTTGTCGCTTGGACTTCAGGTAGTTCTTCTTTTGTACATTTTTCAAGTGCTTCCGTAGCATTAAGTAGCACTCGTTCTACTATTGGATGATTGCTAGGCGCAATTAAGGGTGTCGTGTTGAAATAGAATATCCAACTCCATTTGTATGCGCCAAGATAGACGAAATCTGAAGCAGAGACCATTTGAGCCGATTCAATATCATAACAAAACGGTTGCAATTTCAGCCTCCCATCTCTAAAGAAATGTTCAATAGACATTCCATGGTAAACATCGTCCGCGTCAACATAAAACCCGCCCTTTACAAATATGTAGCTGTATCGGAAATAATCAGATTGCATTGAAGGGTGATAACATAGGTTAAAAGCATTCTCAAACCTGGTGCCTAAATGGGTTTTGATAAATTGTCTTGCAGAATCCTCGTCAAAAATATCAAATTCGAATCCTGACTGTTCAAGTATTTTCCACGACTCAATACATTCATTAACATCTTGAGGTAAATTGGATAAATCATTCCAATAATGAACTATTTTCTTAGGGATTCCGGTTTCATAATCGTTATGCTTTTGGCTAGGTTCTTTATAGCCTTGAACAAATTTTCGAACGAAATTAGAGCGATCTCGCTCTTTCTTTGTTAGAGGGTCTACTTTATCAGGTTTATCAATATTCATATGATTATTCAATTGGTTATAACCTTCAAATTATACCAGAGTTTTTTTTGGGCTATTAGTAACGTTCATTTTTACTAGAAATAATTCGGTTTAAGCGTCTCTAGTTGAGTTTAACCAGATATTTTTTTTCTCTCCAAAACCTCAGCTTTCATCCCCTTAAGATTCAGTACTCCAAGAAAAGAAGTTTTAGGTTGTAATTTATACCCTGCACAGGGTATTTTCTACCTTTTTTATGGAGTAGATCAACTAGTGTCTGACCTTTTTCTACAATCCTCGCTTTCTGCTATACTTCTGTGAGGGTTTCTCCCAGCAGCAACCACAGGATAGCTGAAATCAGAAAATGCAGTATTTTATCGTTTCGAATTAGCTCTATTTCCGAAACTGTAACCTAAACTCATGAAGCCTACCTATCCATATAACCAAACCTATATTTGGCTCATCAGCCTCACAGCAGCTCTGGGAGGGTTTTTGTTCGGATACGATTGGGTGGTGATTGGTGGAGCCAAACCATTTTACGAGCCATTTTTCAATATCACTTCCACCGCAGATCAGGGTTGGGGGACGAGCTCGGCGCTGATTGGTTGCATGGTAGGTGCAGGAATCTGCATCCTTATTTCGGATAAGTTGGGGAGAAAAAGACTGCTCATAGCATCGGGTTTATTGTTTTCCATATCGGCGATAGGAACAGCTTTGGCTCCGACTTTTTGGGAATTCAACTTCTACAGAATCATCGGAGGGGTGGCGATGGGAGTGGCTTTGAATCTTTCTCCTCTTTATATCGCAGAACTTTCCCCGCCAGAGAAGCGGGGAAAAATGGTGACGATTAATCAACTGCTGATTATGATTGGAGTGCTATTGGCGCAGTTGGTCAACTGGCAGATTTCTTTAGTGGATACGCAGTTAGCGGATGATGCGACTTTTGAGATGATCGCAGCAAGTTGGAGTGGACAAAATGGCTGGAGATGGATGTTTGCAGCGGAAGCTGTGCCGGCACTCTTGTTTTTTGGATTGATGTTTTTCGTCCCCGAATCTGTGCCATGGCTGATTAAGAATAGGGAAGAAGCCCGTGCCCGTAAAATACTGGTTCGAATAGGAGGAGAAGACTATGCACAAGATTCTATCGCTGAAGTGAAATCAACCTTAAAAGAGGACGATTTTGGGCAGGTAAATCTCAAGGAACTGTTCCAGAAAAGAATCATGAAACTACTCGGGATCGGTATTTTCTTGGCTTTTCTCCAGCAATGGAGCGGGATTAATGTGGTCATTTATTACGCGGCTGATATCTTCCAAGCGGCTGGTTACAATCTCAAACAGATGATGCTAAATATTGTAGTCATCGGTGGCGTAATGGTGCTTTCTGTGTTCATCACTATTTTCACGGTGGACAGATTTGGTAGAAAGAAGCTTCTACTTATCGGTACTTCTGCAATGGCAATTCTATATGGTCTGATTGGCTATTTTTTCTATATCGATCTCGGGGGCAATTCCATCGTATTTGCCGTGTTGACGAATGTGATGTTCTATTCCTTCACGTTGGCACCACTTCTTTGGGTCGTTCTGTCGGAGATTTTCCCTACTCGTATTCGAGGGGCGGCGATCTCAATCGGTGCTTTGGCTCATTGGGTTGGTAATTTCACGTTGACTTATTTCTTTCCCGCCATTCAGGAAAATCTAGGCTGGGCAAATAACTTCTGGCTATACGGGGGAATTTGCGCCTTCGGATTCCTAGTGATTTACTATGTTTTGCCTGAGACAAAAGGGAAGTCTCTAGAAGAAATAGAAAAGGAATTGGTGGGGTGAATTGGTTTGTAATAAGCTAAACTTTATCTCGATTTATAGGGGCCATAATTGCCTTTATCTTTCGTTCTGCATCTGAATCTTCGAGAATAAATACATGATAAGATTCGCCTCCCGGAGCAACTCGGATGAGAATATGACCCTGCGTAGAGCCATATACTTGATCTATCCTATCACCAATTACCAGTTTGTTGGCTTCAAGCATGCTAGTGGTAAACAGGTCCCGCTTTCCAGGGTATAGCTCAGTCGATGTAATTCTTCGTAATACATCATCTCCGGGATGATCTGATGACCAAGATTGCTGTACCCAAACGCTAGGCCTAAGCGTCCTTACATAGTACTGATTTTGGGAATCGCGATTGCCGTGATGATTCAACGTGGCTACATCCACTGGGCCTATTACTGGTGCAATAGTACTTTCCACACTAGTGAAATCAGCTTCGCCAAAAGAGCCAACTCCATGAATATCTCCGCCAGTGAAATAGTCAAAATCTCCGTAAGAAATCTTAAATCCAAGGCTCAGATCGTTTTCATTGTTGGATTTGAGATCAAAGACTTCTTCATCAACGCCTGTCCAAGCCCACCCATTTCCCTGAATATTTCGAATAGCAAAAGTTGGATAATTGCCAGAATTCTTCAGAAATAGTTGATTCAATTTTCCAGCAGAGAATTTCTCGACTTGCATACCATTTTCAGCTTTCTGAAACTCCAGAAACTTCCAATAATTCAAGATCGAATTGAGATAGGCAGTAGTACTTGAGTTTCCAGCTGCCACCAATTTCTCTAGGTTTTCCTTATTGCCAAAATTAATAGCACTGCTGTTGTAATCAGGATAATCCCGATCCAGCATTTTTTGAATCTTCAGTTGGTCTCCGACCCCAACCAAACCAGTTAATTGATAGCCGCCGTTTTCAGAAATAGGACCGTAGCTGTTGGTTTGTCCGAAGTGATCCGAATGAAAATGTGTGATCAATGCATAGTCAATCTCGCTTTTCTTAGCATCTGGACTGAACTGCTGGATGTAATCCACGATCCATTCATACGCTAATTTTGAAGTGTTGGGTAATCTTGGCGTATTTCGATCGGATAATGTCCGCGGGTCATCTTCGGTAGATTCTCCTGCATCCACCAACATCGTCGTGCCCTCTGGAAGTACAAAAAAAGCAGCGTTTCCTCTTCCGGTATTGATGTGATGAAGGTCTAGATATCCTTCTTTCCAAGCTGGTAATGGTTGCCCGATTTCTTGTGCAAATGCATGAAAAGTTAAACTAATTAGGGAGAAAAGAAGGAGTAGGGTTTTCATGTTATTTCATCAAATCAATCACATTAAGAATATCATTTTCGGTTCTACCCTCAATTTAATGAAGTAGCAAGTTTGGCTTTAGACTTATCTTATACAGAATAATGTAGGATATCTATTTTACTAAAGTTTCATTAATACGGCGAAGATTCAACGTTCTGTGCACTTCAATCCGTTTTCTATCCATTTATCCCTGTCACTTTTTGGCGGCCAAAAAGTAACCAAAAAACCCTGAGCCTCGGTCTTTTCTTTCCGCTGGAAGCTTTTTTCATTTATTTGAGATGAGTAGACAGCGGAATTTTGTACTGCCTTGCCCACCTAAAAATGACTGGATCTCCCTCGTACCTCGGGAGCTAAGTCATTTTCTTAACGGCGTGCAAAGCAGCCCAAAACCGAAAATCCCCTAAGGCTCACCCATCCGGATGCTATCCTCCAGAGATTCTTACCATCAAATAATTATGTGTCGATTCCATTAAATTCGTGGTAGTGCCTCATTTTCATAGGTATACTACGTTAAGTCGGAAATATTTCTCCTATATCGGCGGCGAGATTTTAATAAGAAGAGTAGTTAGTTAATGATTGTTTTTATCCTTCTCAATTTGCAGGCTCTTCCAATAGCTCTTTGGGTTCGTACTCAGGAAAAGGATAAGTTCTTGGCATCACTTCTACGCCACTCGTGATTTTTAGTGGTGCTTTTCCAGCAAAAGTCACTTCGATGAAATAAGCTTTATACCCTTTTTCTGGATCTTCTAGAGCCAATTCATACGTCCCTGATTCGTTGATACTCATTTCTTCACCTTTCCAATTTGGTCCAAACTCATCCACTCGGAAGTCACGAGCTTCTGGATTATAGGCGGTCCAGGCCTTGACCGAGATAGGCTTATCCGCTGGATCAAGTGTCAATTGGATTTCGTCATCGGAGACTTTCCACTCGTATTTTGGTCTTGGAGTTTTATTCAAAATAGATGCATAAAAAGCAATCATATTTGGCAGCGCATCGGACTCGGATACATCATGTCCAGAATTCGGCACATACTGCATGTGCTTTTCGCCGATCAGCTCATTCCAATAAAACTCCCAGCTATCCGGTTGGAAAAACTGATCTCCAGCGGCATTGATCAGGAGCTTCGGCATATCAAAATCTGCACGAAACGAATAGGGATCAGTGATTTCCAAGAGGCGGTCAAACTCCGGAGTACCCATCCAATCCATCACATCTTCTTCTACATATTCGCTAACCGCAGGTGCCCAAAAACCGTAGTTCTTCCAATGATGGGCAAAAGATTCTTCCAGATTCAGCATGTCGATCACGACTGGAATAATAGCAACCACCCGGTCATCCGTCGCAGCAGTAGTCCAAGTGGTCCAACCTCGTTTGGAAGCTCCACCGATCACAAAGGAATCGAGTTTCTTTTGGTATTTCTTCTCCACCGCATCAGTCACAGCATCCATTCCAAGTTTCACGGCCTTGGTCATCGGGAATCTTGCCAGCCAGATGGCATCCTCATCTTTGGCTCCACCTTCGAGGAATTTGCGCCAGCCATACGCAATAATTGCATCTTCAGTCCGCTTTTCCGTTGGATCGTCGGTGAAGGTCAAGGGTTGAAAAGGAATGTTATGAATTTCTGCTACGATAGAATTGGTTTGCATCGCAGCGGCTAAAATTAACTCATTTGGTTTTTCTGGCATTTTGGTGCCCGTACTTCCGCCGCCGATCCACATTAGACTCGTGGTGAAAGGTGTATTCTTTGGCACCACCACTGACACCCAGTGCCACCACTCGGTTTGATCGACTTCATCTGTGGTTAGCCAGTTTTGTGAAACCATACGCAGCACATGAAAATCGTATTCTTCGCCGGGAACGGAGTGAACTATTTCGTAAGAAAAGTCTGGGCTAGGACCATTTACGTAATCTTTGAGAAGAGTTTCGGATCGCGAAAGTGGTTCTTCTATTTTCTTTTCCTCAGGAGCAGAACAGGCCACAAAAAGTAAAATACTGTAAAAGGCAAGGAGGAATTTTAAGGAAAGTGACTTCATGGTTTGATTGGGTTTCTTTCCAAAAGATAAAGAATTATGGTCATTCTCAATGAGGCCATTAACCTTATTTTCTTTGATCGGCAGGCTGGAAGATGGAAGACCGAAGACGGGAGAGTTTACTAATTCTTATGTTGCTTCGAGCATTATACTGGCTGAAAGGCTGATAATCCTAATAAAAATTAACCCCAAATCCATCGATATGAGATAGATAGAAATAAACTTAGTGCTCGATCTTTTTGAAAACTATCTGCTTGTAATCGTCGCGCTCGTAGAGAATTCCTAACTCTTTTCCCCCAAGCCATACCAAGTCACTGTAAGCAGTCCAAGAAGTATTGCCCGCGATATCCTTGCGGTCAATCAGCAAAGGGTCTTTCCAAGTCTTGCCGAGATCTGTGCTGAATTTTACCGTGAGGTCATTTCGTTGACTGGTGCTGGCATTATTCGCATGCGCCAATAGCGTGTTGCCATCTGAATCTTCGTATGAAAGGATGGAAGCTTGGCAAACTGGATCCGGTAGGTTTTCTTCAAAATACTGCTCAGACCAAGTAGCGCCTCCGTCTTCAGAAAAGGCGATGATTCTCTGACGAATATCTCCTCGTTGGTTTCGGGTACTCATGATCATTTTGCCATCCGGCAGTTCTGCAGCGATGGATTCATTAGATCCAGGGAATTTAATTGATTCAGAGATTTTGAAGGTTTTACCATGGTCATCGCTATAAAAACCATGCGCCTGGTAGTCTTTGAATTCATCCTGTGGAGGACCTTGAGAATGGTTTGCCGCTACATAGATTCTTCCCTGATATTCTCCGTTTTGAAATTGAAATGCATGCCCAGGCGTGTTGGCATAATGCCGCCAGTCTTCGGAGTTTGTATAATTGGGATTGAATTCAGGATTGTTTGGTTTGTGTACTTGGGTGGTGATATTTATAGATTCCTCCCAAGATATCCCGAGATCATAGGATTTGATCATCCATACTTCCCGCACTCCTTTATTCATTCGGATATCATATTCATGATTGTTTCCGGTATTATAAAACAAGTAAACTACCCCTTCTGGATAGGCTGGGTCAAATAAGTCGAGCACGGGTGCTGGGTTGCCTGCTTGAATGTCATCATAGTCAACAATGGTTTGAAGAGAAGACCAGCTTTTGCCTTCGTCACTACTTCTTTTGAGCACAAGATTGATGTCTCCGTAGTCATTTGAACCATTTACCCTGCCTTCGGCAAAAGCTAAAAGTTCGCCGTCTGGAAGGCTTATAATTGCGGGAATTCTGTAAGTCGCATGACCTTCTTTCCCTCCTTCAAAAACAAGAGTTTCTTGAGCAAATAGAATGGAAGCACAGAAAAGAAAGCATAGCGTTAAATACAATCGCATAAAGGGGAGGGGTTTAATGTGTTTAAAAATGGGGATTTCAATTCGATGAAGCAAGATTCCTTCGTTGTGTTTAGCTCTCATCCTAGGGATTTTCCGAGTGGGTGCTCAGGTCAGGGGAAATAGAAAATCTCAGATCGAATACCTAGCTCGTATCGCTATCAAAAATGGAAGCAAGCAAATTGACGAAATGAGGACAGGATGAATACCAAAAATCACAAGAATGAAAATGAGGAAGAAAACCAAATAGGCTGAATTTATAGCGCTTTCCAGGTCTTTTCTCAACTTGATCAATCCATAAATCCCCATGTTTAAAGAGATGAATAGAATAAGTAAAAACAGTAGTTCAGGTAGCGTTTCACTACTTCCATATTTGTAAACTAATAGAGCAAGCTCGGGCAAAAGAATAAGAACAATCGCAGTACTGTGTTGTCTTAGTTTCATGAGGTAGCTCACCGGCATGTTGTTAAAGTAGCTTAATTGCTGTAATTCAAAGTCGTTCTTGTCTAGCCAAATCGGGAAATGAGCATATGTAGCGCAGAGTAACCCGAATTCCAGCCATCTCAGGTCATAGCCTCCGGAGTGAAAAGCATAGAAAAAACCATTGAGTAAAATGATGCTTACGAGTTTGACAGCAAGGATTAGCATTGATCTATTTTCTCTGAAATACATTAAAAACCAAAACTCAAAATTCAGATTTTGGAAAAGTCTGGATCTCATTCGAATGCGATCTGGGAAAGGCTTCTTGAGTTTGTGATAGGTCAATGTGAGGTCTGCCAGAAAAATTGCGACCATAAAAATCCAAAGTATAGGCAGTTTTCCACCAGAATCGATTCCAATTCCTACGTAGGTCATTAACATGGAATACAGTAAAAGGAGGGCGTGATTTGCAATCCAAACGGGAAGGAAGCTCCAACAGAGTTGACGGAAAGAAAGGAATGCTAAAGAATGGAAAATTCGGTATCTCTTATCGTTTAGGAGGCGGAGCTGAAACCGTTGTTGCGCTACAGCATATCCAAAGAAGATTAGTAGGAGTGCATAAAAACCAATGGAATTCTGAAGGATACGTCCGGCAATCATGCCGTGTTGCTTCATTTCCATGAAGACTCCGAAAACGATAATTACCAAGATAAAAAAGCCTAGAAAAGCCTTGTAAAAAGGAATTACAAAAGACTTGAAAAATAGGTTATTCATGACTTTGCGCTAGTTTCCCATCAGCGATACTTAATACAGAGTCATATGCGAAGAACTCTTCAAAATCTGCAATATGAGAGGTGAGCAGGAAACTGACTCCTTTTTTTATTTCACGATTTACCAGTTCGGTAAGAAGTTTCTGTGAACCGACATCAATGGTGGTGTAAGGTTCGTCTAAAATAATTAAGCTTGGAGTGCCCAGAAAAGCCAGAATCAATCCGGTTTTTTTCAACATTCCTGAGCTATAAGTAGAAATCGAGTTTTTGGAAAAGTCGCCGATTCCCAAGGTTTCTTTCAGCGATTCTATTTGAGCGTTGTCTGCTCCTTTTGTTTTGGCAACAAAAGCGATGAGCTCATCCATGCTGAGGAACTCTGGGAATAAAGGTTCTGCTTCAGAATAGTTGACGAGTCTGCGGAAAGCCAATCCATCATTTTTAAGTGACAACCCATCAAGAATCACATCGCCTCCGAAATCGTGAATACCAGCAATTGACTTTAGCAAAGTGGATTTTCCAGATCCATTTTCGCCCTTAATCAGGTGTATTCCTTTTCTCAAATGAAGCGAGCTGATCTCGATCTGAAAGCCAGTTGGGTAGGATTTTTTGAAGTGCTGGATTTCGAGCATAGAGTAGAAGTAGCAAAGATTCGCAAAGTTTTCGCAAAGGTGACGGTTGTCCTGCTTCTCCAGAAGCAGGACTTGGTTTGTTTTAAAAAGGAATTTAGTTAAGATCTGAATTTCTGAATGAATTTGGACTTGGTTTAGGAAGTTTAACCGAACCAAACCTAGATTTTCTTTCTATTCGAAAGTGTATCTCACTTTCCCAAACCCTCCAAAGATATAGGATCTAGCTAGTCTAAGGGAACTAACAAATGATTAATTTGGTCTGCCTAACTCCTACAACTTCTGTTGATAATTGCGATATAGACGTAATAGGCTAGTTGGAGATGGGTATACACAAGTGTTGCCCATAATGCTGAAAAAAAACAAAAGTTATCAATTTGGTAACTTTTTTATTATATTTGCGACAAACAAATTGACGTGAAAATATTTTCGAGAGGAACATTACGAGATTTTTGTGAAAAGCACGGTAACTGCCAACTTCAATTAAAAACGTGGTATCGTGAAACTGAAAAATCAAATTGGTCATCTATCAACGACCTAAAATTGGAATATCCGAACGCAAGTATATTGAAAGATAATCGGATTGTATTTAATATTAAAGGAAACGATTACCGGCTGATTGTAAAATTCAATTTTGAGTACCAGCTGGCGTGGATACGTTTTATCGGAACCCACGCCGAATATGACAAAATTAACGCAAACGAAATTTAGGATGAATATTAAACCAATTAGAAACGAGGCGGATTATCAAAAAGCTCTTGAGCGTTTAGAAATAATCTTTGATGCCAAAAGAGGAACTGATGAAGGCGACGAATTGGAAATACTTGCAATCGTAATTGACAACTACGAAAATGAGACTTTTCCGATTGGAATGCCTGACCCAATTTCAGCCATTAATTTTAGAATGGAACAAATGGGCTTAAAACAAAAAGATTTGGTCGATATGATTGGTTTTAAAAGTAGAGTGAGCGAAATAATGAACAAAAAACGCAAACTGACTTTAGAAATGATTAGAAAATTAAACGCCAAATTGAACATTCCGACTGAAGTTTTGATACAAGATTATTGAGTAATATTACGGAAAGCACTATGGGCAACACCGTATATAAAACATAGTGCGAGTCGTTGCTAACACGGAGGCTCGGGTATTTTTGGAAAGCCGCCATCCCGTAGCTATCGGGATTAAATTTGACGAATTGCCAAAAATAAAATAAT
>Ga0105055_10007396_pt1 | contig 14619 bp, 9 predicted proteins | sample BON03_FD_78090 | JGI IMG/M metagenome (GOLD analysis project Ga0105055, IMG submission 78090) | Freshwater microbial communities from Lake Bonney liftoff mats and glacier meltwater in Antarctica - BON-03 | ecosystem: Environmental > Aquatic > Freshwater > Ice > Glacier meltwater | place: Lake...
AGGCTGGCACACGCCCTCAGGCGTTTTATAGAGCGGCCGCCAGGCTATGTTTCTAGCCCAGAAGAGCCAACACTTTCAATCTCGCGCCGTAGTTCATCAAGGGTGCGGCCCTGGTGCAGCCAGTACACCGTTCCCTAAACCGAGGTGGTGGCGTAGTAACCTTCAATAAGGATTAACTCCAAAGACGCTGATAGGGATTTCTGCTGGCCTCGGAAGGAGATAAGGCGCTCATCGGTAACCGTCGCGAAATATCCCTCACCGCAAATGAAGGACATTAACTTAACGGGCGAATCCCCACCAGGACAATTCCAGGAAGGACCCTACCCACCACCAGACCCACATTATATGTGAATTTCAGTGTCAGGAGTTCACTCAGACCGATGACAGGGCGTGATTATGGGGAACGATCTCCCGATCAGGGACGATTTCAGGGGTGAACAAGCGCTCTCATCCATTGTCAGACGGGTAGGTCAGGCTAGGGATTAGGATGTGACTATTCACAGGGCTGCAAACTCAAAGGTTAAAGCGCAAGGTGAGCTTGTCAGCGAGTTCCGGGTGAGTAGTACTGCCAAGTTCTGACGGATTTTCGGGGGAAGCGAGCATGAGGGTAGTGATGGCAAAGGAAATTAGATACGCCTTATCCTTTACCAGTGGATCCTTGCTGTTGCACGAGGCAGGTGTTGCTGTTCCCCTCTACGATTCTGAGCGAGATTGGAAAATTGTCCGAGAAAAACTCGAGGAAGACAACCTTCTTCAAGCCCGAACTGTCGCATCAAGCACACGTCGGGCACGCGAGGTGACCCAGCGACTAGCACTATTGAGTGACGAGGAAATTGACCTTTTAACGGCGGCCACCTCCACTGAGCGTGGCCACCTCCTCTGGGTAGCTGCGTGTCGCCGGTATCAACTGATCGGGGAATTCGCTGAAGAAGTACTGCGAGAGCGGTTCCTGACAATGGCCAACACTCTCAGTTACGAAGAATTCGATGCGTTTCTTCATGGGAAAGCCCTCTGGCATGACGAGATTGAGGAGCTCGCGGCCTCTACCGTGTACAAACTCCGAGCTAACCTGTTTCGCATGATGGTGGAATCCGGATTGCTCTCCGACGAAGGGTCCATTCTCCCGACACTTGTTTCGAGCCGGTTAGCCAGCCTGCTTGAGGAGCGACAGCCGAGTGACCTCCGGTTCTTCCCCTCGCGGTCAACCTCTAAAGGCGTAGTGGCTCTATGACAACCACGAATCTGGTTGAACAAGAAGAGCACCTTTTCGCCGTCATGAGTGGCAAACGATTTTTAAGCATGGAGGGTCTCGCCAACGAGGTACCCTTTTTCATCTACCCGTATGCCCCGGAGAGCAGTCTTACTGTTACCGAGGCAAAGAAACGCATCAAGAACAAATTGGGAAATTCGGGTATCACCGTGCTCGAAATTAATCTTTATGACCTTTCTGTTGAAGTCTTGAGAGACAGAGGAGTTTGGGAACGGGTTATCGCCGCTGAGCCAGGCCTAGATAAGAATGATTTCCGTGAGATGTTGCAAGGAATGCTGGATCCAGAGACTCACCTCGCCCCTGGTATCAGGGTCAAGCTCGAAGACAGCAATTTCGACATCTTGTTTCTCACAGGAATTGCTGAGGTTTTCCCCTATATACGTTCCCACAACGTGTTGAACAACCTTCAGAGCATCGTTACTGACAAACCAATGTTGATGTTTTTTCCGGGGCGTTACGAACAGTCCGAAACGTTGGGATCTTCCTTAGTCCTTTTCGGCCGACTCAAAGATGACCAGTACTACCGTGCCAAAAATATTTTGGAACAGGAAGCGTGAAAATAATGCAACTCAATGAAATTTTTGCCAAGGATGTCCAGCGCCCCATCGAGGGTGTCGTCAAAGCCGACGACGTAGTGAATCTCGCCATAGAGGTTGATGAGTATGTCCTGACCAATGAGGCAGCCAAGGGTGTAGAACTTCTCCTTGAAACCTACACGAACTACACCAATGCCAATGGAGTCTGGATCTCAGGATTTTTTGGTTCGGGCAAATCGCACCTTCTCAAGATGCTCGCGCACCTACTCGGCGATGTCGAGGGTCAAGACTTCCCCCGGAGCCAAGTTTCAGACAGTTTCCGATCAAAAGCAAAGGATGCCTTTCTACCGGCCTTGTTATCGAAGGCAGAACTCATAGAGGCCAAAAGCATTCTTTTCAATATTGACCAGAAGGCCACCTTGATCGCTAAAGATCAGTCTGATGCGCTGCTTAAGGTTTTTGTGAAGGTATTCAACGAGAGTCGGGGATATTACGGAAATCAAGGCCACGTTGCCCGCTTTGAGCGAGACCTTGACATGCGCGGTCAGTACGACGATTTCAAAACCGCCTACGAACGAATCGCCGATCACTCATGGTCACAAGGGCGAGAGCAAAGCACCCTGGAGGCACAAAGCATTGATCGAGCATTTTCCGAAGTAAACGGTGAAACGGCGACGAACATCATCAGTCAGTACAGCTCCTCCTACGCCGTGTCCATTGAAGATTTCGCTGATGAAGTTAATGATTGGCTCTCAAAGCAACCCGATGGCTTTCGCCTCAATTTTTTCGTTGACGAAGTAGGGCAGTTTATTGGCACCAACACTCACCTCATGTTGAACCTGCAGACAATTGCTGAGTCACTCAACACCAAATGCGAGGGTATGGCCTGGGTTTTCGTTACCTCACAAGAAGACATGGACAAGGTTGTCGGTGATCGCACCAAGCAGCAGAGTAACGACTTTTCAAAGATCCAAGCACGATTCAAGACACGGGTGAAACTCACCAGCGCTGACGTAGAAGAAGTAATTCGTAAACGACTGCTCGAAAAAAACGATGCAGGTGCAATCGCATTGGGTGCGGTATTCGAGTTGGAGCAGCCGAACTTCAAAACAATCTTCGACTTCGTTGACGGCGCCAAGACCTACCGCAACTACGTTGATATCGGCCACTTCGTTGGCACATACCCCTTCGTGGGTTACCAATTCCCATTATTCCAAGCTGCAATAGAGGGGATTTCTGACCACAACGTTTTTGAGGGCAAGAACAGTTCCGTCGGTGAACGTTCCATGCTCGGAGTTGTTCAACAAGTAGCGAAAGGTTTTAGCAATTATGAGGTTGGTACCTTGGCAACCTTCGATCAAATGTTTGCCGGTATCCGCGCCTCATTAAAATCCGCCGCCCAACGCTCAATTGACGTGGCCGAACGAAACCTTGACAACAAGCTTGCGATTCGGTTACTCAAAGCTCTTTTTCTCGTCAAATATGTGGAAAGTTTCCAGGCAACAGCCCGCAACCTCACAGTGCTTGTTTACGACCACTTCGGTCTCGACTTGCCAGCCCTATCAGAACAAGTAAAAGAGGCACTTACCCTGCTTGAAATTCAAACATACGTGCAGCGCACCGGAAACGTGTACGAGTATCTAACCAATGAAGAACAAAAAATTGAAGAGGAAATTAAGAACGTCGATATTGACGCTTCGGAGATGAGCAACCGGCTATTCAAAATTCTGTCCAGTGATGTCATCAAATCCAAAAAGTTACGTTACGCAAATAGCAACCGTGACTTTCCTTTTGGCTTCAAACTAGACGACCAGGTACATGGGCCTCAGGGTGAACTCGCCATTCACTTCATCACACCGGAATACCCATACACGCCAACTGAGACTCGCATGCATAGCGCCGGCAAAGACGAATTGCGTGTGGTCCTTGAACCGGATGAGCGTGTGTTGGCAGAACTGCGTCTCCTACTCAAAACAGAGAAGTACACCAAGCGCAAGCACACAACCTCGCTCTCGGTTATTGATGAGCAGATTCTTCGCTCCAAGGCTACTCAAAATGTTGAGCGGGAGAAGGAAATCATCCAACGCATCAGTAAGTCAGTGGGATCATCAGAAATGGTCATCAACGCCGCAGAGGTGACATCAAATTCGCACGATGCCCTCACACGAGTCACCGATGGATTCCAAGACCTTGTTAGCCGCACCTACACCCACCTATCGCTACTCGGTGGAGTTTCCTACCGTGAAGAACAGGTTGCTGGAGCAGCGACCGCGGAGGATGGACTCTTCGATGCTGACGCACTATCAAAGCTGGCTGGTCCAAGTGAGGAGGTTCTTTCACTCGTAATTCGCAAGGGAGTCCTCGGAGAGCACGTGACTGTTAAGACGATTGTTGACTTCTTCCAAGCCAAACCGTACGGATGGGACCTCGCCTCCATTGAGGTCATCGTTGCATCACTGATCGGTGGTTCAAAACTCACCATCACAGTTGATGGTAATGCGTTGAAGCGCAGTGAAGTGGCTACGGTATTGCGAAACACACAGAAGCACGCGCATGCGGTCATTGCCCCCCAGAAGACGTTTAACGAACCGAAGGTAGCCGCATTTAGAAAATTCTGCACCGATTTCTTCGACGTGGCGAACCCACCCACAGACCCGCTCGAGTTGGCGCAATGGGGCGCCGACAAACTCAAGGCGAAAATCGATGAACTCACGGCAACCGTCGCCGGATCAAAGTATGCGTTCACCGAACAACTCAACGCCCCGATCCAACTTCTCGAACAATCCGTTGGCAAACCCAATGACTGGTACCTCAACGATTTTATGCTCAGCGATGACTTGTTGGACGCCAAGAACAACGTCATCGACCCGATTCAAGCGTTCCTTAGCGGGGCTCAACGAGGAATCTACGACAATGCCGTCGCTCTTCTTGCCACCCACAACAGCAACCTTGGTTACCTACCCGAGGGGAGCGATGCAGCAGTGCGGCAAGCCTTGGCTGATGAAAATGCGTTCCGCGGCAACCGGATGGCACAACTCAAGCAAGCCACCGAGTCACTTGACAGCATGATCGATGAGGCCGTAGCTACCCGGCGAACAAACGTTGCTTCGATGGTGGCAAACCGAAAGGCTGAACTTGTTGGCAGTGTCTACTTCACGGACGCTACGCCTACGCTCCAAGAGACTGTCGTTGCACGCATCGATCGAGTCCTCGCGCGAATAGACACGAATAACCAAATTGCGCTCCTGCTCCAACTGGGTACTGATTTCGAAGAGACCGTCTATCCATCACTTCTTGACCAGCTTGCTACTCCACAGGAGGATGGCAACGGTGCTGTACCGCCCAAGCACACGGTTTCGATCAGGAACATCCCTATCCCTAACGCCGGTAGCTTGCTGCAATCGGATGAAGACGTTGACGCGTATTTAGTAGCACTGCGGGCGGCACTCGTTGCGGCGCTTGCTGAGGGAAAGAGAATTTCACTCTGATGGAGACTGCGCCACTGAAGTCTTTCGCGACGTGGGCGCGAACCGCGCTGATCCGTGAAGTCAACGCCCGCATAGTGGCGGTTATGGCACCAGCCTCACCGGAGCGAGTGGAACAACCACGCTCCGTTGCTGCCCTTGAGAAGGAAATCAGTACTGCAGGTGGTGGCGATAAGGATAGGGAAGCTGTTGCCGACCGTGTCGCATACACGTGGTTCAACCGGATCATTGCCCTGCGATTCATGGACGCTAACGCTTACACGGGAAAAGGAATTGTTTCCCCACAAACAGGAATCGAAGTGGGGCAGCCCGAGATCCTCTCTGAGGCTAAACGAGGAAACATCGACGCTGAGGTTATCTCCCCCACAACCCGAGACATGATCAATGCTCTTCTCAACGACACGCGTAAAAGCAGTGACCCCCAAGGGGAGGCATACGCGCTGTTGTTAGCCGAGTATTGCCGGCACTGGAACCGGGCCATGCCGTTCATGTTCGAGCGTGAAGGTGACTTCACCGAACTACTCATCCCCGCGAACTTGTTGGCAGTTGACTCGGTGATGAACCGGGCAGTGAAAGTACTCACCGAAGACGTCTGCCAAGACGTTGAGGTCATCGGTTGGCTTTATCAGTTTTACATTTCAGAACGCAAAGATGAAGTATTCGCAGGCTTCAAGAAGAACAAGAAAGCCGGAGCTGCAGAGATCCCCGCTGCCACCCAACTCTTCACCCCGGACTGGATAGTTCGCTACCTGGTGGAAAACTCCCTCGGTCGACTTTGGATGCTCAATAATCCTGGATCAAGCCTTGTCCAGCAGATGGATTACTACATTGCGCCAGTTGACGAAGAAATCGACTTCCTCACCATCAGTAGCCCAGAAGAACTCAAAATCATCGATCCCGCATGCGGCTCCGGCCACATGCTCACCTACGCCTTCGACCTGCTCTACGCCATCTACGAAGAAGAAGGCTACGCGCCATCTGATATCCCAGACCTGATCCTGACCAACAACCTCTACGGAACCGAGATCGACCCCCGCGCCGGTGCACTCGCCGCGTTCGCTCTCACGATGAAAGCTGCGGCCAGACGAAAAATGTTTTTGAGGAACCCAGCGCAGCCGAACATCTGCGTACTGAAGCCAATCCGGTTTACACCAGACGAGATCAGCTTCCTCTTGTCGTCTCGCAGGGATCGTCATGCTGAGTCGGCTTTTTGGAACCAATTTGACAATGCTGACACGCTGGGCTCGCTCATTCAACCTAAAGTGCAACAGGTCGCTCAACTCACACGGAATGTCACTGAGCTTGACGATGGAGGAAATCTCCTCGACGCCGATGTGATCGCACGCGCGAAACAGGTAGTTTTCCAGATCGCCTTCCTATCACCGCGATACCACGTAGTAGTTGCAAACCCGCCGTACATGGGCAGCGGCAACATGGGGGCTCTTCTGCAGGGCTTCGTCGATCGCGAGTTCGCGGAAGGCAAAGCGGACCTTTGCACGGTTTTCATTCTGAGGTCGGTTGGTTTGGCGCTGCCGAGGGGATTGGTCGGCATGGTCACAATGCAGTCCTGGATGTTCATCTCGTCCTTCGAAAAGCTGCGCAGATGGCTGCTGTCCTCGACCCGCATTGAAGGCATGGCTCACCTCGGGACGAACGCTTTTGATTCTATTGGCGGAGATGTGGTTTCCACAACGGCCTTCGTGCTCGTCAATCGCCCTGGTCGCGAAGTTCGAGGTATCTTCTTCAGGCTGATCGAAGGACGATCAGAGTCCGAGAAGTCTGCGACCCTGCTCGCGCGCCGGCAGCGTTTTGAAGCGAACTCGGCTCAGTTCTTGTCTCTGCCTGGTGTACCAATCGCATACTGGCTTCCTCTCTCGGTGCGAGTTGCTTTTTCGAGGGGGAAATTGGTCAAGGACGTTGCCTCTCCGCGGGTTGGCATGGCGACCGGAGACAACGCGCGTTGGATTAGACAATGGTGGGAGGTTAGTCAGGCTCGAATTGGTCGCGAAATGTCACGTGGTGATGCCGCCGATTCGAGCTGTCGGTGGTTTCCGTATGCGACCAGTGGAACTTCAACTCGGTGGTACGGGAACGTCTCGTCTGTGGTCGACTGGAGCTGCGACGGTCACGCTCTTCAAACCACGAAGCACGAGTCAGGGCGTATCCGAGCCCATAACTTCAATCTTGATCAGATATTCCGATCAGGCCTTGTGTGGAACGTGGTGACGTCTGGGGCTTCTTCTTTCAGGTATGTCGAAGATGGTTACCTCTTTGATGCTTCCGCTGGTCTATGTCACTCGAAGCAGGACATGTACCTACTTGCCCTGATGAACTCAAGTAGCGCGACCTTCGTCCTTAATGCCATCAACCCGACCTTCAACCTCCCCCCAGGCTCTCTAGGAGCATTACCGTTACCAGAAGATGCCAACCCCGAGGGGGCTGCCCTGCTGGCAATTCGAGCGGTTGAGCTTGCCCGCACCCGTTGGGATTCTGTGGAGACATCTTGGAGGTATTCGTGGCCTTTCCCCGTCGGCTCCGCTCGGCTAAGTGTTCTAGTTGGCGCTGTACAGGATGTCTCTGCGGCCTGTGCGGAGGAGTTGATTTCGGTGGAAGTTCAGATTCACCGTCACTTCGCGGCAATCTTCGGTCTAGATATCGCTGATCTGGTGTCCCAGGATGGTGAGGATCCGAACGGTGTGGACCGGGTCATGAAGTCTCTTGTTGAGCAAGTGATCTCATACTCCATTGGCTGCATGTTTGGTCGTTACAGCCTCGACAAGCCTGGCCTGATTCTCGCTGATCAGGGTGCAAGTTTGCAGGATTATTTGGCCAAGGTTCCCGAGCCGAGTTTTATGCCAGATGCCGAGAATGTGATACCGATCGTTGATGGTGATTGGTTCGAAGATGATATTGTTTCTCGCTTTCGAGTATTTCTGCGCGTTGCTTTCGGTGAAGAGCATTTTGAGGAGAACTTGCGTTTTGTGATTGAGTCTCTTGGGGTAACGGACTTGAGGGACTATTTCGTGAAGTCCTTCTACAAGGACCACGTGAAGCGTTATAAGAAGCGGCCAATTTATTGGCTGTTTTCCAGCCCAAGGGGATCATTTAACGCACTGATTTATATGCATCGTTATACACAGTCAACAGTTTCGACCGTACTGAATGAGTATCTGCGTGAGTATCGGGGGAAGCTGGCTGCCAGTCTGGTGCATCAGGAGCGGGTTGCGCTCGGTGGTGATTCGCCTCGTGAAAAGGCTGCTGCTCAGAAGGAGTCGGACCGGATCCGTAAGGTCTTACTTGAATTGGACGAGTTTGAACACGACATTCTGTACCCGCTGGCAACTCAGCAGATTGCTATTGAATTAGATGATGGTGTGAAGGTGAATTACCCTAAGTTTGGTGCTGCATTGAAAAAGATACCGGGACTGGAGGCCACTGATGAATAACCCAGTAGCCGTACTCCCCCACCTCGAGCAGCGTTTTTCGGGCAGTCGAATTGTGTTTTGGCACGACCCTGAAGGCCAGTACTCAGCAGACATCGACAGCCTGGATCTGCCGGATGTGACGACTCTTCGGGTCGCGAACAACGAATACGGCATCAAGAACAGGATTCTGCACGCGGAACCCACGGGCAAATTCCTCGTTTATCGATCCGGGCCCATCCCAGACGGTATTGGGAACTGGCTTCTTGATCTAGAGCTTGCATATGGCGTGTTTACAGCTGACCGTTCATCACTGGTCGCCCAAGGTCTTGGTCTTGCTGTTGGTGGTCTTGATGAAGTTGTTAATCTTCATGAAAAGTTTTTTAAGTCAACCAAACGTGTTGAAACCTTAAAAGCGCTCATTTCGCCCTCGGATGATGCAACTCAAGTGCGGGCAAAAATGACCGCGGTTGTTCTTGGGTTAAAGAACTCCCACACGATGTTGGAGATCACCCGTGCATTACTGGTCGAAAACGCTAAGGGCGATGCAGCAAAATATCAAGGGCTGGTTGATTACGGACTCGACGATTTCTACTGGCGTGGTGTAACGACCATCTATGGATACGAATCAGCCTCACCCAGCATTGATGATTTAGTGCTCTGGATATTTCGCAAAGCTATCCAAGGATTTACATCTGATACTCCTGGCGGCTTACAAAATGTTCAGCTTGACTTCGCGAGCCTCCGCAATGACCGGCGCAGTCAGAACGAACTCGCGACACTGGCTAAGCGAGCAGCGCGTGATCTTGACTACGCATCCACAATTGAGGACACCAACTTCCGTGATCTCATTGACGCTGACTTGTTTCAGGAAACCGACCTGAAAATAATCAGTGATCTCACCAAGGCCGTCACCGAACAGAGCGTCACTGCGCGTGAAGTCGCAGACGTTGTTCGTGCGCGCCAAAGCAGTGTTTGGATTAACGAATTTAAACCGCTCTACACGGCGATCTCCAGTGCCTCCGAGTTACTCTCACTAGTGGCAACTGCCGACCTGACGGTAGCCAGTTTTGATTATGGCCTTGAGCGTTACTGCCGCGAATGGTTCCGGATTGACCAGCTGTATCGGCAATTTATTTACGCATTCCGCGCCTCAGAAGGTCTGCACCCACTCGACCCACTTCGTGATGAAGTGGAGAAGCGCTACAGCAACAAGTACGTGTACGAGTTAGGGAACGCCTGGCAACAAAAAGTTGATGAGACTCAAACGTGGACCTCAACGGCCCTTCGCTCCCAGCGGACGTTTTATCGGGACTACGTAGAACAACTCGTGAAAGAAGACAAAAAAGCCGTCGTCATCATTTCAGATGCCATGCGATACGAAGTGGGCGAAGAACTTGGTTCGCGTATCCGGCAAGAGGATCGCTTTGACGCCACCGTGGATGCCGTACTTGGTGTTCTCCCGACCTACACGCAGCTCGGGATGGCGGCCTTGCTACCACACGCAAGCCTGAAACACTCTCCTGACGCCAAGACCGTGCTCGCTGATGACCAACCAACCAATGGGACCGCACCTCGCAGCAAGATTCTCGCAACCGTTGGTGGAACTGCAATTCAGGCGGAGGACTTCAGAGCCCTCAACGCTGACGAAAGACGCGAACTGTTCAAAGCGAACAAAGTCCTTTACATCTATCACAACGTCATTGACGCTATCGGGGATAAGCAAGGCACCGAGCGAAGTGTCTTTGAGGCCGTGGAACAAACTCTCAACGAACTCGTGGACCTAGTCAAGAAAGCAGCGAGTGCTAACGCGACAAATATTTTCATCACCGCAGATCATGGTTTCTTGTTCCAAGATGAAGTTCTGCCTGAACAGTTTTTCCTATCTACCAAACCCGAAGGTGATGACATAAAAGTAATCAACAGGCGCTACGTCCTTGGCCGCGGTCTCAAAGTTGATTATGCCTTTACCACTTTTACCTCTGCTCAACTTGAACTCACAGGTGACCTTGAAATACAAATACCTAAGTCCATTCATAGATTGAAAATCCCCGGTGGTGGATCCCGATTCGTGCACGGCGGCGCAACCCTGCAAGAGGTCGTTGTTCCTGTGGTGTCCATCAACAAAAAGCGCAAGAGTGACACACGGCAGGTCAACGTTGAAGTGTGGCCCGAGTCGGACAAAATCACTACGAGCCAGGTTGTCGTGCGTCTTTTTCAGTCAGAACCCGTGAGCGAGAAGGTTCAGCCGCGAACTGTTCGGGCTGGCTTGTATGTAGGAGAAACTTTGATCTCAAATCACAGTGAATTCACCTTCGATGAAGTATCGAACGATAAGCGTGACCGCTATAAGAACGCCAATATGCTGCTGAGCCAAGACTCCAATGACTACAACAATAGGGCAGTGGAATTCCGACTTGAGGAAAAAATCCCCAACACATCGCAGTGGCGTACCTACGCCACTGCGATGTACACGCTTAAGCGGTCCTTCGTCACGGACTTTGACTTTCAAGGAGAATAACCATGGATGATGAATTCAACGAAAGTGCAATTGAAAACATTCTTGACGAACACGCCGAAGGCGACCAGAAGCCAATCCGTACTCCTGAAATAAGCCCCCTAGATAAAAAGATTAACCAGCATTTCGCGGGTGTCGTTGTGCGCAAAGACCTTGTCAAAGCGGTCAAAGGCAACGCCATCGTGCCTTCATACGTGCTGGAATACCTGTTAGGCCAATATGCGGCATCAGATAATGAAGCCACCATTCAAGCAGGAATAACGACAGTACGTAAAATTCTCGCAGATCATTACGTACACCGTAACCAGTCAGAGTTGATCAAGTCGACAATCCGGGAACGTGGACGGTACAAAATCATTGACCGGGTCACCGTCACTCTCAACGACAAAGAAGACGTTTACGAAGCCATCTTTTCAAACCTCGGCATCAAGCAGGTGTTGGTAGACCCCGGAACCATTAAGGCGCACCCAAAACTGCTCGTCGGCGGAGTGTGGTGCATCTGCGACATTGAATACCAACACAGTGAAAACTCCAAAAATGTCCCGTGGATCCTCGGATCAATAAAACCAATTCAACTCTCCAACTTTGACTCTGACGGGTACCTAGCTGCCCGCCGAGAGTTCACAACAGATGAGTGGATTGACCTACTCATCCAATCCATCGGGTTTAACCCGGAATTATTCGGTCGACGAGGCAAACTCATTCAACTGGTGCGACTCATCCCATTTGTTGAACGTAACTACAACCTCGTGGAGCTCGGACCCAAGGGCACCGGAAAGTCACATATTTTCTCTGAGTTCTCCCCGCACGGAATGCTCATTTCCGGTGGAGAAGTCACCGTTGCCAAGCTCTTTGTCAACAACGCCAACGGTCGCATTGGGCTCGTCGGCTACTGGGACGTCGTCGCCTTCGACGAGTTCGCGGGGAAAAAGAAGCGGACAGATAAGGCACTTGTCGACATTATGAAAAACTACATGGCAAACAAGTCGTTTTCACGTGGTGTGGAAACACTCGGGGCTGAAGCATCCATGGTCTTTGTCGGAAACACTTCACGGACAGTTCCCTACATGCTCAAACATTCAGACCTTTTTGATGAGCTCCCCGAAAGCTACCACGACTCTGCTTATTTGGATCGACTTCACTACTACATTCCCGGTTGGGAAGTTGACCCGATTCGGGGTGAAATGTTTTCATCAGGCTACGGCTTTGTCGTGGACTACATTGCTGAAGTCCTCAAATCCATGCGTGACCTAGACTTTTCTGACCTCTATCAGCCACATTTTTCCCTCGGCGCCGAAATCTCCACACGAGACAGGGACGGTATTCACAAGACTTTCTCCGGGCTCATGAAGATCATCTACCCGGCAGGTGGTGCTACCGCAGACCAAATGCAGGAACTACTCGAATTTGCCATTGAAGGGCGTAAACGGGTAAAGGACCAAATCCTGCGCATGGACACTACAATGCCCAGTGTTCGATTCGGGTACCTCAAAGGAAAAGATGAATGGCATTCCGTCTCAACACTAGAGGAAAAGGAATACCCGAACTACTACTTCCGCACCGCTTCGGAAGGCGATGAAGGTGACATGGCCGCGGCGGAATTTTCTGCAGTCCCAGAGAGCGCCGCGCCGCTGTCTGCTACTAGTACCCATGAAACCGCAGCCGTTCTTTTTGAAGGACATCGGGAGTACCAGGAGAATCAGCGTGGTGTCTCCTTCGCTGAAATTCTCGTTCCATATTTGGCGGGTGCAACTGAAATCACCATTCGAGATTCCTACGTCCGTCAATTCCATCAAGCCAGAAACTTGATGGAATTGATTGAGGCGATCGCTATCGTTAAGGACCCTGCAGAAGACCTAGTTGTCAAATTAGTGACAACTGAATCAACTGAAGGAGAAGAAAAAACTCGTAAACAACTGGAATTCTTAGTTAAGGTCAAGAATGCTGCTGCTGCAGCAGGCGTCACGCTAGATGTGACATTTGACCCTATGCTCCACGACCGATCCATCGTGACGGATAACGGCTGGCGAATTAACCTGGGCCGCGGTCTGGACATTTACCAGTATGTCTCAGGGGATGCGTTTGATATTGGAACTCGGCTCCAGCAATACCGGCAAGTGAAAGCATTCGGAATCACGTACATCAAGGATCCGCATACTGGCTAAATGGCATCACCCATAGATCTGACAAGCGCCGTCATCCGCTGAGTCGTCAAAGGTCGAGATCAAGACGGTGCGCATGAACTGCGCCGCGCCACCGAATCCAGCCAGGCAGGACATCTGGGGCTAAAATATTCCCCAAGGCTTAGGTTCGAGCATCATCTTTTCATCCACCAATCCCCCAGTTGATTTACTAGTACTGAGTTTGCCAGTTGCCTCTGACAACCGGGCGTCACCGAATAGCTAATTTGCTTTCTTGATTGGTGCGAGTCTCCTGGATATAAACTTGGCGCAACACTATGCAGACGTGGAATCTTGTTGCGTTCGGCACTACCTACGGGAAGGTTTCCAACTGCGGCTTTGTGATCCCATCGCCTTTGTTCCCAGTAATTGATGTAGGTGAGCAGTTCACTTTCCTCGATCACTGCGAGTTCTTCATCTGTGTAGGTAACTCGTTTTTTGTTCACAAGATTCTCGTTATTGAATAGCGTTGCTAGTTTTGGTGACACCAAAGTAACTCCGGTATCTGACCTTCTGTCTGGATCGAGTTTGAATGAGTGCTACTTCAAACTTCATCGTCCATTTCTTCGGTCGGCTCTGGCTCGCCTTTGCTATCGATGAATTCCATGAAGCAGGAGTCAAACATCACCACGTCGCCACAGACGGAACACCGGCCTGGCTCTTTCACATTTGGGGGATCTGGAGTTTTTCCCATATATGAAACCTACTACGCAGGTATGACAGATCATGGAGTTTCTGAAAAAGGCAACGCATCTCATCACGGAAAACCCCAATGCAGTTTTTAGCTAAAGCCTTCATGGTTTAACCAAGCTCTGTGGACACGGTCAACTCCTTCGACTGTGGCCATCGCCCACCATTTATCCCTTTTCGTACCGATAATTGTTGGAGGGGTTGTCTGCACGATAGGGAGTCGCGCTTTTGGATCCGCAGAAAGTTCTCGGACCCGAATCCACACGACTTGTGTCGAACCATTGTCGGTGAGAATGAATTTACCACCCAAGCGGACTCAAGCTTTAACGACGAGGTGAAAATACTTCTCCTTTTCCCGATGGATCGGGCCCAATGGTTCAACATCGTGATGGGTAACTCCGTCGAGCTCAATGAACAAACTATCGATGGAATCGCTGAACGAGTTCCCATGCCGGTCGCATTGCAGGAACTGCTTTCGCTCAATCTGGCCGTTTCCGAGTGATCAAGCCAAACTCCTG
>Ga0105055_10007397_pt1 | contig 14618 bp, 11 predicted proteins | sample BON03_FD_78090 | JGI IMG/M metagenome (GOLD analysis project Ga0105055, IMG submission 78090) | Freshwater microbial communities from Lake Bonney liftoff mats and glacier meltwater in Antarctica - BON-03 | ecosystem: Environmental > Aquatic > Freshwater > Ice > Glacier meltwater | place: Lake...
GTAGTTGGCTTTACCCGCCTCGGCATTTCGATCTTGCTGAATATAAAGATCGTATGAGGAACCAAATAGATTCTTGGCTAGAGCCCAGTCCTCAGCCTTGAGCTTTCTCTCACCAAGCTCCATAAGAGAGTCAGCTCTATCAAAGAGGTCATCTGATCTTGATCGATCCCAGAGCTCTTCGTCAGACAGGTCCTCATAAACGCTCATCAAACCCTCTTTTCCACAAGGGTTCGAGGATTCACCTTCGCAGAAATCTTCTTGATTTCGAGGTAACGCTCAATGGGATTAGTTGTGGTGCGCTGCATCGGCTTATAGAACTGCTGACGTCCGGCTTTAGTGCTATTCATCTGCCCCTCTTTTCTTCCCCTAAACCAAAAGATTAAGCCCGGGCTCTGACATTTTTGGTTTGGTTTTCAAAGTCGAATCACTTGGATTCTGCATCCTGACATAGAGGCTCGGATTGCCCCGAAGCTGGGGCAATCCGAGTTGCCACTACTGGCTGGCGCTACTAAGCCCATCAAGCAATTGTGAGATGGCGAGCGCCGCTTTCTCAAAGATGGGACCAGGAAGACTATCAGTCAAGAATGTGTCTCTTCTGAGCTCCAGCATGATTGACTGAACTCTCGCATCCTTGCCATAGAACTCAAGCGGGACATAGGTCCCGACCAAGGGAGTATTTATGTCAATCCCGTGAGCTTGAGGCTCTCCAACTGACGGGATACGCAGAAAAGAAAAAGGTCCGGCACCTTGTATTTTTTTTGCTCAATTGAATAAAGTATGGATTAACAAATCAAGGTCCTGACTGGGCAACAACAAAAAAAGGGGGGGGATTGGGCTACAAAATTGGAAAAGAAATAGCAAACGCAAACCTCGACATGGCGGCAAAAATGTCTTGGCACCTCAGCGGAAACCATGTGCCAGCCGTTGACGAGGTGTTCATACCTGTGGCCCTCGAAGCTATTGAATTGGCTGTCGCCGGAGAATGGGAGCGAACCTTAGTCCTTCCCAACGAACTTGAGAGGTCGGTGTTGTTCATTGTTACACATCTTCACCTTGAGCCATTCGTCCCCGCAATGGAAGTTCCTAAAGACCCCGGCGAAGAGCATCAACACTCCGTTGGCAACTACGAATAGGCCTTACTTTGTAACCCCTTAGGACCTCAGCCGATAAGAGCTGATAGTCGTTTTGGATATCAAGTCTCAAATGTTTGTGTGAACAGGTCCTGAAAAGTTTTTTGGTGAGGAAATCCATGGAAATTAGAGCAACAAAAAGATTTTTAAAAAGGATGAGTGGCACCACGGGTCAAGACCTTGTAAAGAGGGAAATTCTCGACCTAAAGCACTTTCTTGAGCGCAAGAAAGTGACCGATAACAACAAATGGCCTGATCAATGTAAGCCAATCTTGGGCACGTCGAAAGCCATGCCGAAATTGATGGAATGGAAAATGAGCGTCAGAGCGAGAATTATTTTTCATGACGTGTCGAACCCCGTGCTGGTGGACTTTGATCTTAATCACGAGAGCGTTGATAATCTGCTTCGTGACATGAGCCCTTCTTCCGTATCGAAGCAAGTCGAAAACTCTACACTTCTGAACTTGGAAGAATCGCAGCCCCTGGACGCCCGGCTTCTGAACAAGATCACAGGAATATCTGGTGACTTTGGCATTCCAATATTTGAGGAAGAGCTCTTTGATGAGTGGGTGCACTTTCTAGACGAAGAGCAGGAGTCCGCGAGGGACTCCATCCTCACCGAGATTCGAAATGAGGCCGGCTCTCGGGTAATTCTTTTACAGGCGGGCGCCGGTACGGGGAAAACTTCAATACTAACGAATTTGGCTTTTAGTCTTGCCGAACTCGGAATCGCCGCGCAGTTAGAGGTAAATGAAGGGGTTAGGGCATTATTGCTTTCTGGCCAGCGAGACATTCCTGGTTTGAAACAATCTTCGCGAATTAGTCACTCCGAGGTTGTTCTGCTAGATGACCCAATTGACCTGGACACTCTAAAAAAGAGAATCAAAGAAACAACAGCTGAGAAACAGCGGCTTATCGTAGGAATTGACCCAACCCAGTGGCACCAGCGGAGGCTGTCAGAAAAATGGCATGACTTTAGACTTCTAAACTCACACAAAACACTCACTCTGAGAAAGGCCTACCGGCAAACTCAAGGAGTTGGGGCTCCCGCTCTAAATTTAATTTCTAACTTCAATAGAAAATCAAGTGCATTTGTTGATTTTTATAAGGTGCAGCATGAGCACTCACAAATGGATTCCACTTGGAAACTTTGCCTTGAGGAGATTGAGTTTATAAATAAAAGTGGCGGGGTCTCAGTTCATGAAGCGGGATGGGGTGCAGAAGTTCTTAATAACTTCGTGGCCGAAGTCGGAACTCAAAAGACCGAGCGTTCATGGCCAAGGCTCCTAATTGGGCTTGAGAGCCCTCTGACACTGCCGGAAACTGGGCGAAATGCGATTCGGGAGGTGGGCAAGCGTGGAATTGATCATCACATCAGAGGATTTACAGAAGTCCAGAAGGTAAGAGGCACTGAATACGACTTTGTGGCCCTTTTTATCCCAACTAAAAAGTGGGAGCTTCTAAACTCTGGAAAGCTTGGATTAGATACCCCGGATTGGGTCGATTTGAACAAAATGCTGACTTTTTTCACGAGGGCCAAGTCCCACGTTGGAGTTTTCCTTTTTTAGATCCCAGTGGAAGCCTGCTAATGACCAAACATCGGTTCAAAGAATTTATCTTCTTTTAAATCAAGCGCCTACTGTATCGAAAATGCTCAGTGAATTAGGTCCGTGATTTGCAGCATAAGATCGGAGGTTGCTCCAAATAAGCAACAGCTTTATTCTTCATTGTCGCTCAGAACAATCCTCGAAGATGAGCGGAAACCTCGAAAAGGCAGGGGGCGTCCTAGCAATTGCCGGAATCTCAATCGGAACGATCAATGCGGCGATTTTCGAATTCCTGCCTATCGGCGTTGCCGAAGTGATCATGTCAGTTTTCGCTTTAGTTAGATCTCAGTAAATGCCCGCAGTTCACACCAGCTCGGCTTCTAGCCAAATTTAATTTCGCGGCCTCTAGAGCCAGCTTCACCATATCCCCAAGCTTCACTTAAACGACTGCCCCCCGAAGGGGACTCCAATAGTGTCGGGCGCATGGGCAATAAGGTCACAACCAATGCCGCGGCCTTGTGGGACAACAACTACTTCTAAATATCGGACAACAAGAAGCAGTTGCCTCACCTCAGTCAAGAACCTCTTCTGGCCTGACTGTCTTTCTTTCATGAAGGGCCTTACGGGGAAAGGCTGTGTAGCAAATCAGGGTGAAGCACCCAAAGCAACATGAACTCATAATTCGAACCTTGGAATCGTTTTCACACCTTCGCAAACATTTCCAGCGCGCCGCGATCAGGAGCTCGAGCGACCCAACCATAATTCGAAATAGGGTCACCTAACTATGGAACTCACCCTAATTGATTCGATGAAGTTTTCCCTTGCCAGTCCTAGACAAAGAACCCAGAAAATGAGGGAGAGTCGCTCAGTTCCCCTACCAGGGTGGCTCTGTCTAGCGCTTGGTTAAAATGATCACAAGATGTTTCTGGAAGCAACGCACAGGATTGACAAGCAGCTAAGTTTCCCCCGCTGTTTCCTTGACCTGATTTACCTAGGTCCATGCAAATAGGATCATTTGAACACCATCTGGCTCTCTCGAGCATGGTTTCAAAGATCTTTTTGAATGAATCAGGCTGGGCCATAGCGACTAATCCACCCATGGTTCCATCAGCAGATGATGAAGCTGTGTAAACAAGAACTCCAGCATGATCTTTAGTGGAAAAAACCCTTTCTGAGAGTGAGGCCGCGGTGTAACCGCATGCGACCACTAGCTCTTGAATCAGAAGATGGCTGAGAGTGTGCAGTAGTACAAACCTCGGGGAAGACTCCCCATGAGAGGGGATACGATTATTTTTCAGGAGGTTGGCATCAATTTTAGCTACCCTCGATACCACTCCTGCCTGAGGCTCCCAGGTTTTCAAAGCCGTCATGTCTAAGGATAAGTAGATTCCCTCACCCACGTTTCTCACAGCAGGGAACCAGTTGGTATCTGGACCATGAGGGACTCTCCGGAACAGGCTTCTGGCCTCTGCTGTTGGAATTAGATTGGGAATGATTCGACTGAAGCCCACGGATGCTGATGTTTTTTTCATCAGCGGTACCTCATTGACCAGATGAATTTTTGGTATGAAACCGCTTTTGTATCCAGACGCCCTGACAATTAAGTCAGGATGCTCCACGGGCTTGGCCAGTGCCTCCGCCTCTGGGTTGCGGTTAATGACAGGCACCTTCTCCTCATCTACGTCAGTTAGATTCGGGTTTGGGTAGACGGCCCTAAAAGCCTGAGCGAGAGCATCTTTATTGAGATGAGAAAATGCATCGTCATCACCTATGACGTATTTTGCAAGCCTGTCGTAGTCAAATTGGTATTTAGCCAGCTTGCCTTGAAACTCACCATCCTTGTTGCTTCCCCGAATTAGCTCAATCAGTTCAGCATCTCCAACTGCAATACTTGGCAAAAGAATCGATGAGTGCTCTTGCGAATAATAGACATTGGAGGCATTCCTGAGCACCATTCGAATGCTCTGTGAGCAACTTGCAGTAGCGAGCCGGAGCCAAGGGGCGGCTCCACTGCACTTGAAGGGGATGCCGTTCTTATCAAGGGCCCGAGTTAAGAATGTTGTTTCATCATCTGAGTCCGAAACCCCGACCATAGTGCGGGTCACGTTGCAATTTAGGCATTTTAGGACTTGGCCTCTGAGGTCACCCGTACCTCTCGACTTCAATTCAAGTCTTGGCGATCCACAACCATTTGGTGAATGAGATCTGTGCACAAACTCCACCCAGGGAAACTCATCCAAGTGCCCGTCAGGGCAGGCAACTACAAAGTTGACCTGGATTCTCTTTGCGAATTTCTTTCCGCTGGCCTCGCATTCGGAGCAATTTGTTCTCCGTGTGTCGGATGGTCCGAGTCGATCCAGTCTCGAGCAGTTTGAGCACGACACCCATCGAGGAAAGACCATCACTGGCAGCCCATCAGAATCTTTTTCCTCGCTAATGCCGACTGCAGGGGGCTGCACAAAGTGGCTAACACCCAGAGCCTCGGAAAGGTTTTTGTCAATCAGCATTACGTCGGCAGGTATCTTCTGCTTCCTAGATTGCCGATCTATATACCAAGCATCCAGGCCAGGGATCATGACAGATAGACCGTCTTTGAGAACGATCATGGAGCCAACGCCCTGGCCCCGAATTAATGCTCCTTGCCGGAGCTCATGTTTTGGGCCTGGCATCACTCCACCTCCAGGTGTGAGTAGGGATTGGCGCTAAGCATGAGCTGGGTTTGACCATCCACATTCCTCATCGAGGTAGGGACTCGGATGGAGCTGTCGCCTTGGATAGAACTAGAAAGTGGTTCACGTCTTCGACGCATTAGGGCTGTGTCCTGGTTCTCAGGTTTGCCATCTTCTTGGTCCCGAGAATAATCCCACTTTGAGGGTTGATACCGTTTCCAAAGTTTTCTCAATTCAGAGATCTGATTCTCAAAGTCCTGAGATACTCTCGGATCTTCGTTGACCAGGCTCATACGGGTCCGCATCACTTCGATCGCTTGCTCGAAGGCCACGGTTTCTAGTTCTGTTGCTGTGGCATTGATTTCCAGTAAGGCTCTGTAGAGAGAGATGACTGCCCCAGCGAGCCCCTGCCTCATGGCTTGAATCGCAAATGGTGTGACGCTTATCGGCTCAACGTTGGCGTAAAGCATTTCGTGAAAATTTGCAAACTGTTCGTAGACGCTTCGATCTCTTGATCTTCCGGTGTTGTAAAGCATCACCACCAGACCGGGGCCACGTTCACGATCTCGTCCAACTCGCCCAGACACCTGTATGTACTGGGATGTTGACTTCGGTTGACCCATGATCGTCAGAAGACCGAGTCTGGGTACATCGACTCCGACTTCCATTATTGATGAGGCCAAACACGTGCGGATGTAATTCTTCTCGTCACTGCTGTTCACTTGAAGACGAGAAAGCAGATTGGCGACATCGGAAGAATCCACACGACTTGTTAATTCCAGAGGATGCCCTGGCCACCTGGCTTTATCCTGAGGAAGCCTTCTGTACTTGGCCATGCCCCTAATGGTGTCAATTACTACAGACTGCAAAAGAGTCAATGTCATACCCAACTCTTTCAGGCTATTGAAGAACCACATGGACGTCTTGTAGTAGTCGGCATTTTCTGGAGCGCCGGTGTAAGCAAAAGGTGCTTGGGTCAAAATAGCCGCCACTTTGCTCGCCGACATTTGTCCATTCTGGTACGTTGCAGGATTGAGTCCGATGTATAGAGTGCCCTTTGCGTCTACATTGTCATCTTTGAGCACGCTTGAGAAAAATGTCTCGTTTGGCTCTTTTAGGGACTGAGGAAAGAGTGTCACCTGAGAGCGACCGTAGAGCTGCCTAATTTGCTCGCCATATCTTTTTGTTGTCGCCGTGGAGGCCACAATTTTTGGGCGAATCACTTTGTCATCAACCACGTAAGTGCAAAGGTCCTCGATGGCTGGCTCGTAAAGCCCCACCATTGAGCCCAATGGGCCTGAAATGAGGTGCAGCTCGTCTTGCACAAGAAGCCCCGGAGGCAGCCCAACGCGCTCCCCCTTTCCGTTGATATTGAAAATCGCTCGCGATAGCGGTTGCCATGCAAGTTGCGCAAACTTGTCGACAGTTCCGATTACAAAAGATGGCTTTTCGTCGTAGACATCATCATCTACTATCCAAACGGGCAGCGGCTTTTGCTCGGAGGAGAACTCGCAATTGCGATCCGGGCAAACAAACTTCAATGTCGGTGGGCTGCCGTGCTTTTTAAAGCCAATCCAAGTTTTATGAGCGAAGGAATACCCAAACTCCGCCGAGCACCACGGGCACTTGCCAAGGACGAAGGGGTTCTTTTCTCCCTCCTTTTGATTTGGGTGCTTGCCAAGCTGGTCAACGACGTCGGCCCTCCTGTTCTTGGTAGTGGAACCTCCCACCCACACACCAATTGAAATTGGTTTTACGCCTAAGGATGATTTCTCTGTTCGCCTTAGATACTCCAGAGCAGTTATTAGTCCGGCACTCCTCTCAAACTGCTGAACCGTGAGTAGTCTGAGCGTGTAACGCATGATTACGTCAACTCCGAAGTGATCCTGGTTCTTCAGTCTTCTGAACGAGATCAGAATTGCGGCAGCCCCGAGATATGCTTCTGTTTTTCCGCCTCCTGTTGGGAAGTAGATCAGATCAACCTCTTCCCTAGAGGTGTCAGTTTCATCTATCAGCCCGGGCAACGTCATTAGTAGAAACGCGATTTGGAACGGTCGCCAAATTCCAAGATTGCCGGTTACATCCTGGGCTACATCAAATTTCAATTGTCCCTTATCACGGCTGAACTTTCGAAGCTCTCGCTTTCCATTAATCTGCTGTAGATACATTGCGTGATTTGCTATTCGAAAGGATTCAAGGACATCGGGATCTTTTTGATCCATCAACAAATCAAAACCTGCTTGCATCCTGTCTCTTATTTGAGCTGACTTCTTCCCCATTCGATCCAGCGGTGCCTGAAACTTCGAGTTATCTCCAGAGTCGAGGTCCTTATTCGATTGGATCCAATCCGCGTAACCATCTATCAGCTCTTGAAGCTCACTCTTCAAAACAGCTTTTGTTGCAGTCGCCATTTGCATCATCGAGATTTTCTTGCCGTCAACCTCTGTGGTGAGCACCTTTCCAAAATACTCGGGTATGGCAGCTGACCTAATCTCCTTAATCTGCCCATCAACCACAGCCCAGTCCACCGCAGTTCCGTGACCAATTGCTGGATTCCGGACCTTTCGATAGAGATACCCAACCTCTTGCTCTTCTTCACTTCTAGAAAGAATGTTTTCTGATTGGTCGACGTCGTCAAAAATATCATCACTCTGAATGGATACTGAAAGTTTGGATTGAAATAGATCTTGGGAAATTGACGTCCCCCTATGAACTGCGACAAAGGTTATGGCTCTCAATGGTTCTTCGACTGAGTTCTTGAAAGTTGTGTCTCTCCATCTGATTTGAATCTTCAACAAACCAGTAAGCTCCTGATCACCCAAAAGCACCTCATGAAGCTTTTCCCCAGGCTGCAGGTCACTCCATTTGACAACTGCCTCCCCCTCCAATCGCTTCAATCGCCACCATGTTGTGGGTGCATAAGATTCGAATTGAACCTTTAGCGATGAATAAACTGCGCAAGAAAAGTGGATTTTGAAAGTCGGCTCAGCAGAACTGGAGATTTGGGCTGTGAACCCTAAAGCCGAAGGGTGCTGCTTCTGACTTTGGTCAAGTGCGAAGTCAGCATCATCATCCACACCTGATTCGATTTGGGGATCCTTGACTTCAACGTTCGGCTCCAAATACTCCTCCGGCCCGTCGCCTTCAAGCGCGACTTCCTCCGGCTGTTTTGAGAAGTCCCTGGATGGTGCGTGAAGAACCCCGGTACCGAACTGAAGTTCAGGGCGAATTCCCTGCAATATTGATTCGCCTGTGCTTGGATCAAAGTACTTAATGCCCTGTGCATCCTTGGGAAAGTGGATTATGTCGTCGGCTCCAGGAACAGGCAGTTCGATTGCCTCAGGGTCTTTGCCCTGAGGGCCCCATACTTCGCCGACGAGGTAGTCTCTTACTGCTTCTCTTGCCGTCTTTTCCATGGCGTCTACTCCTCTACCTGTAGAACTTTGAGTCTTTGTTTGGTAACAAGATAAGCGAACTTAGATGTAGCTCTCGTTGCGGCTTGGTAAAAAGTATCCGAAATGCTTACCTGAGATTCTGGAAAATCAACGAGAACTACCGCTAAAGCCTCAAGGCCCTTGAACTTGTGAATACTTCCGAAACGAACACGGCCGGAATTTAGAAAGTCGATTTTGGAAAACTTAATGTCACACCTACCTGTCAGCTCCTCAAGCTTCTTTAGGTTCCCACTAAGGACCACGATGTCGTTTGGTGAATAAACTTTGGTCAGCTCGTCAAGCACCTTATTCAAAGTGCGCGGGTAATCCGAGACCGTATCTAATTGATAGGGGTCGACAAGTTCACCCTTATCTGAGCGCCTAAACCCTGAATATCCGGGATCTAGGTCAAGGAAGTACTTAATAAACTCCCCTAAGGATTGAGTATTTCTGCAATTCACGCGCAGCTCGCTTGACTGAAAGTGGTTATTCAGGTAGAGCTTGAAGTTTGCCATCGCCTCATGACCATCAATATAAATAGCTTGATGTCTGAAGTCACCAAACACCCGAACCTTTGATCCCGAAAACCCCGAATGAAGAATTAGATCTAAAAACTCTAGGTATTCAATTGTTCCAACATCTTGAGCCTCATCGATTATGAGGGTCTCAAACTTCTGAACCTCTATTCTTTCAAGCAAGTCTTCGGTAGCAATTCGCGGAAGATCCTTCGACCACCAAGTATCTATTTGGGTCGTGGGGTTTTCATTTGATGCCACGTCAAGTAGCAACGAATGAATAGTCTTTACTGTCACCCGGGGGAACTCTGCGAGCTCCCTTGAAAGCTGATTTGCCAGCATTTTGTTGAAACAAATTAGGAGAGCTTGTTCTCCTCGCAGATGAGCCTCTTTAGCTTCCTGAATAGCTAAATAGGTTTTCCCTGTTCCTGCCATTCCGGACACTATCAACTGAGGCTGGTCCTTAAGTAGTTCAAGTGTCGCTAGCTGCTCGTTGGTCGCCGTCTCGAGGGCCCTGGCAATCTCAAGTTTCCGATCCTTTGGAGGTTGGTGAATACTAAAACTGGGCGTCAAGGTCTCGGCGACTTGTTTCAATAGTGAGGCATCGGCTACCGGTGATGGAAAGTACCTGGTCTTATCAAGTCTCTGCCTGCCCTGTTGGAAGATTCTCTTTATCGATTCGATTGGGTCGCCCTTGAGATCTTCGGCACCCAGTGTGCTGCCCGAATCCCATTCAATCGATTCAGGCAAGTGCTTAATCGAACAATTGGTGAACCAGACTGCGTGAAGAATCGGCAACGAGGAAGTGTCGAAATCTCTATTCTCAAGGTATTTCTTGATGCTAAATGACGCATCACTAGCTTGCCTATAAGGGTCTTTCGAGGGTTTACCACCAAGCAGCCAGTTGCCATTTTTCAGCTCGACTTTGGAGTGGTGCTTCACTTCAATCACCAGTAGCCCATGTGACGGAGCAAGGATCACAAAGTCTGCCTCCCCTTGGACTCGAGATTGGTGATGGAGGATGTCTACTGAGTGCAGAGCAATCCAACTTGGAGCATTCGGCGATGAGGTGAGTTTCTCGAAGAGTGTTAACTCCCCAGGAGACGTGTTTACCTGCGGGTCGAAATTACTGGGTCGCATTTTTACCATTATTGGTTGACCACCCTCCTCACTTGACTTGCAGGAACTTGGTATGTCTCTTCAGAAATAGAACTCACTTTGCCAATCCGGTAAACAACGTCACCGAATTCTTCTAGCAAAACATCCAGAGTCTCTCCCGCCTGAAGTTCCGCCCAATTTTCCGTACTGAGGGCATTGCAAACTAGATCTCTTGCTGTCTTCGCAACCTGGTTCAATTCCCCTCGAAATGTGGAAGTGAGACTCATCACTTTCTTTATATGCTCTTCGTCTAGTGATAGAGCGTCTAGAAGAGCCCTAAAGTCATTGTTCGCTCTTGGTCTTGTGAACTTTTCGTTGATGAGCCACTCGGCCAGGTGAGACGCGGTTTCCACTCCATGGCCCGTGAGAATGAGCAATGAGCCTTGCGTGCCATGAAGTCCTACAAAGTCTTTCAGTATTTGTAGCCAGTGCTTTCGACTTGCATAAAACTCTGCGTACGCGTCTCCCATTTCGACTTTAGCCGCATTCCAGAGGAAGTCTTGCTCACCCTGCTCGACTAGGGCGAACACAATCGACCCTGGTCCAGACAGTGGCCAATCTGTTGAATCCTCTCTGACTCTTCCACTCACAGAATCAAAAACCAGCGTGCTAATTCTCGTGGCGCCCACTTCCACTGGTATTACCGCAGATTCACCTATTCGGAGCAAGATGCACTTTTCGGTACCTGTCGTCCCGAGACGTTCCAGTTCCAGCGCGTGCTCAGCCGATCTTGTAGCGACTCGGCTCGCGACCTGCTCAAATTCAATTGACCATTCACTGGGCTGAGATATCTGGGCATGCTTAAAACTTGGGAGACTGATGGTGGGCTTCAGAGGCCCAAAAAGCTTTGTTTCCAGGGCTTGCCTGCTCAAAGAGGAGGGCCAAGGGATCCAACAGTCAACTTTCGGTGAAAGACCTGCCGTGAAAATCAACCTAGCTTGAGAATCAGTCACTTCTAAAGGGTTCCCAAGAAAAACGAGTGCATCGAACTGCCTTGGTTGTATTCGTGTCAAAAACCCAACTGCGGGCACTGACATCCAAGTCTCAGACCGATCTGAGGCAGATACGAACTCACTCAGATTGTTGGCCCATCGCGATGCTTCTGTTACAAGAAGGAGTCTGGCACCCAACCCGGCAACCTCGTCAGCCAGTGCCCTCCATGGGGGCTCTTGAGATGACAGCTTTTCCAGCTCAAGCAGGTACCTCGCCAATAACCCCTTTTCCTCCGGTCCAAGAAAAGCCTCATTGAGCTTTATCTGGCGAATTGTGTCGCCTAAGCATTCCAAGAGGAAATCTGCTCCAGATGGTGAAAAAAAGTATGGCAGGCGCACGAATTGATAACCCCGGGAAATACTTCTCCGTAAGTCGCTCAGGTGGTCGCCCTCGATCCAATCGCTCTTAAAAATGTGCAGTGCGGCAAGGAGGGTCTGTGACTGAGGATCGCTTACAAGTCCATGTAGAGAGACTCCGTCTTTCACCTGAAAATTTTGATTTCTTTGGTTGGTCGCATCTACTGCGTTCATTTCTAAAACCACATCTCTGCAAATAGCCCGGAATTACTATCGATCTCTAATATCCCAGAATCATTCTGGGGCCTTTCCAGGTGCATGGCCTCGCCTCCTATGGCTGAAATTGAATCGGAAAGCCTCTCGTGATTCCCGCTGTCAATGATGCAAATCTTGGTTTTGTGCCGAAGGATGGAGTTGCCGACTAGATTCGCAACTGCGGCATTCCCGTCTAAGATCACGAAATGAAATGGTTCTATTAGAGAAGAGATCTCATCCTCAAGTTTCTGGAAGCTTTTTAGCGTCTCAAAAGCATTAATGAAGTGGGTGTACTGGTCTTCGGTCAGGCGGTCTAATCGAGAAAGTCTCTTGATGTTCATACTTGGAACCTGCAGATACTGGTCCACGAGAAGATGATCTTTGATCTCAAGGCTCGCCTCCTGCTCAAATTGTGTCAGGTAAGTGAACGTGCAAGCTGTAGGCCTTTGTTGGGAAAAAAAGGAGCCCCATCTCTCAAGATTTATCCCGTCAACGGGCGCCTCTTGGGCTTCTTGTCCTTTTGGAGTTTCGGGTGGCATGGCAAAGACTTGGGCCAGATTGTTTGTGAGCGAAATTCTCTCAAGCTTCGACCCTAGGTCAAGCGTTATGCTCGGAAATCTTGCACCTGCTTTCACTGGCGAAAAGGAAACCAGTGTGCCTGTCACGATCCTACGGCTCTTGGTGACGCTTTTTTTGTCTTCCTGTTGCCACTGAAAGCGAACTTGGAGCAAGGAACCAGATTCGAGGCCGCTTATGCTCTCAAGAGGAACCCTAGTTTCTTGATCTGCAAGAGCAAAGATCGCTTGAGCGCTGAAGCCGATATTCAGAGCCGATGCAACGAACGACCTGCTAGGGGCTTGGATTGCTACTAGCTTGGGAAGCGGCTCAGACGTCTTCTGCATGACTAAGAGATTGGATGCGAATCTTCCGTAGCTTTCAAACCAAGAGCCAGCATGTTCGTCGAATACAACTTCGGCCGCTTCGGGCGATAATAACCTAACCATTACTACCCCCGTTTCGCCCCGTAGTGGTCACGAGTCTAGGCGCTGACTTGGACATTTTGCTTTCACGCATTTGAATCAGCTTCTTTGCGGCTTTACAACTGAATAAGGAGCGCATTGGCTCCATGCCGCCCAGCTAGACCTGAGTGTGCTGGCACAAGCATTCCCCCATCGTTGTGGCCTCAATTCGATCGAAGATCGCCTGCTTCATTTCTTCTACGTGGCTAATGAAACCCACAGCCCCGCATGTGCTTCGAATCCTGTTTAGCACGTCCTTTACCTGTTTCAATCGTTCACCGTCAAGTGCACCAAACCACCTAGTCGACACAAGAGATTTCCCGCGGACACAGATAATCGTTACCCCACTACTCTAAATCCTTGAACTTTCCCGCCATCGTAGGGTTTCCTTTGGTGAGCTTCTTGATGGTGACGTCCTGAGCCTTGTCGTTAGCAAGCCTGAGGTTTCTAGCTGACCTCTCAAGCTCGTCTTTGACCTTGTTCATGGCTGCGATCGACTTGTCTATTTGGTCAATTGCCTTCACAAACTGTTCAGAAGCCAGGGTGTAGTTCTTTGAGAACCCAGCCTTGAATTCGTCCAGCTCAGTCTCGAAGTTTGTAATGTCGATGTTCTGGGCTCTCACCAGTGCAAGCTCTGCCTTGTACTGAAGGGCATTCTCCGCTGCATTGCGAAGCAAAGTGATCATCTGGATGAAAAACTGCGGTCTCACGATATACATCTTTGGGTAGAGATGAGAGACATCGACAATGCCGGTGTTGTAGTAGTCGTTGTCCTCTTCTAGAAGAGAAACTAAGACTGCGTACTCACAGCTTTTTTCGTTGCGGTCTTTGTCTAGCTCTTTGAGAAAGTCCACGTTTTTCTTCTTTGTGGCCGTGGTGTCACTTTCGTTTTTCATCTCAAACATGATTGAAACAACTTCGTTTTCGGCTCCATCGAAATCGCGGAAAATATAGTCGCCCTTCGATCCGGACTTGGCGTCGTTGTCCTTGCCAAATTGAGCATTTCTAAAGGCGGTCTGACGAAGTTTTTCAAACTCAATCTCGCAGTGTTGCTCAAGAGTCTCTCCGACCATTTTGGTTGACAACTTTGCTTTCAAGTCTTTTAGGCGCTCGATTGTGTCGTTGCGGTCTTTGATCTGAGTCTCATAGAGCTGCTTTAGTGACTTGCTCTCTAGTTCGGCTTTGGTGCCTGCCATCTGCAGGTCAGCAGAAAGCTTGTCGCGCTCTTTTTCGACTTTGCCCAGTGCTTCCTGGACAGCCAGTTTTTTCTCGGTCTCAGTGGCGTCAAGCTTGGCCTTTAGCTCTGCGATAGTTGAATCCTTTTTTGAAGCTTCAGCCTGTAGCCCTTTGGCAAGATTGGCTTCAGCTAGGGCTATCTCGGTCTTTTTTGACTGTTCCGCTAGCTCTAAACGTTCGTGCAGGGTATCTTCAAACTCTTTGTCTCTGACCTGCTTGAGGATGTCGGCATAGCCGGCCTCGTCCATGGTGAAGCTTTTCCCACAGTGTGGGCACTGAATTTGGTTTGTGCTCATTACTTGGTCTCCTTCTTTTGATGCTTTGACTTCTTTAGTGAATATCGCTCTGCCTCCTGCAGTACTTTGA
>Ga0105055_10007398_pt1 | contig 14616 bp, 11 predicted proteins | sample BON03_FD_78090 | JGI IMG/M metagenome (GOLD analysis project Ga0105055, IMG submission 78090) | Freshwater microbial communities from Lake Bonney liftoff mats and glacier meltwater in Antarctica - BON-03 | ecosystem: Environmental > Aquatic > Freshwater > Ice > Glacier meltwater | place: Lake...
AGGGGGGGGGGGGGGGGGGGAGGGGGGGGGTGGGGGGGGGGGGGGGGGGGGGGGGGGTAAGACACACACTATCCTTTGGAGTGAAAATGACAACTGCAAGTGCGTGGACAAATTGTGTACAAAAGCTCGAAAGACCAACAAAAGGGCAACGGGCGCATACCGTGAGCCAGCTGGGAGTTGGTGCAGGTGCAACGTCCACATCCGTCAGATTTGTCATTGTCCTGTTGTAAACGGGTCAGTCGCGTGGCATGTGGGCATATTAATTAGTATCACGAATGGACGCTGTGGCTACGAAGGGGTTGCTGACACACACCGAATGATTCCAAGATCCAGTCGGTTCTCTAGGCCAGGACTCTTTGGAACAAGATGGAGTCGTACCTGCATTTCGTGGGACAACGAAATCATGAATGCCAGAGACAAGTCTACGTGGCCAAGCGCAAGAGGACATTGCTCGGCGAGCTTCGTGTCTGCCTGCTATGTACAGCTTACGGCTGAAGATGGTATGCAGCGGAGTATAAAACACGACCGTACAGCTTGAGCCAGCTTCAGCGCGTCTGCAACATCGTCCTCCAACAATTCGTCCCGCAGCCCCAAACCGGTTGGAAAGGATGCAATGCATGCACTCGCCTTTCCAACGCCGGTACCATGGGCAGCAAACGGAACCGCTTTGAGTCGATGGTACAGCTCCTCGGACAGGTAGGGCATCAGGGGGTTGAGGAGGAGAGTAGCATCTGTCACACAGCGGAGAAGCACGCTGCGGATGACCAAACGCTCCTGCCGCCTATCCTCGAGGTTCTGGGCTCCTGGGCTGTTGAGGCGGGTCTTTGCGCACTCCAGGTAGACGTCGCAGAAGTCATGCCACAAGAAATTGTAGATGGCAGAGGTGACTTGTGACATGTTGTACGAGCAGAACCCCGCATGGACGGCGTCGCATGTACTGCAAAGACGGCTGAGTATCCAACTGTCTATGCCACTGGCAGCATGAGAGAGTAGGTTTCCCTCCAAGGGCGTATCCTGCTCTTCAGCTTCAAGCAGATGGCTGGTGACGAACTTGGTTGCGTTCCATATCTTGTTGCAAAACGCAGAGTACCCAACCACGCGATCGACGCTCAGGTTGATGTCACGCCCCTGTGCAGTGTATGCACACAGAGCAAATCGCAACGCGTCTGTGCCGCAAGGTGGGATACCCTTCGGAAAATCCAACGCGTTGGCCTGCAAAGCCGCCTCTATCTCAGAGGGGGCCAGAGCACTGGATTTCACTCTTGTTTGCAACGCGTCCAGAGATGAACCTTGGATAATGTCTGCTGGATCGATCACATTCCCAAGGCTCTTACTCATTTTCCGACCCCGAGCATCACGGATCATAGCGTGGAGGCAGATCTGCTTGAAGGGTAGCCTGTCCGTAAGCTCCAGGCTCAACATAACCATGCGAGCGACCCAGAAGAACAGAATATCGTGGCCTGTTTCCAACAGATGCCCTGGAAAGAACCTGTGAAGATCCTCGGTCTTCTCCGGCCATCCAAACGCCGCAAATGGGAAAAGGCCAGAGGAGAACCAGGTATCCAGGACATCTTCATCTTGACGGAGAGTGATGCGGTTGGGAGGCACGCCCAGGGCCAGTGAGGCAGCTTGGAGTGCGTCGGCCTCGTTTCTAGCAACCACCCACTCCTCTCCCCCACTGCCACTGTCGTTGGCTGTCACTGTGGCGTAGTAGGCAGGGATGCGATGACCCCACCACAGCTGCCGCGAAACACACCACGGCCGGATGTTGCCCAGCCACTGCTGCCAGGTGCTGACATACCGGCTGGGGTGGATCTGAAGGCTACCGCTCTCAACCGCCTCTACCGCGCGTTGGGCCATGCTCGTACAGTCCACGAACCACTGTGGACAGACGCGTGTCTCCACGACATCACCCGATCGGCTACACCGCGGCACAACCATAGCGTGTGGTTCCGATCCCCGAAGTAGTTTGAGGGTACCCAGGTCGCGTAGCAGTTGTTGCCGGGCAGTGAAGCGCGGGAGTCCGGCATATATTCCGCATTGTGGACCTGTCATCATGCCTGCATCATCGATGACAAGTACCGAGGCCAGCCCGTGTCGTTGTCCCACCATATAATCAACAGGGTCGTGTGCCTACAAAGGGTAAACGTAAGCCTGTGGAGGGGTTGGCATAGCGGGCCTTCCACAAAACATTGCTCAATGAGGCCATTTCCAACGGGGAAAGGTGTTTGTAGACAACAAGGGTGGGCATGCACTCATTGGCGACGTGGTGTAGTATGCTGGCAAGGCCGGCGGGTGAAGTTTCAATGATTTTGCATGTGCTTAAAACCCTATCCCACCGGTGTGATCTTGAGAGCCCCCGTCCCAACACTGGAATCTACAGCCTCCGCATCCAAAACGATCGGAAGCCTTTCCCCCGTGGTCGGATGGATGGCATGGGCGTTGTGCAGATGCAGGTAGCGCTCATCGTCAGGGTGGATGGCCAGAGCGGTATCACCGAAGATGGTCTCAGGGCGTGTCGTGCCAACCACGATTTCGGCGTCTTCTGCAACGGCCAAGCATGTTGAACAGTTCCAAGCATGAGTCAATGAGCAGGAGATAGAAATGACAAACATAAATAAAAAGGAGAAGGGAGAGGTGGAAAGGGCTGGTGAGGCTATGGAGACGAGAAAAAGCATGCTCGGATCACTTCATGAGCCAGTACGCCCACCGGGAACGTTGGGATTAGTCGCACTGCTGACGACGCGGTAGGCCACAAAGTACATGTGTCCAAACTCGATGGAATCATCATAGCCGGGCACTGATATCTTTGCGGGTCCCGAAATTGCCTCGCGGTCGACTTCGATGTCCGACAACGCGGATCGCAGGTGGCAGGACCAATTTACCGGCCGGCTACTACGATAAATCAGTCCTTTTTCATGCAATTGGACGAACGCTTCCACAACGGCAAGGTTGAACTGCAACGCATTCATCGGAACAGTCAGCTCTGCAATGTAGCTGTGGGTAGAAGGTGTGTTCAGCAACATGGAAGGGGGAGAATATTGTCACCTTGGGATCCATCGTGAAGCATTCCCGTTCCCAGTCCATTGAGGCCCCCAATTGCTTCATCTATTGCCAGCGAGTGATGCAGAATCATCCAAGACCACCAGGCGGCATCAAACCGTTAGATACACGGGCGGCACCCAGGCAAGTAGGTACATATCAAGCACATCATAACTTGCGCCCACCTGTTCGTATATACGGCTGCCGGTTTTCTCCTTCCATCGCCATATTTCTTCCACAAACGCATCGCGACCCATGTCGTGACTAAGATCCACCGCCGCACAACAAATTGAGAGAGAATGTGTGAGCACGAGGATGCAACGGTGCGCACTGTTGCTGTTGCGGCGCTGGATGACTTCTGCAGCCTTGCATCGTACCGCGATAATCCTTTTTCTCGCTGCAGGTTCCTCTCGACAACAGACTGCATGAAGAAAACACAGTTCTCCCATCAAAGCTCAGCGAAACATAACACATCATCCAGACTGTTGGATAAAGCACCAAGCAGTTCCGAGAATGTGCGTAAAGCAGGCGCGTAGTTCCCGACCGCCTCTTCGGCGGGGTGGGGGGTGGGGGGGGCACTCACCTGTGTGGCAATACCAGCATGGTCACAGCCAGGATTCCACAAAGTTGTGTGACCGCTCATGCGGTGCCTATATCGGAACCATTACCCACAAAGAATACAACACGGGAGCGAAAACAGATGGGCGCGAAGGCAAGTCAGATCAACGAGGGGGATTGCGAGTGGACAATGAGGCCACTAAGTTAGCCAGTAAGGCGGCACTTATGTCGCGGCAACCATCGGTTGTACAACCTTGCAAAAGGATGACTGAATGGCCATGCAAAGTGTGGCTGAGACAGATACATACCAACGAGTGATTGAATCCTCAACAGCGACAGTCAGGGCGTGACCAAGATGTAGAGTCCCAGTCACGTTCGGCGGTGGCAGCATCTGACAAGGCACAAACAAGCCAGATCAGTTGATCGTGGCAATAGCGAATACTGGGGTAAGTGCAGTTAAGCCCAAAGAAGAAGGCCACTTGTGTTTCCGTATGCGCCCTTTATGCGGGCGTATCACGGTGCATTTCAACCACTATATAATAACAAAACAAATACTGGCGACAAAGGCGTATTAATGCACGCAAATACCATAGTAAATGTTTCCATGTTGCCATTGGCGCTAGATCCATGCTCAACCTCTTGCGGACGAAAAAAGCCACACGCCTCCCACCAGGAGTACCTGACGCCCAAACGGGGAAGGGGGGTGCGTTAGAGTTAAGGTTAGGCGGTTGAATGGACTGGTACAGTGGCACTTTGAACGATTGCACCGGGTTGCCAGGGCTGGTGCGAGCGCGAGTGTGGGAGTGTGCAGCATGAGATGGTGCGGCTGCGCACTGTCGGGTTGAACGTTGCATGGGTTGGCAAGTTTGCATACCAGTCTGCTTCAACCACTGCTGGGTTATATTTGTCTTTGAGATTGAGAGGGCCCCGAAGCTGTTTGGCAGAGGTCGAAAAAAAATTAGTCAACACGTGAAGCCGGTCATAGTGCATGTTTGTCGGCACTACAAGATCAGCAACAGCAAGAAAAAACGACAAGGCGATTGAGTCCGGGCGACGCAAATACACCCACGGGCGGTGGTGGAAGTATCTGATGTATCTGTTGCTGCTGCTCATGTTGGTCTTTGGGGAAAGATGAGGAGGACAGCATGCAGCATTGTGGCGGTGGCGTCCGAAGCCGCTGTAAAGCCACTGTCGAACGACTTGCTGCCATTGCAGCTGCCGGCCGAAAATACTGGATCAGCATAGTGCCGGCAGTTGTCTCGCGTCGAAGGAAAATATCAATAAAACATTGCAGGCTTGAGTACTGGTGCGCAGTTTTGAGCTGTTAGGACGCTGTCCGTGGACATCACGGTGCTATCGAGATGTGGCACCGTTGAATGCTGCCATCGGTTGCTGTTGTCGTCGCATCGTCAGGATCTATTCCCATTTATTTTAGGACAGCTGTTCGGTCACAGCAGCTCACACCTGGCGTGCACACCGATGTGCAGTTGCACTGCGGCATTTGTCTTGTTGTAAGGGTGGTGGTTGTCAAATGCTGATACTGGTGGGAATATAATGGACAAGGGTTCCAAGAGACCTCGCCCGCGCTTTTTGGAGGACGTACGGAATACTAACACCGTTGTGCTTGTGCAACCGAGGTTGGGATTGTGGCAGCAGGAGAGGAAACAACGTGCCTTGGGCAACTGCTAGGCAGCCGGGAAAGAGGAGAGGCGGGGGGGAGCCCTCTGCAAGCCGCAACAAGGATCTTCCACAATCGAGAAGAGATTAATGGCAGGTGTAACTACTGTAAGCTCCACCGCACGAGGCAATAGGGCGCTGGGAGCAAGCTCCAGCCGGCCGGAATAAGACAGGCGAGCATGCGCGGGTTGCCCCCACCCATGTGGACATCGATGTTGGCTAAGCATATATATACACGCACAGTGTACATGATGTATAGTATAATTTTATTCGCAAGACTAGCTAGACCTACGACTTCGAATTCTATTCGTGCAAAACTTATCAACTACCTGTGAGAGTACTTTTAATTAATTAAATCAGAAGCTAATAAGGAGCTACGATCGTATACAGCTACAGGTGTACCTCTGGAGAGTACCCTCTTTACAGTAAGAGGTCAGGTCACGACGTAATGTAGATAGCAACTGCAGTACTGTACTCCCTTAGGAATTGGTAGACGCCTATGCCCTTGCAGCAGACAGTGAACCATCCATCAGGGGTACATTGGCTAATATGACGTCGTATGCATGGTCTTGACGACATCGCAAGCAAGATCGATACGTCAGCTACGTAGCAAATAGCACAACACGCGCACACAAGTGGTACACCCGCTGACGGCACATTGCCCGAGGGCGAACAGCGGAAGAACAGACAAGCCCACTGTCCCCATTCGCTGTCTGCAGCCCATTCCCTGACGCTGGCGTCCTCGCGCAGTGGCGTCAAATCGAGGCAGCGGGCAAGCGTGACAGCCCTTGCATCTGAAACCCAGCCATGACCTGGCCGCATCTCACTGAACTCGGTGACATCGTGGTGTGTCACTCCTTATCGGATTGATCCCCAACTGCCAGATATGGAGCAATGGGAGGGGCCACAGGCCCCCACCGTCAATCAGCAGTTCTTGTCCATGGATTGCGGCGATGCCGGCGAGGCACGCACGGCCGCGCTGACGTTGTTATGTGCCGCCGCCATGTCCGGCGATGTGGAGCAAATGCAGGCGATTGTGAACCAACACGGCTTGGCGATGGCAAGCGGCACCGACCGTCAGGGCCAAACCCCGCTTTTCCACGCGAGTATGGGCGGGCGAGTGCCCGCTATTGAGTGGCTGGCCCAAAAAGCGCAGGTCAATTTGAATCACACAGATACCTTGGAGCAAACGGCGTTGTTTGTGGCGTCTGCCAAGGGGCATCTAGCCGCGGTTGAGGCCCTACTTCTTTACGGTGAGGGGCAGGGACAGTCATGTGCATTCTGCGTGAGGAGAACGGTGTATGTGCGCAGGTGTATTTATGCGTGTATGGTGTGCACGTGTGTGTATGTGTGTTCATGCGTACGTGTATATCGGGGGGATTGTTGTTTTTCGTGTGTGTTTATGTGTGCATGAATGTGTTTGTGTTTTGAGCGTGTGTATGTGTGCATGTGTGTGTGAATGGAGATTCAAATTGGGCGAGGTATTTGTGGATGCTTGTTTGCCAGAAAGGCTTTGTAAGTAGCGAATTTGGGGTGGCGTAAGAGTTCGTGCTCAGCGCGTGAGTGCTTGATTTTGGATGCTGTCATGGTCTCCTCGCGAGTGTGTCTCATCCTGCGCCCACCACCTTACAGGCGCCAACCCGAACCACCAGGATTCCCAGAGAATGACATCATTGTTTTTTGCCTGCGCTCGCGGGCGAATTGGCATTGCTCGGGCCCTCGTGGCGCAGCCGGGTGTGAGTGTCAGTGCACGCAACCAGCATGGCAGCACTCCACTGCAAATGGCCGCCGCACATGGCCAGCTGGAGATTGTACGGTGGCTGGTGCAGGACTGCAATGCGGATGTAAATTCATATGTGCCGCTAAGCATGGACTCCCCTCTACATGCTGCCGCCAAGCATGATCATCTGGACTGTGTGATTTGGCTAGTAGAGAAAGCCGCTGCCCGCATTCAACCGGACACATCGGCAGGAGATTGGCCCGCCGGGAACAACGTGATTGCGCACGCAGCGAGGGAGGGGCACCTAAGAGTCGTGCGCTGGCTGTTGACCCACTGCCAATTCAGAAGCGACTCCCTGGAAGTCGCTCTTGCCAAGGCTTGCGGTGGGGGACACTTTTCCGTCGTTCGCCTGCTGGTGGAGCAAGGAAATGTACGTATTTCTGAGGTGCTTTTACTTCCCATTACAATGAATATCACAAGCAATTGCCAACGTCCTCCACCGCTTGTTCACCTTGCTGCGTGCGTGTTGCTTATGTTTGTGCCGCCGCAGGTCTCGGTTAACGCCGTCTCGCACTCCAAGAGTGTGGCCCTGTATGCCTGCGCAAGGGATCGGCCGGCAATTTTGCAATATCTAGTCGAAAAGGGACTGAACTTGGAGGCACTTGTCCCACACAGTGCCCTGCACGAGGTGATGTGCATCATATGCAAGCAGTATCTTGTGCGCTCCGTATACAGCCTACGGCAGACCCGCTGTTAGCTCTCTGCCACAACCGCGCCCCGCATTCGGTACTTTGCACCGTGCCCAACCCGTCTGCCGGCTGTGGCTATTAATGACTCCGTCGCCATCTCCCATTCTATCTGCCCCAAAGGCGGCTACGAATGGCTGTCTGTCCACCATGAAGTGGATGGTGACCCAGATTAACGGAACCACCAATGAGTCTTCGTCATCTTGGTTCTCGAGCAAGTTCTGGATGACGAAATCCATGCAGAGGAACAAGACCAGAGACATCATTATTGCCCGAATGGCCAACACACGGCATTGTAGGCGTTTTACCCCCTTTCACTGCGCTGTCAACAGTGGGCATGTGCACGTTGTGGAATGGCTTCTGCAATTGGGTGTCCCTGTAAATGCTGTGGTGGCACGTGGCACGCAGGCTCTGCATCTCGTGTGCGTGTCTGGAGATACAGACATGGCCCTGGCCCTGCTGGCAGGAGGTGCAGAAGTGGGCGCCAGGGATGGTGCAGGGATGACCGCTCTGCACATTTGCTGCGAGTAAGCCGCTGTCGTTAGATTATCACCCACACTGCTTGCACCTCGACAGCTGCTATTGTGGTTTAACCTATCACCAGCCGCAACAGTTACATCCTCCCCCCCAACATCAGCCACAGCGCAGCGAGTCCGTGAGCCTGCTAACATTATTGCTGGGCGACGATTTTTTGCCAGGAACGGACACCTGCGGCTTGCGCAGTTAATGGCGGCCTATGGAGCGGACATTCACCGCCGTGACGGACAAGGAAGACTGTCCGTCGGAATTGCGAACCTGTGGAGCCGCTCCGACCTTGTTAGCTGGCTGCAGATGGCCGACAGGCACAATTGGGGCCCTATCCACCACGCCTTAGAGGGAGGCTTGGATAAGGTGCTCCGGCAACACTTGCACAGCGGCCGGTATAACCCGCACGACATTGCAGCCGGCGGCCAAACTCTCCGCCAAATGATTGCCACCAGCGATGGAGACTCCATGGACGAAGCCAGGCCATTACAGGATGCAGCGAGGCTGGTTGTAGAGCTGGCTTGCCAACCTTTGTCATGGCGCAACTTCGTCCTTTTTGGCCCTGACGTGCGATCGCAGCTGTTTTATTTGCTGCTCATCCATCAGCGCATCGGCACATCGATCGGGGCAGAGGCTGCCGCTTCCCTGCATCCATTGTACCTGCCCCCGGAACAGTTGGAGTTGATCGTAGGTGCCATGATTGTCTCGCACCATCGGCTGGTTTCTTCCTTTTCCTGTTCTCTGCTAGGGTCTTGGACGTTTCATTAAACTCACACTAGTACTAACTGCCACCCTGCTGCCTTGTCAACCTATCTTGGATATTGCCTTTTGCAGATCGGGTTCATCCCACGGCCTCTGTGGTGTCCCTGGCGGAAGTAGGTGGCATCATGCCAACCAAACCATCATTGGGCGTCTACACGCAATAGTCACCGTTCAGTTGAGGTTGGCGGAAGGGGAACCACACTGTACGGCACACGACGACCTTTCCAGGATGTTGTTCTTGTTTGATGTTCCGTGGTCGTATATTCTTTTATTACTAGCTACACCGCACTGGTGCAATCAAACCGGGGTTGCTGATACATGTAAATTATGTTATGGTGACGGGCTTTCTGCCATCCGTCGTGCGTATTCGATCTTACTGCCATGCTGCCATGCTGCTGCCATGCTGCCTTACTTTCCTTCTGTCTTGCGGTCGTCTCCGACATAAAGACTGCACCTGCTGAATAAATCAAGTGGAAGGGCAAGCACTACATGTACGCTGTTGGCTCCGGCGACAGTGCAGATGTTGGGGTGGAGAAGTGATTCTTGCAGTTTCCAGGACACAGCTGTACCTGGTACAAAAGCCGTGCTTTGCTTGCATGTGTGTGTGAAGGACAGCGTACGTTTCAGCTGGATCGTCGTCTTCTGAGCAGCCGTACTAACCGCGCTGTTTTATTGACTGTTTAGACTGGTGGCATTTCAGGTTTTTTAGCCATCTCTATCGGCTTTTCCTGATCCTATCAATATGAATATCTTCGTTTTCTCAATTACTTCTGTCTCATTAAAGTACAAAAGCTTGGCAACAACAGGAGCTTGTTACTGGCATATCGTATACCAGTTGAACATCTCTCAACGTATTTAGCTGCGTACTATCGTATTGAATTGAACATGACTTGTACTGTACGCAGCCTGAACCTCACACAATAGTCATGCTGCGTCGTTGGTGGCAAGCGATAGACCCTCTGGCCTGGCTGCAGTGCAAGCGTCCTGTGCGCTCCGGGTATCACCTCCTACGCTTTGGAGGATTCATTTTAACACCACGGTGGCGGCGAAGGTACCTGTCACAACTTTGCTGCTGTGCACAGGGTGGCATACCAAAGCCACAACGTTGTGTGAAACCCTCAGCGTAGACTACCCTTTACGAGAACTGATTGGCATGCCACCACCGGCTGTGATCCTACCCAATTTGGCATTCACCAACCGACATTGGCCGTTCCAGGCAACATGGCCCCGATTTATTTTGAAAGGAGATAAGACGAGGTTCACTACTGGACCAAAGCCCGCACCAATTTGTGTGCATCATTTGTTGTCCACACTGATGCGTGCTGAAGATCGCCCCGAATACACAAACAAACGACAAACATAGGCAGTAGAATAATGAGAAACATATTGTTAGTCGCTCTTTGCTGATTGAAGCACCATGGCGCAGAAATCAGTATCTACGGGTTGCCGCGCTGCAGGTGGAACGTTGCCTCATTGCGCAGCTTGGTGATCCATTCCTGTACAAGGAGGAAGGGGGCGAGGGGCGAGCGCAAATGAGTCAATCACAGCTCCTGATGTGATCTCGCCCGCAGCTTCTATGGCAACACAGCACATGATGATGCGATGAGCGTGGGTAGAGCAGGAATGCTGCTGCTTACCTGTACCGTCTGCAGGCACTCGTCCTGGCTGTTCGTGAAGTCATCCTCCCACTTCTTGAGCCGGGCGTTGATAGCGGACTCCTTCTCCTCGAACTTGGCCTGCACGTCGCGGAAGAACTGGTGGGAGAGCAAATGACAGGAATTAGTTGACCAAACAAACTATGGAGAGGACGTTACCCGAGAGAATAAATAGTGCGCAAACAGGGCAACCGGCCAGTCGCAGCAGTATATATACACGTCACTGACCTTCTCCTGCAGGTCCCACAGATCCTTTGCGTCGGCCTTGGCCATCTCGAAGTCGTCCATGACGCCATCGCAGGTGCCATCAAAGGAGTTGAAGTCAGCAACGGCGCTGTCCCACTCTGACTTCCACGTGTTCCATTCAGCCTCGTCCTGGTGGGCGCGGACAACCTCGGCCGGACCCTGCACACCCTGAAAACCTTTGGCGCCGATGGCACCCGGGCGTCCCTGGCGACCAATGTCACCCTTGTTGCCGTGGCGGCCCTCAACGCTGTCGCCCTTGTAACCGTAGTCTCCCTTGTTACCGTCGTTGCCGTCAAACCCGTCGGAGCCGTCGCGACCCTTGGCGCCGTTCAGACCGTCGCGGCCGTCGCTGCCAGCATTACCCTTGTCTCCTTCCGCGCCCCGGTTACCTTTGTCACCTTGGATGCCGTGTTCACCTTCGCGACCTTGGGCGCCGTCGCCGGCATCAGCACCACGGGGTCCTTCGTCGCCGCTGTCGCCCTTGGCGCCCATGGGACCGGTGTAACCCTTGGCGCCGGGGGCTCCGGGAAGACCATCCTCAGCGGGGCGGCCACGCACACCCTTCTGACCGGGGCGGCCGTCAGCGCCATCGCGTCCGTCCGGTCCGTCATTGCCAGGGCGACCCTGGTTGCCCACGTCACCCTTGAAGCCGCCGAGACCCTCCTCTCCGGGGCGACCGGGGGTGCCGCCCTTGCCATCAAGACCTGGTTGTCCGGGGCGGCCCTGGCTGCCCTTCGTGCCGTCAAGGCCGTCGCGACCGTCAGGCCCGTCGCGACCGTCAATGCCGACGCGACCCTTCTCACCCTGGCGACCGGGCTGTCCGGGAAAGCCCTTGCCGCCATCGTTGCCAGCAGGGCCTGGGAGACCCTCCTCACCAGGAGAACCGGGGCGACCCACGTCACCGTCTTCCATGATCGCGCCATCAGCACCTGCGACACCCTTGAAGCCGGAGCGGCCGGTGTCACCCTTCGGGCCGCTGAGACCCTCCTCGCCGGGGCGTCCGGGGCGACCATCGAGACCGTCCGCACCGTCAAAGCCTGCAGCACCCTTGACACCATCGCGGCCATCGATACCGTCACTACCCTTGCGGCCCTGGAAACCGGGGAAGCCCCGGTCACCCTTGTTGCCATCGCTGCCGGGGGTACCCGGGCTGCCGGGGCGACCGTCGTTACCGGGGCGGCCGTTGTCACCAAGGCCTCCCTTCACGCCAGTGGCGCCAGTGCGGCCCTTCTGGCCATCAACGCCGTCAGCACCGTCCTTGCCGTCGGGACCAGGGAAACCGGGGAAACCGCGGTCGCCGGGAAGACCATCCTCACCTGGGCGGCCTTGACGGCCGGTGGAACCCTTGGCTCCGTCGGTGCCGTCGCGGCCGTCGTTACCCTTAGCGCCAGAGTCGCCGTCGAATCCATCAAAGCCAGCGTCACCCTTGGCGCCGTCGCGGCCAGGCAGACCATCCTCGCCAGGGCGGCCGGTGCGTCCCTTGGGGCCGTCCGGTCCGTCAGGACCAAGGCGACCGGTGTTACCCTGGTCGCCGGTGTCGCCGGGAAGACCATCCTCACCAGGGCGGCCAGTGCTGCCCTTGGACCCTTGGGCGCCCTTGCGACCGTCGCGACCGTCAACACCGTCAGCACCGTCCGTGCCAGGGTTACCCTGCACGCCGGTGTCACCCTTTGCACCAGGAAGACCATCCTCGGCGGCGCTGCCCTTGGCACCCACAGGGCCGGGACGGCCATCGTCACCGTCGGCGCCATCCTTGCCGTCGAGGCCGTTGCGACCGTCAGGACCGGGAAAGCCTGTGAAGCCATCGTCACCAGGGAGACCGTCTTCGCCGGGGCGACCGGGGTTGCCGGGGCGGCCGTCGTCTCCAGCGCCACCCTTGTCTCCGCGGGCACCATCGGAACCATCCGAGCCGTCACGGCCAGCGTTACCCTTGAAGCCCGGGAAGCCGGTGTAGCCCTTGCGCCCGTCCGTGCCGTCCAGACCGTCGCGGCCTGGCACGCCAAAATCACCCTTTTCGCCGGGGCCGCCAGGGCGACCCTTGGGGCCCATGGGACCTGGCGCACCCTTGGGGCCATTCTCGCGGATATCGTCACCAGCCTCACCCTTACGGCCCTGACGGCCGGTGCTACCGTCACGCCCGTCGACGCCGTCCGCGCCGTCGACACCAGCCTGGCCCTTGGCGCCGGTGTCACCGGGCACGCCGGGGAGACCATCCTCGCCGGGGCGTCCGTCGCTGCCATCGGTGCCCTTGTTGCCGGGGCGGCCGTCGTCACCAGTGGCACCGGGGCGACCGTCGCGCCCTGCGGCGCCCTTGTCACCCAGGGGGCCGCTGAAGCCGGGAAAGCCGTCATCACCCTTGGAGCCGGGGTTGCCGGGGCGGCCATCGGAGCCTGAGGGACCGGGGCGACCGGTACGGCCAGCGTCACCCTTGTCGCCAAGGGCGCCGGAGTCACCGTTGGGTCCGGGGCCACCGACACGGCCCGGAGTGCCGCTGTCGCCAGTGCTTCCCTTCACGCCATCAGGGCCATCGGGACCAAAGTTGCCATCGGGTCCGACATCACCCTTGCTGCCGGGAAGGCCTTCCTCGCCGGGGCGACCAGGACGGCCATCAACACCCTTGGCACCGTCGCTACCGGGGCGGCCGGGGGTTCCGGTGCGCCCGGTGGAGCCCTTGGCGCCATCACGGCCATCGGCCCCATCCTTGCCGTTGCTGCCGTCGTTGCCGTCGGGGCCGGGAAATCCGGTGTAGCCCTTGTCGCCGGGCAAGCCCTCCTCGCCGGGTCGGCCTGGAGTACCGCCCTTGCCTGTGGAGCCCTGGTTGCCCTTCGTGCCGTCGCGGCCATCAATGCCGTCCGGACCCTGGGGGCCGGGGAAGCCGGGCTCGCCCTTATCGCCGGTGGGTCCGCGGGAGCCGTCGAAGCCAGCCTCGCCCTTGCGGCCCTGGCGGCCTTCTGCGCCCTTGTCGCCGGTGTATCCCTTTGCGCCGTCAACGCCGTCGCGGCCGTTCTCGCCGCCATCCCCGCCATCGCCGCCGGGGCCCTGGGGACCAGGCCAACCAGGTCTACCCGGGGAACCGGGGTCGCCCTTGAGGCCCTCTGCGGATACGGCAGAGTGCCAAGATGCGCGTGAGAAGTGAATACGCAGGTTTAAGGACGTAGATTTGAGTATGTAGGTTTGAATGAGCAGGTACAGAGACACGGTTGGAAAGGGGCGGAGAAAGGAAAGGGGCGGGGGCTGCCGTGCGAAGCTGGTGACCAACGCAGGCTAGTTCATCAAAGGCAAGTGCTAGGGGCAGAGTGATCGTGTAACGTACTATCCGTGGCCATGGCCACAGCTCCGAAGAGCAATACAACTGCAACCGTGGAGAGCTTCATGGTTATGGTGCTCGCTGGAAGCTGTCAGAGTAAGGACACAAAGGGCAAGTTAATACTGGCACAGTGACATATGTATGCATGCATGCATTATGGCACAGGATGGGTCGGGCAGCATCAGAGCCACCGCTCTGGAGCGCCACCGCCCCGCCATCCAATAACGCCCTACCACGTGTGCAGAGCAGCTATAGGTCGGTGTGACGCCTACCTCAAGTGAGTGGTCGTGATCGGCCAGACTCCAGCAGGGAGTCTGTTACTGCGAACGATTAGATGTGCGGAATGGAAGGCGGTGAGCGATAGGTAGATGGCGAGGA
>Ga0105055_10007400_pt1 | contig 14614 bp, 14 predicted proteins | sample BON03_FD_78090 | JGI IMG/M metagenome (GOLD analysis project Ga0105055, IMG submission 78090) | Freshwater microbial communities from Lake Bonney liftoff mats and glacier meltwater in Antarctica - BON-03 | ecosystem: Environmental > Aquatic > Freshwater > Ice > Glacier meltwater | place: Lake...
ATTCCGGCCGAAAACACGTCACCTCAGATTCACATGGATTTGAGCACATAGACCCTCAATCAAGGGTTCTAAACTACTGTTTCCAGTAATAAAAGCACTTAAAATTAAAATTAATGATTCGTTAAATCTTGCTAGATCCGAGGTCTCAGTGGCATACATTTAGATAAAGTGTGGGGCTATGTGCACGGTTATGGTTATCCAGCACCACTGTGGCCAAACATTTAGAACCCACCTGAGTGAGGGGGAAGGGCGCCGCCCCGTACGGAGGGGGCACAGCCCCGCTATTATTTTTTGTGACATTTTTTTGTAAATTTTTGGATACAAATTTCTGGTCTGTAGGGCCGGAATTTGTTTGAATGCGGAATATCGGATTGAGAGTAATAGGACCTTCCTGGTCTCATGGAGAGATAAAAATTGATGTGTGGAAGTACCTAGGTCCTATCCTCAGTGGCCAGTACGCAGTTTGTTTGCTTTTTGTGGATAACCATAACCGTGCACATGGCAGTAGGTGGTTTGCTGGATGCGAAGATTGATACATGTGGAGAGGTTGTGGGCAGGATACGAGTAGATGAATTTGCTGAGGTGTTCGCATCAAGCATTTGACTCTGCGCCAAATGCTTGCCCCCCCCCCTGTGGCACACACGTTTGAATTGTTGGAGTCGTGTGACTCGGAGCAGTGTGAGGTTGGGGGGATTTTGTTTGTCACACCTGTGATACCTCTGTGTTCCAGGTGCATGTATGAGTATATCGGATGCGTCGCATGTACTCTACTCACAGCTTTTGTTTTCTGGCAGATCATTATTGATAAAGGCACAAGTCACGCGTACAGATGTGCGGTGAGATGCCTTTATGACTTAATTTATTGATGTGTTCGCGGTGAGGCAGTCTGACTTGTACCGCACATCGTACAGATGTGCGGTGAGACTGTCTGCCCCCTTTGTGTTTGTACAGTCTATTGCAATTGGAGTGTCATCCAGTCTCAGGCTCAATCTCCAATCTCTATCTCGTGGGTCTCTTTACAATACAACATGTCAAAAAGACCAAGCGAACAAGATCAAGATTCGAGACTTGGAAAAGGATTACACAAGTGGAATAGGCTTTACATGCATCTACAAATAACGTCTTTCGTACCTCAGTTCTTACAATGATCTAACCCTCTCATTTTTGGTGTGTGTGCACAGGGGGTAAGCTCCAAATTCCATCAACTCCGCTACCAGATATTCCAATTTCCCCACCTTGTTTTTGCGTTTTTGGCGATGTATGCATGTCACACCTGCAAATGAATCGTGTTACGGCCAAAATCTGCGTGTAATGCGCGCATCACAATTCATATGTGTTTGATTGGGCGCGGTAGTGAGGTGCATCACGCCGAAACTGCCACGTGCCATACAGGTAGGTCCCAACCTGTGCGCTAGAAAACGCGGTCAGCTCTGACAACAATCTAACCTTTTTATTTTTGGTGTGAGTGCGCAGGAGGTAAACTCCGAACTCCATCAATACTGCCAGATGTTTCATTTTTCTCAGTCTTTTTGTGTGGTTTTTTGCGATGCATGCATGTGTTCCATACATGCTGCCAATTTGAACGACCAATTCTGACAACGATCCAACTCTTGCATTTGTTGTCTGTACTTTCGGTAAGCACCAAATTTCATCAAATCCACTGCCAGATATTTCAATTTTCCCGCCTAGTCTTTGGCGATGCATGCATGTATTGACCTTGTGTTTCATTGTAGGAGCTCAGGTACCTGAAACATGACTGACTTTTGTGTATTGACATGTGGCTTGGCACGCGTGAATGTTTTCCATTCAAACAGCTGGTGAGTGCATGTTGACATTTATGTTTCTCTTGTTATTTTCATTTTTGATTGCGAATATTTCCACAAATGTTTTGCAGTTTGTATGATGCATGGATGTGTTCCTCTTGCGATTCATTGTACCACCAATCAGAAGGATTTTAGCTCCGACAACAATCCAAGCCTGATACTTTTTTGTTGTATGTGCACAGGTGGTGAGTTCGAAATTCCATGATCTCCGCTGTCAGATATTCCAATTTCCCCACCTCCTTTTGGCGTTTTGGACGATGCATGCATGTGTTGTTATTGTGTATGAATGTGCCACCAATTTAACAGATCTCAGGTATTTGAAATGCGACTGACTTTTGTGTATTTGCATGTGGTTTGGCACACGTAAATGTGTTTCATTCTAGACGGTAAGTGCTTGTGCTATTTACGTGTCACTGGTTATTTCCACTTGTTATTACTCAGCGCCAGCAACAACTGACTTTCTTCTGTGGTATGGTATGTCATATTTTGGTTTTCATTTCGATAACACGAACGCCTCGTTGTCCATCCGCTAGTGCTGCAACTGTGTGAGTTTCCCCTACTGCGTCACTTGGAACCCTTACATTTCACCTAGATGTATTTCCATCTCTTTCCCCCTTCCTCTTTGATTCTGAAGTCATCTTGTTTTGCTTTCAATCTGGTTGAATTTTGCGTCTGGTTCTGTGCATGCATTTCGGCATATCCAACCGTTCCCACCTGACGTTGTATGTGTGGCGTGTTTTTGCCAAACAGCACAAGGACAACAAATACATCACACAGCAACATTTTGATCAGGTCTGAATGCACTCGTGAGAGAGGCGAAAGCACGAATCAACCACAATGCATACGTACACACCTGCATTCTACCTGCATGCCTACATATATGCATATATGCATCCTGTTTTTGGCGACGATTTCATTCTCTCGACCTTCATTCTTGTCATTTTTTCTTTTTGCTTGTGCTGGATGTTTTGCTGTGGGTCTCTCTTGACTGTTTGTCAATATGCTACGTTTCACAGCATGGGTGTAGGCAGTGCAAGCAAAGAAGTTGGCAGGTGCGTTTCATTGTATCCGCATACAGTGTAATGTAACGCTGCCCGCATGCTGTCACGGTTGAACACTTTGAAGAAGGCTGCGCTGTCATGATCATAACCACCTTTTGGCGTGTTGGCTTGTTGAGCTTACAACACCAAGACACTTTTGAGAAACGTCGCAACTCCCGTAAAAGAGCCCGGGATATTTGCAAAAGTGCCCAGTATTTCTGCACAAGAGAAACACAGCTGATACCACTGTCATCAACAGAGACAAGAAGGCGCTCCTGTCAATATGCCCGTCACAGCGGTCGCTGCACTTCCGTCAATTGCTGCCAATAACGACGCAGTTCGCCTCCTTCAAGAAGCCATGGCGCAAGCCGCACGCATCGTGGCCGACGCGCACACTCAAGCTAAGGGTATTTTGGCAGAAGCTCTGCAGGAGCGCGAAAGCACGAGGCTGGAGCGAGCGCAGATTGTGCAAGAGCGAGAAAGCATCCTCGCTGACGCCAGGTGTGCACAATCTTGTTTTACCAATCTAAACTTATGGGTACTGGCACATGGTGAATATGAGCCGGTTCCTATGTGCTGCGGCACATGCACAATCTTATTTTATTGACCGCAGCACATAGGAACCGGCTCATTTCAAAAAAAAGATTCCACAATTGAGGAAGTATCCATCTGTCGATTGTCTCGGTACACTTGTGAAAATTAATGATACAGCCTATTTCATTTGGAGTGTGATCCAATCTCAATCCCCAATCGGTTGTATATATATGTATGTACACATATATGTACACACACACACACAAACGTGTACACACATACACACACAATATATATGGTAATGCTCATATCGTAGTTTCATGTTTTGAAGGCCCATACGGAAAATTTGCACACGTTCATACGCCGTGTTCACATTCATGAATCTGACGTGTGACTGATTCATTCGAGAATAAGTTGATGTCGGATGTCACTCATATCATAAGTGCATATATTCGAAGGGTTCCACATGATATATATATATATACATATTATGAATATACATCATACGTGTATGTGCGTGTGTGTGAGTCTGTGTACATGTACACATGTATATATGTTTATGTATATATATATATATGTATGCTCATACACGCTGCACAGCAGGGCAGAATCGCGAGAGACACTAGCAGAAGCAGGCGACATATCAACTGGCAACGTGCTGCAAATGTCGACGCCGAATGGGCGAGGATCAGTGGCCATCTTCTTCCAAGGAGAGCTTGCGGCGGCCACCGAAGGGTTTTCAGCCGCGTGCCGCATCAGAGCGGGGGGGTTTGGGCATGTGTACAAGGTAGCACCGCACCGCCTCTCCGGACTGGGCAGTGATTCCACGTTTGTGGCTGTCAAGAGACTGAATGTCGACAGCATGCAGGGCCATGCTGAGTTCCTCCAGGAGGTCCAGGTGCTGGGAGCGTGCAGACACGTGAATGTGTTGGCCTTGATTGGCTTCTCTGCGGACCGTAGCAACACGAAGGAGGACGACGGTGTTTGTCTAGTGACGCCCTTGATGAAAGGAGGCAGCCTTGAAGACCGTCTCTTGCTCAACCCAGAGGCACTCCGCCGACTTGACCAGATGCCAGGCGCTCCACCTACTGGATGGGCACCGCTCACGTGGCAGCAACGCTTAATGGCCCTACTTGGCGTACTAGCAGGTGTGCTCCTCTGTGGTCATGTGTCTTGCAATATGTTGTATGATTATGCAGTGTGTTGCAGTATGTTGCAGTAATTTGCAGTATTTGGCAATGATAGTGGGGAGGCGCGTGCGGGTGTGTCTGCCAGGTCTTGATTATCTGCATACCCCCGACCCTACAACGCATAAGCCCCAGGTGTGTGAGATAACGCACCGCACCCCATTGCAACCCCGTGCAACACCCTGCAACGCCCTGCAATGCTCTGCAATGCCCTGCAACAAACCACATCGCTCTGCATGACACTGTACCACACTACAACGCATGAGTTGTGTATACCCCTGACCCTGCAACACACACACGCACAGATCCTGCACCGAGACATCAAGCCTAGCAATATTTTTCTGGATGCAGACGGACAAGCACGCCTCGGTGATCTGGGCCTGGCCCGCCAGCAGCGCCATATTACAGACAAAGAGGCGACAATGCGATCAATCGCTGGCACCAATGGCTTCATCGACGAATACTACCAGGTATCACATACACTCTTTTGTGTGCCATGACTCCTTGATACGTGTGACAGGATACGACTCTTTAATATGCGTGGCGAAGGGCTTTGATTGACACGGAAAATGCGGGGTGGCCGAGACTTATTCATATGATATTACACACAACTAGGCGACTGGCAGATTCGACACGGCTGCTGACGGCTATGCCATGGGCATCACCATTCTCGCCACCTTGACTGGATGGGAGGCTGTGGATGAAGTCCGAGGCAAACTGGATGCACGATGCGAGGTTGATTCTGATGCCCAGGTGGTCTTGATCGCTGATGGGCAGGCAGACTGGCCGCAGGAGCTGGCCATCGCGGTGCACAGAGTGGGCATGGCGCTTGTAAAGCGCAACAGGGAGCGCCGTATTACGGTGCGGCAAGCCAAAAAAAGCCTACAGTCGCTTGTAGATACACACCTACCTCCCGCTCCGGCGGGGTATGACATTGTGGAGCGCGAGTGCATCCTGTGCATGGCCAGGCCTCGACACATCCGCTTCGCTTGGTGTGACATGTCGCATTCGTGTGTGGTGTGGCATACCTCATTTGTACACCTACATTGACTTAATCATGTAACACGACATGTTGATATGAGTGACATTTGACATCAACTTATTTGCAAATGAATCAGTAACACGTGCGATTCCTGAATATGAATGAGGAATATGAATAAGTGCATGTCTACAGATTAATGAGTCATGTCACACAATGATTCTTGTTACACATATGAACGAATCACATTTTGATAACTATGTAACGTGCACCCAAATAGCCTACGGTATGTATACGTCACGTGGAAAACATGAACGAACAATGTCACATATATGAACAAGTCATCTTATCCTTTTTGAGTGGCCCTTTGTCTTGCGCTACCTTCCAGATCTGACTCAGTCATGTCGTACATACGAATGCGTCACACGACGCACATGAATGCGTCATGTCATATGCAGTGGACACTCAACCCTGTGCCAAGGATGCCTCGAAGATTTTCTGCGCACCCACCAGCCAGTCTGTCCGTACTGCCGGGAGCCAGTTGTGCAGCGCGGTGCAGAGTGATGTAGTCGCTAATGAGGACACTTTTGCGCACCATGTTCGCCCATGAGCACTTCCTTTCTATAGGCCTGAAGCTCGCGTCCGCAAGACAAGAAGGCGTAGGCAACGTTGCAACAAAAGCGCAACACGCCGCAGCAACTGCTGAATGTGTGCAGTATCAGCATCTAACGCTGTGTGCAGCAGTGTGTACCCTCACACAGCGCGGGCTGACAGGCGCAGAGCCAGTGATGCCTCAGAATGCCTGTCACTTGCGCAGGCAGCTATTTTCAGGCCGGTGATGATTCAGATGATGAGGCCCTGCACCGCGCTGAGTGAGGCGTGTCTGTTGTGATAGGCTCAGGTATCACTGGCCTCGGAATGGCTATGATTTGCAATTTACAGCCATTCGAAGGACTTATGGCCATTCTGTCATAGCCATTCTGAAGACTTTCTGAAGATGACTTGCATAATGCCTATGACTTGCCTCAGAGTACTTATGAGTCCTTACAATCGCAAGGATTTGCACGCGCACCACGGGGAGCATGTAACAGGAGCATCTGTCTGTCTTAATATCTATCTATCTGTGTAACATTGTATCTATTTATTTATCCATAAATTATGATATGCGTTTGGGGTTGAGGCGGCAGGGCTTTCAAGCCTCTGTAGGAGGGTGGGGGAGGAGAATACACAGGATGTTGCAAAGTTGGAGGTAGGCAAGCGACATTGATCACACGGCGAGTCATCACAGCAGAGGCAGCCAATATCTGAAAAATACACCACATCCCCTTTGTAGTCTAAGGTAAACTACATTGCGTTTAATGTTCAAATCAAAACACACACACATACTTATATTTGTTGCACTGCACTTATATGTGTTGCAAAAGATGACAAATAATACAACTTGGACCACACGCGAAGAAAGAAAGAAAGAAAGAACTTAGACTCCGTGTTGCAGAGGGACTACATCTTGAAAGTTGGACTCGGACTACATCTTGGAGATCAGACTATATTTTAGAGCTTAGGCTACATGTGAGCTTTGACTGGTTTTATATTTGACTCAGACTACACATCACAACAGAGGTCACTACGACATCTTTTGAGTAGTAAAATGTTGATTTTATTGACTTTTATTATTGAAAACAGTAGTTTTGAACCCTTGCTTGAGTGTCTGTTGGCTCAAATCCATATTGATTTGAGTTGACGGGGTTTTCGGCCGGAATCGAACCGAAGACATGCAGACAGCCCAAATTTGTTAAGTCCCGCGCTCCTCTCCACTGAGCTATGGTGACGGATTCATCACCAAAGATCCTTCACAACTTGTGTTATGTTTCACACAACAAAATATTCGAGAACCCAGCTTAAACATTAAACAAAATACAAACAACATTTCATACAGATTGATCAAGTTGGCTTCTATTACTTCACAAGAAAAAGTCGAGAAGCTTTGCTAAAAGCTGTATGTACTCAAATCTTGCTGAATTTGAGTCTCGGTGGGCCATGATATTTATTTTTAAATGTGTGTGCGCTCGTATGTGATAGGCCTTTGTCTTCAATCAAAAGCCTACCTCCGCCCCTTCCAACCAGGCTCCTGTGCTTGGTTTTCTCCACTCCTCCTTGTGTGTGCTAATCGACATGTATGCTTGTGTGTGTGTGTCTATATACGCAAGTGTGTAGATGTGTAATCATACTAATGAAGTGACAAATATCAACAAATAGTGGGAAACCCGTTCTGTGGAATTCTGAACCGGAGTCACATCGCCCATTCTCACAATGCTTTTGGTCAGCTTTGTTGGTTCTCAGAAAAATGCGTTTTTGACCCAAAAGTGCTAAAACGACCCAACCAAAACACCCCCGGGAAGGCCACTTTTTGGAGAGATGGACAAACAAAACAAAACAAAACGAAGATTTTATCCAAACCGTGGGTAGGTTCTTGTGCCTCATGATGGTACCTCTGACAAGACACGTCGAGAGACTCATGATGTGGATTATGGGATGTTCAACCGCGCCTGACAAGTGTGAGGACATCAGACAGCTTTTTGGGTGAGCATTGGATAATGATAATGACTCACTGAAGAGTCGTGTCCATCGAGTTTGAGTTTGTGACAAACATGGCACAGGATTTCTCGTTCCCCATCAAACCAATGACTCGTTTGGTACACGAGAACTTGACAAACTCAAGCTGATGAGGGTCAGTCCATATCTGAAAAGAACCCGCTCGTTCAGTGGGGACGTTCTGGGGTATGCCATAAGGTATGCCCCCATCCCCCGGCGCGGGACAGTTTCTTGGGTTATATGCGGTCAACCAGGTGCTCGCTATACGCTGAGTGCAGTGATTGAAGGGTATTCTACACCAAAGAAAGAAAGAAAGAAAAAGAAACCCTTGCTCAGTCCCAAAAATGTGTTTTCCTGGGACACCTTCCCAGAATCCCAGGACGCACATCGTCCCGGGACCGAAGGTCACGGACCTAGGACCGTAGAACATGGATTTGTCAAATCTTCAACGCTTGTCTGTCCGGAAACACGTTTTTGAACGCCGGTCACAGGATCAAATTTGCTGAAAGAATGTCGATTTATGGAACTTTTCCTCAGAATTCTAAGTTCTTGGAACGTTGTCAAGTAATATCAAAGTAAATCCAGTAATCTCGTGAAATGGACATAACTCATTTCAGCGGATTTTTCCTTTCAAATTCTCGGCATTTTACTACACCTCAGCCTCGGGGGCTTTTCCTTTAATGTTTTTTTTCGAAAAGAGCCGTTCAGATGTTTGTGAGAAATGTTGGTTGACTAAAGATTGCAGTGGGGAATTTATGAATCCACTCCGCAGCCCCAGGAATGAACACAGGAAAACGGAATTCAGAGAGAAGAATTCCGAGGAAAAGTTCGGAGAATCGGAGACTTTTTGCGGGAGCAAATTTTCGGAAGACAATGAAAGTAAAATTTGATCCAAATTTCCAGGAAACACGCTCTCCAATTGATGCGCTCGTGGAAAATCTTTCTTCTTTTTAGGTTATCACGTCCCCGGGCCCCTCACCAAAAGTTTAGTTTTTCTTTATTTCTTTCTTTTACACCCGTACCTTGTTCATCGACTTCTCACCCGAGTGGGGGGGCACTGCTAGATTAGGGTACACTGATGTCTTGGTAGTTAGGGAGATTGATGGTGGGTCTTGGTTAGCCCAAGAATGCATGCCAGCCCACCAACATTGTGGATTGTGTTACCCACTGGGTTGGGGACCCGCTAAGGGTCTGCTCTAAAAAGAGGAAGGCCCCTTGTCCTCCGGTTCAGTACAGTCTCTTGGGTTTAAAGTGGTTAATCGGGTGTTCACCATCCACTTAGTCCAGTGATTAGGTTGGGTCTTCAAAACCAAAGAAAGAAAGAAAGAAACACTGGTAACAATACGTTGCATAAGATGACACTGGGTCATTTTCGCCAATTTGATGAAATTCATTGTGATTCGAGAACTCAGAGTCATAAAGTTCTGTCAAATTATATATTAATGTTGGGATATTTTTTGGCATTCATTGTGTCTGGAGCTGTCAAGTACACATGTTCAATTTTACTGATGCTGGTGTTTCTCGTTCCTGGAGTATTTGGGACCTTTTTCTTTTTCTGTCTCCCTTTCCTGCCACCCTTTTGGGGGACATGATAGCCTAAAAAAATGAAAGATTCACGAAGAGCACTACGACACCTCAAATTTTTGTTTAGCGGCTGACACCGCAAAATCTTAGCCTCCAGCGGCCTCGCGGGGCAACCAGACACTACGGTGACCTATGTTTTCCCTTTCCTGTTCCTTGTTCCCACAAGACACCACTGAAGGAACAAGTTGATCCTTGTTCCTGTTCCCTCAATCCTTATTTCGGCAAACCCCATCGCTGCTCTAAGCTAAAGCTCACTGGTCTCTTGTGCCCTGTTTCAGTGAAAAGAGACCTACGAGCTTTGGCTTAGGGCTTTGCTTCGGGCTTTGGAAAATGATACTGTCCTACACTTCGCTTGTCGGGATCGAGATATTCGTGGGTCTGTTTTCAGATATTTCCGCAGCAAACTCGATCGATCGAAAAGGTTCGAGTCTTCCCTCATCAATTATTTGTTTTTCCAGATACAAATTGGGTACCATTCCGAACACCATGTGCAAACCAGAATAGTACGAAAAACAATTAACCGACCCACCCAAGAAAGAAAGAAATAAACGGTTGTGTGCGTTCCTGCTGTATTTGGAGGGCTAGCTGTGTGGCGGCATAACAACAACCAAAAAAAAACCGAGTCAACACAAACAGATTAACCGCGCACCGTGCTCAGTGACTGCTGTCCAGCGGCTCCAGCCGAAAAGCAAAATCGATGCAGTGAAATTTGAACCAGCGGACCACTCTCGTAAACTCTGGGAACGACTCTCATGAATTCTGAGAACTGCTGAGGACCACATAGTCCGCTCTTGTTCGCCAAACTGGTTGATGGGCATTGGGCAAATTCATATTTTGTTTTGTTTTTGTTATGCCGCCACACAGCTAGCCGCTGGCACTCCAATTACATCATCAACGCACACAAGTGATAGTAGGGAATACATGCGCGTTTCGAATCCCAAGTCGGGGATCTTGGCCTGTGATCCCATGCCAAGGATTCAATCCCCGGCCTGGGATTCACCAAATTCCTGTTCGCGCTTAGCAAAATCAGCATGGGACTGTGGTCCTCCGGTCCCATGCTGAGCGCGAACAGGAATTTGGAGAATCCAAGGGTTTGAATCCTTGGCATGGGATCACAGGCCCCAGCTTTGGGATTCGCCGATCCGCACTGGCAACAAATCTGAACGAAAAAAAGGAAAATGTGTTCAAGTTTGATTGCAACGCAAGAAGCGATGGCAACGCAAGAAGCGCCTGCCGAATGAAGATTATAAAGCGAGAGGCCTTCACAGTTAAGCACCCCAATTTACGCGACTCCCAAAGGCCCTGGCTGCCGCAAACCCGCAAGGGCCCCGCAGCCGAGTACCGAGGGATTAGCGATGCGACTCTCAAAGAAACCGGCAACCCGCAAGGGCCTGAGCACCTAGGGATAGCTCTGAGAGGCTGACGGCCAACAGATAGCACCTGCGCACGCACCAAAAACCTAAACAAACACAAAGAAATCATTACGCACCTCACCAACCAATCGCGATCCTTTACCCCCAATCACACTCCCACCGCTCAAGAAAGACATCTCTATCCCCCCTCACGCCCCACATACATGTATACGCACACCATCCCCATGGTTACAAACCATCCGCCCATCCTACACCCGATCCCCACTCTGTCCCCCTTGTCAAGGGGAACAGACAAGGACACTCTAACGCCACTTTTCTTTTTTGTTGTTTCCACAGTGCCCACAGCCGCTGTTCAAGGAGGACACCCGGGGCGCACAGCAAGCGGTCAGCCAGAATCCATACGGACAAATACCACGAAAAAAATCGTTTTTCCCCGATTTTTTCGGGTTGAGCCTTCGAAGAGACCAAAAAAAAAGAGGGGGAAAAAAGGGAAAAAAAAGGGGGGGATGAAAAAAAATATCGGGGTGAGCTCACCCCGATATTTTTTCTCAAATTGCGCGCGAATTGGGTATTTATGGCGCGCAGAAAGAATTGGGTATTTATGGCGCGCAGAAAGGGTGCCAAACAGGCACTTTGAGGTGTGGGGGACAATTTTGGCGCAATTCTCTGGCGGAAAAACACAAGCAGGTTGAGCCGGCTCAACCCGAATTTTTGAAAAAAAATATCGGGGTAAGCCGGCTCAACCCCTTTTTTTGAAGAAAAAAAATCGGGTTGAGCCGGCTCAACCAGTTCTCGAAGAGGAAGGGAAGCAAAGGAAACAGTCTGACGCCACATCAGAGTCTACTGGCACAAGACTCATCGTGACAAGTTGCCCACCAGTCGCCTCCTGCTGATGGAGAGACAAGTCTCCTCCATCACTCACATTCGCATGCAGGTAGTCTGGGCACGATGAGATCACCCGACCTAAGGGAGGTGATCTGTGCCCCTACGGCCGAACACGAGTGGTGGTGAGAAGGGTTCCAAGTATAGCTCCTCTTCTTCTTCTTCTTTGGGTTTAGAAGACCCAATCAATCACTGGACTACGCGGATTGCAAACACACGATTAACCACTTAGGACCCAAGAAACTGTCCCGGACCAGAGGACCGGAGCCTACCTAGTTGACGTTCCCTTTTTTTTCTTTTTTTTTGTTGTTACAAAACCCAAAAATCCTTACTTCGCCTCCCGCCCTGGGATCGAAGTAAACCCCCTGAGAGTATATCCATTCGGGCCACGTAGCTCTTCCTGTGGTCCTACCAAAGATACACCACCGCCCAGAACCATTCTACGTGCCAACTGAGGTTAAAACTCCACAATTTGACGGGTTGGCTCGCATCCCTGGACTTACACAAGCCCATACGAGTCGCATCCTCAGCCACCGAATAGCATCCCGAGATCCCCCACGTCTGATCCCCGTAAGCGCTAACAACCAAACAAACAAACAAACACTCACAGCAGTCTCGTGCCTCAAGTACCAACACTCAAGGGAGTCAGAGTGAGAGAAAGGGGGAAGGGGCAACCCATGAACGATTTGGGGGTCAGAAAAAGCGGCCTCCCGCCAACAAAGCAACAACAGAAGTAGAACATATGGACTCGCGTACCGGATTCAGGGGAATTACACCTCATCATCGCATTTTATGCAAAACAGACACATGATGTACACAGAGCAAGATGGGGGTGGGGCGTACCTGGAGGGTGTACACTGTCAGTGTAGGTATCGATATCATACTTTATGTGTCACAAATATCACTACTACTTGAATATGTCACAAACATCACATCCACATTGGGAGGTGGGAAGGGATGGGCATCTTTAGGGTCCGGGCATCTTAAGGGTCCGGACCCCAACTTCTTCTTCTGATTTTTCCGGGTCCTACACTTGTGCTGATATTAAGATTTGTCAAGTTGACTTGACAAGTCAATTTGACATGTTATAACTTGTCAAGTGATTTGAAGAGGGGCAAGAGGGCAGGGTGAAAATCAACTTGTTAAGTCAACTTGACAAGTTGGCTAGTTTGTCAAATGAAACTTGTAACCGCAAGTGGAACCTGTCACCTACGAAAAGAATTGCCAGCTTTGAGAATCGCTAACGCGTCGGAGAAGGTGTTTGCGAGATTTTTCGGTCATTTTTTTGCGTGTTCTAGTCTGTTTAAAATCAGAGTTTTCGGATGGACAAAATATAAATATGACAGTGATATAACCCCCCACCCACATCTTTTCCACCGTACAATCAGTCACGAACATTCTACTCACAGGGACAAAAGGGTCAATAAAACATGGAAATGAAGAGGCAGGAGCACACAGTTTAGAGTCACAGGCATGTCTCGCCTCACGTAATTTCTACATATTGTTGCGGAGACTCCACCAACGCCGCAGCAACACAGCCAAAGTCGAAGTCTGGCCTCTCGTTGTGGAGAACATCGCAAAATAATTCCAAGAACATTTTGTTTTTAATGTTTTGCCGCCACACAGCTAGCGCGCCAATTACGTCATTTTCACCGAAAAAATACACGGTTGGAATGTCCGGTCCGGTTTCTGGGTTTCTGGGGTTTCCGGTACGTTCGGACAACTGAGAATCCCCGGAAACCGGACGGAACCAACCCGGAAACTGGACGGGTTGGGACCACCATCCGGTCTGGTGTCCGAGTTCGTGAGCCGGATATCCGGTTCGGACATCTGTTCTGATCCGGACCTTGTCCGGCGAACAAGGTTTGGGTCGTGACCCAAGTCAAAAGAACATATCTGTACTCTTTCAGCTCGTATTACAAACGAGCGTGACACGCCCTTCGAATAGTCGAAATCCACTCGGACATGTCCGTTCAGCAAGATTTTACACGCATCTTTGACACAATCAAAAGAGGGGGAAGGAACTTTTTCAAATCATCGCTAATCAAGAATGAACTCATCGCTAAGCGTGACATGATATTCCTGATGATTAAATGTATATGCATATGTATAATATACATATCTATATATGTATATGTATATATGCATATATATATATGTATACATACATATATATGCATATATATATACATAAATGTACATATACATCTATGCATATATATATATATATATATACATATATATATGTATATATATTTATATATATAAATGTACATATATACATATATATACATATAGGAGAAGAGCACGGGACTTAACAAATTTGGGTTGTCCACAGGTCCACGGTTTGATTCCGGCCGAAATTCCATCAACTCAAATCAATATGGATTTGAGCAAATATTCTCTCAAGCAAGGGTTCTAAACTACTGTTCCCAGTAATAAAAGCCAATATTGGAGATCATCCTTGATCTTCCTTTTGGGTTTCCAATAAACAACATTATCTCTCAAAACCAATCAAATCAATATATACATATATATACATATATATATATATATGTATATATATATATATATATATATATATATATATATATATATATATTTTTTTTTATTTATTTAA
>Ga0105055_10007401_pt1 | contig 14614 bp, 8 predicted proteins | sample BON03_FD_78090 | JGI IMG/M metagenome (GOLD analysis project Ga0105055, IMG submission 78090) | Freshwater microbial communities from Lake Bonney liftoff mats and glacier meltwater in Antarctica - BON-03 | ecosystem: Environmental > Aquatic > Freshwater > Ice > Glacier meltwater | place: Lake...
GATAAGTCTACCCTAAGCAGGGAGCTGAAAAGGAATGCAGATGGGCGCAGTAAGAATTACCGCCCCGAGCTAGCACCTAGAAAAGCTGCCGACAGACACCTGCACAAGAATAAGCACAAGGCTTTTACTGTCCAGGTGCAGGAGGATATCATCTATTGGCGGGGAAACGACTATAGTCCTGAACAAATAAAAGGGGATGCGGTCAACAACAATCGCCTATGCGTCTCTATAGTGCAGATATATCAGTTCATATGGCAGGACAAAAAGAAAGGAGGAGTGGTGTACAGGCACTTAAGGACACAAGGTAAGAAATATCAAAAGCGGGGCGACAAGAAGGCCGGCAGAGGGTTGATTCCCAACAGGGTCTGTATAAGCCAGCGTCCTGACGTAGTTGATAAAAAGAACAGAATTGGTGATCTGGAGATGGATCTGATCATTGGAAAAGAGGCGGTGGATGTAGAGAAAAAAGCTGTAGCCCTTTTGGAAGACTCTGCTCCCTTTCTCCGTACCATTACCACAGACAATGGAAAGGAATTCGCAAACCATTAAAAAATTGCCGAACAGCTGGGGATTGATTTTTACTTTGCAAGGCCATACCACAGCTGGGAAAGAGGTGCCAATGAAAATCTGAATGGACTGGTCAGGCAATATTTCCCTAAAGGAACTAACTTTGACAACATTGATGAACAAGCCGTCAAAAAAGCGGATAATACATTGAACAACAGACTCGGAAAAAGGTACTGCTATTTATCGCCAAATGAAGTTTTTGCAAAGGCTATGGACAACAATGATATTGTTGCATTTATGGCTTGAATACACCCTTGAATCCACCAATTAAAACCATGTCTATGAAAGTTTACGGAATTAAGAATTGCAATACGATGAAGAAAACCTTCGATTTCTTAGCAGAAAAAGGAGTAGAATATGACTTCATTGATTATAAGAAGCAGAAGCCTGATGCACCTCTGTTAGAAGGCTTTTTGGAGAAGACAGATCTTGCTTCTCTTGTGAACAAGAAAGGAACGACCTATCGTAAAATGACTGATGAGCAAAAATCAGCATTGGAGAATGAGGAAACGGCGATTCCTGTTTTGGAAGAAAACTCAAGTATGATCAAGCGTCCAGTGATTGTTTACAAAGATGGGAGTTTGAGCTTGGGGTTTGACCCAGAAGTGATTGAGGGACATTTGGCGTAATGTATAGCTCACGGCGACTCGGCGGTGCAGCGTTTTAACGCTCTTCGGAATTTGTAATCCCGAAGTTTTATCAGAGGGTTTTCAATCCTAATAGTTTGAGGTAAAATTAAAAATTATCTGATAGTTCCTTAGCCCTTACAAAGCTCGAATAAAAGATCAAACTACAATCCTAATGTGCCGCGTCCCTGCGAGAAACATTCAGTACACAATCGTATCCGTAGCCAAAGGAGGCAAACTAATATTTCCTGTTTCCAGCTCGAAACTGAATTGCGAAGCGCTGCCGGAATTAGCTGCAATAGTGTCAAAGGCAAATACTTTTTCTAATGTTGGATGCCCATCTAATAGTGCTAATTCCTCATAGGAAACACTGGTTTCATTGATGTAGAGAAGCTTTAGGTTTTTGCTATTGGCTAATTTCCCCAAGCTAGAACCTTTAATTGCTGTTCTATTGAGCTTCAAAACTGTTAAGTTTGGTAGTACTGCTATTTCCTCTAAAATCGCATCAGTTATCGCTGTTCTGGTAAGGTCCAAGTAAACAATCTGGTCCTTTGCTGCTTGCAGTAAATGCCAATCAGAATCTGAAAAGGCTGGAAAATTGACACAGCTGACCTTCAATAAAGGAGAATCCTTTTTCACTACTTCTGCAAAAAATCCTAGATCTCTGAGTTTGGAAATGGAATCTTGGGGAAGCTTAGCAACTTCAACAACAGGATAAAATGGCTTTTCATCCTTTTTAAAGAATGGCTCGACTAAGCTCTCATTAATCTCAGATTCGCCAAGTTTGGCTATTTCGGAAGCACCAGCGTCAATCCAAGCTTTGATCAACTCGATTTCTTCTTTTCTCGGTTGACGCTTTTCCTTCGGAGGCATATGATCGTCATGATCTTCTGGCAAAACCAATCTCGTGAAAAGTTCGCTTTCTTGTGCGTTCGTAACTTTTAGAATTGCACCGTTTTCTCCACCTTTTTGAATTCCTTTGAAAGAACTAAGATCCAGTTCCCCTTTCAGTTTTTTAGGATTATGGCAGCTTTTGCAATTCTGATCTAATATCGGCTGTATTGCCCCCGTATAGAATTCTACCTCCTCCCAATTGTCAGCAGGGAGTTCAAGTGGCTCAGCAATATCAACGTTTGCTCCTAAAAAAGACTGTAGCTCTGGAGGTAGCACTTCTGTGAAGTAATCATCCCCATGTGTGATATTTCCTCCTAGATGACCTGTGATAGTTAAAATCACGAGTAAACCAGCTCCTTGTAATTTTAATGCTTTTGGATTGGCTACAGAAATCTTCATCCTAAATAAAATCACCAGTGATAATAGAGCAGTAATAATTCCAAGAATGAGGTGAAACTTGACAGTAACCCAGCTATAGCCTTCATTTTGATAGTGCAGAAAACCACTGATACTCGCTAAAACTGCGAAAAAGGCACCTAAGAGAAATGCCAATTTTAATATTGGGAGAAATGAGCTAAGGTTTTTTCCACTCCAGAAAATCAGAATCACTCCAAACACCAAGAAACCAATTGGCAAGTGAACCAAAATCGGATGAAATCGCCCGAATAATGGCAAGATAAAATCAATCATTTGCAAAACGTTCTTTGATGGCTTTCATGATAAAAACATTGGCTTCCCATTGATTTGCAATAGGTACATTCGAAAACGGAACCGTCGGTAAATAGGGTGGAGGCCCAAATTCGGTTGTGATCGTATCAACTTCCTGCCCTGACTCTCTTATGATATGCTCCCAAATATCCAAGTGTGTCGCAAGGGTAGCTTTCCATTCTGGCGCTGCAGGGTTATTTACCTGCGGTCCTTGTGCAAAACCAACTCTAGCATGAATATGATCTACTCTAGCGATGATCAGCTGTAACAATGGGTCTTTCAATTCTATCACTCGCTCATGAACCACCATCCAATGGCTGATGTCTAGATTCAACCGTAAGTCTGGAGCTTGCTTCACCATCTCCAGGGTAAGCGGAATATTGAATGAAAACCGGCTACGGTGAGTTTCATGTACAATAGGAATTCCTGATTCTTTACTTGTTTTCGTGGTGACGTCGATGAAAGCTTTATTTTCTTCCAAAGTCCAGTAGTCTGAACCGGTATGCGAGTTGATTTTGACTGGATTCCAGGCGATTATTTGCTGTAAGTTTTCTTCATAGACTTTCAAAGCTTCTTCGTAAGGAAGGCCTTTGTTTGTGCCATGAAGGAAAATTACGCTCAGATCGTACTTTTCTAGACCAGCTTTCAATTCTTTTTGAGCTTCCTCTGAATAGGGGAACCATGTTTCTATTCCGTCATACCCATCATTTTTAACTCGTTTTAGAAACTCGTCTATTGATAGCTCATTTCCCCAATCGGTTTGGAAAAAAAGGAGTTGCTGCTGCGCAAAAATTGGTGAAAGCGAGAAGATAACTAGAAAAGAAAGGAGGATGATTCTTGTAAGCATGCAGAGGTTAAGCTAGTATTTTATTGATTAACTCACCTTCTACATCCGTCAATCGGAATGGTCTGCCCTGGTAGTCATAGGTAAATTGCTCGTGATCAAACCCCATTAAATGAAGGATAGTAGCATGGATGTCATGAACCGAAACTTTGTCTTCCACTCCTGAAAATCCAAAATCATCCGTTCTTCCATAGCTTACGCCAGGTTTGATGCCACCACCAGCCATCCACATAGTGAATGCATCTACATGGTGATCTCTGCCCAAGAAGCCCATTTGCTTGCCTCCACGATTCTCTTGCATAGGTGTCCGGCCAAATTCACCGCCCCAAACTACAAGTGTGTCTTCCAGTAAACCTCTTTGCTTGAGATCAAGTAATAAGGCTGATATCGGACGATCGATCTCACGACATTTATTCCTCAGTCCCATATCAATCGAGCCGTCGTGATCTGTACCGTGCGTATCCCATCCCCAATCGTATAGCTGAACAAATCGAACGCCTTTTTCTACCATTTTTCTGGCTAAGAGACAGTTGTTTGCAAAGGATTCTTCGCCAGGTTTAGTGCCGTACAGCTCATGGATAGACGCCGGTTCGTCATTGATATTCATGACTTCAGGCACTTCGATTTGCATGCGATAGGCCATCTCGTACTGGTTGATTCTAGCCAGGATCTCAGGATCTCCATAGGTTTCAAACTCCTTCTGATTTACCGTATTGATGGCATCAATTACATTTTTCTTTAGATTTCTGCTCATGCCTTCAGGATCATTCAAGTACAACACGGGATCGCCTTTGGATCGACATTGCACACCTTGATACACGGAAGGTAAAAATCCACTTCCCCAAACACTTTTGCCTGCATCAGGAGTTTTTCCTCCAGAAGTAAGCACGACAAAGCCAGGGAGATTCTGGTTTTCTGTTCCCAAACCATAAGTCACCCAGCTACCCAAGCTTGGTCTTCCCAGCCTTGCGCTTCCAGTTTGCATGAAAAGCTGGGCTGGTCCATGATTGAACTGGTCCGTATGAACAGCTTTCAGGAAGGAAACGTCATCGGCGAGCTTGGAGAAATGCGGAAGGTAGTCGGAGATCCATGCGCCTGATTCTCCGTGTTGGGAGAAGTTTGCTTGTGGACCTAGTATATTAGGAGTGCCTTGGATAAATGCGAATTTCCTTCCTTCCAACAGTGACTCAGGAGCAGGTTTATTATGGTACTTTACTAATTCAGGTTTGAAATCAAAAAGCTCCAATTGTGATGGCGCGCCAGCCATGTGGAGATAAATGATCGACTTAGCCTTAGCTCCGAATGGCGGCGGCAAAGGAGAAAGTGGATTCAGATCCCGCTGACTCAAATTAAGTCCTTGGGAACTGGCGGATGAACCAGTATTGCAACCAAACATCAGTGGGGCCATTGCTAGTCCACCAACTTTGGATACACAATCCATGAGGAAATGTCTTCTTGTTTGTTTTTCCAGCTTTTGCTTCGCAAACTCAACGAGCATTTTATCGAGACTTTTCATATCATGGTTTGGTTAAGAATTCATCCAAATTCAGCATAGCATTTGCCACGACAGTCATGGCTGCTTGCTCAGCATTTACAGTTTTATCTTTCCAGCCAAAGAAGGAATCAAGTTCAGCTGGATTTTTTTCGTACTGAGTTAACGCTTCTGTGTGTAATTTCTCTAATGCCGAAAGTTTTGGCTGAGAGATCTGAGATAAAATCATTTTTTGGTAGCCGTAACTTATTGCTTTTTCGGAGTTGGAGTCTCCATGTGCTAGCATGTCCTCAGAAAGGTAATAAGCCGCTTCCAGATAAACTGGATCATTGAGTGTTACCAAAGCTTGCAATGGTGTATTAGTTATTAGTCTTCTACTCATGCAGATTTCACGGCTGCCCGCATCAAATGACATAAAGGAAGGGTAGGGGCTGGTTCTTTTCAGGAATGTATACACTCCACGACGATGCGCATCTTCGCCTTTACTTTCTGTCCAGGTTCCTCCGTTATAGACCGTTTGCCAGATTCCGTCAGGTTGGGCGGGCATGACACCAGGCCCGTACATTTTATCACTTAATAAGCCTGCAACCGCCAATGCTTGATCACGGACTTGCTCTGCGCTCAGTCGGAATCTTGGACCCCTCGCATACCATTTGTTTTGAGGGTCTTTAGCATACAGATCTGAAGAAATCACAGAAGATTGCTTGTAGGTCTTAGATGTGACGATTTCCCGAATTAGACTTTTCATACTCCATTGGTAATCGTTCATCGTTTTCCAGGCTAGGTAATCCAACAGTTCAGGATGAGATGGCGGATCGGATTGCGTTCCCATATCTTCCAACGTACTGACGATACCTCTTCCCATGAGCTGATCCCAAATACGGTTTACCAGCGTTCGGGAGGTTAATGGGTTTTCTTTGTCAGTAAGCCAATAGGCAAAACCAAGTCGGTTATTTGGCCACTCAGCTTTCCATTCATTCAGCTCTTTTGGAGTTTCTGGGTTGACTTTATCTCCAAGTATCATCCAGTTCCCGCGCTCAAAAACACGCGTTTCTCTGGACATATAGTCCTTATTTTCGATTAGAATGGGGAGTTTTGTTCCTTTGAAATTTAGGATTTCTTCCCACGTTTTCTGAATATCCGCATAGCCACTTTTGTCTTCGCCCTTCAGTTTTGGTACAAAAGCAAACCAAATGAATCTTGCAGCGGTTTGTTCAGGTTTCGAATTTGCGTTTTTGATTTCTAAATACAAATCAATAGTTCCTTCAATCGGCTTAAATGGAATCGGACGGATGATTTGCCCCGTACTATTGATAGGGAATGAGGCAAGTAGTTCACCTTCAGGGCCACCATTTCTGATCATCATTTTGCTCCCATCTAGGCCGGCTGAATATTCCATCAGGAGTTGATCTGATCCTTGTGTATTGACATTTTTTAAATAGGCTGAACCGTTGCCCTCAATGCCCAGCCACTTACTGTCAATCAATGTGGCATTTACGTAATCTACTGCATTGTGAGAAGGGTATTTTGGCTCCAAGTAGGTCAGAAATTCTTCCTTGGCTTTTGCTGCTTTTTCGCCTTCATTTTCCTTCACCCACTTCGTGATGGATGCGATTTCTGTTTTTTCTTCAGGAGAATAAAATCGAAGTCTAGGCTCCTCGTCATGCGTGTCTTCATCACGGGAATTATTGAAAAATGCTGCTGATTGATAAAACTCCTCGTGCCTGATCGGATCGTAGGTGTGACTGTGACATTGTACACAAGCCATGGTCGTGCTTTGCCAAACCTCATAAGTAGTGCTGACTCTATCTAGGACAGCTGCTACACGGAATTCTTCGTCTTGCGTGCCACCCTCATCGTTGTTCATTGTGTTGCGATGGAATGCTGTTGCTGTTAATTGATCCTGAGTTGGATCCGGTCGCAAATCCCCCGCCAGCTGATCAATGGTGAATTCATCGTAAGGCATATCGTTGTTGAAAGCCCGGATGACCCAATCCCGATACGGCCACATGGTGCGGTTCACATCCCGTTCATACCCTTTCGTGTCTGCATATCTCGCCATGTCAAGCCACCAGGTTGCCCACTTTTCTCCAAAGGTGGATGCTGAGAGCATTTGGTCGACAGCTTCTTCATAGGTGATTTTTTTGGAAGAATATGCTTCTATAATTTTTTGAGTAGGAGGTAATCCCGTAATATCCAGGGAAGCTCTACGGAGTAATTTCAAATAATTTTCTTCCGGTGAAAATTCAAGTTCTTGTTCTTCTAGCTTTTTGGCTACAAAAAAATCTATAGAACTAGAAGATTCTGAATTCTCGCCGGGAGATAGTCCAGCAGCAAGTTTGTTGTCAATTTCTTTAGGTTTCTGTACGGTCTGATATGCCCAGTGCTTACCCCATTTAGCTCCTTGCTTGATCCAGGTTTTTAGCAGATCTATTTCTTCGGTTGAAAGAGGTTCTTTTTCATAAGGCATTCTCAACTCAGGGTCGGAGGCCGTAAGACGCTTAATCAATTCACTCCCATTTGGGTCTCCAGGGATAATCGCTGCATGTCCAGACTCAGTTATTGCAAAAGCCTCTTCTTCAAAAAGCACTGAGAAACCACCGTTCTTTTTCACGCCGCCATGGCAAGTAATGCAGTTTTTATTAAGTATTGGTTTGATCTGGGTGCTGTAGTCGACTTCTTTCTCATTTCCAAACATGAAAAAGCCAATTATGGCAACGAGAACTGCAACTGTAAGTAATCCTGCAAATTTGAAGTTATTCTTTTTAATAGAAGAACCAGACATAAATTTAAAGTTTTACGCTTTTTTAAAAGAATTAATTTAAAGTAGGGGAATCAATAAATTTTTCACTTATTCGTTTCCACCAATTTTAGTGTGGCAACGAATTAATACCCGGGATTCTGTATGACATTAGGATTGCCCAAAGTTTCATTTAATGGAATGGGTAGCACGTAATCTTTAGGAGACAATTGCCTATCCACATCATAGGTATCTATGAATTCCTGAATATAATCACCAAGGTAATCCTGCTCGCCTCCAAAAGTGCTTTTCCTTTTCAATTCCGGATAGGTTTCCTGTTCAAAGGCAAACTCTAATACTCTTTCTTCCACAATAGCATCCCGTAATCGGGATTGATCCAAATTGGAAAGAGGGGGTAGACCAGCTCTGTTTCTTACCTCATTAATCCCAAAATATGGATCCCCCGTTCCACTTTCATTGGCAGCCTCAGAGTGACCCAAAAGAACATCTGCGTAACGCAGATACACAATATTTTTTTCTGTCAGCGAAGGATTGGCAATGCCGATTTGTACCCATTTGGAGGTCCATGCATTAGAATAGACTAAGGTCTCTGGATCATTTGGGTCTGCCCCTGCAGAGACCAAACCTCCAAAACGACTCAAATTGTAGGAGGTATTTCCGCTCCACCTAACCATTGGGTACTCTCCATCCGCATTCAAACCCACACGGTTGCTAGGATACTCAGTAATAAATGTGCCGGGAATTCGTTTATCCTTAGGATCATATTTCATTCTAAAGGCCTGGGTACCATTTAACCAATGCCATCCCTGTCCCCCAATACTGTTAGGAAGGTCAGCAGGTACAAAATGGGAATGGTGGTTATGGCGTTCACTAATATTGGCGGATGCTGAAACTTGAGCTTCAAAAATCCTTTCTCCTGAATTTTCGTGAGCAATATCAAAATTATGTCCGAAATCTTCGAACAGATTAAAACCTCCCTGCTGTATAATAATATCTGCCGTATTTTTAGCTTCGATCCATTTTTCATCCAGCAAATATGCCTTTACCTGAAGTGCCAATGCCGCCCATTTGGTAGCCCTGCCTGAATTTTCACCAGAATAAATTTCAGGTAATACATCGGCAGCAAAAGTCAAATCATTTTCCATCAAATCCAGGACATTCCGTTTGCCATCCTGATTGGAAGGTAAATCCTCATCATTGACAGTCATTTTATCGGTAAACGGCACGTCATCAAAATACCGGATGAGGTTAAAATAATAAAAAGCTCTTAAAAACATAGCCTCTCCTTTTACCCTTTTCAACAATTCCTGATTTGGTATCCCTTCTTCCTGTAATTCATCTGCTTTCTCTATTAATGCATTGGCCCTATTAATGTTTTCATAAGAGATCCTCCAGTATGTGGCAATATACACATCGGTAGAAGTAACGCTTCCATTCTGGAAATCTGAGGGTCCTTTTTCCCATCCGACTTGGTACCCTACTCTACATTCAAAAACAAACCTGTTGTAAAAGTGATTCCACCCATCTCGCCCGCTTCCTATCCCATCATAGATGGCATTCACACCCAACTCCATTTGCTCTGCCGTAGAGAAAAAGTTATCTCTGGTTATAAAATCAGGATTTTCATCCAGTTTTTCGCAAGCCATCGGGATCATGACAAAAAAAATGACAATGATAATTATTGTTCTATTCAGTATGTTTTTCATATTAATATCTATTTAAAGTCCAATATTGACACCAACAGTATACGTTTTGGAACGGGGATAAGCGTCGTAATCATCGCCTCTGTTGAGATTATTCTGTCCCAAATTATTCACTTCCGGATCAAATCCCTTGTATTTGGTAAATAGAATAGGATTTTGAGCACTGATATAAAACCTTGCGTTTCGTACAAATTTAGTTGGCGGCAAGGTATAACCTAAGGATATATTCTGTAGCCTAATAAAGCTACCATCTTCAATAAAATAATCAGAAGCCCTATAAGAATTGGCAAAATCCCTATTACCGTCTATGACAGGTCGGCTGGCATTCCGGTTATCAGGTGTCCACGAATCCTCCAAAATATTGGCTATCTGATTGATTTTCTGAACACCGTCACCCAGTTCAGACTGTTGAAGATTTCTGATGTCATTGCCATGAACACCTCTTATAAATAAGCTGAAATCAATATTCCTATAGTTAAGCGTAGTGGTTAATCCCCAGGTAAAATCAGGATTGGGATCTCCCATTATCGTAAAATCCTCTGGGGTGATGGTCCCATCTTCGTTGGTATCCCGGTATCTGGGATAACCTGGTTTATCACCAGAACGCGAAGGATTATTGTCAATCTCTTCCTGAGATTGGAATAAACCAATGTAATGGTATCCCCTCCAAACGCCTATAGGGTTTCCGGCTTCCACCCAACTGCCTGGAATACCCAAGTGGCCTGAACTGGTGGAACCAGAAAAGAAAGGGGTGCTGCTTCCCAAATCCGTAATCTTATTTCTCAGAAAAGAAATATTTCCCGAAATGTCCCATCGGAAATCCGAACGACTAATGGCCACATAATTCAGGGAAAATTCAAATCCCCTGTTCTCCAATGAACCGGAATTTTTCAGAATAGAATCAAATCCCAAACTACTAGGTATCGTTACAAACAAAAGCAGATCCTCCGTATTGTTATGAAAATACTCTGTGGTCAGGTTCAACCGGTTTTCCATAAAGGAAAAGTCGAGCCCAAAATTATACATGGTGGTCGTTTCCCATTTAAGGCCTGGGTTAGATAACCGTGCGTCAGCCAAGCCTAGCTTTAAATTTCCCCCAAAAACATAATTGAATTCCCTTAAATTGGCTTGGGAATTATATACCGGAATTTCGGAATTTCCGGTTATTCCCCAACTGGTCCTGATCTTAAAGTCACTGATGATATTGGATAAGGCACTGCTTTGAAAAAAATCCTCTTCCACCACTCGCCATGCACCTGCAACAGAAGGGAAATTAGACCACTTATTGGCGGATCCAAAGCGGGATGATCCATCTCTCCTGAAAGAAAATGTCAACAGGTATTTTTCCATTAAGTTATAATTGATCCTTCCTAAAAAAGATCTTAACAACCATTCTCTCCGATTAGAGGAGGGTATTTGAATGTCCGTTCCACCTCCCAAGGTTGCCTGATCCACATGGCTTGCTGACAAGCCTCGATTGGTAGCAGACATGCCTTCATTTACCTCTTTCTGAAACGTATATCCAGCTACAATATCCAAACGGTGGTCTTCATTGATCTGGTTGGTATACGAAAAAATATTCTCGTTCAGTATGTTTAAAGAGTTTCTGTTGGCTTTGGTCAACTCCCCTGCTCTGTCCCTACCCAATCTGGAGTTTTCAGAAGGAAAGAAGGTCGTACGACTGGCTGAAAGAAGATCTGCCCCAATACTAGTCTTAAAATTTAAACCCTCCATGATTTTATAAGTGAAACCGGTATTACCCAATATTCTGTTATTGATGTCCCGGTCGGTCACATATTGCAACTCCTGCAAGGGATTAGTTAAAAACCTGCCATCATAAGAGGCCAAATCATAAGTTCCATCCTCGTTTCTAACTGGAACTGTAGGATCCAGACCTAAAGCAGTGATGATAATTCCTCCAGGTCCTCCCCTGTCAGTAGGCGCATTATTTGACTCGGTCCTGTTAATGGACCAACTTGAGTTGATGGTCAACCGATCATTCAAGGTTTTGTTATCGAGATTGAGCCTGATGCCGTACCTTTTAAAATCAGTATTTTCTATGATCCCCTCATTATCAAAATAGTTTCCAACCACCGCATATTGGGTCTTTTCATTCCCGCCGGTAAAGCTCAATTGGTGGCTACTGATCATACCTGTTCGGGTTACTTCATCCAACCAATTGGTCCCTCCTCCAATGGCATCTAATTCAGATTGGGTGTAAATTGGTGCTCCGCCCTGACTTTGCTCCATGGTGTTCAGATAGGTGGCATAATCCTTTCCATTTAACACATCAATGCGGTTGGATATATTTTGAACGGACATAGAACCTTCATAATCAACTCTACTTTCTCCTGATTTACCCCTCTTGGTCGTGATTAATACCACACCATTAGACCCTCTGGATCCGTAAATGGAAGTAGCTGAAGCATCTTTTAAAATTTCAATAGATTCAATATCATTGGGGTTAATCGTGGACATGACATTGGAGGGTTGGCGGTTACCTCCTACACCATAAGCGCTATTATCTGGATAAATGGGGAATCCATCAATGACATATAGCGGTTCACTGCCTGAATTAATGGAATTGGAACCTCTGATTCTAACAGATACTCCTCCTCCAGGAGCTGCTGAAGCCTGGGTTACCTGAACACCGGCTGCCCTTCCTTGAAGGGCTTGATCTATTGATGTGACCGGAAACTCCTTTACAGCATCTCCTTTGATGGAGGATATAGAACCTGTCAAATCACTTTTCTTAACGGTACCGTAACCTACCACTATCACCTCTTCCATTGAAGTTTCATCTTCCATTAACGTCACATCAATAGTAGACCGATTTCCAATACTGATTTCCTGAGATACAAAGCCTATAAAGGAAAAAACCAAAGTAGCCCCTTCCGGTACAGTTAAAGTATAGCTTCCATCCAATCCTGTAGCAATTCCTGTGGTAGTTCCCTCCACTATAACAGTTACTCCAGGAATACCTAATCCACTTTCATCTACAACTTTTCCTGTAACGGTTACATCCATCTCAACAACTTTCTCATTTATCGGCTCTACACTGGCTTTCCTCTTGGTATCAATGTTATTATTGACCTGCCTAAAATTCAATTCTGTCTGAAGGCATACCTCTATCAAAAAATCCTCAACGGTTCTCTGTTTTTTTTCTAAAAAGAGTTTGGCTTTTTTATCAATCTCTCTGTTGTCATAGGAAAACCTGAAGGACGTTTGCCTTTCGATTTCATTGAAAAACTGGTTCAGTGTCATGGATTCCTTGTCAATTTTTAAAATTACCTCATCAATGGACTTATATTGTCCGTTGACATCCACCGCCAATACAAAGTTGAAGACCAACATCTGTATTACAAATCCGTACAGAAAATATCTGGACATGGCATAAATTGTCTTTTGTAATTTTAATTTCATAATTTTAGATTGATTTATTGAATATTTCTTTAAGCCTTGTCTTTTGGATGGTACACATTCCCCAATGGTAGATTTATCCAAAGACACCAAATCCTGCCAACTGATTTTTTTCAGTTGGCCTCTTTTAAGAAGTGTTTGGTTTCAGGTTTTTCATGGTGAGTTGTTTTCAGTTTTCTTTCAGAACTTTATCTTGACTTTTTTATCAATTAATTCAAACCGGAAATCCTCTATATAGGACATACTGGTCAATACGATATCTAAATTTTGGTTGGGAAAACTTCCGGAAAAACTCCAGGGTCTTAAGGGTTTCCCTGCTACCTTTATTTCTACTCCATACCATCGTTCCAATTCCCGGATGACTCCGGTAAAGGAGGCATTCTGGAAAACCAAAACCCCCTCTTTCCAGGCCAAAACATCCTTTTCTGAAAAGACAACTACTGAAGTTGACTTAGAATCCAGTTAGTAATCCAGTCTTTGGCCCGGTTTCAGCATGAATTCCTCATCGGTAAGCCGATTTTCGATGCTGACTTTTCCGGTCACCAAAGCGATCCTTAAATCCTTTTCATCACTGCTGTCGATATTAAAGGAAGTCCCCAAAGCTGTCGTAACCAGATTTTCTGAGATCACCTTGAAGGGTTGGCTGACATCCGGCTTTACATCAAAAAATGCTTCTCCATACAAGCGAACAAGACGGACCGTCGAATCAAAGGTTTCCGGGTATTCGATTTTACTCCCGGAATTCATCCAGACAGTGGTGCCGTCCGGCAACCTAAAATTCAGCTTTTCTCCATATACTGCTGATTTGCTGAGCATATTCACTGCAACATACTCCGGAGTTATTGGTTCTTCATACTGTACTCCATTATACAGTGCCGAAAGTGCTAAAGTAAAAAGAATGATTGCTGCAATTCTCTGAAACTGGTTAAATCTTTCCCAAAGGACAATGGTTTTGACATTTCGTCTCCCCGAATCTGATTTTCTTTTATCTTTCGTTTTATTGGTGTCGGACAATATCTGATTTAAAACCTCCTGCTTTAAACCGGCTTCCGGCTTTCTTTCGGGAAAATGAAATCCTAAAATAATTTCCCGGGCAAGTTTTATATCTCGGGTTCTTTCAGGATTGGCTTCCATCCAGTTTTTCCAATACAGATCCAGCTTTTTTTCAGGAAATCTAACCCATCTGATAAATTCCGGGTCCCTTAAAAATTCATTGTCTTTATTCATATTATTTGTTACTCTTAGCCTCTATCAATAACAAAAGCAGTAAAACACTGAAATGACATCTATATTTTTTAGATTTTTTTTTATTTTATGTATATCCGCAATTGCACCAGTAGCCAAATAAGATGTAAGTGACAGGTTGTGACACTTCCTTTATCAGGTGAATAAGTTGCTTTAAATTAGATCTAAATAAACGGTTTTGATCATGAACCTCATCAATTTCATTAATCGATTTCCAGATGAAGCTTCCTGTGTGGAATTCATCAAGCAAGCAAGGCTTCAACAAGGGATTATCTGCAAACGGTGTAGCCATTCCCAGCATTACTGGCTTGAGAACAAGAAATCCTTTCAGTGTGCTTCTTGCAAGTTCAGAAC
>Ga0105055_10007408_pt1 | contig 14599 bp, 12 predicted proteins | sample BON03_FD_78090 | JGI IMG/M metagenome (GOLD analysis project Ga0105055, IMG submission 78090) | Freshwater microbial communities from Lake Bonney liftoff mats and glacier meltwater in Antarctica - BON-03 | ecosystem: Environmental > Aquatic > Freshwater > Ice > Glacier meltwater | place: Lake...
CGAACCATAGTGGACTCAGGATGGTAAACTGGGAACCACAATCCAACCCCCCCCCCCAGAGTCCGGAAGATGGACACACGTTTATTGTATTTTACTTATTCGTTTTGCATTCTATCACGTGTCTAAAAACTTGCCACTTCACTGCTTGTTTTGCGTCACTATGAGCATCTATTTCTCTTTTCTATGACAATACTGTATGTAACGTCGTCACAGTTTTGCTCATATTTGCTCAATATTTATCACTTTACATACACATTTTCACATGCACATACCGAGGCACACACACACAAGCACACATATATAATCAGCACACAAGATAGAGCTTCCGGCAAAGCTACTAAACTATTTCTTACGAAGTAATAAAAGCAACATCAATCATTCATGGATTTTGGATCCGTTCAGTACGTTCTGGTGTGTCTCAGTGTCTGTACGTGTGTCTGGCTGGCTGTCTATCTTTCTGTCTGCGTGGAGTGTGTGCGACTGTCGTAGGGTACATGTGTCTATTGCCATATGCGTGTGGTTTGCGTGTGTGCACTCGAGTGTCGACGCGTGAGAAAGATCATCATGTACGAGAACACCTGTCTGAAAACATTGACAAGCACACTTTACATACGACAGCACACATGTATGCACACATGCATATACACCTATAAACTTTCGTACACAGATGAAGCCTGAGATTGCACCTTCTCATCAAACCTTCGTGTGTGCACCTGTGTGTCTGTTTATGTGTCTGTGTCGGTGTCTGTCTTTGTGTCTGTTTGAATGTCTGTTGTTGCAGCCACAGCCTGGAGATGGACGTAGTAGTGCGTTCGTAAATTTCGAAGCATTTGCTGGTGCGAGCAGCGCGCTAGCAGAACTGAGCCAAGGCTTGTTTGTGGGCAAAATCAAATTGAAAGGCGACGCTGGGCGCAATGCATCGTTCGTGCTTGATCTCTTGATTGAGCTCGAGACACTTTCAACGCAGTCGACCCATCTATCCCATCTTGCATAGAGCGGGCTTCGGATCACGGCATTCAATCACGAAAAAGCGGCACTTGGTGGAAATACGCATATGTATATATATATATATATATATACATGTATATGTGTATATATATACACATACATGTATATATATATACACATACATGTATATATATATATACATGTATGTATATATATCCTACACAAATAGTTTTGCATGTGTGTAATATTCAAAGCAATCCATGGCTCCATTGGGTCAGTATCTTGTCCATGCATAGTGTTTGGCTCTTTTTTGAGAAATCTGTTCAATATCTACGGGTCTACGCTTTGACTGGGTGTCGTCGGAGATCGGTGTACAGGCGTTCGAGCCCCAAGTCGATCGAGTCACAGTTTGCTTTATGATTCCAAAAGTCAACCTTTATTACTATCAAAATCAGAAACGGACATGGGAAGGACAAATTCTGGCAACAAATATATCATCTTTCTTTCTTCCTTCCTTGTGTTGCAAATATCCAATATAATCACTGGATCAAGCGGGTGGCGAGCACCCAATTAATTACTTACGACCCAAGAAACTGTCCCGGACCGTTGCCGACTTACTTTATGGCCGACCCGCTAGTGTGTAAAAACAAATCACAACGTTTGTGGGCTGGGATGCATTCTCGGGCTAAAAAGTTTCAACAATATTTTGTCTGTTTGGTCATGTGTAAAGGCCATTTCACGTTTGTTTGTAAAGCTGCCGTACCGCTATCCCTCCCTGTTAGTTAGGAACACATACAAGTGTTGCGCAGTAATAGGGTGACCGTGAAGCTCACAGCGCAAAGGCACTCCCTCAGTGGACCTTGGCCCATGGCACCATGAAACATGTGGGTGGTGTGAAATGTATGTTGGTTCTGGAATTGATAATAATGTGATTGTGGAGTATAGTAGATGTGTAAGTGACACATGTGAACAGGCAGACAAATAGAGGATGTGCGTGAGGGAGACCGAGGCTACTATTTTGGTAAAGCGCCAAGGATGGGGATTCACACTCCGTACACCGCCTCGGTAAGCCGTGTCAGGTACTCTGAGAGGAATATAAGGGGACAGACACAGCATGAATTATTTGGTTTACCCCCCTTCAGTAACAACAGCAGCCTAGTATCTACTGTTGTCACTAAGGAGTTAGAATTTCTTTCTTTCTGGGGTGACCTAGACGAGTAGTTGGTGCGCAGTAATGGGATGGTCTAGAATCCCGGCGTGATGGCACTCCCGCAATGGACCTGGGACACATGAATGTTGCTTTGAAGTGGTGTATATTGGCAGCAGACTTCGGAATTGTATGAGTGTGGAATACAATGGATGTGTAAGTAGGTTGAGATGATTTTTTCGTGGAGGTGTTGTAGCGTGATAGGTAGAATGTACGAACTTGGGCTTGAAGTGGTGAGGGAGTGATTGTGTCAACCGGGGCTATCAAGGGCGCTGAGGTTGGGGGTTCACACTCGGGAATTGCCCACGCAGCAGTTAGCAGGCCTGCGTGAATACGACTCTGAGAGAGAAGATGAGGCGGCAGAATCAAAAAACATCCATTCGCCCATGTCATCACCCACCCCCTCAGTGACATTTTTTGAGTGATGTTGCTTTGATCACTTCTTAAGAAAGAGTCTAGAAGCTTTGCTGGAAGCTCTATTTGCTCGAATCTTCTTAGATCTGAGATTTCAGTGTGCTGTCATTTGTGTGTGTGTGTATGTGCCACGGTTCGCTAGGCCTTTGTCAGTGACAAGAACCCTTCTTCCACCCCTCCCAACCAGGCTCCTGTGCCTGGTTCTCGTGATTCCTCCTGTGCGCTAATGATATATGTGTGCTTAGAGAGATAATGTTGTTTATTGGAAAACCAATGGGAAGATCAATGATATATGTGTGCTTATGTGCGTGTGCCTCTATATGTGCGTGTGGAAAAGTGCAATCAAAGTCATAAATATCAACAAATACAAGCAGTGCAGTAGGTGGTGTCGGACACCCTAACCTCCTGTCACCCGAGCGCGTGTTATCTGTTCTCCATGTGTTCAACTACGCCGCCAAGTGCATCTCGTTTTCCTTCCTTTCTTTCTTGGGTGATAAATACCCAACTTAATCACTTGACTAAGCAGATGGTGCGCATTAATGTTTGTTCATTCTTTCTTTCTTCAAGCTTCTTGGGTTTCGAAGACCCAACCTAATCTGATCGAAAGAGCCCCCCCCCCGGGGGGGTTTATTTGTTGGGTGGTTTCCAAATAAAAAACCCAGAGGAAGCGGACCCCCCCTGAGGAACCACCCCCAAAATTGATTAATTTTGGGGGTGGTTCTTCAGGGGAAGTCCTCTTCCTCCGGGTTCTTGGTCAGGAAACATAATAAATAGGAACCCTCCCCCGGGGGGGGGGGGTTCTTTCGATCAAATCACTGGATGCTGAGCACCCGATTAACAGTCGTTTCTGTCCGTCGATCGACTTGGTTTGCAAAGTGGAAAAGTCTGCTCTGGAAAACTCGAGCGTATCTTTCCGTCGATCAACTTTTCGAGTAAATTTTCTCGGATTCATGCAAAAGAGACAAAGAAACAAAAAGAAAGCAAAGAAAACGTTTGAAAACTCGATCGTCGACTTTTCAAGCTTTGGGTTTCCTGCGGATTTTCAACAAAAGACACCTATGAAAAACGATGCACTGGCAAACCAAGTGCTGCAAACTAAGTCGATCGACGGACAGAAACGACCCTTAGGACCCAAGAAACTATCCCGGACCGGAGGACTGGAGCCTACCTAGTTTAGGGCAGACCCAATCAGATCCCCCGCAAGTGGGTAAAACAGCTCATAATGTTGGTGGGCTGGCATGTATCTTCAAGCTAACCAATTCCCACAATCAATCTTCCTAAGTACCAAGAAACGTAGCGTCCAGGGAATGGTGCCCCCCCACTAGGGTAGGAAAGGCACCAAATCAGCCTAGTGTCCTCAAAGCAGTGCTCGTCAAAATTGTGACTAAGATACTCTTCGGTAATGCGTCTTTGGCGAACCATGGAACAACTTTCTTGGCAGTAGATCACAGACCAGCTCACTAAAAGGACAGAGACCTAGAACACGCGTGTTTAATTCCAGTGGGTCGGACTCATACCAGAGTCAGGTGAATACTGACATATCATAATCATAATTTTAACAAAACAGACAACATGTGTGCACGCATCATGGCAAGACGGACCTGGTAACATTCAATGGGTAGGTCGAACATACCAGCGTCGGGGAGAGTGTTTAAACACAGCATGATATTTCTAGGCAAACAGACACCACATGTACACACAGCAAGATGGGTATGGTGGCCTACCTGGGTGTTGTACATATCCTCTGCGTGGATACCGTTATCTTACGTGTACATTTCACAAATATCACGCCAAGATACACCTAAACAACGCAAACTAGACAGTTTGCAGAGCAAATCTAAGGGTGCGACCAACGAGACGCCAACCTGTGTGGTGCCAATGCACGCCCCACAGACGAAATCTCTTTGTCGAGGGGTGGGGGAGTTGAAGAGGGGGAGGTGAACAGCGTTTGTGAAGTGTGGTGTGTCAGGAGGGTACTGGGTACAACCAAGACTGATATCAGGAGAAGGAAAAACTAAGACTATTATGTGTACAGTGCCAAGGTTGTGGATCTAACTGACAGGAGCTGATTCGTCCGAGTAATTTGGATGTTTCGGCCTAACGCTGAGAAAGAATTGGTTGAAGAAGAGTCATGTGGAAAAAAATATTATTGAGGGACCCCAGTCGCTCAACCCTCGACGCATATGTACACGCGCATGCACGTTTCCATGTACCCAAACACAGAATCGCACCCACACACACACACATGCACGCACGCACGCACGGGTACAACACGAGTACACATCAACCTCATTTCTTTAGGAAAACCGGCACATCACGCACATAAGACAAGTGATGTTTTATGGGAAAAGGTGTTGTGTGGGTGGGAGGCCAGGTGAGACGTGTTGTCGGAGTATGGTGCCGCGGCAGGTAGCGGCGGACACGATGACAAACAGCGTCTGCTTGTTTTGTTTGTTTGTTTGTTTGTTGTTATAAAACCCAAAAATCCTTGCTTCGCCTCCCGCCCTGGGCTCGAGGTAAAACCACTGGGAGTATATCAACTCGGGCCGCGTAGCTCTTCCTGCGGTCCTACCAAAGGTACACCGTGTACAGAAACGCTCTACGTGCCAACTTGGTTAACACTCCACAAGTTGACGGGTTGGCTCGCATCCCTGGATTACGCAAGTCATATACAAGATGCATCCTCAGCCACCGAATAGTGTCCCGAGATCCCCCACGTCTGATCCCCCTAAGCACTAAGACTCAAGGCAGTCTTGTGCCTCAAGCACCAACACTCAAGGGAGTCAGGGTGATAAAAGGGCGGAGGGGGCAACCCATGAGCAATGTGGTAGTTATGAAAAGCAGCCTCCCGCCAACTAAGTAAAACTAAACCGAGACCATATGGACTCACGTACCAGATCCGGGGGAATTGTTGATACATCATCATCATATTTTTGGCAAAACAGGCACAGCACTATAATGATGTACACACAGCAAGTCGGGAATGGTAGCGTATCAGGATGGTGTCCACATTGGCAGTGTAGGTATCGTCATCGTACTTTTATGTGTCACAAATATGACGGCAAATACATCTAAACAATGCAACCTAGACTGTTTGAAGAGTGGATCTAAAAGGGACACCAACGAGATGACAACCTGTGTAGTACATTTGCACGCCCCACAGACGAATACTATTTGGTGAGGGGTGGAGGAGGGTACAACTAAGGCCCTTTTGTATACTTTGCCAAGGGGTGTGGGGGTGGGGTGTTTGCGGGTGTTAATGGAGCGGTTTGTGTGGATGTGAAATAGACCCATGCTCAGTATGCGCACTGACCCTACACGAAGAAGCGAACACATAACCTAGGGCCAATACATTTGCAACAAAATGATGTGTTGGAAGGTGTGGCTGTGTGGGAGGTGGAAGTACAGTACAGAGATGGCTGTGAATAGAGTGGTTTGGGCCGCGGAAACCTGGGAGGTGGGAGTGAAGTGATGTGACATGGCGCGTTACTTCTTTTTTTGTTGTAAACAATGAATGGGACCATGTCGAGTTGGTTCGACATGGTTCTAGGGTTCACGTTCTTGTGCGCGAACACAACATATAAAAGAATCACGCTTGCATGCCACGGTACCCAAACATAGAATCACACCCACACACACGCACATGCACACACGCACGCACGAGTACAACACGAGTACACATCAACCTCATTTCTTTAGGAAAACCGGCACATCACGCACATAAGACAAATGATGTTCTATGGGAAAAGGTGTTGTGTGGGTGGGAGGCCGGGTGAGACGTGTTGTCGGAGTATGGTGCCGCAGCAAGCAGCGGCGGACACGAAGACAAGCAGAGTCGGCGTTTTTTTGTTTTGTTATGTCGCCACACAGATAGCCCTCCAATTACATCAGGAACGCGCACAGGTGGTGTGCAGTAATAGGAGCATTTAGTTCAGTCCAGATCATTCCCATCTATTAAGGTAAGAAAAGACGAGAGAGTACCAAACGCAATTACTACATCATATCTCCAAGAGTGATGATAAAAGCAATCATCTTCGCTAATTACACCAGGTACGCACACAGGTGGTGTGCCATTGATGGTGGCATTTTTTTTTTGTTGTTTTGGGATTACTTTTTTTTAAAAGACAATGAATGGGATCATGTTGAGTTGACTGAGATAATCTTCTGGCAATGCGCCTTTTGCGAAGCACGAAACAACCGTCTTGGCAGCAGATCACAGACCAGCGCACTGAACGGACAGAGACCCAGACCATTGATTGATGTTGCTTTTATTACTTCGTAAGAAATAGTCTAGTAGCTTTGCTGGAAGCTCTATGTGCTCGAATCTTTTCTTTAGATTCGTGATTATCGGGTTTTTTCTGACCTCCTTTTTTTTCGTATTTTTTTTTTGTGTGTACAAAGCCTTTCTTCGGCCCCTCTCAACCAGGCTCCTGTGCCTGGTTGTCGCCATTCCTCTTGTGTGCTGATTGTACATGTGTGCTTGTGTGTGTGTGCCTCTGTGTGTGCATGTGAAAATGTGTAGGTAAAGTGATAAATATTTAGCAAATATAAGCAAAACTGTGACGACGTCACGTGAAGTTTTAACATAAAAAACAGAAACAAATGTTCATAGTATCGTAAACAAGCAGTGAAGTGGCAAGTTTTTAGAGATGTGAGAGAGTGCAATACGAATAAGTAAAACATAATAAATGTGTCCGTCTTCCGGACTCTGGGGGGGGGTCTTGGATTGTGCGCATATGTGAGCAACAGAGAACAAAACAACAGGGGCAACAATTAGGTACGGTTGTCGCACCTTGGAAATCTTGGAGGGTGGCACATTGTTCGAATATGACAATACAGGCAAGTACAAGGACAACATCATGCGAGTACCATTGAAAATATTTTGAGGGAGGTGGGTGCACAAGGACAACAACATTCAAAGAAAAACAACAAAAAAGGAAAAAAAAGAATGCAGTGGGTAGGCCCACCTCACCCGAGTCGTGGGAGACGCTCACGCATCAACCTCATAGGTTTAAACAGGCACATACAGGTATAGACATGACGGGTATGGGATTGCACCTTGCTAGTGCTACACCTTCCACTTGGATACAATCAATAGAAGTGTATATATCACGAAATTATGATCATGTCACGGAAAGAACGCAATCTGGACCGTTTGAAGGTGAATCATAAGGGTGTAATCAACGAGGTGCCAACCTGTGCGGTGCCAATGCACGCCCCACAGACGAGCTCTCTTTTGTAAAGAGTGGGGAAGGTGAGCAGTGCGTGTGAGGTGGGGTGCTGAAGGGGGGTACAACCAAGGCCTTTTTGAAGGCTTGTGAAGGGGTGTTTAGGAAGGTTTTTTGTAATTATTAGAGATGAATGGTTTAAGTGTTCGTGTAAGGGCGCCTGTCCTTAGTGGCGGTTGGGGCGGGGTCCAGGTGCTCGCGCGAGACAGGCAATCTTATAGCCAAAAATTACAAATGGCTATATGAGGATGCAAACACCGAGCTGGGAGAAAGAGAAATCAAGCAAGACCATAAAACAACAGAGCAAAAACTAATCACAGTGGTCACCGACTAGATGGCGTATTTGTCTAGTACCGTCTTTCAACGGTCTTTTTGTGATGGGGGTGGCCTACTTTGACGAGGCGGGCGTTTCTTGAGTTTCATAGCTGTGGAGTCTGATGTAGAGGTATCCATCAGCAAATCCTCACTCATCCCATCTACCCCGTACGCCTGTTAGGTAACCCTGTCATCATTCATCTCCATAAAGTCCTCGAGTCCTGCATTGTCTTTAACGAGGCCATCTGTGAGATTTTAAATGTGCTCCTGATCCAATCCCATAACATGTTTACCCTTATCATTCTGAACAAGGAGGGTTGTAGTGCTACCGCAGTGAGTCCTTGTCCATGTGGTTGGGCCTGAGGAACTGTCACAGAAGGGACTTCATCCATGGGTCTCAAAGGGACAGCTGAACCTCCAAGAGAGTGGGTGAGTCTCTGAGTTGGAACTGGAGTAGCAACAACTCGTGACACCACGAGTCCTGTCCCTGAAGAAGGCGTGGTAATCAGAGTGGACCACGTCGAATCTGATGCTGGAGTTGTCGAGGTCACACCTGCGAACATAGCCAAGAGGTCTGTCACTTGAGTCAACTCAGAGTTCGCCACAACTGAGTGGGCAAGTGCTTGTGGAGAGTCCTTCCCACAAGTTGCTGCTGGTGACATAGGAGAGTAAGTACTACACAGCCGTTGTCGAGGGATTGCCCCATCAAGGGTCTGGTGTCTTGATGTTGAGGCCAGGTCCTGTCTTCCTGCCACGCAGGTAGGTTCAGCCTGGTAGCGAAGGGAACTTGAGCATGCGAGCATACTACTGGCAAGTGTGAAAGTGTGCACACGGTTGCGGTAGGATGTCCTTTCAGTCGCCGGTGTCTGTAGAGATTGAGATGCCTGATCGAGTGGTTGGGATAACTGTGTAGAGTGAACATTCGTGACGGTATGCACAGAGTGAGGAAGTGACGGCGTGGTCGGTTCCAAAGCTTGAGGCCCACCATTCGCTATGTCAACCAGTGCACTGCTATTGTGCACTAGACGAGGAAGAATGTGCAGCCCACTGAGTCCTGAAGCGCTGGCGCGAGGATCAGGCCCAACAGTGACAAAGTGTGTGGGTATGGAGCCAGGAGGTGCTCGTGTCAGGGACGAGTGCAGTGGTGTTGAGACTGCTTCCGCCACATCCTGTTCCTGCGGGTTCGAGAGGTCGACCCCATCAAACGTCACACGTCGGCGGCCTGTGTGCGGGAGCGAGTCAGGTGCTAACACGCCCCAGTAAGAGAAGGAAGCTCCAACACCAAATGTCACTCCTGGAGGCGGATCGTCTGGCCAGGTGTCGGGCAAAAGTGTGGGATCAGGTGGTACATTGACTTTGCGTCAGAGTTGTGAAGGTACCTTAGCCAAGGAGGTACCATACCCTATGCCTACCATATTGTCGAAGATACCATATTGTCGAAGATACCATACAATATGGTTGCTTGCTGGGATGCTTATAGTACCATGAGGTAATTGACTTTACACTCTAGGCGGACAGGCTCCGAAAATAGGGTTTGACTTAAGAAATGGAGGAAAAAGGCCAAGATGTTGCAGCTACACCGCAAATGGAACAGTAGATTGGTGATGTGCAGCGGCAGGAGCTTTTGGCCACAGCTCTCTGGGAAGATGACACGCCCGCAGCAGCAATTTCTATTCATACGAAGAAAAATGTCGACAGCAGGCCCGAGAACTTTCGTCGTCAAGCGATGCAGAGTCTTCAGGGTGCTGCAGGGTCATCAGCAAGGGGGTACACATGTTTGTCAGCCAACAAAACTAACGTGCACTTTCTTACACACACCCGCACATACAGGTAGGTATGCGTGCTACTAAGGCGAGAGTTGAGCACATGGAGGACAGACTCTACATTCATCGTAATTGTTGTATGTCTTAGTGTGTTATGTTTGACAATGGTATTGTCCACAAGATTTGAATGGGAAAACTGGGTTGGAGCATTCAGGCTTGACTTCTCTCAAAGAGATTAAGGTGCGCCCCAAGCTTGATATGTTGACTGAGTACCTGAAATGGGTTGATGAGCAAAGTATTTTGGGAGATGCAATCATAGGTGTGTATCAACTTGATACATCCTCTGAAATCGTTCGGATTTAGAGGATAAAGAAAAGGAGAAGAGGGAGAGAAAATGGGTGAACAGATTGACAATCCAGAAAGTGTGGCTTGTTTGAGGTTTATACAAAAAGAATTTCCTCGAACCATGTCCAATGTCTTTCCCTCTTGCACACTATCTTTACATGTGTTTTGTGTGTCAATACAGTGTTGTCTACATACGTGTCCATATACGCATCATGATGTAAGTGTGTTCGGGTTCGAGTCGCTTCATACCTCGACACTGTAATCAAGTGTGATTGGACGAGGTTTTTTTTTGGGAGTTACATCTCTCGGTGTTCGAGTGTCAGCGAGTCTTCCTCCTGTCAACCATACCTACCATAAAACTGCCTTAAACCATATGATACCATATGGTTGGTGATTTCAACTACCATAAACTTTAAGGTACCTTGAAATCTAAGGTACCTCCACAACTCTGTTTTGCGTGTTTATGGTGGTTTTGGTTTTGGTTTTGGTTTTGTGGTTTTTTGGTTTTAGGTTTGTTATGCCGCCACACAGCTAGCAATCCAATTACAGCAGAGATGCATACAAGTGGTGTGCAGTAATAAGGAAGCCTGGCAGCGCCTGACCGAATCGAACGGCACTCCCATAATGGACTTCAAACATATGAATGTTCTTTTCTTTTTCTTTCTTTCTTTGGTTTGAAAGTGATCAGGAAGACCCGAGCCAATCACTGGACTAAGCGGATGTTGAACACCCGATTAACCACTTCGGACCCAAGAAACTGTTTCGGACCGGAGGACAAGGGGCCTTCCTCTTTTTAGAGCAGACCCTAGGCGAGTCCCCAGACAAGTGGGTAAAACGGTCTACAATATTGTTGAGCTGGCATGTATTCTCCGGCTGACCAATTCCCACAATCAATCTCCCTAACTACCAAGACATCAGTGTACCCTAATCTAGTAGTGCCCCCCCACTCGGGTGAGAAGCCAATCAACAAGGGACGGGAAGCTGGGAAGGTAATCAACAAAGGGTACCAAACCCAGTGGAGATTAACTTCGTATTGTCACACATGACTGAGTTATCTCTCACCAATGTTTTTGTGTTTGAACACTGGGGGCCAAACTGAGGATAACGCAGTTACACATGAGAAAACACACGGTGTGCTGTTTGCTTCAAACGAGTACTTCAAATCCATATTCTAGAGGGACTTCCCCACAAACGGCGCCAAGTTCATCAACAAAGGGCACCAGACCTGTGTGGCCCAACTTTCCAACTAACAACCAGCTACACCCCCATTCTTGGCAACAGATCACAGACCAGCGCATTTAAATGACAGAGACCCAGACCGCGCGCGTCACATACCAGATTCGGGGGAATTGTGGATACGTCATCATCAGGGGCGCGCAGCAAGCGGAGGGGCTTTAGCCCTGGAGCCGCTGCGCGCCCACTGGAGCGGACCAGAGCAAGGGGGGATAGGAAGAGGGGAGTGTCAAAGATCCTGACCTTCAAAATAGGGAAGTGTCATACTTATAAGAAAAAGTGACAAATTCCAAATGCTGACGATCCGGATTTTGGAAACTGCTTTGGGAAACCCTGCTTTGATAAATGGTGTCAAAGTATGCTGATCAAGACCATGAAACATCAGGATTAATTCATCTGAGGGAAATATAAAATCAACATGCAGGGATGAATTTACCGCATGTGGTTGTGACCAGCAGTGGGAAAAAGTGGTCGGGTGCCGACACACCGGCGGCGACTAGTGTGGGAAGTCGGGCGAAAATCGATGTTGAAAAGAGAAAATAGCATAATGTTGAAAATCACGATTTTGGAAACTGAGAATCACGACTTTGAAAATTGAACACTCTCTATATTCTGCAATAACAGACTGGAAAACCCCAATTTTGAACATTGAGAAATACCTCGATTGTGATTCCCCGTTTTCACAATTCGCGAACTCTGCCAGTGTCAAACAAAATGTTGAAAAGTGGAAAATCTTCATGGTGAAAATCACGCTATTGAAAACTGACTACACTTCATATATTGAAAAGGCAGATTTGAAAATTCCGATTGTGAACATTGAAAAATATCTCGATTTCGAATCCCCTTTGACATGAATGATCAAATCTACCTGTGCCCACCAAGAAGTTGAAAAAAGAAAATCTGTTAATATAGGTGCATTCTGCCCTGGGGTTTCAGCATCCGTGCCCGTGCCCATGCCCGTGCCCTTTGCTCGTGCCCGTGCCCGTGCCCTTTGCTCATGCCCGAGCCCGTGCCTGTTTCCGTGCCCAAGCACTGGGCAATTCTGTGCCACTGTATAGGGCCAACGCCGCGCGCCCTACAACACGACACATGTAGCCAAATCATGACACACACACAAGGGAGTGTCATACAAGTGGTTTGAGGGGATTGTCATGGCCGTCTAGCGGTAGGGGAGTGTCATGGCCGTCTCCCCTCGGGCGACGATCCGCATGGCTCTGGTCCGATCCGGTGGGCGTGTGGCGGTTGCGGGGCTAAAGCCCCCCCACTTGCTGCACGCCCCTGTTTAGTAAAACAGGCACAGCAAGTACACACAGCAAGTCGGGTAGGACAGCGTACCAAGGTGGTGTTGTCACTATCAGGGTAGAATTGTTGATACATTGTCTTCATATTTTTAGGTCAAACAGGCACAAGGTATCCACAACAAGTCGGGTATGGCAGTGTACCAGAATGGTGTCGTCACTGGCGGTGTAGGTATCATCATCATATTGTTATGTGTCACAAATATCACGGCAAACATATATCTATTACAAGTGAGAGTCGAAGAGACATCACTTGTGACAGTCTGGGGGACGTGACAAGGAGTCACAGCACTCACACCAGCGGGCCCCCTCCCACATACACGCAAGAGGCATACGGCTGGCTTGAGTTGACAAGAATCAATCAGATGATTGATTCCTATTTATTCGAAATAACAGTAGTTAAAACCCCCTCGTAGACATGACTATGCGGTTTTAACCCTCTTGATGTTGTTTCCTCATCCAGATCCGTTGGACCTTCCCAACAGATCTCTTGACGTCAAGCTTGCAGTAAGGTACATTGTCCGTATTGCAGAGGGGCGCCAGCGTCAACATCCACAGGTTGTTTCCTCCTAGCCCACGTCTAGTGTAGAGAGAGGGAGGGAACCAGGCGTTGAACACAGGGGGAAGCTGGTGTCAGGCTGCAAGAGCGGCACCAGCAACAACGGTGAACAGCCGTGCTCTGGGCTGCTTTGTTCTGCCATGCTAGCGGGCCCGGTTATAACATCTAAACAGTGCTGGGTAACAGACAGGACGGGTATGGAGGCGTACCATGGATGTTCGCACGGCTGTATCTGGTACCGCACCAAGGAGTCAGGCATTTTACCATAGACCACAGACATCCTTACACAAACAATGCCCGCGCAACAAAGGTCATGCTCGCGCGGGCAAGTACTACATTTTTGACGTGCGCACAGTCCCCCAAACCCCTCTCTGATGCGCAAGTGATTCAAAGCTCCGAAGGCGTTCGCACCTGTAGGCTTGACTGTACGACACTGAGTGAATACCTCGCGCGCTACCTGGAGAGAAATATGGTGCTACCAAGCCAGACATTAAGATGTTGTACCCCCCCGCTCGCTCGGTGACAAATAATTGCGCATGCCACACCATTAATCCCAAGACTGTCCCAAGGGGAGCCAGTCTGTGAAATGCAGTGCACGCCACACCTACAGGCTCCCCTCCAGACAGCCTGGAGAACCCTATGTCAACAAATAACTAATCTATACATTGCCATCCTTTGCGGCGACTGAGGCGAGGCCCAGCTACTCATGGATAACACGCCAGCCAGCACTGGTCTGCATTAACAAAGACAGAAGGTGCATACATAGAGATCTAAGCTGTGAGCACGAAGACAAACAGAGTCGATGCTGCCGCGCGCCAATCGTAGGTGTCGCCACCGCGCGGGGGGAGTCCCCCCCTATTGATGATGGTCGTGACCTGGGAAAGAGGACACTGGGGATGTTGGGTCCTAGGTTAGGAGGGGAGGGTATGGGGAGGGGGAATGGTGAGAGCATAACCGCCACTGCAACTTGATGATGATAAGTAGGAACACAAACTTGATATGTTGTTTTGTTCGTTCGTTCGTTCTCACACTTTTTATTTTTAAGACACAGAATTATGTGTTGGCCCTGACCCTTACCGAAAGGGTAGTATAACCGGGAACTAAGTTTTGAGAGTAGAGTTTTTATTGAAAACTGATAGTGGGTATCCCAAGGACACGGGGGTGAATAAACCCTGGCAACCCCTGAGAATCCCCTCCGCTATAACACCCATCGGTCTGCTCCACCAGTCTCCGCCCTCGCCCATTCCAGGGGACCTAGGAAGAGGTCCCAGTCACCAGTCGACATGCTC
>Ga0105055_10007414_pt1 | contig 14592 bp, 16 predicted proteins | sample BON03_FD_78090 | JGI IMG/M metagenome (GOLD analysis project Ga0105055, IMG submission 78090) | Freshwater microbial communities from Lake Bonney liftoff mats and glacier meltwater in Antarctica - BON-03 | ecosystem: Environmental > Aquatic > Freshwater > Ice > Glacier meltwater | place: Lake...
TAACATGTTTTTTCTTTCACAAAAAAGAAAAGAAGAAGATGTGAGCAAACCACCGATATCTCAAATCTAAAATAGATTTGAGCGCATAGACCCTCAATCAAGGGTACTAAACTACTTTTTAATGGTAATAAAAGCAATCATCATCATCGTCATCGTAAAATTCCGACACATGAGCTTTCTGGACTCGAGTTACACCTACAGTGCTGCCAATTACCCACTGCAGAAAATACTTTTGTGGAAATTCTACAGAATGGCATGGACAGCCCACGCGTTTCGGATGAGCAAACATCACGCCGTCAAGTTATTCAGAAACAAATACGGGATTCCGCCGTCTTTACAAATAACAAGTGTTTTTTATTAAAAGATGTACAACAAAACGTCATTGAAAATGTGTGGTCCAAGTTTGAGTGCCAAGACTATATCTGCGAATAAATGGAGCGCGTTCGATATTTGTTGTAATGTCATATCAAAAAAAAACATTTGCTGCTTTTTACATTTCGAAATCTCACGTTCATGGCGCTTTCAAAGTACGATGGGTGGATGTCCATTCTTACCGCACAAAACGATGTCATCCATGAAGTTGTTCCAGAGGTCCCGGCGTTGCCGGACGTGGCGAACCCAGACGAAGAAATAGCAAAACAGCCATCGCAAGACCAATCAGTTTGGTTCCTAATTGACCAACTTTCATTGAATTAATGTGTAACAAACAAACGTGCGCTGGCCCAGCCCAATGCAATCAAATTAATCACGGTAAATTGCAAATGAAAACAGATGTGCGCATACGTAAGAATTGCGAATTACACGTTTCTATTAAACACCGCCTGGATCAAACTGACTTTTTGTGTCTCTGTTCGTGTGCGAAACGTATATATACAAACGGAAAAATAAGATGGAGGAAGACCGAACTTGAAGATACTGCTTATTTTTATTGATATAAAGCTGGCATATTTGTCTTTGCATTTCAACTTGCTCCACCGACCATGTCGGATGCCGTGTCCACCCCTTCAAACGAGCCCGAGACGCCCGCGAGGCAGCCGGAAGTCGTCTGGCGCTTGCGTCGTAACTTGATGCAGGAACCAGGTTACGTCAAGGGCGTGTGCTGCTACTGCGGAACCAACGTCTTCATCACTGACCAGCGCATGAAGGTTGGGAGCGACTACTGCCACCATGAGTGTGCATATGACCGCAGGGAGGCACAACGCTGCCTGATCGCACATGCGCGCAAGGCGCTAGTCCTCGCCCAGATCGCAGCGAACAGTGAGTGAGCGACAGCATGCGTCGAAAGGATGCGTCGGCAAGGGTGCACGACCACAGTGAGAAAAGACTGTACAAAAAACCACGTGCTTATGGGTTTGTTGAAAAACAGCTTGGTTCAACTCCATGCAGGCACTTTGAACAAAACGTGGCAACATTGTCTTTAAACACGATGATAAAACATTTTTCTATCTCATGTTTTTATTAAACACAAATTCACAATTCCAAAGATTTACGGATAAACCGGATTGTTTTCTGCAGTTTGTAGTTGTGCCAGAAAAATGTCTGTATTCTCAAAGTTCGGCGCATGTTCTATGATCTCGCCAAATCCCAGATCCAGCATGGCTGTCGCATACACTGGATAAGCTGCAAGCATGTTCAGCAATAAAAGAGCGCGACGAGTCGTTTCGCGGTCCGTTGTTCCTATCCGTCTCAACATGTTAGCGAGTGTCGGCAAGCCTCCAGCTTGCAGGATGCGCAAACTTTGTGCATTGTCTCGAATGGCGATGCGGTGCACGACCTGAATCGCTACTCTTCGAGCATATTCATTCGTTGTCTCTCCAATAAGACTGAAAAGGACGCGAAGGGCGCCAGCATGGAACAGATTTTCCGCGACATCTAGTGAAACCACTTCTAGTAGACACTGACAAATCGAGAACTGTATTACGTAACAGGAATTGTATGTAATGCGGGGCGTGCTGTTGAAAAGTAATGGTGGCGGCGCCATCAATAATTCATGTGACGCCGATAGCACTTGTAGTAGCACGTGATTTGAATTTGGAAACAACAAGAATTGTCGCACTGCACGTTCTGAATACATTAAAATACGTTTGAGCAGCAATACAGTTGCAAGAATTATTTTTTGATTTTCAATTGCTTCTGCGGGTGTTTCAGTGTCGATATGTGCACACACTCGTTGCAACACTCGCAAACACACGGAAATTGTCAGTGGATTCTGACAAGCATTTTCCAAGAAGGTTATTTCGTGACAAAGTGTGGTGATGAGTTCTATAAGAATGAACGTAGATTCGAGCTGGGCGCCGGGCGCAACACTGTTTTGCAATGCCAGCTGCAACACATTGTTTCCGTGCGTGCCGCGGATTTCTTCCCAGGTCACGCTTTCGTGATGGAAGAGGGCAATGAGCTTGCAAATGTCCACGTGCAATGTTGCATGATTGTGTGCGTCCATGGCAGCTACCGCCAAGGACAGACCTCCCTGTTGTCAGAAATTTTGTTTGCAAACGACAATCTGTTTGTCTCCGTGGGGAACGCGAATCCAACTGCACAGTTGAACAAGGCACGACATGCCGCAACATTGCATGTCGAGAGAAAGCGGGAATTCGCGCATGGCATCGAGGATTACCTGCACGGCTGTTTTACTCTGACGTGGTGTCCACCATCCCCATGTTACAGCATCAATATTTCTGTACTGGCTCAGCTTTGCAAGCATGCGGGTGCATACAATGTTCAACGGCAAACAGGCTGTATTCATGACCATGCTTCCTATCACGGCTTCGACGCCACCCGCCGTGGCGATTTGTTTGATAATCTGAGTCTCGCGCATATGATGAGCTGTGCTGCATGCAACATGCAACGCCGTCACCCCGTACAATTGCATGGAGTGGTCTTTCATTTTGTGAAAATGAAGTAGTCCCTGTACAAGTGCTGAAAAATTCCCACTTTGATACAACATGGCGATATCGAGCATAAATCGCGCAGCGTCTTCGCGCAAGGGCCCTGCCACATTTTGTGCGATCACCTCTCGCCATTTTTTATTGATGCCAGCGAGCTGGAAGAGGTCAATGTAATTTTTGGCAGTGTGGTGTTTGCCGTGTCGTGCAATTACAATTCCCAGCAAGTCTGTGTCTTGTAGAATTTTCAGCTGATCTGTCTGCATGGCAGTTGCTATATTAAACAATACAGCTTGTTTATATAGTGCACATGGCAGCATCCGAACGGACGACTTGCGCGTGTTCGCACGTTTTGTTCATGAATTTCCTCAAAGAGAAGGTCAAGGGGGTTGGTGCCTTCTGCGAGCACAAGCCCATCGGCAGTCTGGGATACAGACTGGTCGCGATATAAACAGTGGATAGCTGTACACTGCTCTGGGATCGCCGCGTGGTGTTCTTAGATACGTACTGTGTAACATATATACATATTTGATGCCATGTCTAAAATTAATTCTGTGTTGTGGTCAATGAAGTCCATTTTTACGAAAGCAATACTGTGCTCCGCGATCCTCTGCATTGGTGCGATGTTTCGAATGTATACTCCGTATCATTGGCAGGAAAAAATTGAATTGTCCGCGTACAATTACACTATTCGTCCATCGATTGCAGTGCAATATAGTAGAGTTTATCCAAAATCGTTTTTCGATGCCATGAGCGTGGACTCCTCCGCACCCAACAACTTGCTCTTTAGGAATGCATCGACGAACACAGATGCCGAGTTTGACCACACAGAGAACCGGGAAATTCAAGTGGCCTTGTGGAATTTGCAGCATCCACGGAGCTGTGAAAACGCAAAACTGTTGATTCTGTCCGAGTATCATCATGCTGGAATTGGATCTACATTGCACATCCGAGCAATGCAGTTGATGATGGGACTCGATCATGACCGTGTTGTTGTGGACGATCCTGGAATATTCTGGGAACATACTTCGAGTGGAAAAGAATATTGCAAGTCGACGGGATTCGATTGTTATTTCCTTCCTCTGTCAAATTGTTCAGTGCCCGTAGATTTTCGCGAGCGTGGTGCATTGAAAGGCAATGATATGGCTACAATCAAATCGAATCACCAGGTGGTTTATGTAGACAGAATGGATGTGTTCTTTCAAATGTACAAACATTCTTGTCTTCAATTCTTGAAATTTGGACAAGACTACAAAAATAAATCAGGTCATTGGTGGATGTCGCAACTGATAAGGTATATCGTTCGACCAAACAGTCTGACCGTAAAAGAAATTATTCAACCGGCGTTTTTCAGTGTATTCCCCATGGGTGTTCCACGCGGGCTTGCGTCTGTATTTATTCGCTGGGGTGACAAGGGAAAAGAAGTTACTCGGTTAGAGGATGTTGCATCACATTTCAAACCTCTAATTGGTGGTCAAATTAAACACATCTATGTGGGTTCTGACAGTCAACACGCAATTGATCAGTCGATCGCGATGTATGGGAATGTTTTCAAGTTTTATTACTTGGATGTTCCTCGATCGGGGCCCGGAAGCTTCTATGGTGAAATGCAAAAAAAGTACAGGACGCATCGTGTTGTGGAACAAATGAAATTCAATTTAATGCAGCTCTTCCTGTCTGTTCAGGGTGATTTGATGTCAGGACAGCTGTCCAGCAATTGGTGCAGACTGGAGCATGAAGTGCACGATGCGTTGGGCAGTGCAGATTTTTATTACTATCCAGTGGGGGTCACAAAATTCTGAGAAAACATGCGAAATAAACTAGATCTACTCCTCAATGATGTCCACCATCCATGAGCAGTTGGCAAGCTGCTTCATGCTTGCTTCGCGGGTCGATCCGTGGCGCGGCCATTCGTGTATCTCCTCCATCGCCAGGTTGAAAAACTCCTGGAAGTCATCGTCTTGGATCTGGCGCTGGTGCACATTGTCGACCAGTGCGTGGTAGCCGCAGTCGCCGACATTTGGAAAATAAAATTCCCCCTTTTCTTCCAGAACCATCAGTGCCTTCCACACACGATCCGACACCATGGCCTGGGTAAACTCATACACGCATTTGAACGTCGCAAGACCTTCACTTCGGCCATCCGTAATGTACATGGATTTCATTGCCTTGGCCTTGTTGCACGGCGCTTTGCTGCTGGCCGACATCACGTGTAAAATACACGATGTCTGGTTATGGCCCGTTTATATAGGGAATTTGCCCAAATCGGCCAAAAATGGATAGCAAAAATAGCAAAACCGGGGTGTTGGACAATGCAAATTTTAATTACTATCCAGTGGGGGTCGACACGTCTGACACTTGAAAAATGTTGGTTAGTCTGCTTCGACCACAAATCCACATTTCTTAGCGTCATGAAATAGCAGCATTAATTCCTCCTGCAATTCCACAATCGCATTTCGTTCGAGTAAACAATCTGCATTCTGTACTGCTTCTTCATTGTGTTCTGATTCTAGTGTATTTGAACTGTCATTGAGATCCGTGGCCTCTAAACTTCCGTCGCAGGTCGCGTGAAATATTGTTTGCTCCGTTGTCATCAACCTATGCAGCCATGTTCTTGTTTTTATACACAGTGTTTTTTTACACACATGCAACGTTGTGGATGGGAACCCCAATGACACATTATTCGATGCTGTTAGATTTGGCAATGTGTTTGCCTTCGCTAACTTACGTTTTTTAATTTCTGGTAGTGAAATTCCTGTGAATGTCGCCATTTTGAGTGTAGAATTCGAACGCGTTGTCAACGAGGACGGTGTGCTCCATGGAACATCAATGGTGTTGTCGGCAGCGTACAATGGTGGATAATTTACGGGTTTGAAATTTATTAAACGGAGGTAAGAAATTGAACTCCAATGTGACTTGCGTTTTATGAACGAGGGGTTATCGTCTCTCGAGTTAAAAGGAACAGGTCTATCTGGTGAGTGTGGAAAGATGCTATAAGGGTCAAGATGCACGTTTACTGCAAGTGTTTTACAAAACATGGTGTTGCTTCGACTACTTAGCAATCTATCACGTTGCACATATATTTTTTCCAACATGGTAGTTTTGGAAGGGTCGATTGGATTGTGATTTCCATGATATGCTATTCCCTTATATACTTCATTTCCGGACCTTAGCCCGGAAGTGCAAAATGCGAACTGAGAAAAGTGTGGCACCGTTTACGTAAACAATTCTATTACAGACGTGTAATGCGAGAAAATATGCCACCACACTCGTATATTCTCACTCAGATCTCTTGTACAGTATTGGCTGACGCTGTATTCTCAACGTCGTCATTTTCGCTGTCGCTGGAACTACTTTCGTCGCTACCATCTTCGTCCTCGTTGGAAGTACTGTCCATAGTCAATGGTGCATCGATATTTGGCCAATTGATCCTGAGAGTTGTTGCCGCGTAAGACGAGGTACACATTTCTGTGATGTCTCCAATCAAGGAGTGAATATTCTGAGGTCCGAAAAACACAACAAAAACCCTGGGATCACTTGGATTCCAACCCTCGGCGTGCGCGACAGATTCAAAGATCTGTTCAATAGTGTGCCCAGCTCGCACACGCAACAAACGATTATACGAACAAAATCCGAAGAGATCATGTAATATACGATCCAAATCTGCTGCATCATGGGTTCGTTCTGGTAACTGAAGGTGCTGTCGTATCACGTTTGGGACACCTGATATATCATAGGTTGTTCGTGTTTCTGTAAGGAATGGCAGATCATTTTGGAATCGTTGACGGTCGAAACTGATTGCGACTGCAAGATAAATGAAGCCGTCGTTCTGCCAGGTAAAAGACGAGAAGCCGTCGTGGCGTAGATGGAAAGCCCCGCCGACTGCAATTTCATGTGGTCCGACCTCTACGGTTTCCAAAAAAAATTCAATTAGCTCATTCATTTCTCCTATGTGCGGAATTGGTCCTTCCACGTGCTCAGCATTGCACGGAATGCGTGTTCCTGGCACCACAAACGCCACGTCATGCACACTTTCACAAAGTGTTTTATTACAGTACATCTCGTTGCGAATGGCCATGCGAAAACGGCGATTTGTTTGCTTCAGAGCCTTGATAAAGGCAAGCGACCCGTGTGTTACCTCATTCGCCTTCACAATTTGCATCAATAATTCATCTCTCAGATCCATCAGTTTAAATAAAGCTGTAATTTCGTTTTCGCCATCAGTGCTATCATGGCCGTCCTTGCTCATTTCCTCACCGCTCTCCTCGCCACCATCATCTTCATCACTGGCACTTCCCCCTGCCGCACGTCCGCCATAATGCAGCATTGTTCTAATTTTTGGGAGTTTCTGAATCGGGTAACTGTGCGGTGTTATGTCTTATTCGAAAAGTGCCAATAACCAAATCCTTATATAGAAATGGTAATGGTGTCAGTCCAATCGGGGTTTTTATTGGAAATGTCCATATATACTAGTTACTGCGTCTGTTATGACCTCCCGACCACGGGCGTAGGCAGCATCGAATTGGACTCGTGGTGTCTGTAAAGCTCGACGTCTCGCTTGTCCCAGTCTGGACACACATAATGCAATTGAAAGTCTCATAAAAGACGCTGGAAAAAGGATGGATTCGTTGTGTGTCAATATAAAATTGTTATGTTTTTAGATACTCTTTAATAAGAACACGTAAACAAGACGTAATGTGTACCATTGATTCAAGGACTAGGCTTCTGATGTCCGCGAGCTAGCAATATTTTTTCAATCTTGTCGGCAAGCCCCTTTGAGATAGGATTTCCACCGGGAGCTGTTTGCGCCCATTCAGAATTCACACGTTCTCGAACTGTTTGGAAATCTTCGAATGCACCGGCGATCGGTCCATTATCGTAAACGATTTTCATGGCACTAACAAGTTTTGCAGTCTGTTTTTCACTCTTGTCAAACACCTTGATTGGTTCAGCAGGGCCTTCCCTAGCAACAAACAACTCTCCTGGGAGTGACGTTTTACCTTTGCCTGATTTCGGCGTCTTCATAACGTCGCGTGTCTTTCCTTCACACTCCTTGATATAACACAATTTAGTAGCAAACGACATTGTGTCTCGGTTGACCTTCTGCAATAGACTGCCTCCCATCCCATATGCCACACACTCTGCTGAGAACCCATTTTGCATCACATTTTCCTGTATCTCCCTAATGTTTTCATAGTTGATGCCATCGCCCTGGAGCACAGCTGCACCCTGGATCACTTTGTATCCTTTCGAGTTTACAACCGTAGGGAAACATTTTTCCGCTGCTTTGAGGCCCTTGACGACTTGTTCCACAGGATCACCAGAGTCCGGACGAATGACAAGAAATCCTCCCTTTTTACGCACAGAATCGGCAACACTCGGCAATATGTTGTCGAGTGCATTATCATAATCATAACTGTCCATGACCACCGAAAAAACTCCATCACCAAAGTTTTCAATCTGTTTTTCGATGGCTTCTTTTTCATCCGACCATGCCGTCATGACAGAGTGCTCTGTTGCGGGAATACTTGTTGAAACCGGAACTGCCTTATTCAGGTTATATTGTGTGTGATAGCACGCAGCCATGTTGTCCGAGCCGCCAAATGATAGCAAATGCGCACTTCCTCCGATAATCGCCTGTTCAACACTTGTGCAGCCCCTAAAACCAAAATCGTGTAGACGAGAATCGAGCAGCACATGCATCTCCTGGTCCACAGACTTTTCGAATCCTTCGGTAATAAGTTCTTTGCTGTACTTTGAAATTGTGGCGACACAGGAGGGATACCACACCATGGTCAGAATTGTCTCGAGATACGTGCACAGTCTCGCATATTTGTCCTCCGCCGTAATCATGAATACTGGAGTCCGAGTGTACGCTACCGTGCCCTCGGGCAGCGCATGAATTGTCACCGGGAAATATCCATCGTTGTCGTCAATGAAGCTCTCAAACAAATCCCGAGGAAATGGATACTGTGTGCTCCGCGAGTTGTGTGTCGAAAAAAAAAGTTCGGCCATCAAAAGATCGCCCCGTGTCCACTTTTTAGCAATGTAATTGTCTACATAGTGTCGCATTCCGTAAAACACAAACCTATTGTCTTGCATACCGTTCGTCATCATTCCCTTCATCGGCTCACGGAATTCACCATAGGCCACCATTTTTTCACATTCAGGGTACATGAGGAAATGTCCAGCCTTGTAAGAGTCTGCCAATGCAAAACAAGGCACGAGTGAAGTCATCCTGGCTTCCTCATGTACAACGTCGTCGTGATGCTCGCCAGACGTCTTCTTGACAGCAGTTTGCATGGCAAAGCTCTGGTCTGGTGATACTGCAGCAGGTTGGTCTGAATTTATACACATTGTCTATAAATAGAAATGGCAAAATAGACGTATTCGAACTTTGTCCCAGGGAAAAAGCTAGGGAAATGTCGTCTCATTTGTGCACTCGCGGCACATGCACACCAAACCTCCATTTCATAATGTATCTCGCAAAAATTGACACGATGTAGTAGTGTTGTGGGTATAATCTGTTCGAACTGATTCCGTCAACTACATTTTCAAAGTCAGCCGATTGCTCACGACATATATATTTGGAAAATATCACACCGTTACACTGAAAATATCGCTATATAAGCACGAGACCGGCACTCCAAACCACTATTCGCTGCATTTCCAAAGACATGGCCGTCGCGATGGGAGAAAACTTCCTGGTCGCTGTGAACCAGTTTGGCGTTGTCTTGGCCAGTGGACAAAATGATGCTGGACAATTGGGATTGCGACCGACGCCTGACGTCGACACCAATACGCAGCAGCGCGGTTTGCTTGGGGCTATCGAGTTCGATTTCGAGATGAACGAACGCAATGCTGTGATGGTATCTGCGGGTTCAAAACACGCTGCTTTTGTGACGCGCAGCGGTTCCGTCTACATATGGGGAAACGGTGTGGATGGACAACGAGGCGTTGGTGTTGAGGGACAGCATTTTTTTCGCCAGCCTATACCACAACTTGCATATAACGCCCTGATAGGTGGATCGCGTGCCACAATGGTAGCTTGTGGTAGCAATCATACGCTTTTGCTGACAGCATCCGGGCACGTATGGGGGTGTGGGTCGAATCGGTATTTCCAGATTGGCGTGCAGAATATGGATGATCCGCTGCGATCACTCAACAGAAACATTCCAGTTTTTACGATGATGTCCTCTACGCGTTTCGATTGCGGGGATGGTGACACACAGATTGCCTTTATCGCCGCGGGCTTTGATCACAGCGCTGCCGTCGGCCGAAACAATGGGTTGTTGTGGACGTGGGGGAGAGGCCTCGGAGGCAAACTCGGGCACGGTGATGGTAGCAGCGAATATTATGCGCTTGTACCGACTCATTTGCCACACGAAACATTTGGCGAAGTCGTGGTTTCAGTCTTTGTTGGTAATGACATTACCATGGCAGTAACAGGCAGCGGTGCCTTGTGGGTCTGTGGCTATAGCCTGTTGGGAAGATTGGGACTTGGAGATGTACCGCGATGTGCCACCTTTCAGCGCGTCGGCACAGCCCACGATTTCGGCGACGGAGGTGTACGAAGTGTAGCTTGCTCTCGAATGCATTCGCTTATTGTATCGCATGACGGCTCCGTGAGGGCATGTGGTAATCACGATTCATGCTGTCTTGGCAGAAACACACAGTATAAGAACTACACTGTTCCAACACTGATCGACACTGCCTGCTTCAACTACGAGCCAGTTGTACTGGTATCTGCATGTGGATCTCGCAGTGTTGCCGTCACCGCAAGCGGACGTCTGTACACATGGGGTGTCGAAGCGCCAAATAAATTTTGTGGACTCGCATACACTCATGAATATGGCACAGATAGAGGACTAATCCAATGGTTGCCGCGCCAAATTTTGCACACAAATATTCCAAATCAACGTATTGACCTGTTTGGACTCTGGCAGTACCCTCTCAGTGTTGACAAAATGCTTGTATTTGCCATGGGTACACACCTGCGTCTCGGCACGGCAACGTGCTACCAAACTGTGCCACACGAAGTGCTGGAGTGCATCTGGGCCAATTGTATTTTGCCAGGAGCATCACACCTTGGAGTTGGGCTCCGAAATCTTCTCGGTATATAGTGAACATGAGGATTTTGCTCATTATAGGAATTGAGGCATCGAAGTGCGTAAAACCAATAACATCTCCTAATGTATTTCCACCTGGTCAGTGTATATAAGCTTGGAAATTATTCAAGGTTAAATATCAGAATGGAAGATGGTTGGGGCCCAGTAAGTCCGGAGGTGGTGGAGCGAGTTTTCCAATTGATGCTAAGAACATTCGACTCCGACACTGGATCGCCTGACAACGCACGTGTTGGCAGGCCAATTTCACAGACTCATTACAATTACAGGTTAGAGAACTTGGAGCGTGTGTTTCAATCATTCGAAACCGAGGCGTTTTCGTCCACGTTTGGCAGATTGTTTGACACTGTGCTCCTACGTCTGGCTGCTTATGATGTCACTGGCAAAACAACGCTTCCCCTCGATACGAGTACACTTGTATTCTCGACACAAAATCCCGATCGGTATTTTGCCTCATGTCTCCTCTCCGACTTCATGGGGCGCACATTACGCAACAAGAATCTGCATCCGATTCTGTTGCGTTTTCTGAAATTCGTAGCACGAGATCAACGACTCTTGAAGAACGTCATGCAGTTCGGGGGACATATGAAATATTACACCAGTGGTCTGGGCAAGCTGGATGATATGATCGTGTCAGGATACTTTGAGTCGCTGGTGTATGACAGCATCTTCAAGTACGGATCAATGGAGCTATTTGTTTTTGTTGTGAACTCTGATCTTCATTCCAATGCTGGGGCTGCTTGCGTTGGTTACAAGTACTACGCAAATGTTCTGTGGCATACACAAAACCGTGCACCAAATGATACACAAACGCTACAGAAACTTGACCACGTGGTGTCATTGTGCGGCGGGAATTTTCTACAATCCCCACTGCAACCCGCTCCCGCTGGTATGCCAGTCGTTGGAAATACTGGAGTATTACAAGCTTTCCTGCGACACGAGCACTTTTTTGTATTACCGCATTACTATCGAAAATCAGTGGACATTATGATCTATCTTGCGCGTGCATGTCCCCAAGCGCTGCGGCCGCAAAGCGACGATTTTGCGGTGCATCACACCAGCATCTTGCATATGGTGGCGGCGCGTGGGCATAGGGCGCAATCTGGCGAGCAATTCGAGCGTTTGTGTGCCGTCCTGTTGCAGTACGCAACATTGTATGACCTAGTCGACAAAATCGACAATCACAATCTAACGATTGAAGATTATGCAGGTATCCACCAATATAATATAATACTCGATTCTATCCATCAAAGGCGCAGGAAACTGACAGTTTGTCTCGCGTTGCACCGCCGTCTCGGCAGTGAACAAGCGTGTTATCTCGGAAACTTGGAACCGTCTCTTATTTCCAGGATTCTAGATGACGTGTAACTCACAGTCAACGCCCGCGAAAGATGTCACAAAATGACTACCTGAAAAACAGCATTTTCAACGGATCCTCAGCGCAGCAGATCGAGAATGGCCCTGTTTCTATATCTCAAAAACACGACCCCGAATTTCAGCTTAAAGACGTCAACGGCAAAGTCGTCGTCACTTTTGCCTTGCAATTTAAACAGTGACAAACAATGGAGTTGTTTTAATAAATGTATTTCAGGTCCATGTGTTTCATGGTGTTTTTAATAAATGTATTTCAGGTCCATGAGTTTCATAGCCGAGAGTTGCCGTCTCGGTGGCCACGGTGCGTCTGCTGTGGGAGAAAGAGCTCGACAGAAGATCCACTATGACTTTTCCACATCAGCTGACATGCACTTTTATTAAGACATTGTAAGGAATAAAAGCATTATGTGGTGCTAGCAGCATGAATACGGCCATTGCACATCGAATCACATGCGTACAATATGCAGTCGACACCCTGCTGTGCTTGGATACCAGGCTGTCTCAGAAACAGGTCGGCAATACTTGTATTCTCCTGCGTTTTTTGGTCTATCTCGGGGTGTAAAATGGTGTCTAGCGTTGACAAGTCCACGTCCGCGTCCATATAAAAATTCATGTAGAAGACACCATGGCGGTTTTTTTTAAGTAAATCGCTGGATTCGCAGTGTTTCCCCACCTCGTGTCGGAGCCCAAGTATTGTGAGAGAGTCTGAAATCCGGAACAAATCGGAATCACACGAGCAACAGACACACCGTACGTCGCTGCACTTGCCCTCGCTGCCACGTTCTTCCCATGTGGGACATAAATGTTGTATGTTGGTGGAATGCGGAAACATAATTACGGTACGGAGATCCAGTCTGAGTCTTTGTTGGAGGTGCGGTTGCGGCAACAAATATTGGTGTCCGGTAGCTTCATCCCAGTCCCCGTGTTGAAACTCCATGATGTCCATAGCAATTTGATTGCAGAGGTCTGCGATCTGTAATACTTTTGCGACCGTGAGAGATGCCAGAAAATCATGTAATATCACAATGCACTGGCGTAGTTCCAACATGTCAATGTGGTTGAGCACAGGAATAGGCATTGGGTGTGTGGAAGGCAGTCTTGGGTGGCGAACGCGCCATTCGTCTATCAAGGGCTTGAATGCCAAAATGCAACGACGCCCGGTTTGTTGGTGCGATTGGTGCTGTATGGTAGCATTTCGCGGTATTTGCTGGACCATGCTGTTGCGGATATTACCACGACCATTGCCTTTGTACGTTTGGAGTTGATTTTTTTCGTTTTTGCATTGCGCAAACACGATCATGGCCTGATGCAATTCATAGAAGAATTTTGGAGACGGGAAAAGTTCTTCAGGACGTGCGACGCTGAGCAACTCATCATCATCTTCCGAATCAGACAATGTGCCACCGTACAGTGAGTTCCACTCGGTGAGCAAATGATCGTTCTCGTCCACAAGGCCCATGCTTTGTTGCCAACTCATACATAATTCTTTTGTGAGTGTTGCGAGTGACACGCTGAGCACATTCCTGTCGACCTCTGGTCGGATATCCGCACATTTGTATTCCCTCTGTTTAGAATTCCAAACATGTTGTTTATGTATGTAGTACTGCATATATGCCACACGCGAGTCTGGTGGCATATGCATTTTTGAAATTGTTTTGCTCAGGCGTCACAGATTGCTCCCGTTCTGTCCACTTTTGGCAGGATCAGAAAATTGGTCCCCGGCCGGCCATGGGCACACGCCTGTCCGTTTCCATTTCGCAACGATGCGATCATCTACTGTTGCAGTCATGCTGTCGACGGTCACGTCTTTCTGCTTTCCGATACTGGTGCGAGTTCTGTCAGTCGTGAGTGCAGCGACGTGATCCTCGCTGGGTGCACGACCCAAGAAGGAGCTGGGGCATCGGCATTAACTGAGCAGGGCGGAAGTGAAGGCAAGCGAGCCAAGGGTGATAGCAGCAATGGAATAGGTGAAAGAAAAAGAGAGAAAATCCAACATCCTCAGAAAGCTGTGAAAAAAACCAAAACACAGGCTGACATCAGGCACGCTTTCTTCGACCCAGCACACGGTTCAAGGGTAAGGCTATCAGCTGGCAGCCTCACCAATCCTTTCCAAGCTCCGATCCTCCGGCAAGAGGTCGACCACGACCCCATGCCAATGGATGCATGTGACGGGAGCAGTGAGCAAAGCAGATGTGACATTGTTACAA
>Ga0105055_10007419_pt1 | contig 14588 bp, 11 predicted proteins | sample BON03_FD_78090 | JGI IMG/M metagenome (GOLD analysis project Ga0105055, IMG submission 78090) | Freshwater microbial communities from Lake Bonney liftoff mats and glacier meltwater in Antarctica - BON-03 | ecosystem: Environmental > Aquatic > Freshwater > Ice > Glacier meltwater | place: Lake...
GCGGGGGGGGGGGGGGGGGGGGCGGGGGGGGGGGGGGGGGGGGGGGGGGGGGGGTGGGGGGAGGGGGGGGGGGGGGGGGGGGCAACCGCGCGCGCGGCGCTGTTCGGGGGGGAGTTTTTTTGAGGGGGGTCTATCAAGCCATTGCAACACCCGCCCACTCGCCTCGTGAAAATGCACACACCCCTGGGGTTGCTCATCGGCCTCGCCATGGCCGCAGCCGCCGTTGCCGGCGCCCCCGCTGCGGCGAGTGCCTCGCTCCCGCGCCTGCTGAGCGAGGTTGCCGCACCTCCGCCTTCCCCGACGTGGGATGGATTCTATTACGAGGGATATCCCCAGGAGTTTGGCTCTGGCTCTGGCCCGGGCTTACAGGCCCGCTATTCCGTGCCAGCGGATACGTCGGATGTGACCGACTTTTCATACATGTTCGGAAGTAAAAAAATTCAAGAGCATGACTTCAACGAGCCCCTGACGGGGCTCAACACAACGAGCGGCACTACATTCTTGGGCATGTTCCAAGTCGCCAGGTCCTTCAACCAGCCATTCGACCACTTCGTCACCAAGAATGGCATCACCTTTGACTTCATGTTTGCCTTGGCAAAAGCCTTCAACCAACCGCTCAGCGGATGGGACACCTCGAGTGCGACAACCATGCAAAGTATGTTGAATGGTGCAGGCCGCTTCAACCAACCCCTTGAACACTTTGTCACAACGAATGTTGTTTCATTTCAACAAATGTTCATGAATGCCGGCAAATTCGACCAGCCGCTGAACGGATGGGACACTTCGAGTGCGACTGAAATGGGGGCTATGTTTGTCAATGCAATAGCCTTCAACCAACCCATTGGCGGTTGGGATGTGTCCAGCGTCACAGGTATGAATTCCATGTTCACCGGCACATCCGCCTTTTCCCAGGAGATTGACGTGTGGGATGTGGGGAGTGTGGCCGAATTTGGTGGTATGTTCCAATCCTCGCTAATGCGCGCCGATGCGATCGCCGGGGCACAAGCGGCACGCGCGGGCACCATCCGCCCTGGCTTCGGTCGCGCATGCCGCCTCCACCACTCGTGGTCAGAGCAAAACGCCGCCTGGAGCCCGGTGTGGGCCAGCCTCGTGGACGACGCGGCCGACCTCGACATGCCGCTGTGCGCGCCCTACCTGCCGGGCGGCGCGCTGCAGGGCGACCCGCACCTGGGGCTGGCGCACGGCGGCCACACCGACTTCCGCGGCTGCGACGGCTGCCTGTTCAACTTTCTGAGCACGCGCGACGTGACGGTCAACGCGCGGCTGCGCGCGGCGACCTTTACGCTGAATGGCAGCACGGTGCATGGCACGTTTGTGACCGAGGTGCACGTGGCGACGCTCGAGCGCGCCACGCGCAGCTGGCTCAACGCGTTGTACTGGGCCAAAGAGGTGGGCGAGGGCAACTGGGGGTGGAAGGTGGTCAATGGCTCCTGCGGCGGCCGGTCCTTCTCGCTCTACCCTCTCGATGCGCGCGCGTGCGGCGCAGGCGGCGCCACCACGGCGCACTCGTCGGCCGTCTTTGCGCTGCCCGAGTGGGAGGTCGGCGTCAAGTCGCACCCCGTGTATGACCGGATCGAGGGGCCCATGCACCGGCTCGACCTCTCGCTGCGCCCGCTGCTGCCCGAGGCGCGGCTCGCCAAGTGGCCGCACGGCCTGATCGGCCAGTCGTTCAACGGCGACGCGCGCCCGCGCCAGGGCAAGCAGGACGACTACAGCACCCCTGTGGTCTGGACCACGGCGCAGGCGGAGGGCGCCATCGAGGGCGTAGCCGACGACTACCGCGTCGCGGCGCCCTTTGCGACCGAGTTCTGCTTCTCGCGCTTCGACCCAATCCCTGGGGGGAAGCGCGACCCGGCGCCCGTGGCGGCGCCCAAGTCCGCTTGGGCCCCACCGCCAGATGTGGTGCCAGGGGTGGCGACACCCGCTGCTGGGGTCACAACCGCCGGTGACGACGCCTGAGCGGCCGTGCACCTACTGCACCGGCGCAACTTGAACATGGACCCCAGAGATCCGTGGGCGGTCGACCTCGGGTGAACCCGAGTCCAGAGCGAGCGGGGGTATCCCAACCCCACGCAGCCGCAGCGACCGCTTGGGCAGCGGAGTCCAGAGCGCAGCGAGCAGGGGGAACGACACCCGTGCTAGACGCCGGCGTGTCCACGGACGAGCTGGTGGACCCACCTCCGCGCCACGGAGCGACAAGTGGAGCTTGGCCCTGTGAGTTTCCCCCGGGGCAGCACCAGGTGCTGCGGTTCGCCCCCCTCGAACCCGCGGGTGAGGAGCTGCACTGGCTTGCTGTAGTTGCCGCGCGGGTCCATGATGTCGATTCGGATGTGCCGCCCTTCGTCGGCGTCTGTTTTGACTACCTCGATGCGGATGTGCCGCTCGGCGCCGCAGGTGCTCCTGGTCAGGTTGCGCAATGCGGGAGACACCGAGCCCACCGCCGCGTTGGCCAGGTCCGAACCGGCGACCCGCGCGCCCCGCGCGGCCCAGTCCTCGCGCCGGGCGGTGGCCGCTGCCACCTCTGCGTGTATGGGCTCAAAGAAGCGCCACACCCCCGCCCGCTCGGGGTGCAGCGGGTGCAACTCGGACCACGCCACCCAGGTGGGGTGGCACTGCTTGGGTTCGTACATGAACACACCGACGTCGGCACCGAGCTCCACGCAGGTCGGCAGCAACCACCCGTGACAGGGCGAGCCGTCGAGGCGCTGCGCGCGCACGCATTCGAGGGGCGCGCCGAGCGCGGGACGCGGGGCCTTCGGGCTCACCGGGGCGGCCATGTGGGGGAAAGGGGCCCCCCCCCCCCACAGACGGCGCGCAAACTGATCCTTGCTCACAGCGCACGGCACCACGCCGGCCACTGCTGCGGCCACCGCGGGCGGCCACCCCCAAGGGCGGGCGCAACTAGACGCGGGGGTGACGTGCCCACTCCTACACAGTCATTCCGACATCGGCTCGCTCAATTCCACCGCGCGGCGAGAGTCGGTCCGAATGGCCTGGGCCTGCACATTGTGCATCTCCATCGGCTCCTCTTCCCGGTCGGATATCCGTAGCTGGAACCCTTGCACGATGGCACCTTGGCCGTAGGCCTCGCGCCGTGCGGACAGGCCCTGCGCGGCCACGCCCGGGGCGGCGAGCGGCTCGGGGGAGGCCACCAGACCGGCCGCCGCGAGCTTGCGAGCCACGACCGTGGCGTGGATTTTGCGACACGCCTGGGACAATTCGCTGGGCACCGCGGCGCCCAGGTCGGTGAAGCCGCCGCCCCCGCCTGAGCGGCGGCGCGAGCGGAGCCAGGCGGTGTAGGGGGCCTCGACCGCGAGGTGCACACGCAGCTGAGCCTCGCGCTGGCGCTCGCCCAGTCGCGCGTGCATCTCGACCACACCGAGCACCAGGGCGACGGCGTCGGCGTCGGTGCGCACCATGGGCTGCTTGAGGCCCGCGGTAGCAAAGGCGGCGCGACAGGCGGGCACGTGGCCGCGCACGGCGGTGAGCGCGTAGGCGTACCACTCCGTCTGCTGCAGCAGGTCAACCCGGGCGGCCAATCTCTCGGGATGGGGCGACGACCCGTCACGCAGGAGCTTGGCGAGCGCCCACAGCGCCCCGAGGTCGCCCGGGGCGAGCCCGCCCTGTAGGTTGGAGTGGACCACGCGCGCCGTCATGAGCACGCCCGGTGGCAGGGCGCAGGCGGGCTGGGCGCCGCGCAGGGCGTCGACGACGGTGTCGGCGAGTGTGTCAATCCAGCGGGCGGTGAGCTCGACGCGCACCCCATTGCCGCGCAGGAAGTCGTGCTGGGTGACGATGGCAAGCGCGTCGGCTGGCGCCGCTGCGGCCTTGCTGCGCAGCCGTCGGAGTTGCAGTTTGGGCGCGACCATCGGGCCCTTGTGGCCCCGCCGGGGCGGGGCCCACGTGCCCCAGCTGCGCGGCGCCGCTTTCACCTTGGCACGCTTTCGGCGCCCGTGGTACAGGGCGCCTGCCACCATGAGCAACACCAGGCAAACGACGCCGACGGGTCCCACCGCGATCACCGCCGAGACAGGTCCCCTTCCGGTGGCGGCCGCCTGGGAGTCGAATGGCATGAGCACGTTGCCCTCTGCGGCGACGGCGTTGGCGTCACCATGTGGGAGGAACCAGAGGCCGCTCCCGTCGCGGATCGCGGCCTCCCGTGCCCGGACGCGGACGGCCTCGGCGCCCATCGCGCCGCTCGAGAGCTCGATGGCGACGTCCAGGGTGGTGCCGACCGCCTCGGCCAGCCGCCTGCCCCGCGCGCCGCCCACGCTTTGCACCGCGTAGGTGCCCATCACCGTGGCGACGCCGCCCGCGGTGTAGACTTCCAACTCGGCATCGGTCACGGGGCTGCCGTTGGCGCGGAAGACGGGCTCCAAAAACACGAGCTCGAGCACAAAGGCGGCGCGCCAGAGGCCGTCGGGGGGACAAGTGACGGCCTCTGTGGCGCACTTGTACCCGCCCGTGTCGAGGAGGGTCGCCCGCGCTATGCGAGGGGGGGTGCAGTCGACCAGCGTGACGGCAGCGGAAAAGGCGCCGAGTGGGCCATGGGTCGGGGACACAAAGGTCCCTGTCGGAAACGACACCGTCGGGTTGCCGGTGGCCGCTCCCATCCAGTACTCGGTGGTAAACACAAGGTTGTAGACGCCCTCGTTGCCCGGGCGGTGGCTCTGCGCGACTTGGGCCGAGTCGACGACGGTGCCGTTGAGCGCCACGGTGAGATCGGCCGAGGTCGGGTCGCGCCCGGGGGGGTCGCCCACCGTGACCCACGTACCGCCAAGGTCGAGCGTCGCCGCCGCGTCGTACCGCCACCCCGGCATGGCCGCCCCAGTGCGGTCGGTGGCACACCGGGCTGCCGAAAGGGTAGGGTGGAACGGCGGTGGCGGCAGCGGCGGCGGCGGCAGCGGTGGCAGCGGCGGCAGCGGCGGCAGCGACGGCAGCCGCGGCAGCGACGGCAACGGCGGCAGCGGCAGTGGCGGCCAATGTGGCGGAGGCGTTGGAGATGGCGGCGGTGGGCCCGCACGGGGAGGCGGCGGCGATGGGGGGGGGCGATGCGGGGGCGGCGGCGGCGACGTGTGCGGCGGGGGGTGCGGCGGGCCTCCCAGCGGTACAGCGGGGGGGTGGCTGGGCCAAAGCGGCCCAAGCGGTGGTGTTGACGGCGGTGGCTGTGGCGGCCCAAGCGGTGGTGTTGACGGCGGCGGTTGTGGCGGGGAACGCGGTGGTGTTGACGGCGGCGGTTGTGGCGGGGAACGCGGTGGTGTTGACCGCGGCGGTTGTGGCGGGGCACGCAGTGGTGAGGACGGCGGCGGTTGTGGCGGCCAATGCGGTGGAGGCGACGGCGGCGGCTGTGGCGGCCAAAGCGGTGATGATGGCGACCGGGGCAGCGGCGGCGGTGGCGCGGGAGGCGAAGTCGGCCAAGGCGGTGGCGATGAAGGTGGCGGCAGCGGCCAAGGCGGTGGAGATCGCGGCGACGGAGGCCAAAACGGCGACGGCGGTGGCGACGGCGGCGGTTGCTGCGGCGGTGGCGGCCAAGGCGGTGGCAATGATGGTGGCGGCAGCGGCCAAGGCGGTGGAGATCGCGGCGGCGGGGGCCAAAGCGGCGACGGCGGTGGCGACGGCGGCGGTTGCTGCGGCGGTGGCGGCCAAGGCGGTGGCGATGATGGTGGCGGCAGCGGCCAAGGCGGTGGAGATCGCGGCGGCGGAGGCCAAAGCGGCGACGGCGGTGGCGACGGCGGCGGTTGCTGCGGCGGTGGCAGCCACTGCGGCAAGGGCGACGGGGCGGTGATTGTATTCATTTGGAGAATGACCGACGTCTACGCAAAGACGCGGCCGTTGACCGTGGCGCCGGTCTTGAAGGTGGCGCTCGTCTTGACCAGAAAGATACCTTCCAGGTGCGAGATGGTGTCTGCCTCGATCGTTCCGGCCACTTGCCAGAATATGTTCGAGGCCACGGCGCCGCCGCCGAGGAGGACACGCGCTCCGCTGCCCAGGAGGAGGCTCTGTGTGAGCTTGAAGATGAAGACGTCCGAGGCGCTTCCGTAGATTGTGATGCGTCCGGTGAACGAGACGCCCTGACTCCACTGGTGCACACCCGCCGCGAAAGTCTCGTCGTTGATGTTGCCACCCTTGCGGTCTACGTGCTCCGGGGGGGGGTGCGGGACGCCGCATCGACGTATGCCGCCTCCATGTCGTGGATCGCGACCGTCAGCGTGGCTGCTGTGGGCGCCGCGTAGCTGGCCGCGTAGACGTTGCCGTCCATCACCTGGGTCGAGGTGGAGAAGGTGTTGCTGCCATCGGCGACGAGGTCGAAGCCCGTCATGGCGCCCGCCGCAATCGGCAACACACCGATGTTGCCAGTGATGACGGACGGGGGGACGTTTGTGATGCCCGCCTTTGAGAGAATTGTGAAGGTTGCCGCTGTCCCCAGGTTGAGGGGGGCAGGACTCTGCCCCAGTGCCGTCGTCACCCCGACCGCAAAGACGAGCCGCTTCATCCACGGCACACAAAGGCACCCAACACCAGGCAACACAAGCATGTGCGCAAAACTGGCGAGGTATTGCCGCCCCCTTGTGCAACCGACACAAAAAAGTTTACGAACACACCGTACGTCCGCCTTTTTTTGAGAATCTTCGCGCATCTGTTTTTTCCCGGGGAATGAAAGGCTAGACTCGAAGCTTCTTTTTTTCTTCCAAACTCACCCACACAACAAACACCCTTTTGGGGACCAAAAGGATCGAAGCATCTGGAGGGGGGTTCAGGGAATCGGCGCCGATTGTTGATAACGGTTGTTCAGGAAAAGAAAGCTCGGGAATGATAGGCGCCGACTCGTTGGGGGCGCCCGCCCAAGGGGTGCCGCCACCGCATGCGGCCCCTGCCGCCCAGGGGGTGCCACCACCGCATGCGGCCCCTGCCGCCCGTGTATGGGCACCACACCGACCAGCGTCCAGCGCGTTTGCGCGTGTCGAGGAGTCCTCGAACCTGAATCAACTTGCCGCCGCTGCCGGCGTTGTCAACATTCTTGATGTTGCCGGAGACGGCGTTGGCGGTGGCGGTGGCCCGGCGGTCCCGCGCCAGCTGATGGTTGATGCGCTTGCTCTGTTGCTCGATCACACCTGGACGCACACCGACCGCCAACCGGGCAACGCGCCTGCACCTGCGCCTCTGTGCCAGTGGCAATCGCCGGCGCGTTGCCTGGCCACCGCACCCGCCCCCGCCCAAGGCGCCCAAGGCGCCCAAGGCGCCCAACGCGCCGGCACCCAAGGCGCCCAAGGCGCCGGCGCCCAAGGCGCCCAACGCGCCGGCGCCCAAGGCTCCCACGGGCAAGTGCAGTCGACCGGGACGGCCGCATTGCAACGCCGCGTCACCACCGAGTTGGGCTCGGCGCTCGCTGGCATCGTCTCGGCGTACTGGTCGCATGCCACCAACGAGTTGCAACTCGCGTTGCTCCGCGGCTCGGCTCGGAACTCGGCGCTGCACGCGGCCCTGGTCATCGCACGGGCGGAAGGAGAGGCGTCCAATGCCGAGGTCAGGGCCCTGGGTGAGTCGAACAACTCCCTGCGCCTCGACCTCGCGACCCAGCAGAAGGTGGTCCGCTTGGCCCAAGTGCATCTTGACACCACTGGGGCGGAGCTCGGCGCGGCTCGGGCGGAGCTTTTCCAGCTTCGGGCGGAGCTTTTCCAGCTTCGGGCGGAGCTTGGACAGACTCGGGCGGAGCGTGACCAGACTCGGACGGAGCTGGAGGCGACTCGAACCGAGCAAGAGGCGACCCTGGCGAAGGCGAACTCGACTTGGAATGTGCTCTGTCAGGCTAGGCATGAGATCGCCCTTAATCTCGACAAACTCTCCGCGGCGGTCGCCAATGGGGATTGTGTGGTGGCGGAGAGGCAGTCGATGCTCAAGAATGCGGCGCAGTGGGCCGCTCGGGCGGAGGACGCCTCGAGGGGCCTCATGGCCGCCAGGGCAGATGCACAGTCGCTGCGCAGCGAGCTCGCGGCGGAGGCGGCGCAGGGCGCGGTCGCCGCGAGGGGCCTCCAGTCGCTGCGCAGCGAGCTCGAGGCGGAGGTGGCGCAGGAAACCGCCCGAGCGGCGGTCGCCGCGAGGGACCGCCGGTTGCTGCACAAACGCATCGCGGCGGCGGTGGCGGAGGCTGCCAAGGCGGCCGCCCGGGCGGCGGTCGCCGAGGGGTCCCTGATGGAGCTGCGCAGCGAGGTCGCCGCCCCGGCGAAGGACCTGGTGGATGCCAGGGCAGTGATTCTGTCGCTGCGCAGCGAGCTTGCGGCGGCGGAGGGGGCCGCCCAAGCGGCGGTCGAGGGGGGGCTGGTGGCAGAGAACCAGGCGCCGCGCAGCGTGCTCGCCGCCCGGGCGGCGGCGGAGGCGGAGGGGGCCACCCGGGCCCAAGCGGCGTCCGACGACGAGGCGCGTCTGTGTGACCGCGTGCACCGCGGAAGGAAGCGACCTCGATCGCCGCCGGGCCAGGGGTATGCAAGGAGTGGCCCCGAGGACCCCTTCAACGCACCCACCGACGACCGGTCTCTGCCGCCTGGGCCTGGGCCCCGGGTCGTGTTGAGTGGCATCCTCCGGTCGACTGCCATGCGCGAGTACATTGCGGCGGAGAAGCTGGCGAGGGGCGCCCTTCTGGACATGGCAGTCTTGTCTCGAGACGCCGGCAATGCGCTGCGGGCGGCACAGGCGAGCGTGCGCGAGGCCCGGGGAGGCGAACCTGGTGGCGCCACCACCGCTCGCTTGAACCAGCTGTTGGCGTAGGCAACCGAGGGTGTCTCCTTCAGGGTGTGTGTCGTGACCGCTTCACGGGGCCAAGTCGCCTCAGGAGGCATTCCCTTCAAGGGGTGTGTCGTGCCAAGGCGTACCGGAGGATGTGCGATGTGCGTTGCGTGCCGCGAGGCCTGGAGGTGTCCCCCCCCCTGTTTTGTGACCGTGGACCGTTCAGGAGGTGTGTCGTGACCACAGGAGGCCCCCCCCTTCCTGCGAAGGGAGGTGTGTCGTGATCAATGTGTGGCCAAGGTGTCCCCTTCAGGAGGTGTGTCCTGACCGCTTCGGGAGGCGTGGCCCCCTGGGGGGTATCCCCCTTCAGGCCGGTGTATCCCCTTGAGGAGGTGTGCCGTGACACGTGTCCGTGCTGGATGCCATCGGTGCACAACCCTGCCATGCGGAGACTGTGTTGCTGGCGACGAGGGAGAAGCCCCGTAGGACCGGTGATCAGTTTCAATTGCCATGTCTGCATGTACACCGGGCATGGACACTGGGGGAGGCGCCGGGGTGGTACCAGGCGCCCAACCGCAGTGGGCGGTGGACCTGGCGGTGAGCGTGGCTGCGGGTCGGGCGGACAGCGCGGCGAGTGTGCGCGCGCTTCAGTTGTCCGTGGCCGACTTGCTGACCGACCGGCACCACATGGACCACATCTCGGCACTCAAGGCCCACCGGTGCACCCTGCTCGCCACCGGCGCGCAGCGCGAGGCGGCGCTCAGCGAACACCGGTCGCAGTTGGCGACACTGGGCGTCGAGTTGGTCGAGTGCCGTACGCAGCTCGGGGCGCTGGGCGAGCGGAGCCGCGCTTCGCTGTCTAGACTCGAGGGCGAGTTGGCGACCGGGCGCGAGCGCGTGGCGGCGCTCGAGGCCGAGGTGGCGGCGACGCGTCTGCGCGAGGCCACGCCATCCCTCAAGGGGCGCGACTTTGAGGAGACGAGCGTGGAGTGGATGCGCAGCCTCGGGTTGGAGGTTGGCGTGACGCGTAGCAGCCCCCACTTGGGCGATGCGGTGGTGACGCTCCCACTCGGCGGCGCGCCCATCCACATCCTGGTCAACTTTAAGCACGTCAAGGACCGCAGCCTTGCGTCGCGGCACATGGAGAAGGCGATGGCCGACGCCCGGCGGCTAGGGATCCACGGCGGCGTCGTGCTCGTGTACCCAGATCGCAGCAAGGCCGACGGCGAGCCCGTGAGCTGGGCCTCGCGGCTGGTCGACGCCCGGACCAACCCGGCCACGGTGGGTTGCATGCGGTCGGACCGTATGCTGATGTGCGCGCGCCGCCACTTTGTGCGGGCGCTGTGCCTGCTCGCGGCGTCGCATGCTTCGTTGGGGGTGCCCCGGCACGTGGAGCAGACGTGCCTCACGCTGGCGACGCTGGCGACGCGCGTGCTCGATGCCGACCTCGGCGCCCTCTTCCGCGCGGCGGAAGGGCTGGCGGGAGCGGCGGGAGATTTCCAGGCGCGGCGCACCGTCCACCGAGACTGGGGGCTGGTGGAGAGACGCCAGGGCGGTGCGCCGCAGGGGCCGCTCCTGTTGCCACTGCCGCAGGGGCCGCAGGGGCCGCAGGGGCCGCAGGGGCCGCAGGGGCCGCAGGGGCCGCTCCCGTTGCCGCTGCGGGTGGCCCACGCTGTGCCAATACAGACCGTGTACCCGGTGGCCCAGGCCGCCGAGGTGTACCCGTCGATTGGACCGCTTTGGCCCCCTGGGCCCGGGTGTTCACCCCAAGTGGATCTGCAGCCCAACAACCGCATCGGAGTGGACGCGACGGTGGCCGAGCAGCTCCGGTGCACTCGCTTCGAGTATGCGGGCATCGGCACACAGGGGGTGCTCGGTGAGCTGCTCCACTCGCTTGGACGCAGGGGGGAGGGCGACCAAAGGGCCTGGGGCCTGCCTTCCAAGCGCCCCCGGTGGGAGTGAGTCTCGGGTGAGCCACGGCATCGCCGGTGGCGCCAGCGACGCCCTGCTCACATCGGCGTCCGACTCCATGCGGTCTCTCGCTCGACTCGCTGCGCTCGCTCTCGCCCGAGCAAGGTGTGTCATGCTCCAGTCGTGTTGTGCTCGACGTGCGCTGAGCTCGGTGTGTGTCACGCTCGGGGTGTGCCGTGCTCGTGTGTCATGCCCCGGGTGTGTCGTGCTTGGGGTGTGTATTCAGGCCGATCAGTCGTCACCGGGGGTTGCGACCCCAACCGCGTGTGGTGGCGATGGGATGTGGCTTCTCCTTTGCCCATGTGTGGCTTTGTGTGGACCTTTGATTGATTGACACGCAGCCCGCAGCGACCGAGTCCAGAGCGCAGCGAGCTCAGCACATGCAACCCCGCCAAGTCCAGCCGCCGCGACCGAGTCCCCCGGGAGCGCAGCACACGCGGCACAACCACGCAGCCCTCTTCAGGCCGCGGCCGAGTGCAGAGCGCAGCGAGCTCAGCACACGCGGCACACACACGCAGCCCCCTTCGGGCCGCGACCGAGTCCAGGGCGCAGCGAGCTCAGCACACGCGGCACACACACGCAGCCCCCTTCAGGCCGCGACCGAGTCCAGAGCGCAGCGAGCTCAGCACACGCGGCACACACACGCAGCCCCCTTCAGGCAGCGACCGAGTCCAGAGCGCAGCGAGCTCAGCACACACGGCACACTACGCGACCTCCGCCGCCCTCGCCCTTTCTCGAGTTTGTCTCTCACAAGTGCGCCGATCGCGGACATGACACGCCCCGTGAAGCCGAGGGACACCTCGAACACCTCCGTCCACGACACACCTCGGACACCGCGGACACACCCCCTGAAAGCAGTCCACGACACACCTCGGACACCGCGGACACACCCCCTGAAAGCAGTCCACGACACACCTCGGAAACCTCGGCCACACCTCGGTCGCGTTGCTACGCCTCGGCGCCAACGCCAAGGCGTCAAGCGCAGGCCACGCCCCGTAGCACCGTGACCCCCGTTGCATCGTCCCCCGCAGCGGCGCCCCACGTGCCTTCCGCGCGGCCACCTTCGATCACACCCATTTTGCCGCTCGCCGCTACCTCGCTGGCACCCCCGACACACTCGAGTTGGTACTCCAGCAAGTCGACGGTGGCCATCGCCTGCACGAGCGCCCAGCGCAGCTCGTCCGAGTCGCGGTTCGCGTCACCGAGCTCGATCATCAACTCGTCGCACACGGCGCGTGCCGCATCGGAGACACCGCGCAGGCCCGCCTCGCGATGCGCGGCCGCGGCAGACGCGCGCCTGGCCGCCTCGGCCTGCGCCTGGGCGGCCTGCGCAGACGCCCGCCGCTCGTCCTCAACCTGGCCCCGGAGTTGGCTCAACTCGCGATGCTGCTCCATGGCCGCGTCGCGCTGGGCGGCCAGCTCGGCCCGCGCCTGGGCCAGCGACTGCTGCAGCTCGTGGGCACCAAGCGCCGCACGGGCGCAGCTCGTGGGAGTCGCGATCGGGTACACTGTGGCACGGGCCTGCGCCTGGGAGGCGAGTTCGGCCATCAACTGGGTGCACGCGGACCGCGCCGCATGGGCGAGCTCGCGGTGCCCCGCCGCGCGTTGCTCGGCGTCCGCCAGTTGGCAGTGGCCCTCGGCGGCCTCGCGTTGCGCCTCGGCTTGTTGGCGCTGCGTTGCCACTTGCGCCTCGGCGAGTTCGGCCTTGAGCTCGGTGCACCTGTCGCACATGCACCCCTCCGCAGCGATGCTCTCACCCTCCGCTCCGGGAGCGGCAGCCCTCTCCGCAGTGGCAGCCGCAGCCGCAGCCGCAGCCGCAGCCGCAGCAGGGCCTCCCAGGCCTAGGGTGGCGCGCACGGGCAGCATGGGCGCCAGGGTGCGCCTCGGCGGAGTCGGCCGGGCCCGGGCAGTCGAGGTCGGAAGCGGCAATAGCGGCCGCCCCGGCAGTGCCGCGTGGCCCTCCATCGGCATGGGCTCGTCGTCCAGTCGAGCGGCCTCGGTCCAATGGTCGAATCCGGCCATCAAGAATTCGTTCGTCGCAGCACAATTGCACCTTTTCCACAAATAGACCCCCCCCTTGGGTGTCCGGGTGAATAGCCCCCCCCCCGGGCAGCCGGTACCACCCCGTGAACGGGGGGGGGGTCTGGTGCATCGCTACGCTCCTCTCGCTCGGCTCGCTGCGCTCGCTCGACTCGCTGCGCTCGCTCTCGCTCGGACAAGGTGTGCCATGCTCTAGTCGTGTTGTGCTCGAGGTGAGCCGTGCTCGATGTATGTCATGCTCGGCATGTGTGGTGCTCGTGTGCCGTGCTCGTGTGCCGTGCTCGAGGTGTGTCGTGCTCGGGGTGTGTCTTGCTCGAGGTGTGTCTTGCTCGAGTCGTGTGGTGCTCGAGGTGCGCCGTGTATTTTTATACCGGGCAGCCCGCAGCGGCCGAGTCCAGAGCGCAGCGGAGTCCAGAGTGCAGCGGAGTCCAGAGCGCAGCGAGCTCAACACACACAGCCCCCTTCAGGCATCGGCCGCAGCGGAGTCCAGAGCGCAGCGAGCTCATCAACACACGCAGCCCCCTTCAGGCTCAACGCACACAGCCCCCTTCAGGCGGCGGCCGCAGCGGAGTCCAGAACGCAGCGAGCTCAACACACGCAGCCCGTGGCGACCGAGTCCAGAGCGCAGCGAGCTCAACACACACAGCCCCCTTCAGGCGTCGGCCGCAGCGGAGTCCAGGGCGCAGCGAGCTCATCAACACACGCAGCCCCCTTCAGGCATCGGCCGCAGCGGAGTCCAGAGCGCAGCGAGCTCAACACACACAGCCCCCTTCAGGCATCGGCCGCAGCGGAGTCCAGGGCGCAGCGAGCTCAACACACGCAGCCCATGGCGACCGAGTCCAGAGCGCAGCGAGCTCAACACACGCAGCCCCCTTCAGACAGCGGCCGCAGCGGAGTCCAGAGCGCAGCGAGCTCAACATACGCAGCGACCGAGTCCAGGGTGCAGCGGGCTCAACACATGCAGCCCGCAGCGGCCGCTTTGGCGGCGGAGTCCAGCGCGCAGCAAGCTCAACGCATGCAGCCACGGTGGCACATCTTTGAAGTACAGAGCTCGTGGACGATGAGCGTCGGGCTGCGCATTGCGAGCTCCCGTGCAAACGTCTTCTGGGGGAACCCGCCGAACATGGTGAACTTGAATTCTTGGTCGGAGGATCTGTGTGGATTGTGAAGAAAACGAGGAAAATTCGATTTAAAAATTCTAAAAAAAAATTCTAAAAAAGAAGCACGTGCTTTGCCAAGATTCACCAGGTGAATTGCTCTGCATTCTCTGGCTCGGTCGCCCGCAGCCTGTTCGTCGGGCCGCCTGTTCGCACAGGCTTCGTGATGGTGGACTGGACCCTGCGACGCGTTGACCACTCCGCCCTCTCCACCGTCGCAGGCGCGAGTCGACTGCAAGCTCCTCCATGCGGCGCAAGCGTGCTCCGTGTCCATCCGACAGCGCGACGCCTGCAAACACCAAAAGACGCGCGGTGAACTCGGTGGAGGGCGAGGGCGAGCAGGAGGGCGGGGGCGAGCAGGAGGGCGAGGGCGAGCAGGAGCGCGAGATCGAGGCCGAGGAGGAGGAGGGCGAGCAGGAGGTAGAGGCCGAGGAGGAGGAGGGGGGCGAGGGCGAGGGCGAGGCCGAGGAGGAGGGCGAGCAGGAGGTAGAGGCCGAGGAGGAGGAGGGCGAGGGCGAGGGCGAGGCCGAGGAGGAGGGCGAGCAGGAGGTAGAGGTCGAGGAGGAGGAGGGCGAGGGCGAGGGCGAGGAGGAGGGCGAGCAGGAGGGAGAGGCGGAGGAGGAGGGCGAGGACGAGGCCGAGGACGCGGAGGAGGGGGAGGAGGAGGAAGAGGCCGAA
>Ga0105055_10007423_pt1 | contig 14584 bp, 20 predicted proteins | sample BON03_FD_78090 | JGI IMG/M metagenome (GOLD analysis project Ga0105055, IMG submission 78090) | Freshwater microbial communities from Lake Bonney liftoff mats and glacier meltwater in Antarctica - BON-03 | ecosystem: Environmental > Aquatic > Freshwater > Ice > Glacier meltwater | place: Lake...
TATCGACCGACGCGACACCGCCCGACACTACGATTAAATAGTTGTTGTAGGTCGCACTAAACACGCCAGTAACGGCTACAGAACTAACCGCGCTACCAATAGTTTGCGCTGTAATCAACACCAAACCACTAGCCGCCGCAGGCCCGACAGTCGCCCACGCCGCCCCATCATAAAACTGAACAACATTCGTCGATTCGAGATAGCACGTCTGGCCCTCAGCCAAAACTTTGTTCGCCCCACCAAACGCCGCATCACGAGTCACCGTACTAGCGAAAACGGGGATCCCTGTCCCGGCCGAAATGTTCATGCTCGCGGCGGGTAATACGGTTAGCGCCGAATATTTTGGAACGGTGGTTTGTGCGTTGGCGCCCATAATTTAATCCTAATCTATGCCGCTAGGACGTTTGACGGATCATCCATGATTCCGAAAACTACGTCATCGAGTATAAAATTGTTTACTATCGTCGTCGGACTCGTAAATAGTGTGACCGTATGGCCCGTAGAAACGTTGATCCTATGCTCGATCCCTTCGATCGCTAACTCTTGAGAGTATTCAACGCCCCCAATATCCTTTTCAATGGTGACAGTATCCCCCAGATCGATCACGGCGACAATGTCGCGCTGGTCGTCTGTGAGGCTCGAGAACGTCGTCCCTATGTTCGTGTAACGGGCGATCGGTTGAGGTACCAAAAGATATTCGGAGAGGGCCAACGCGGCGTCGTCTGTGCTTAAAAGAGATCCCGATATCGATTTCGTTTGAATAAAATATTGGGCGATGGAGGCGGAGTCGTCAGATATTTGGGTATTCGAAGAGCCCAAAATTTGGACGCTCGCCCGATTAACTACCTCATCGGCACCGAATGAGATCCCCAGATCGTTGTAAGGGACTCCGCTTATCCCGTCGTCTTTGAACGTGGCGACCGCCCCGGCCGTTGTCACCCCGATCCTTGATTGGAATGTTAGATCCCCGTTTCTTGCCACAAAAATTCGTCCCTGCTCGGCCGCTTGAATTAGTGACGCATAGGCCGCAACCGATGTTCCGTCGGCAACCGTGAACTCGACGGACCCTCCGAGGGTTTGCGTACCCGTTGAAATGTTGCGAGTCAAGGCCGGATAACTAACCTCTGGGAGGTCGAGGAGCGCCGCAAAACGTGCCGACGATAATTCCTCGGTGACGTCCCATTCCGTTAAATAACTTTGGGAGAGCAAATAGAAATCGTCGGCGCATGAAACGGTGACGACGTCCAATTCGCCTAAGTTAAACGAGTAAGAATAATTGACGACCTGCCCAGAGAATAAGGTTTCTCCGTCCCTAGTCAATATGACGCGACGCATAGGGGCTAGTCCCGGTTGATCGGTCGTCGGATCGTAATATGGCGACGACGTATAAAACGGGTTGAATTTGTTATCCGGGTCGAGGAGGTTAAATGTCATCGTCCCGGCGATGATCCCTTGATCGCCGATGTCGCGACGCCCTCTAAAAACGGTGATCGACGTTGATCCGTCAATAATTGAAACGAAATCGGATCCGGGACCTAACGGATAAGGTCCGTCTAAAATCCCTTTAACGGGGTCGTCAAGTGTGAACGATCCCGAATCGAATCCGGTATCCATTAGTAGATCGTATGATCCCGCCTGAATAATTTGGACGGCCATTATGCGGCGACTTGTATTTGGGCTGGGCCGTTCGTTCGGTTGAATGCTTTTATCGCGTTGATTACGGCGCCCCCGATTTCGGCGCTCGAGGCGAGGCCCCCGTTTATTGTGATGTTGTAAGTACCGCCGCCGGCGCCACGAGCCCGATTGAGAGGGATCACCATTTCGGGCCCTTTTTCTCCGAGGAGAGCCAATGTCGGCCCGGTGACTATTCCGCCTTCTGCGAGCATAGGAATATTGGGGACGCTAAATCCTTTACCGCCGAGGCCCGGGACCCATGAAGGGAATTGAAATGAGAGTTTGCCGATCGTATTATTCCAAAGTTTCGCGATCGTATTAAAAATGCTTTTATAGACCCCGAGAACTCCCCGAATATATGCCTCTAAGAAATCGAGGGACGCCGCGACTCCCGTTTTGATTGCGCCGAATACGGTATCCACAATTTTTCGGACCCCGTCAAATTTGAAATAGAGGGCCGTCAATATGGCAATGAACGCGACGACGGCCAGAATAACTAGCGTGATCGGGTTCGCGGTTAGTAGGGCGTTCCATATCAGCGTTACAACGTTTACGATTTTTTGGATTGCGGCGTAAGCCTTCATTGCGGCGTTGAGAACGAGGATCGTCGCGGCAACTCCGCCGATGACACCTCCGACGATAATAAAAATCTTGCTGTTTTCTGTCGCCCAATCCGAGAATTTTAGGGCGATCGCTGTAACTGCCGAGAGCGCCGGGAGTAACGCGAGCCCTATTTTTTCTGCTAGTTGCGAGAACGCGACTTTCATTTTGTCGGAGTCGTTCGCCGTTGCCTCGGCCGTACCGCCAACCTGCTTTTCGATAGCGGCCAAAACAATGTTTTGGGCGTCGAGTAGTTTCCCTGATTCGACGAGAGTTTTAATTTTCTCTTTTTCTTGCTCCGTGAACGTGACACCCGATTTAGCGAGGGCCGCTATTCCCTTGATCGGGTCCTCTAATGCTTTACCAAGTTGCACGGCGTTCGCGGACGCCTCGCCGAAACCTGCGGCCGCCATGTCGATCGCTGCTTTAGTTGCCCGATCGAACGCTCCGCCGACGACGTCCGCCGATTTCGCTAATTTGCCGAACGTCAATAGTTTTGCTTGAGTTGCCTTAATCGAGTTCTGATCGACGCCCGTTTGACGTGCGACCGTCTCGGCGTACTTGATTAGTTTCTTGTTTACGTTGTCGGTTTGCTCGCCAAATAATCCCATCGATTCGTTGATCTGGGCGATACGGGCGTTCGCGGTCGCGGCCGCCTCTCCTGCTTTTAGGGCGAAACCTGCTCCTACGGCGAGAGCGCCCAGCGCGGCGGCGGCTGGGAGGGCCGCTTTTTTTAATGCGAAGGCCGCTTTTTGGCCGCGTGTCTCCAATTTTTTGAAATCGGCAATAGCCTTATCGAGTCCTCGAGGATTCCATTCCGAAACAATGGGGACCGCGATCGCCATTAGATCCCCGCTTTCGAGTTGGCGCGAGCGTTAATCGCGTCCTCCATGTCGGAGATCGCGTCTTTGACGCCCTGCTCCACGTCGCGGATTCCTGCCTCTACCGTTGTCCACATAACGCGCGACGCTCCTCCCTTGTCTTTGCGTAGTTTAGCGATGAGGGCCACCCCAGATTTGGTTTTGCCGCTCGAGGTACGGCCCGCCATGTCATAGACGGATCCGCCGGCGCTTTTCATGACAAGTTTTAATAGCGGGAACGTGTCCGCGTTTTTGTCCCTGATTCGAGTCCCCTTGAATACTACGGATATCGATTTACGGACCGTTTTCGCGTCGTAACCGAGACGCCCCGAAACCTTCCAACCTCCGCCCGGTTGTCCTCCCGGTGAGATTGGCGGGTTATCTGGGATCAGTTTTCGGGCGTCGGCGATTAACGGTTTGGCGGCGAGTTTCATTCGGGCGATCGTTGCTTTGCGGAGCTGAGGGTTCACCGTTTTTAGTAGTCCCAGCATTTCGGGGACGCCGTACACCTCGACGCGGGCGAGGCCGCTCATCGTTGGTTTGAATGGTTCGCCCATCTTATTTTATCTTTTTGTTTTGTTTTGTGATTACATCGACAACCGTTTGGAGGTCTTTCATGTCGAATGTATTAGCGTAAAAAGTCGGGCTCCATCCGGTCGCGACTACCATTTCCGCTAATTGGCGACGGTAGCCGCGTCCGTAGGGTTTACGTCTGTTCGATCCTCCATCGTGACGTCTACGTCCGGGTTTTCCTCCAACCATTTCATGAAGGTTTCGGGCATTTTGTCGCCCCGTAATTTGAGAATCAGATACGCCCAGCAAGCCAACTCGGTAGCGCCGATCCCTCGGCCGTCTGACATCCGCCGATTTTCGGTTTGCTCCCATGTCGCAATAACAAAAAGGGACGTCCATAAAACTTGGATCGGGCCGTCTGGCGTTAAAGTAAAAAATAGTTTCATCCGCATAATTAGTTCTCCTTGTATCGGGCCAAAAAGTTTACGGCCGCTATTTTATGACGTTACCTCGGTATATGTTCCAAAAGTAAACGACAATTCGAGGACCTGTAATTCTCCGAGGGTCGTCGAGAGCACCGGTAAATCTCCGAGGTACGCGTCGGTCAAAGTGAAACCGGGGTTCGTGGCCGAGATAGCGGCGTCCGATGGTGAAACGACGAGCGTAACTTTTGTGCCAACCAATGGCGCCAAAGTTGCGTAGGTCGCATTTGCCGAATAATCCATGAATAGAGTGACGCTCGCCTCGTTTGCGTAGAGGCCTCCGGTGTTGGATCGGGAGTCCATTCCGAACGTGGTGTCCTCGAGGCCCTCACGAATGACATTCACGGAGGCGGCCGTCGCCCACCCTGTGAGATCTACGGTCGCAATCGTTACTACGGGGTTTGATAGGTATGCGGTCATTTTTGCTCCTTCGTTGGTTTAAGTTTTAGCACCTTTGGCGATTGGTTTCGTGGATTCATGAAATCGGCGTTGCGGATTCGACGGCAATAATCAGTTCGTACGCTGGGAGAGACGTCCCGCCAATGTCTAGGGAGGTAGGGCGGCCGCTAGTTACGGCAACGTTTTTAGCCAAAAGTTTGGCGCACATTGAGAGCAAGGATCGTTCCGCGTCGAGGTTCCCAGCGCCGAGCGTCATTACTTGGACGTTGAAAACGAGTTTGACGATCCGATTATTGAAGGCCTCGAATGACGGCGCCGAAATGAGGCAGGTCGGAGGGTTCAAATTTCTGGGGTCGTTCGTGACGGTTAGCCCGGTGATCTCTTGGAGTTTTTCGGTAAGGTCCGTTAGCGCGGTATTAAATAGATCGGTGTAAACGGTTACGGCCATTATGCGACCGCCGGACGGCCGATTCCTAGCAATTGTTTAATCATCCCATTTAGACCCGGGACCGGGGGCGATCCCATGTCTTGAAATGAGGCGTAGGAATCGACCGATCCGCGCTGGCGGTAGTAAGCGCCGCCGAGCATTTGACACCCCAAAAATACGTCTTGCGATGGGACCGTTGTCAATGAATCGGTATAGCCCGCCTCGTAGCGTCTGCGATAGGCGAATTGTGAGGCGGCCTCGGCGCATGTCGTCGTGAAATCCTCGTCCTCTTGCGTGGCAGACGATATTCCGAGCCATGTCAAAACGTCGGCGGAATCGACCCACGTCGCGACGGGCGCATAGGTGACGGTCCCGGAGGCCGCGACTCGATCGACGTTTGCCGCCGTTTTTGCGTAGAGAACTTGGTTTGCGATCGGGAGCGCTGGGTTATAGAGGAGATCGCCTTCGTCGGAGACACCTACGAATAGGTATGGCGGCAACGCAATAACGACGAACGTTCCGTCGAATGTCGCGTCCACGTCGGCGACGTCGATCGGCAATCCGATTTCAATTTCGGGCGATGTCAGTAAATTAAGTACCGCGTAATTATCGACTAGATATTTTTGTCTAACCGTATAGACGGCCATGAGACCCCCGGATTAGGCGAAGGTCGCTTTAACGAATTTCGATGGGTCGATCATTAGCGTCGCGAAATATCCCATCCAACTTATGGTCCTCGACCTCGTAGATGGCACCTCTATCGATAGGGCGCCCTTGACTTGCTCGAAGATTTCGAAACCACCATCGCCGCCGCCAGCCTGTCCAACGATCACGGTATCGCTAGCAAAGTTACGATCAACGACGACATTCAAACCGAATGCTACGCCCCCATAATTTTGTGGCGCTACGTTGCCCATCGCGTTCATCGGGCCGTACTGACTGAATAGCGGACGCCCCGTTGTATCGACAAGGAGCATAAGGTTTTTCCACATATTCGGCGATACGAATAGCGTGTCCGGGAGGTTCCCATTTGATCCGCTAAGAATTGTGGACGCGCAATTCGCGACGAATGCGGCCCAAAGTGTTGGCGATGTACCAACGGCGGCGCCGAACGCTTGCTCCTCGGTTGTCCCAGCGACTAGGGCGTCGGCGGCCACGTTGTCGGTCGTGTTGGCATAAATTCGCGCCATGTCATCTAAGAGGATGGAGATTATATTCGGATCGCTCCAATCGATTAGTTGTTCGCTAAGCGTGGAATATCCACCGTACGCGTTTTTTGTAACCTGATTTTTTGTCACGATCAGAGTTGAGGCTTGGAGCGCGGCGTTCTCTGCCGATTGGATAGCCATTGAGGAATTGGTAGTAACCTCTGGTCGAATAAATACTTGGCCTCCGCCCGGCATGGCCTTTACGCCGCAAGCGTCCACGACGGGACGACGGCCGACAAAATTATTGTAGACGGGTTGTAAAATTGGCGTCGGCAAAATGCTGGGAGCCGATTCATCGTCGATGTAGGGCGCGGCTGGGGCGGCGGCCTCGAGTCGAGCGCGAACGTCTGCGAATTGTGCGCCACCTGCGAGATACCCGGCGACGTATTCGGCGGCGGATGGCATTTTCATTTCGCGGCGCGGCTGGGCGTAGACGGAGGCGGTAACGACCGGGGCCTCGATTACTGCGGGGATGTCTTTGACGTTTTCCATTTCGTTTTCTCCTTTTGAGGTCATTCCATTATTATTATCTATCGGATCATCATTATCGGGGATACTCGCGGCGACGTCTAAAATCGGGGCGTCGAACGCTCCATGGGCGACTAGGGATAGTTCCCGCCAGACGGCCGACGTTATGACCATCGTCCCGTTTTTGTCGTACTTAAATTTTTTGGCGTCAATGCCGACGGAGACCTCGGAGATACTCCCATCGGAGGCCAAAACGAGCGCCTCATTTCCGAGGGTAGTTTCCGAGATTTTGGCGACGAATAGCATTCCCTGTTCGGTTTCTTGGCGTTCCGTAACTTGGCCGATTATTTTAGTTGGGTCATGGAATAAGAAAAGTTTCGGCGCTGGGCCGTCTGACGGGAGGGAGCCCGGGGCGAACATTACCGACGTACCATCGGCGACAGTCGCCGCGACGTTATATCGAACGGCGATCCCCGAGATCGTGCGGCGGGCTTGCCCGTCGGTTTCGGCCGCGTCGATCGTGAAGGTTTGCGGGTCTAGTTGAATCATGGGGCGATCCTAGTTTCTATTGTCTAGCCATATCGGGGATATTCTCGACGGGTTTATCGATGTCGTTCCCGAGATAGTTTTCGGTGATGAATTGATCGACGTCGAATTTGATCGCCGTTCCATGCGGGAGGACGTTATCGCTAGACAAGGTCTGAGAGATACATTCGGCTAGAGGTAGACATCCGAACGTCCAAAGATCGATTCGGGATTGGGTCGCGTTCGTGTATGCGTACGATCCCGTAGATACGCCAACGAGGTATGGCGGGACGCCCAACGCTCGACTGAGGTCTTTTGCGGAGTAGTCGGCGGACTCGATCATTAACATATTGTCCGGGAGCGCGGTCGTCTCCGTGTAAGTTACATGCTCATTTAAAACGGCCGTCTGATTTGTGGCGCGAGCCAAATTAAAACTCGCCCCGAGATCTTGTAACTCGGAGGCCGAGAGGGGCTCACCAGAAATTTGGCGAAGGATCCCGGCGGGCAAAGACGATTCGGCGTTTCTAATTCGACTCTCCTCGATCCGGATAGCGGTTTCTACTGCCCGTCTGGACGTGTAGTTGAGGCCTTGCGACGGTCCAATGAATTGGACGATATCGGCGGAGTCTAATTTCATGCCATTAAAAAGAATCTGATTCGACGGGCCAAACCAGACTCCCCCCGCTTGGTCAATTGTGGAACACATCGCCGCCGGTAGCCGCGTGAAATTTGACGGATACCCGTCGGACGTGCGCTCCGTGATCGCCCAAAACGCCCGCCCTATGAATATGAGATCGTCTGTCGTCCAACTTAAAATATGGTTATTGGTAACCGATTTATCGATCCTTGATAACCATGCTCGAGGGGCGAGAGGGACGGCCTCCATGTCGGTACCGTTCCACATTTCGCGATACATTTCGAAACGCATGTTTCCGATAGTTGTACAAACCAAATCCCGGGACCTTTTTACGACCGGTAAACTCATTGCCCGCGCCCGCAATACTCCGTCGGTGTAGGCCGCAAAATTTCCGATCTGCCCGCTACCAATATTTGATCCAGCGGCGGCCGCTTTACGTTCCCCGACGCCCGCGATCGCGGCTTTTACATTCCGATTGAAAATAGCCATAGGTTTATTGTGTCACAATTCGACGCCGTTTTGGTGGCGGGCGCCAACTATGCCGATCCCGACGAAAGGTAATGGGAGACGCCCGCCGCCCAAATACTAACTCGCGACTATCGTCAATGACGGTTTGCCCGCCGCCCCAGATCTTGAGGCGAGGGCCGCCGCCCAAATTAGGCACCGGCATAGTTCGATTGGCCCCGGCGATTTCTGGGATGAGACGGCGATCGAGCCTTGAGTTTTAACTAGGACGGCCCGTTGGACGTGTTCGGCGAGCATGGTTTCCCCGGTATGAACGAGACGTCCTTCGGAGATCATCGTTTTTACGACGGGGGTCATCCGCAATATTTCGGCGTAACCGACGATGATCCGACGGCGTTCGAACGATGGTGGCATGGTCTGGTCGATCGTTGGGGAGATCGCAAATTTGATTGTCTGATCTTTGGCGAGTTCCAACATTTTGGCCCATAGTTCGACGGTTGTTTCGGCGGTGAATGCGACGGAGCAAACGACGCGCCCATCTGGGAGGAGGTTTGCTCGGACCGCGAAATAGCGGGAATCGTCTAGCGATACCTCGGCGGCGATGATCCCTCCGGTCGTTGGCGGTTCGCCTTCGTACTCGAGGGCGGGCCAGCGTCCCGTTTCGATCCATCCCCTAGCGACGGAGATCCACAAGTTACATGACGCCCTAAGGAACGCTCCCCGATCGGGGCCCAACGATTCGGCGAGGATTGTTTCCGGTGTGAGTGTGTGATTCATGGCGGGGTTTCCCCATCCGAAATTCTCGGGCAACATTGGATCGACGTCGGGCGGCGGGGACCATTCGAGCATGAGAAACGGGGACGGTTCCTTTTTGTCTATGAGACGCAAACCGTTTTCTCTCCATCGGAGAAACGCTGTTGAGGCCTCCGTCCCAGCGGTAGAGAACATGGCGAGCAAAGGGGAGCGCCGGGCGCGTTGCGCTGGCACCAAACCAGAATCTAGGGCAAGTTCGGAGACGTCGAAAAGTTCGTCCACAATTGCCAAGTCAATACTCATGCCATGTCCGATTGACGGTTTCGGAGCTTTAACAAACCATCGGGACCCGTCCGGCATAGTCGCTTGATAACGGCCGTATGACCAAATAATTTTGGCGCCGAAACGGTCCTCGAGGTACGGGGCCAGATCGTCAAATAGGAGACAAGCCAGATCGAGGCGATGAGACGTCGAAACAATCGTCTGGCGGGTTCCCCTAATTTTCGGCATTTCGACAAGCCAAAACAAGACTAGAAATTTGATGATAGTTGTCTTACCGTTTTGACGGCTCACCGATGACAAGGCTTGACGGATAACCAGATCATCATTTTCATCGAACGACAACATCCGATCCAAAACGAGTTTCTGCCACGGCATGAAAACTGTCCCGTCACACTCGAGAGCCATCCCCCCCACCAGATCCCCCCACGATCCGACGCGCTCTGGGACGATCGTCGATAACCGAGGCTCATCATGATTCACCGCCACTAGTCCGGGCTGGTCCTTGTTAGTTTTGATAAAGAGTTGTGAGGGGGTCGGGGTCGGTCTGTGGACCCCAAAAATACGTTTTTCGCTTTTCGGCTCGTTATTTGCGCTATTTATTTGGTTTCGGGCTCGTAATCGTTGGGCGACCTTTTTATTTTTGTAGATCGCTCCGCGCTTAGAGTTACAACTCGAGCAGGCTGGGACCATTGATTCGAGGCTTGAGTCCCCGCCTCTATCGATTTCGACGAGATGATCGGCGGTAGTTGCTGGGGCTTTGGCGCACCAATGGCAGGTCGGTGAGTCGCGGAGGAGTTCGGCCCGGTTTGTCTTGTATTGGGCGGAGTCGTATTCGCTGGGTTTTCTGGTCATGCTTACGCGCTCCGCTTGTACTGACGCGCCGCGTTCGCGGCTTGTCTGTGATTGTGGTTGTCGAGTGTGTATGTCATGTCCGGGTTCCGTTTGTTTATTGTATGTCATCGTATGTTTTCGGCGAAGGTCAATAGCGTTTTGGCCGCCCACCTCATAGCCCTTTGAGGTTCCCTATTTCTTTTACTTAGCGAATTATGTCTATCGCTCGCTCCGTCATTTCTCTAATCGTTTTCGCGTAGCAACTTTTAGACATGACGATCTACCCGCGTTCCCGCGTTTCATCCGTCCGCCCTGCGAGAGGCTTAGGTCTGTGGATTAATAGTTTTCTAACACTCTGAGGATCACCCGCCGCGCCAACCGATTGGCCAAGTTTTCAAGGCTTGTTAGCGGGCAATCCTCACAATGTTTAGACGTTCTCTCCGAATCTAGTATTTTGTAATATTTCTTTACAAGTGTTTAAGATCGCCATCCCAATGATCTGTCTCGAGTCAGTAACGGCGAGGATAGTCGAATCATCCATCCGGTCGGCGACATCGATCAGCGCATTCAATGTTTCTAATAGTTCGTTCATTGGGAGCCTTTCCATGCGTTGATTATTGCCGACGCTTGAGGGATAGTTATATTGTCGATCTCGAGCGCTGGGTCATCACATATCGCCCGGAGCGCCTCGAGGAGATCGTTTCCGTCGAGGCCGCGAGTCTTAGCCAATACCCGGATAAATCCTTTTTGTTTAGACGACGCCAGCGATGTAGATAAGACTTGAATTTTAGGGTATTGGGTTCGGACTGTGACATCGCCCCGATCATTGATTGACTCGGTAACGGTCGGTTCATAACGGGCGACTTTCTCCATTTCGGTACGTGAAGGCCGCTTACCGTGAGTCGAATACGAACAATTCGCGAGCCCTCGCCCAATCGCCGAGGTCTCCGCGTTCTCGATAAACGACGTTTTATTCACTTGGCTAGATCCCTGTACCTCGTGCGCATATCCGGAGGCCGTGATCGCCGTATCGAATTTATCGAAACGTACCTCCGCTCTAAAGACGCACGAATCGCCGTCGTAACTCATCATCGATGTAACGATTGATCCGTTCGGATGATCCGCCCAGAAACGTATTAAACGATCCTCTACCGTTTCGTAATCTGATAAATCGAATGCCATGCCGGGATCCTTCGTTTAAGTTGTCGGAGCCCAAACGATAGCATTCGTCCCGGTATCCGTTGGGCGTTGAATACCAGAATCTTTTACGAGGCCCATTTGCTGGAGTTCCTGCCGGCGTTTAGCGGCGCTCGAGCGCAATATCCCTACCGAGACGCCCAGCTCGTAATCGGTCGCGTTGCCTAGCACCATAAGCGCGTTGAGGATTCGGATCCGTTGAGACGGCCCCCGTTTAGAGGCGTTGAATGCGGCGACGTGCGAGGTAATCGGGTCCTCTGTGCGGCGTAAGATTTCGGCGGGGATGATCTGGGCGATGAGTTCTTTATATCCGCCGAGGCCGTTCGAAGGATGGAATAGTTCGTCGGTCATTTCATGCCCCTATTGGCATAGAAGGTTGCGAGTAGTACACCCAGCGCGATGGCCGCCGAGGCCGTTAATTGTTTGTTTCATTTGCTGTCTCCTAATTCTCTCCCGTTGTAAATATGGTAAGTGTTGCAATATGTTTCCTGTTTCGTTAATGCCGCTTGTAGCCGTTCCACTTCGTCGCACAACTCGTTCACTATGTCAGAGTCACGACGACCGTTCCATTGTGTCGAGAGAGCGTCATAACAGACGATACGCTCTACGGCTTCGCGCCCTGCCGCAACAATATCTAATTCGCTCATATCTCGCCTCCTAAATCCTCGATGGCCATTCCGATGATGGTCGCGACGAAATCGTTTCCCGATAGTGAGGCGTCCGTCCGGATGTTGCGTAACTCGACAATGAGATGATCGTTTCGCGGCTTTTTAAGAATCATTAAATCTTCGGCCATGCGAACGACGCGCCTATGGTGTGCGTCGAGTTTTATTTCAACGAAATCATCGGGCATTAGTACGTCCTCCAAGGGATCCATCCGCTATTTAGGTATATCGCAAGGGACGCCCGGAGATTAATTACGGGATCGAATAATTCGGAGCATTCGTCGAGGATCCCTTGCGTTTGGAGCCAACCTTGCGGCCAATACTTTGACGGGAGGCACCATGTCCGATCGTTGATCTGTAGATAGCCGTAATCGGTTGATCCGTTTTTGTTTAACGTCGTGTTATGGGCGTTTGGTGTACATCGCGATTCCCGATAGCCGACGCGGCGGAGAGTTTCGAGTTGATCTTGCGGCCATCCGATCGATCCAGCGAGGGCGACCATAAGATCACAATTTGGGCCGGTCGGCGGTTTGGGGATGATTGTCGTTTCTGGGACCGTCGGAGGAATCACGGGAATATCCCCATAAACGTACGCAATGAACGCTGGGGCCGTTAAAGAGGGCTCGGATGACGCTCTAGGAGGCTCTAGGACGAGCCAAACGGCGGCTAGGGCGGTAAGTACACCCGCCAATACTTTGGTCGCGATATAGGTCATTTGGTGGCCTCGAGATGAACGGGACGTCCCCACGAATATTCGGAGTACGGCTTAAACGCTAATTGGCAGGTAACGACCTCGCGGGAATCTGGGTCCCTAAATATTTGAACTAGGACCTCGGTCCCGTTCTCGAGTCGGCCCTTGTAGGTTTCGTAAATGAAAACTTGCGGATCTGACATTTGCCCTCCATTTCGTCGGTAGGTGAAACCTAACCGATCTTTGGGGTTTAATTGTGGATTACTCCAAAAACCTTTAGCCATGCGGCCCGGACGAGCGCCGGGGAGTCCGCAAACTCGGGGGATAGTTCGAAATGGACCCAATCTCCGCCGGGGGCTCCGCCGATTACGGGTTTGGAATATCGACTCCATTTTTGGCGATCGCACCGCCAGCCACGCCCAAAAGGTTTCGGGAAATAGTCGAGTACCGCTTGGATCCCGAGATCGTTTCCGTTCATCGCGCACAAGCTAATGAAACCGAGGGCAGTTTTTCGGCCGTTGGGAATTCCTTTTCCGTCTAGGTGTCGATAGGAGAGATCGACGGCGCGGCCTGTCGCGTGAACGCTAAGAGATCCGGGTTTGCCTCTCATATCTCTTAGAACGTAGGAGCCATTGTTCCATAGCGCTGGGCAAGTTTCAACGGCCTGTCGGATCCATTCATCCATTCCGGCACGATGTCGAGGCGCTGGGCCGTCGCTATTTCCTATATAACTTTTAGATCCGGGGATGTTCGCTTTAGCCGGGACGATCATTCGAGGTTTAGGATTCCGTTTTCGTTTGACGCCCAAACGCTTGGTCCTTCGGATTCAACCATCGGATCGCGACGGGTAGGACGGCGGCGAGGGCCGCTTTAAGTAGATCGGATGGATCGAGGTTTCCTGACGCGGCGAGGGCGACGACGGCGGCGAGCGCGGACCGGGCGTAAGACGCCAAAACCTTTTTATCTTCGCTACTCATTATGGCCCTCGACGTGTCCATCGATTTTTTGTTCTATGCGCCCTAGTGACGTCGCGACGAACGCATGGTCTCCCCTGTTTTCTTTGACGAGTTTATTAATGAGCGCCACGACAATAGAGAAACCGCCACCGATGAGAGCAACCATAGCGAGATCACCCATCCCACTACAACGCGGCGATCTCTGCGGCTGTCAAGCCGAGGGCGGCAAGTTTCTTGTAGGCGCTTTTCTTGGCGGCGGCTTGCGCGGTAGCGGCGGCTACTTCTTTGGTGTCATCGGTGATTATCAGATAGGTGGCGTGTTCTGCGTCGGTCATTTCGCGTACGGTGTCGCCGTCTTGGATGTTTGGTTTCGTCATCGTGTTGTCCTTAACTGTTTTGGTAGCCGTAAACGCGGATAGTGCCGCCCGTTAAAGTTGAGCCGCCCGATGGGGTGATAGTAAATGCCGTGTACTGTGTCGTGTCAGTCAGTACGCCTTGATAAGGACCACGCCCAGCATTGTTTGCAAAGTTGTATGCGATGCCGCCCATCACATAGGTATATTTGGCGAGGTTCGGATTTATTGCCTCAAAGTTTAACATCAAAAGATTTGTATTACTTTCGCCAATGTTCGCAAAAGACGTGGTGCTAGTTGCGCCCGCGCCGCCAACTGAGGCGTTAGAATAAAAACTGAAACCGTAATTGTATCCCGATGTTGTCGCCCCAAAAGTAACCGCTAATCGTACGTTCGCCGCCGAACCGACACCACCCGAAACAATAATTTTGTAGTTGTCATAAGTAGAACTAAACACACCAGTAACGGGTACAGAACTAACCGCGCTACCGATAGTTTGCGTCGTGATCAACACCAAACCGCTAGCCGCCGCAGGCCCGACAGTCGCCCACGCCGCCCCATCATAAAACTGAACAACATTCGTCGATTCGAGATAGCA
>Ga0105055_10007431_pt1 | contig 14576 bp, 12 predicted proteins | sample BON03_FD_78090 | JGI IMG/M metagenome (GOLD analysis project Ga0105055, IMG submission 78090) | Freshwater microbial communities from Lake Bonney liftoff mats and glacier meltwater in Antarctica - BON-03 | ecosystem: Environmental > Aquatic > Freshwater > Ice > Glacier meltwater | place: Lake...
CTTCGGTAATTGTAGTGCCGTTCGAAGTAATCAAATCTCGGTTGCAGATAGGCGGCAAAGGAGGTGCGCTGTCTGGTTTGTGGCGCATATTCCAGCGGGAAGGAATGGCAGGCTTATTTTCTGGGTACAGAGCTTGTATATTATTAGATTGTACTCATTCTGGACTTCAATTTCTGTTCTATGAAAGACTGAAGCGGCTGATGAAGAATGATAACGCCAGTACCTTTGTTGAAGGGACTGCACAAGATATTGCTATTGGTGCATTGTCCGGGGGTATCGCGGCATTCATTAGCAACCCCATGGACGTCATTGCTGTTAGATTGATGACACAAGATGCTTTGCTGAACAATCGCATCTATTATAAAGGCACATTTGATTGTTTAAGATCCATTGCTGTCAATGAGGGAGTACGAGGACTTTGGAGCGGATCTGCCGCTAGAATATTATCTATCGCACCTCTTAGTGCGTTGACCTTTGCTGTATATGAGAAAATGAAATGGGGTTTGATGACAAAATAACGAGATACTAAAAGACTCTTTTCCAAAATGGTTCCTTGCAATTTCTTTGGAAAGTGATCATTTGAAAAATGATTTTGAAAAACCTACTACATAATAAAATAGTCCTTTTCCAAAAAGGTGCTTTTCTTTTCATACAGTTGCTTCAAACCGTCTTTTCCAAACGAGTTCAATATAGCTGACTGAAGGGTCTCAATATCACTCTCTAGGTTCTTGATATCGTCCTCCAATTTATCTTTCTCCTCCCTCACATTTATCTCCATATAATTCCTCGCAAATTGAACAGCCTTTTCATTGGACGTGCATTCTTCTTGAGCATCCGCTATTTCGTCTTCGAGTTCCTTGATACTAGCTTGCAAGCTGCACTTCAAAATCGAATGCTGAGCCGCTGTTGGTTGTTCCAGTGTAACGCATGAATACTTAAGAATCTTCCTCAACCCATGTCGCTGCAACAGTCCATACCTTTCTAATCGTTCCGACTCATTGCGCAGCGCTTCTATATGGTGTTCGAGGAGTCGTCGCAAGTTCTCATCATCCGGACTCTGCAAGAGACACCGAATGTAAGGAGGCAAACAATAATGATCGGAAGTGGTGGTATCAACAACAAATACCCGGTCCTCCGAGTATTTGGAAATGAAAATACTGTCTAGCTCATCCCAATCAAGAGGCGCCGCACCTCCAGACATGTCAGATGGCAAGTGGTCGGCGGTCATTTTATTCAAAAGCACCGAGGTGTCACTCGATATTCTAATTTTATTCTCAATTTGAGGAGTCAAAAGCTTCTTAACAACATTCCAAATCATTGGAAAGAAAGATGGAGTGTTGACTATAAACATGCTTCCAATAACTCCAGGGAAGTGATGTTGATCGATGTCGACGATTACCTTAACGATGTCATAAAAGCTCCTAGATGCTTGCGCCAGTACAACTTGGCTCAGATCCAAAACGCAAGTGAAGTACGGTGGTTCTAATTGTGGGAACTGCTTTACAACAGTTCGAACCATAACCTCTCTGAGCCATGCGTGGTACAAGCTATACCGCTCCAAATCGACCAACTCCATCAGCTTCTTCGAGTTCAAAGAGCTACCCTTGATATACATCACTGGTCGACCATGCTTGTCTACACCTCGAATTTTGCATAAAGAATTACGTACCACATCGCATGACGATGCACCCAAGATCTCTTCCGGAGTTTGATGCTCCACCATGTTTTCAAGTTTGATCGACAATCGCCATGACTCATTATGCAGTGCATTGTCCGATTCTTCTCCGGTTTCATCATCACAATCCCTTAGATCACGATTGTATTCTTCTTTTGTGGCTTCAGTAATTGACACGTCCATGACTGACTCAAACCTCCACAACAGACAAGCGGGGACCGTACCCCAACAGAATCAAAGTCCTTTCAATTTGGAGTCATTCTTCAAATTCGCCTTCGAGTGCTTTAAGTGGTTCTCCATTGTGTTCGATATCTTTCTAAGCGAGCAAGAATTGGTTGGTGCTACTGAAGGTCTATTTTTCATCCTTAAGTTAGGGTACGAAAAAAAGTTAGGGTACGAAAACAACACGTGCTGCGTTGTAAACAAAGTAATCATTTGCTTTTTCATTTCCTTATTACAGTTGTCTTCATATTTTTTAAAATTAATGACTCAATAAGGTTCAATAAAAACTTGAAACACGAGAGACAAGTTCCTCGGAATGAGTTATCCATGGCAAATGACCAGCCCCTTCAACAACTACAGGGTCTACCCCATATTTCGACGCCAGTTCAACTCCATTTTCCAACGGTGCCACCGAATCATGAGATCCATGCAACACCATCAGTTTTATTTCAGAGGGAATCGATTCCGGCATATGGTGCTTCTTGAGAATTCGTCGTTGAGCTAGAATTCCTTTCATATTACTCTGTTTAGATTCTGAATACTTTTTAACAAACCTTGATGTGTTTTTAAACTCTGCACCAAAAGCAATCCGAAAAAATTCTTCGACACTGGAGTTCAGAAATTCACGTTTAGGAGCGTTTAATAAACTAGAGGCGAGGATTAAATGGCTGATACTTTCGGATTGACAATTAGCTGCATGCGCGGCAATTGCAGCACCCATGCTTACTCCAAGAACACCAACTGGAGGACCTTGCCCTCGTACATGATTCAAAACTATCAAGGCATCGTCAGTCAAGGTACTCATCGAGATGCTGTCAAGATTTCCGGACCCAAGAACCTGGGTGCTTTCACCAATACCGCGAGGATCATAGGATATCACATCACACTCACACGACTCACTAAGCATGTGCGTGAAGGCACCCCAATGTTCCTGACCCTATATAATGGGTAAGTGAAGTGTACCAAAGGTCAGCAATAGTAAACGTACACCTCCCCATCCTTGCACTAATAATATCGGGGGTTTAGCAAACAGCTTGGATGCATTTATCGAGTAAGGAAGCAGCCAGGACCCATCGCTTGTCCTCACTCGACCAAACTGACGTCTCATTCAGGGAGGGGCTATCCCCATATAAGGGATAGCCCCCCATAAGCAGTCGTTTTATTCTGTTTCTGGAGATATGGACCTGGATCATTCTCGTTTGAAGGCAGAGTTCAACCTACCTGATGGATGGTTCGCTGAGTTTGACCCGCACACTCAAGGCTTCTTCTTTTACAATCGTAGCACCATGGAACGAGTGTGGAAGCCGAAGAGTCCGAATTGTAAGTGTTTCTCTACATGGTTCCTTTTTGCAGTTTGGCTCACTTTTGATAGACCTGGACGATATTGCGACAAACAAGCGACAGAGAGCTTACACAGGAGATACACTGCCGCCTACGGCTCCAGACATCAAGTTGATAGATAAAGTGAAACCGAAAGGGAAATTGACGCAGTTAATCTCGATGATAGGCAAGAAAACCTCCTTTTCAAAACGACGAAGGGAGAATGTTATGGATGTCGGAAGTCATGCGGATTCGTTTCTGGAAACAAAAAATTCGTTGGAGGAATTAGGTGTCGTAGTAGAGCCTAAACCGGATAGCGTTCGCACCTTGTTGCTCAACATTCTACAAGACCAGTACATTTTCCAATCTCTTAATGATGATCAAGTCCGACGGCTAGTTGATCTGATGCAGCGTGAGGATGTTCCAGAAGATTACGATCTTATTGTCCAAGGTGATATTGGCGAATACTACTACATAGTAGGTGAAGGGCGGTTCCAGATATTGCAGAGCAAAGATGGCAAGCCACCCAATCCAGCAGGAACGGTGGAGGTAGGCGGGAGCTTTGGGGAACTTGCTCTGTTGTACGGGCAGCGAAGAGCTGCAACTGTGAAGAGTCTAGTTCCAAGTGTTGTGTACAAGATTAACCGCGCCACTTTCAAAGCGTCGGTGAGAGCATCCACAATGCATGACATTGAGGAGGCAAGGAGTGCATTGCGGTCAGTCCCTTTGCTTTCCTCGTTAAGCGATGATCAAATTGAAGCTTGTGCCGAAGTAGTGCGTTTCTTGCGTTTCCCGCCTGGTACGTCTATCATCCGGAAAGGGGAAGTGGGTGACGTGTTTTACATTATAAAGACAGGTCAGGTGATTTGCTCAGATTACAACAGCGTTAACGATCCTACCGTCAATTCTACAAGCACCATCACACTAGGACCTCACGACTACTTTGGAGAACGGGCTTTGCTTAAAGGCGAGGCACGGGCAGCTAATGTGAACGCAGTTACAGAAGTGGTAGCTCTCGCTCTTGATAGGCATGCATTCACAACGTTACTAGGTCCATTAAGAGAGTTGCTGGATCAGAATATCAGATGCAGTATCTTTCAAGAGATCCCGTTGTTTCGAAATCTGAGCGAGCAGGAAATGCGGCAATTATCCAGCGCATTCTCCATCGAAGTGTTCAGTGCTGGAAGTCCAATCATCCAAGAAGGCGACTTTGGCTCTACATTTTATGTCCTACGCAGTGGTGAGGCTATTGTGACTCAGGAAGTTAAATTGCCGGACAATAGTCTGATTGCGAATCATCTGAATACCATCAAAGAAGGTGACCACTTTGGCGAGATGTCGTTGTTGGACAATGCACCTCGAGCAGCAACTGTCGTGGCCCAAACCGACTGTGAATGTTTCGTATTGGGTCTTGATACTTTCGAAAAAGTACTAGGGCCCATGGCTGTACACTTGGAAAGAACAATGAAGCAACGTCAGGAAGACAATGCGCTGAAGCGAACGCAATTACTGGACACAGTACGACCAACATCGGAGTCTACTCATTCAATGGATCTGTCGACAGATACATCGGATTCGCGAGTGACATCCATCCTTCTCGAAGATCTCCAAATAGTCAAAACCCTGGGTACTGGTACTTTTGGTAGAGTGAGTTTAGTTCGCCATCAACACACCCATCAGACGTTTGCTTTGAAGGCGCAATCTAAAGCGCAAATTACGAAGTACAAACTTCAAGTGAATATTGTCAACGAAAAGGTGATATTGTCACATATCGACAATCCGTTTATAATCCGACAGTTTCAAACAATGCAAGACCGTGATACGCTGTACATGCTTCTAGAACTCGTTCAGGGGGGTGAGCTCTTTTCGTTCTTGCATAATTTCGGTGCAACCCTCCAACCGCCGCACCATAAGTTTTATACAGCATGTATGGTATGCGCATTTCAATACTTGCACAACAAAGATATTCTTTATAGAGACCTCAAACCAGAAAACATACTTTTTGATCTCGACGGTTATCTTAAACTGGTTGATTTTGGTTTTGCAAAGGTACATAAGCATCACACCTTTACCTTATGTGGAACGCCCGAGTATTTTTCTCCTGAATTAGTCCTTGGAAAGGGGTATGGTAAAGGAAACGATCACTGGGGATTGGGCATCTTGCTGTTTGAAATCATTTACGGTTTCACACCCTTCGGAGGAGCTGATGACAACCAAAGTGAGATTTGCAAAAGAATAGTTAAACAACCACTAGTATTTCCTGACAACGCTGGTGATAGTGGGTCCAGGACTCTCATTGCAGCTTTATTGAGGAAAGATCCGTTAAAACGGTTGGGAGGCGGTGTCAAGGGAATCGCGGAGATAATGATGCACGCATGGTTCAGGGAAGTAAATTGGGATGACATGTATTACAAGAGAATAAATGCCCCGTGGAAGCCTCCTGTCAAGCATCCTTTGGACACATCCATGTTTGACGAGTATGATGAAGATCACAGTGTGCTTCCTTATTTGGAAACAGGGGAAAGCGCGGCTTGGGCGCTGCAATTCTAGCTTGTATTTAATTAAAATGATAAAATCATTCTCGTTCGCTTGTTTTTATTTTAAGTTAATGCGTTAGAAGGTCAATGTGGGTTATTCCGATATTGACGTTTAAGCTTCTGGGGATTTTCTAGATCAGGAATGAATGAACTCATTTCGGAAAGGAATCTTCTATTCATCAGAAAACTGTCCCCAGCGATCTCTCAGTTGGATGCGTACATCCGCAAAGGAATATTGGAATCACTTGTAATTGTTTCTGCGCGAAATTCTTGAGTAGAGCACATCGAAGGCGACAAAGCGCACTTTTGCTTTAGCTTAAATGCCTACCACTTGTTGTCTGGTTTAAAAGGATAGCCCCTTATCACCAACATTTTTTTGTGTTCTCGAGCCTTACAAAGTGATGATGTATACCCGCGCTATCTTGAAGAGGCAGAAGAGCACACTGTGTTCGGTACTGGAGTCTGAGTTAGCAGGTATTGAAAAAGCAGGCACTTTCAAGAAGGAGCGAGTGATCACTTCTCCTCAAAATAATATCATCTCTACGGAAGGAAAACAAGTAATTAACTTCTGTGCGAATAATTATCTGGGCCTTTCTGCTCATCCAGCTGTCATACAGGCTGCGCATGAAACTCTAGACTCTCATGGTTTTGGGCTCTCTTCAGTGCGTTTTATCTGTGGTACCCAAGATATTCACAAGCAATTGGAGAACTCCATCTCCGCGTTTCATTCCATGGAAGACACCATCTTATACCCATCCTGCTTTGACGCCAATGCCGGTATATTTGAAGGAATACTTGGACCTGAAGATGCAGTTATAAGCGACTCGCTTAATCACGCATCAATAATTGATGGAATAAGACTTTGCAAGGCCCGGAGGTTTAGATATGATCATATGAACATGGTAGATCTCGAGTTGAAACTGAAGGAGGCTAAAGATGCGAGAGTTCGACTGATTGTTACGGATGGCGTGTTCAGTATGGATGGCGATGTGGCACCATTAAAAGATATTTGTGACTTAGCAGAGAAGTACGATGCGCTTGTATTCATCGATGAGTGTCACGCGACAGGGTTCTTTGGGAAGACAGGACGAGGAACCATTGAATACTGTGATGTCCACGGAAGAGTTGCGATTGTCAATTCCACCCTAGGGAAAGCTCTCGGAGGTGCAACGGGAGGCTATACCACTGGGTCTCAGCCTATCATCGACATTCTCCGCCAGCGTTCGCGGCCTTATTTGTTTTCGAATTCAGTTGCCCCACCAGTAGTGGGCGCCTCGTTAAAAGTTTTTGAGATGCTGCAAAGCGGATCTTTTAACCAGGTAGAGAAAGTCTTGAGCAATACCCATTTATTCCGTGGCGAGTTGAATGCAGCAGGCTTTACTTTGAGTGGTTCTGCCGATCACCCTATTGTTCCAGTGATGCTCGGAGATGCTCGTCTTGCGAGTGAATTTGCAGATGAAATGCTTAATCGTGGGATCTATGTCGTCGGATTCTCATTCCCAGTCGTGCCGAAGGGCAAGGCCAGAATTCGAACTCAAATTTCAGCTGCTCATACAACCGAACAAATCAATTTCGCTGTCAATGCATTCATTGAGGTAGGAAAAGCAAAAGGGATTATTTGATATATTTGGATTTAAAAATTTATTCAACCACAGTTTTTCTTCCACAGCCACAGAACTCCTTGATCCTGGAAAAAATATCATCTTCTGGTTTGGTAGATCGTCGTTTTGATTGACGCTTGGATTCGCGTTTACTCGATGCTCTTTTGGACTTTCTTTTGATAGGTTCTTCCTCATAAACTGGTTCTTCCTCATAAACCGGTTCTTCCTCGTAAACCGGTTCTTCTTCGTAGGGTTGCTGTTCCTCTGGCTGCTTTTTCGGAGTCACTTGACGTTTGGCAGATCGACGATTCTTAGCAAAATCATCTCCAAAGTTCCCCGCCATGATTCCAGCACCCCCTCCATACCCATACCCTTTAGGACCGAAAAGCTTACCATAACATGGTTGACAGTAAGGCTCGTTATCGTTTTCCACGTGCTTGCCAAGCTCAATGGTAGACTTGCATGAATTGCATTTGAAGCACGACTTGTGATACGTCTTCCCTAACGCCTTGTATTGCTCCGAGAAGTAAACTCTGTCCTTGCATGTTGGGCATCTTGGGGTTTCCATCTTTTTAAACTAGTTTCACGACAATTCACGTGGTCACTCAAAGTGTGAAAACAAAATAGTAGTAGTGAAAACCATAGGACTTTCTTTCTCCGCACCCCTCGATTACTGTACACACCCTGTTGCGATACGGTCCCCTCAACTGGCCTGAGTACACACAAGACTTTATCGAAATAAGAATATCCAAATATATATCATGATCCACGACGATGAGCCCGAAATTTACGTAAGGAGATGGTTTGTTTTGGGTGCCTATGGGCTTATCATGTTCGGTTGGAATTTAACCGGAGGAAGGACGCTAGCAGTGTCTACTTCTTACGCTCTGTACTTTAACACGACGAACGAGTTGAATTTACCTCCAGAATATGGTGTTGATATGGTTACCTGGATAACCAACTTCACCTTGCTGTTCACCTACTTCTTTGGTGCTTATGGCATTGACCGGTGGGGACTACGTTGCATGAATGTGTCTGCACTCGCTATCGCCATAAGTGGCTGGATGTGGTACTTGGCGGGAAACAATTTGGTTATCGTGCTGTTATCTCAGGTGTTTTCCTGCATCTTTGGTCCATTTGCATCATCTGCCTTACTGGCAATATCTAATAGATGGTTTCCCGAGAGAGAGAGAGCACGAGCAACGGGAATTGGAAGCCTGGTCAATGTTCTTGGCGCCGGAGCTGCATTAATAGTATCGCCCATGTTTCGCACAGCCCCTAATCAAGTGCTCGATTTGACGCTCAAAAGCTGTATATCATCTCCTGCGATGGAATTAGTCTACCAACAAGCGTTATCCAATGGCACTGCAGCAGAATGTATAGGAGATCTTTTATATGCCAAAGAAGAATTTTGCTGTTATTTACCGCTGGATATCCCAACACTTGATTTTTTCATGGCGATTTTCCCTACACTTGTTTTTGTTTTTTCGCTCATAGCGGTGCGCGACCTCCCGCCCACACCTCCTTCCGCGTCATCTTCTAAGAAAGAATTTGTTGGATTGTTTACATCGGCTAAAAACACATTTTCCAATGAGGGGTTTTCAAAGCTGTCGCTGTCAGACTTCATAGTCTCTGGTAAGTAGTCCTTCAGGAGTTTTGAATACAGAATCCAAAATTTATATGTTTAGGGCCTCCCCTTGTTCTTGTGGCGACTATTGCCAGAGTCTTTCCCGCATCTGTTAGCGATTACAGTTTCTTAGCTTCTGTTGCTGGTCTAGCCTTGGCAATCCCGAGTGCTTTGATTGTGGCACATTACCTTGATAAAACAAAACGGTTCTGGAATTTTGCGTTTTTCGGTTACGCGATTGGTACTTTGTTTTGGATTCTAGGCACTATTTGTTTTGTGAGTGGTACGGATGCTGGGGCGTGGGTCTTCATGGGTTTTGTGGTAAGTCTGTTTTCGAAAATCATGTTGCGATTTTAATTAAATGCATTCAAGACTTTGGCGATTGCAGCCTATGTCGTGTGGCAGACAGCAGTATTTGAATGCAAATTGGAATATGTCTTTGATAAGGATGTGAACTTGGAGGGATACATAGTTGGGATTGATCGAATTATTATCAACCTCTCCAGCACGATATTCATTGCTTTGATCCCACCAGAGCGTACCGGTTCTCCCATGAATACATTTTTAATAGGGGCAGTCATCATGCTTGTTGGATGTGTACCAGTTGCAATCATAAAACACAAACATAGTTATCTACGTCTCGAAAATGACCTGAATCACAACAAAGCATCTACTAAGCAAGTTGATATTGAATGATTCTGATGTTATTCTTAGATGCTATTATCTTCAACCGCGGAAATATTTATTGATTTTATTACATTGTATCCCAGACTGATTTGATTGTGACGAGTTTCGGACACGTCTGCTTTGATTAACAAATTAAAATTAAGTTCGGGTTGGACGTCAGCTTTAAATTTTGACTTTGCGGTGTCATCATTATCGTCTTACAAAGCTCTCAGTAGCAAAGATCTCCATTAACCAATCCCATGGAAAGTCATAAATCCTGCAAAGAACAATCCAAATCTAGCTGGTCAATAATTTTATATTTCTTCTAGATCATAAGAAGACATATACAACAAAATCGAACCACCCTTGGAGCCCCAGAAATAAAGAAGCACAGTAGGTCAAGTAGATATTCGGATTGCTGGTGATAGTGTCATCGATTCTAAATGCAAGACCATAGGACCAGCTGAGAACAAAGGCCATAGTATAAATAGCATATTTTTCTGGATACTTGCTTGGAGCACCGGCATCAGAATCAGGAGGTGTTCGAACTGTTGTTACGATAAGCGTAGTGACTGAAAATATGTAATACAAGAACAAGGGCCCGTAGAAAGTCATGAACCATCCGTTTTTCATCCAGCATGTACCATCGGAAGTATATTCTATATTTTCAGTAAGAAAGGCAGCGAGAGTCGTCACTAGGGATGTCACGAGTACATACGTAGCACACATCAGCACATGACGTCTTACCGCTTTTCTGTCATTTTGAATGATTCGAAATTTGAACGGATATATGAATATATAGAGCATAGTTCCGGAAATCATAAAGTTCCAGCTTATTGCGGCAAGTCCAAAAAGCTGTCCCGCAAATCCTGATATCTGGCATAAAGGGTGCTGGTTCTTCTTTCCATGATGTCCTACTATATTTAAATCACGTGCTAGATACATTGATGAAGAAATTACAAACTTGGAGGCCAGGAGAAAGTCTGTTATTGTCATACAACAGAGCATTATATATATGACCTTCGAGCGACGTCGTGGGTTTCCTAAAATATCGATAGCCACATATAATGAGGTCAGCAAACTCAAGATTGAAGTAACTAACAACCCACAATTCAACCCCTTCCCGATATCGACACCACTTTCCCCTGGACGTCCAGCGCACACATTGTTTATGGTGGTACAGTTGTTAAGGCATTTCCAGCAGTAATAAATTGTTTCCGATTCGAAATCTGTCATCGTTGCTTCAACGATAAAGTAATTAAGTATAAAAGCGAATGACGCAGTGAATAAAAACCCAATCGATATATAGCACATCTTAAGAGGGCGAGATATGTTTTGCTTTTTACTGTTCTTCCGTTTAGTACACACCTTATCCGTGTGAGGAAGCTTGCTCTCAAGTTCCATGAACTCCTCGTCGCCTTGAATGCTTTGTCTTCTGGACATAAAATTAAGTTGCTTCAAGAAAACTCAGACCTGTTTAAGTTGACAGACAATTAGTTTCTACTTTCTGTTTAAGAGCAGCCGCTTGTTTGGAGGGTCGAGATCCTCACGAAGAACTTCGCCTCAATTTTCTGAAGAACTCGAAACTACTAAATGCATACATCGTATACATCTTGCGGTACGGTATCATGGTACTATTGTTACCGGTATATATATTCAAATGTGACACTGAACTTGGTTTTCTAAATATTTCTATTACGACTAGGTAGATTTCACTGAAATTCGAATACCCTTGTCAGACTGTTATTCCAAGCCTCTGATAGTATTGAAGTTCACGAGCAAGACTCGGAATTCCAATTTGACCTGGACGCGTGATTTACTCTCGTCCAAGTGCAGCGAAAAACATGTTTTTTATCAGGAGTGCTTCATTAGAATTGCACTTGGATTGAATCATTTTAGGCATCCAAAATGAATAGTCAAACCCTTTCGCGGTGACTTGTGGTTTAATAGAACTGAGAACAACTTGACCCCTTCCGTACCCATTTGACACCACGATTGATTTCCCTTTCAATCCACACTTAAAGCTACTGCAACTGGATCGACGAGTCGATGACTTCAAATTCTTGAACCGAGGAATACTATTTGAGACGCTTACAATATGCTCTGGTGAATGAATGACCCCTGATTTCAAAGTCTGTTCATTCAATTCGAATGCGAATGGTCCGTTAGCGTAGTAAAACGACTGTGTGTGATTCTCCAACTCAGACCAATCATTGGCAGAGGAATGGTTTTGATTTATTTCGGGGTTCAGGAATACACCCCAACCAAGATCATCAATGTTAGCTCGAAATGCAGTAATTCGTTTATCCAGAACACATCTAGCGCCTTCCGCAAAACCAACTAGCCCTCCACCGCGATACACAAATGCAGAAATCGCTTGTATTAAATTTTTCTGCTTTATATTCTTCGAATTCACTGCGATGATATTTATCAAATCATTCTCTAGGGCTTTTTCCAGATTCAATATAGAAAACTTTTCTATTTGGAATAATTCTGGCCAACATTTGAGAGTGTTTTCGAGGTTTGGCTCCGTGTCACCGTCGACTAATGTTACTTTCACCTTAAATTCATTGAAACGACGTGAAATTGAATTGTAATAGCGACGACCTCTAAACATATGCTGGTCAGCTGCGTATCGAATCGTATAAATATGATTCACACCTATGAGATTAAGGATCGAAGTCGCCAGGGCCACGAATATCAAAATTGCGATCATGCCTCCAGCATTGCGTTTCTGGGTAAGCCTCGTCATCATTGAATACATTCTCTCGCACCCGTGGGCTGTCTAAATTGCGTTAAAATAATGGTTCGAGATAACTTGCAAGCACTCATATAAAATTTACATGTAGCAACATCGAACATATTAAATCGATATTCAGTAAATGGTGCCTCATCCTACCAGGTACCCTAGTACTGGTCGCTGAGGAAGCCTCGAAACTCGGATTTCCCAAAATAGCGATATTTAAATATATAATTCATCAAAATCAGTCTAACTGGTGAAATTTGGACAGCAAGGTTTTGAAATCTGGAGAGCGCATTGAATCTGGGCCAATGAAGATTTCATATGAATTCCAAATGCATATATATGCACAAACTTGGGCTAACTAATTATTAGAGCTCGATCTAGAACTATATATACGGTGCATTAACCTAGAACTAGTATTTAAAGTGCTCAAGCTTGCAAAATGAAAATGATATCAGGATGTTTATGTACGGCATTACTCACTGTGCTTTACGTAGCTACGCGCTGGCGCACCTGTAGTGTACACATGTATCTGATGATTTTGATCCGGATTAAAGAAGCAAGACACTCTTGCTTATTAAGAAATTAGCATTTAATGGCTTTTATCCACTATTTGTAACGAGCACGATTTCAAAAAATCTATTTTTGTTGTGTTTAATTAAAAGATCTATACATAAATTTAGGGAACATTTAGTAAATTAATTAATTGTTGTTGAGTTTCCTGTGATTTAAAGAAATCTGAGAACGATTGGTTTAACAAGTAGACTGGTTGTACTTACAGTATTCCTATGTTTGCGTTGACAAGAGGTTGCTGATCTACGATTCTATTGCCGTTAAGATACCTATATAGAATTTTGCAATCTGAATTTAGTCGATCCGCTTGTTTTACGGGTGATTCTTTATTTTGAACTTACAATATTTCTAGATGCTTCAATGCTGCGAGGGGTTCAACATTCACGATTTCATTGTTGTTGAGATACCTAGAGTCAGTATCAAGTATTCAGTCGATCGGTGCATTTTTTTAACTTTCGATTTATCTATTCACGAAAAAGATTAATCAAAACCAATGGTATACTTACAATGCTCCAAGTTTCATCAATTCTGCCAAAGGTTCAAGTTCTCCGATTTTATTGTTATTGAGTTCCCTGTACAACGAGAAATATATTCAGTCAAAGTACATTTCCAGTGAAGTTTACTGATCCTGGTGGGAACACTTACAACATTAATAGATTCGCCAGTCCTTCGAGGGGTTTAAGATCTACAATTCGATTGCTGTTGAGATTCCTAAACAATTTAATTTAGTCGACATGCACCTGTAGGTTTGTTTATTGACCAACAAAGTATTGGTCGTCAATGAATTCATGATGCCATGAACGAATACGTACAATATAACGAGGTTCTCCAAACTTTCCAAGGGCTTAAGGTCTTCAATCATGTTGTTGTCAAGAAACCTAGGCAAGCAAAAGTTTGTTAGTATTCAGTCATCCTATGAAGTTCAATGAAGCTACACATCACTGATAAGATGCATACATGTGCACTTACAATGTCTCTAGTTTCCCCATTTTCTCCAGTGAACCAAGAGCTTCAATTCGATTGTTGCTGAGATATCTAGTAGATAAAACAGGTATCAGTGGATCCATAATGACAATGGCAGTAGAATTGAAAACTGCGTATTTTCGAGCACTTCAATACTTACAGCATTCTCAAATCAATCATTCCTTGTATTCCTTCAAGAGACTTGATATCATTGTTTCCGAGATCTCTAGAAGACGGAGTTATCAGAACTTTTATAGTAGCATTGCGGTATACCTACAAAATACCAATGGGTGCCTCGCCGTCGCAAACAGACAAAGTAGCAAGGTTGTCAATATTTTGGTTTTGACATTTTACGCTCCGTCCATGCTTCGATGCTTTCATGCTGCAGCCAAGAGCTTCAAAAGCGGCGAAACACCTTTCTGATGATATAAGGTCCATTTTCTCCTCTGCTCCGGCTCTGAGAATGGCGGCATCAGTTGCTAGTGTTGTCGTCAGTAGTAAGGCAGTGCTGAATTTCATTTTGATATAGAATCAATCAAACTTCAATTAAAATACCGCCATGTCCGTCGTACCACAATCTGTTTTTTCAAAGAGTACCGACTCGTTTCAATTTTTAGAAAAGTAGGACATTGAATTCAAACAAAATTCA
>Ga0105055_10007432_pt1 | contig 14575 bp, 11 predicted proteins | sample BON03_FD_78090 | JGI IMG/M metagenome (GOLD analysis project Ga0105055, IMG submission 78090) | Freshwater microbial communities from Lake Bonney liftoff mats and glacier meltwater in Antarctica - BON-03 | ecosystem: Environmental > Aquatic > Freshwater > Ice > Glacier meltwater | place: Lake...
GTGACTTTGGTAGACGGGCCAACTCAACTACTCGTTGACAGCGATGAGATCTGTGTTGGTTCCGTTGCATCATTAATGCCTGAATTGAATCCTATCGCTGCTGGAGCCTCGTTCCAATGGTTTTTGGATGCGACAACAACTGAATCGATAATTAGTAGTCCGAGCCCGGCTGGGGACGGTAGAATCTATCAAATCAATACTGCAACGGGCGAATTAACTATCGGTAATCTTCCTGCTTCAGTTACAGAATACAGCTACTACGTTACCGCATCTGGAGCAGGGGTTTGTCCGGGATTTACCGGTAATGGTAAAGTGAGGGTTTACTCAAATCCAACGGCTACGGCTACTGTTGTTAATGAAGTTTGTTTTGGCGCAGGAGGATCAATTGTTATTAATACCACCGGTGATTCTGGGTCTTATACCTATAGTCTGAATGGAGGGGCGTTTGGATCAACAAATGTTTTCCAAGTAGCTACCGGTACCCATAATGTTCAAGTGAGGACGTCAGCGGGTTGTTTGGTAAATATTGCTAATATTCCAGTGGCAGGACCGGGAGCGGCTTTGTCAACCAGCGACCTGTCAAAAGATAATGCTTCCTGTGGACTTGACAATGGGGAGGTAAGGTTTACTATTAGCGGAGGATATGCCCCTTACACTATAACTTATACTAAAAATGGCTCAAATGCAGGTTCTGCTGATTTGATAACTGCTGGTGAGGTTCGGATTTCTAATCTAGGGATAGGTATCTATGAATTTAAAGTACTAGATGCTCAAGGCTGTTCAATTACAGTTCCAAATACAGTTACGATCACAGAAGTACCAACTGTTTTAACTGCCAATGATGATGCGATCTGTCACGGTGAAGTTGCACAGTCTACGCCATCTGTTCCTCAAAATATTGTAAAGCCTCAATTCTTTTGGTCTTTTGATCCTCAAGGAACTAGTCCTATTTCAACCGGTACTCTAGATGGAGTGACCTATAGTATAAATTCATTAGGAGCATTGAGTGTTGAAGGACTTAGTCCAAGAGGCGCAGCATATACCTATTATGTCAAGGTAAGTGGAGTGGGGATATGTGGTTTAGAGGCTAAGCCAGTCTCAATTAAGGTGTACAAAATTCCTTTACTTCGAGTTTCCAATCCTTCAATAATTTGTGATCCTACCGGGACAGTTGATTTGACTGATTTTATAGAAGGATTTAATCCGAATATATATGATTATCGTATAGTCAGCCCTTCAGATAATGCGATGCGTCTCGATGAATTAGCCAGTGTGGCTGTTTCCGGAGATTACCGAGTAAGCAGTTCATTGAAAGGAACTGGCTGTTTTAATCAAGCTCAACGTATTCGAGTTTTAATAGCGGACACAGCACTAGTAGCCGATTTCCAGTATGAAGCTGATTTAGGTGGTGGAATCTTGCTCCCTAACGCTGAGATTCAAATTCAGGAAAATGTTAATTTCTTAGATTTATCGCAAGGGAATGTACTAATTTGGGATTGGGATTTCGGAGATGGGAATTCTTCAAGTAGCCAGAATCCAGTGCATCAATACCAAGAAAAAGGAGTTTATACGGTCATGTTAACCGCTATCGATTCCATTGGATGTATTTCTACCTATCAAGTAGTTGTAGAGGTATTGAATGATTATGCTATTATGATCCCGAATGCATTTACACCTACTGGAACAAAGAATTTAACCTTTAGACCTTATTATCGCGGAATCGCATCGATGGAATTCTATATCTTCAGTACTTGGGGGGAACTAATCTATGAAGCCAAATCCATGGAAGATCAGGGCTGGGACGGCACACTAAATGGGGAAAATGTCCCAAATGGAAATTATGTTTTTAAGGGACGTTTTGTAAGTGAGTCAGGCGAGATGATCGATAAGTCTGGAGTTTTTATATTGATACGCTAATAGGTCTTACTTAACTATTCAAAATGAAGATAATCGGAATAATCCCTGCTAGAGGTGGATCAAAAGGCGTTCCGGGTAAGAACATTAAACGCTTGGGGAGCAAACCGTTATTGGCTTATACTGCCGAGCGTGCTTTGGCTTCTAGTTTACTTAGTCGAGTAATGCTCACCACAGATGATCAAGGGATAGCGGATGTAGGAAAATCTCTCGGGTTGGAGGTTCCGTTTTTAAGACCTGCCGAACTAGCTTTGGATTCTAGTCCCACACTCCCTGTTATTCAACATGTCTTGGATTACTATCGATCTATTGGAGAAGAATTTGATGCAATATGTCTTTTGGAAGTGACTAGTCCCTTTAGACCAGACCACCTGATTGATAGTGCCATTAAGGAGTTTATTGGTTCGGCAGCAGACGCGCTAGTTACAGTCCTTCCAATACCTGATACTTATAATCCCCATTGGGCTTTTGAAGCTGACCACAATGGACTACTTAAAATTGCTACAGGGGAGGAAGAAATTATCCCAAGAAGGCAAGAACTTCCAAAGACTTATTTCAGAGATGGAAGTATCTATTTGACAAAGGTTTCCGCAATAATGACTGGCTCCCTTTATGGAAAAAAATTAGCTTTCTTAGAAAATAACTCAGCAAATTATATCAATATTGATACCCACCGAGACTGGATTGCCGCGGAAACTTGGTTGGAGACTGTTATAGGTAATAAATAAAAACTTTTGCGACATAGTTTATAAAATAATTTTTAAAAATACCACTTAAAAATGATTCTTAGTAGTAGCATTATATTTGTTTCGTTGTCATTAGTCGGTCTCATTTATTTCAGATTAGCAAAGAAATTAAATATTGTTGATAGACCCACTCAGAGAAGCTCTCACTCAGAAGTAACCGTACGTGGCGGAGGAATAATTTTCCCGGTTTCAGTCGTATTTTGGTGGATTTCTTTCGATTTTATCCACAGCTGGATGGTCATCGGTTTAGTATTGATAGCATCAATCAGCTTCTTGGACGATATGTATTCATTGTCTAGGAAGCTCAGGTTTGGGTTTCAATTCTTAGCGCTTTCCATGGCCTTTTATGATTTAGGTGTTTTTGATCAAGCTTCGTATTGGTCACTGCCTTTTCTTTATTTTGTCGCATTAGGCATTATCAATGCTATAAATTTCATGGATGGGATCAATGGAATTACAGGCCTGTATCACTTAATCTTTTTTGGGACTATCATGGCTATCAATGAATACTTACCAATATTTGATGGGGATCTAGCCTATTACCTTATTTTGGGAATTTTGGCATTTCTTATCTTTAACCTTCGGAAAAAAGCATTGATGTTTGCCGGTGATATCGGAAGCATTTCATTAGCATATCTAGTTATTTATTTTTTAGCCCAATGGTATCTTATTGCAGAAGACTGGACAATAATTCTCTTATTGGCAGTGTATGGTACTGATTCTTTTTTAACTCTTGGACAGCGCTTACTCAAGGGAGAAAATGTAACCCAGTCTCATAGGTCTCATCTTTATCAGCTTTTTGTAAACAAACTAAAGATTAGTCATGTTACAGCCGCATTTATTTTTTCGGGCCTACAGCTCATATTAAATTTTTTTCTGTTCATCCTTCCGAACACATATCCGAGTCATTTGGTAGCAGCTGTTACTTTAATTGCGCTCGCTGGAATCTATTTAAGTATAAAAATCCCGCTCCAGAAAAAATTTGGAATGGCCTAGTTTTTTGATCAGGCAACTAGACGGAATACACTACTTTTGAAAATTGAGTATGATTTTGCTCCAAAAAAAGTCCTTGAGAGACCCAAGAACTTTTTTGCACGGCTATCGCCTGGTTTAAAACTTAACACTGTTTCAAATTTGACTTGAAAAAATGATAAAAAAAATACCCGGTATTGGGTATTTTTTGAATGTTTTAAATCTTTAAGAGCAGTTTTTGGGTGTAATAGCTAAATTTTCAATTCTTCCTATTTTATATTTTTATTGTAGAAATGCTCATAATTTGGTCTTTTTGAGATTTTATTTTTACCGTTTACAAGATTTTTATTTTTATTAAGGACTATACTCTATTAATTAGAATTGGATTTGTTTTAAGTGATATGAATTATATTACTTTTGCTCACTAATTAGCCTTAAAAAATTGTCACTAATTTAAATTTAAAACCCTAAAAATGAAGCAACATTTTACACAGTTCTCGCTCAATCGCTCCCTGATACTTATCATGGTAGTATTCCTAGCTTTGGGAGCTTGCAAAAGCAAAAAGAAAATAGTAGCTCCTCCTGCTGCTCCTACCGAAGTAATACAGGAAGTGGCCCCACCCGCAGCACCTGTGGAGGTAAAAAGATCAGCAGAGGAATTGGCAGCAGAAAATCTTGAAAATGCATTCAACAGCATTGCTAATGCAAGTAATGTCGATGCAGCTAATCAATCGATTCAGCAAACGATGGCTATGTTCTCAAATCAGGAGACTCCTGTATTAATCGTAATTCATGAAGAAAATGGAATTAAGGATTATGATGAGCCAACTACAATCAAGAAATATCTTGAATACTTGAAAGACACAAAAAAGAACTTAAACTATATCGTTGACATCAGACTTGATGCGAATGGTAAAGTTTCAGAACTTGAATTGAGAAGAAAATAAAAGCCTACTATCTAAATCACGAAAAATGAAAAATATCCTTACCCTTTTCCTAGGCTTATTCTTTGCCACCTCCATAGGAGTGTTTGCGCAATCTGACAATATTAGTCCTGCTAGAAAGCAAGCAATCGATTCGCTCGCGCTTGAAAAAGTAAAAGACCTTTCAAAATACATCAGCATTATCGGAAGCAAAGAAACTCAGTTCTCTGAGGCAAATCGAGTAATGGATCGTGCTGAGGAGCTTTTCGCTCCCAACGCTGAGATGGGTGTATCCAGTATCAACTCAAATGATATCGCTTACTACAAAGTCAGAAGATATTTTGAGCGATTGATGGCTCTGAACTATGACCGGGTCAACATCTCTTGGTATGATATTCAATATATTTCCGATCTAGAGCGCCAGCCTGATGGTAGATATGTGGGTGTAATCACAATCTATCAGCGGTTTGAAGGTACTTCTATTGAGACAGGTATGAATTACAAAGACACCACAAAGAAAGATATCACCATCTACGTAGAGAAGAAGCAAACCCAAATTGCTGGTAGAACCATTGAATTTTGGGATGTCATGCTCGGTGATGTGCGAGTGACAGAAACTTCAGCATGAGAATAATACTTTTCTTTAGTGCGTTTTTTTTCGCAAACATCTCTTTAGTTCCAGGGCAGGGCTTAGGCAGCCCTGGAACTATTAAAGATGATGGCAGGCTTTCGGCCTCTACCAAGCAACTCAACCAATTTTTCAGAAGATTCAACGCCGAGGAATCCCCTAACGGCGAAGTCAGGTATTACCCAGAGGATTCCCTCTATCATAATATGCCACTTAGGGAGGGTTTTATTCAAATCCTGTTTGACAATCAAACTTCTCCTATTTCAAAAGAACTCAAAACTCAATTTATCAATACGGTATTGAGCTCATCTTATCCTCAATACATCAACTTTCACAGACAAGGCTGGTACTCAGAGGTGCGGTCCCAATTTATTTATAAAGGTAAAAGGGAAGCTGTTACAATTATTCTAAAGCTTCAGCCCGAACGCCTGGGCTATGAGTGGGTATTTGATGCAGTTTCCTTTATGCCTTTCAAAAATCTCTTCAATAAACCCATTGGGAGTGAAAAAGATTTTCTCCATCCGCTCAGTCACGAACTGGGTTTTATGAATTTGAGACGTGCGTTTCAAGATTCAAAAACTCCAGAAGCGTACACCAAGACCGATTACGATCCGGATTACCTGACCCTGTTTCTCTATGAAATGAAATTGGGCAATCTCCGTTTTGATACAGTATCGGATGTCAAATTCCATTTTTTCCAGATTGAAGGCTGGTATTTTGAAGTTAATCAGTTTAACCGACCAGGCTTCAATACAGGTTGGTTGATTTCTAATTTGGTCAAACTTGGACCAGGTGACAAAGAAACTATTCAGAAATATATTTATGATCAAAAATAATAGGATTACGCTTATCGTTTTGTTGAGTTTCTTGAGTTTCTCGGGACTTTCACAAACGATAAAAGGCTACACTAAAGATGAAATTGACAGCTATTCTTCTAAGGTGGAAGATCAAGTTCGCTTTTTGGAATACCTATTAAACACCATCGGGTCAAAAGAAACTTCCGCGCGAGATAAAGATGTGGTGATTCGGGAGAGTTATATGAAGATTTTCAGAGATGGCCTAGTTCAGGTGGAGGATGATCTTCTTCTGGACAGAAAAGTGGTGACTAATAAAGATGTGACTTCTTATTTGAAGGATATTGAATTTTTCTATAAAGACATCAATTTTAAGTTCAAAATCCGGGAAGTGAAGCCTTATCAGCTGGATAATGGATCTGTTTTTTTTATTGCCTCAATAGACCAAACCATCACAGCGGTTGGAACTAAAAATGAAAAAGTCTCGAACACCAAGCCACGATTTGTTGAAGTCAATCTCCAAGAAAAAACCGGAGAACTCAAGATTGCCAGTATCTACACGACCAAAGTCAGCAGAGATGAAGAATTATTGGAATGGTGGAAGGGTATAAACTCAAATTGGAAGAATTATTTCAGAACTAGATTTGGCTTATCCGCCTATGACTCTGTAGGTGTCGACCAGCTCTACCGATTCGTCAGCGTGGATACACTGGATCTTTCCGGCACTACTGCTATTGTTGACTTGAAACCTATTGAAGCAATGAGGCAGCTTCGCTACATAGATTTGAGCAATACTGAAATCACTGCCTTGGGACCAATTTCGAATGTTACTTTTTTAGAATATTTGGATGTCTCAAACACACCAACTTCTGATATCCAGTTTATCAAATATGCCGACAAACTAAAAAATCTGAATATCTCGTCTACAAAAATCGCGGATATAGGATTGCTGACTAATTTAAAGTCGCTCCAATCACTGGAAGCTGCAGAAACTACAATTATGAGTTTTGCAGTGCTCAATGAATTTGATAGTCTTCAGCGATTGATTTTACCAAATAGTGGATTCAATAATGGGGAAAATATTCAAAAGTTGAAAAATCTGAAGGAACTTGACTTGAGTCAAAATTACCTAATCAACTTTTCTGCCTTTAGCGATCTCAGTTCGCTGCGGTATTTGAATCTTTCAGAAACAAATATCAATGATCTTACCCCTTTTATTGGTTTCGATGAGTTGGAAGTGGTCGACCTGACCAAGACTCAAATTTCTGATATTGCTCCCTTAAGTGGGAAAAAATCACTTCGGAAAGTACTGGTCGATGAAACTGGATTATCAGTAATCGCAGCAGATAACTTTATTCGGGGTAACCGAAGTGTACTTCTGATTCATCATGTCAAGGACCTGAACTCTTGGTGGGCAAAGCTTTCGCCAAATTGGAAATCAGCGCTGAAGAAAGAGAATCCAGTAATTACCTCTGATTCACCTTCAATCGAGATTCTTACCCAAACGATTGGCCTTACTGAATTAGATTTGAGTAATTCAGGAATCGAAGATTTGATCCCGATTACTCGATTTGTAAAATTGGAGAAGGTAGACTTCTCAGGAAATCCAGTGCGAGACTTGATTCCATTGAGCGAGGTGAGAACCCTTGTGGAGTTTGTAGGAAAAAACACCGAGGTAAACTCAATTGCTCCAATCGTTGAAAATGCTAACCTTCTTCGAATTGATTTAGAAGGTAGTCCAATCGAGTCGATCATGGATGTACTAGCTCTTGGAAATCTTACTTATATTAATGTCAACAACTCAAAAATCTTCAATGAGGAGATTCCGGAGATTTTAATTCAAAAATCTAAGCTTACTATTATTTATAGAATAGAAGAATTGACATCTTGGTGGAAGGTTCTCGATCCTGTATGGAAAGGGATATTTAGAAAGCAGTTTGAAATGGGAGAAGATCCAAGCGATGATCAGCTCCATCAGATGACTTCCTCATCTTCATTGTCCTTTCAAAGTCTATCGATAAGTGATATTTCTCCGCTTACTGCATTTATCAACCTTCGATCTTTAATGCTATTTGACTCGCCTCTGGGAAATATTGTTCCAGTCGCAGGACTAAAACTTCTGGAAAAATTGACTATTTCTCAGGTACCTGTTATTGATTTTTCACCTGTCTGCCAACTTTTGAAATTGGAACAGCTGAATATTAGTAATACAGGCATTGAGGATCTTACGTCGCTAGCGAGATTACTGAATCTGAAAACATTGAATATCTCTGGAACTAATTTAAAAGTATTAAAGGGTCTGGAGAGTTTGTCAAACCTGGAAGAGCTAGATGTAGCGAGCACAAATTTGAGATCACTAAGACCAATTGATGATCTGATCAATTTGAAAAAACTCTCATGCTTCAATACTAGGCTTAGCCAGCGGGCAGTTGACAACTATAAAAAAGCTAATCCTGACTGTGAGGTGAGATTCTATTAGACATATTCCTATTTTGACAAAAAAAGTCTCAGAACACTGGGACTTTAATTTTTTAAAAGGGATAAAAAAATGTTGTAAAAATTCCCCTGATGATTTTCTAGTAAAAATATTGAGAAAAGTTGTTTGATCACCCTCACATAAAAGTAGGTAGTCCGACTCTGAGATTTATACCCTGTATAGGGTATTTTTTATTGTAAATAAGGCTTACTTATGAACATAATTTAAGTCATCGGGGAGCTGATTGTACTATTAAATGAAATACACTTAAAATGGAATTTTAGATTTGTAAAAAAGCAGCAACTTTGGGCACACTGAAATTTTTGATTTTTCTATCAATTGTAGCTATCATTTTCGCTATCCCTAGGGGCTTTGATATTTCAGATGAGGGGGTTTACGTAATGCTTGCCGATCCAAATCAAGAAAATATTGGCGGAATTTTCAATTACGATCTTTTTTTTAAAGTTCTATACAAGTTTACTGGGCTTGAGTTTGGAATCATTGGGCTTCGAATCATTCGACTAATCAGTTATTTCATCGGAGCCTATGGATTAGCACTCTTTTGGAAGAATTTGTTTGAAAGTCAAAAGCTTTCATTATCCATATTCTTACTGGCATTAGCCGGTTTATTTGCTGGTTATGGGTTTTTGCCCCCAACACTATCTTATAATTCCATCAGTGTTGTATCCGTTTGTATCTGGCTTGGCATTATCTCAAATCCTACGTTGGGACCGAAAAGTTGGCTTTTTTTAGGATTGATATTTTTGGTGCTTTTTTATTCAAAAATTACCGCCTGTCTCCTGCTTGGTCTCATTTCCATTCTTTATTTGCGTGCAGAAAAAGAACTTTCACTCCCTAAGGTTCTTATTTTAATTTCTCCCTGGCTTATTTTTGAGTGGCTTTACTATTTTCTTTTCAAAGAAAATGGAATGACTAGACTAACTGGAGAAAGTGGCTTTATCTCTCAAAGGCAAGATTACAGCATACTTCTTTTGATTAAATACACTCTGGTCGGAGTCTTTTGGTCTTTGACCGTTGGTATCTTTTTCTTTGTCATTGGGAAGTTGCGTGGCTTTTCCGGTAAACTTAAGTCTGGTATGTTCTTAATTGGAACGCTGTTTTTGCTGTTCGTTTTTTATAAAACTAGAATCACTGAAGAGTGGAGTCATTTCTTTCTCTTAGTCATATTTGCTTTAATTTCTTGGCAGCTTGGAGCGTCAAGGATAGTAGCATTTAATACCAAAAGAGGCTTTTTCCTTTTTATCCTGATCTGTTTGCCTTTCCTGATTCATTTTGGAAGTAATGTCTATTGGATGCGGCTTGGTACTCATTATTGGGTGTTCTGGATTTTTGCATTTGCGATATTGATTCAAGCTAAATCCAATAAATCTCAAACTGCTTTTTACCAACTTATTGCTGTTTCGTCTTTACTGCTGGTCGTCACGGGGATTTGGATTACTCCTTTTGAGGGAAGCTATCTTTGGGACTCAAGGTATGCTTGGGAGTATAAAACCGGCAGAACAATCTTACTTGCCAAACCTCAAATTGACTTTTTAAATAAGTTAAAATCTGAAATCGAACCCATCGAATCTGGAAACATTGCTTCTTTATACATGAATCCTGGTCTATTGTATCTTTTTGATCGAACTTCTCCCTGTATCCCCGGCTATTGGAAATCCAGTCAAGCCAAGACTTTTCTCAGAGATGGAGACCAACTGGAACTGATCTTATTTAATCCGCTGGATTCCTTTCCTTTTGACCAAAAAAAATGGGAGATCAAGGATGAACTGATTCAGCCCAATGGAGAAAAATTGCTGGTACTATGGAGAAAATAGAAACTATACCGCTATTTCGAATTTGGGCAATTCTAGGCTTACTGGCTTTGATAGTGATTTGGTTCCTCCCTTGGCGTTTCCAGACCAACGATGATGAGCTAATGATGTGGTTGGTTTCTGGGGCATATACTGGCACTCCGGAATCCTATGCAGTATTTATTCACCCACTGCTAAGCTGGATTTTTTCCAAACTACACACCTTTTTTCCAGAGATCCGCTGGTATCCATTGACTTGGTTTTCCGTTTTGTATCTGGGATATTTTGGTCTTTTGAAAGTGCTCTTTCAAAGAAAATCTCAATCCTTGAGTAATGTGGTGTTAGCTACCATATTGTTATGCTTACTGATCCACTTTACACTATTTATGCAGTTTACGGTTGTTTCTGGTTTTGCAGCATTAGCAGGTTTCTCCTTGTTTATATCTTCTACCCAAGGGCAGAACTTTAGTAGACTTCTTTTGATATTTACATTACTTTCTATTTCTACTTTGATCCGTTGGGAATCATTTGTTTTAGTTGGCTTAGGCTTTTTGGGATATTTAATTTTTCTCAATAGCCGACTTCTAAGAACTAGCATCTTTTTCTTATTTTCGATTTTACTCCTATTCCTAACTGGATTTTTTTCAAAAACTATCTGGGAAAATTCATCCGCTTACTCATCTTTCGTTAGTTATAATCAAGCTAGAGCAGCAGTATCCGACCATCCTGTCACAGTTAAATACGCCTCTGAGGGGAAGATGAATAGTAATTCTAAATGGTTCTACTTTTCCCATTGGATGATGGATGATGATCAAATCTCCATTGCCGAACTTGAAGAAAGACGAAAAGAACTTAATGCTGTATTGCTTACCGCACCTCAAGTAAAAAGTTCTTTTTTGAGGTTGTATCAAGTAGCAATAAAAGAGGCTTTTAAGTCTATTTTTTCAATTATTATTATAATTTGTTTCTTCTTGTCAGGGTATGATGTAAAGAAAAAGCTATTTTTCTTTAGCTGTTGGACATCTTTTTTCCTCATATTCAACCACTTTTTTGTTTTGAATGGTCGCGTGATTATTCTTTTTATTTTTCCATTTTTAATGGCATCAATAGCTTCCCGCTATAACCTCCGATCAAAATTTGATATTCCGGTTATCATCTTCTTGTTTGGATTAACAGGTATTCATTTATGGAATTTTATGAAAGAGGCTAGGGGCAGAGAAGCCATGCGGGATGAGTTTCTAAGTCTTCAAAGTGACATACCGATAAATTCATTGGTCATTTTGGAAGGATACAAAGAGAATTACTTGGGTATCCATTACTCTCAAAAAAATCCAGTTTCATTTATAAGTTTTGGGTGGATTTCGAAAAGCCCATTTCAAAAGAAAGCATTAGCTCGGTTAAGTTTAAGCTACATTTTAGGCGCACAAGATTTTTACCTCTTTGGTGTTGATGTAAATGAGGAATTTTTTTTTGAAGGCTACATGAATTCCAAGTCAGCTGAAAAATATATTCTTAAGGAAGAGATTAAGAGTAATAATTGGTTTCGATTTCATTTTGAAAAGTCTATACCTTAAAAAGGTTTTCACAATAATATTCGTAAATTTTATCAACCCGAGTAATCTTGTTTACCACTGGGTATTTTTTTAACCCAATCGCTAATTTCCAGTCCGGGACCGACCGGGCGAAGTTTTAAGAATTTAAAATTGTATAACTGCAACTATAATTTTTTAGCTTAAATTTTTAAACCATTGTAAATGTCATTTTTGATACGACTTCCCGACTTGCACAGAAGATCAGAACTGCATAGCTAGCGTTAAGCGAAGAAGGATGTTTTAAACTGGCTGGCCAGTTGATGAAATCAGGAACATCAATTGGAGCCAATACATAAGAAGAACAGGAAGCTCATTAAGTGGGTGATTTTGTTACCAAACGTACTACTTCAAATAAGGAACCAAGAGAAACCAATTATTGGTTGAATCTCTTAGATAAAGAGGAATTACTGTCAGAACATAATTTCATGAGCTTTTTAAAGTCAGAGATCGAAGAGATTATTTTACCCCTCAATTCCATTATCAAAAAATCACAAGAAAATCTAGCGTAGCTTAGTTAGTCAGCTTCGTTTATAATTTTTTCTAGTTTTAAATTATTTGTGCTCGATTCCCTAGTCACTTCCAAAACCCGAATCAAATTACTGTTGAAGTTCTTTTCGCATGGTAATTCAGGTTACCTACGTTCTTTGGCTAAGGACTTTGATGAATCCGCTAGTTCGGTTAGGGTGTAACTTAGTCGGCTCACTGAAGCAGGGCTACTCGTATCATCAGATGAATGTAAGACCAAAGTATACCGAGCAAATAAGCACCATCCATTTTTTACCGAGATCCAAGGCATGATTTCAGATTTTCTAGTTCTGGATGAGCTTATTGAGAAAATTGTCAAACAAATGAGAGTGGTGGAGCGCGCACATATCGTAGGAGATTACGCAAAGGGCCGGGATTCAGGAACGGTAGAGGTGATTCTCACCGGTAAAATCTTGATAAAACTTACCTGAATTTCATTCTTGATAAAACTTATGAAAAAGTCAATCGAAAGGTGAAAGTGAAAATCTTGGAAGAAGATCCAAAAAATATCTCAGGAATCCCAGTCGCTGGGAAATAAGTAAAATTCGGATATAAACTTTAAGTAGAAAAACCAGCATTAGTTTGAGCACTAAACCAAATGTAAAAATCATCCAAGCTAGCTCAGGTTGGAAGATGGTTGACTTTAAGGAAATCTGGCGTTATAAAGATCTCCTGTATTTTCTCACGCTTCGTGGAATCAAAGCTCGGTATTCGCAATCCATCTTAGGGGTGTCTTGGGCCATTATCCAACCCTTATTTTCCACGATAGTCTTCACCTTGGTTTTTGGTGGGTTGGCAAAAGTGGACTCGGATGGAATGCCTTATTTTCTATTTTCCTACCTGGCCTTATGGCCTTGGAATTATTTCTCAGGGACATTGACTGAATCGGCTAATTCCCTGATCCAAAATGCAACTATGATTACTAAAGTATATTTTCCTCGAATGGTTCTGCCACTTTCAGCAATCCTTTCCAAGTTACTGGACTTTTTGATTGCATTTGTCGTGGTGATCGGGCTGTTAATTTACTTTCGAGTCACACCGGGCTGGGGACTAGTGATTTTGCCATTGCTTATTCTTCAGTTGCTAATGACCTCCCTGGGTATTGGCATGTTTCTTTCTGCATTGGCAGTGAAATACCGAGATGTCAAACATGCCTTGAGCTTTATTGTACAACTCCTATTGTATGCCGCTCCTGTGGTCTACAGTACCAATGCGGTTCCTGAGGAATATATACCCTATTACATACTCAATCCTATGGTAGGGGTTATTGAAGGGTTTCGAGCAGCCTTTTTGGATCGGCCAATTCCTTGGGACTGGATCTGGCCAGGAAGTATCCTTTCAGTGATTTTCTTTGTTTTTGGAATGATGTATTTCCGAAGGATGGAGCGAATTTTTGCGGACGTGGCGTAGGTGATTATCGGTTGTGGGGAGTTGTAGGCTCACTTATATGTTGTGCTAGTGGGGAGTTGTGCCAATTGCAGTTTTTGCATGATAATGGCCCACAATTCATCGAAAAGAAACTTAAGGCAAGTCTAAAAATAATGGATTAGTGTCGATTGTAACACCCCAACGTACACTCCAATCAAATGAAATATGTAAGACTTTGAATGGAATATTTAAAAGAGATTAGGTAAAGGAGAACTGTCTTGATTCAGCACAAACCGTACTCGACCAAATACAACAATGGGTAGACGAACACAATACATCTGCCCCACATTCGGCCTTAGCTATGAAAACACTAAATGAGTTTTATAACTTTAAAATCTTAATTGGTCCAACTTTTACGAAGACAAGGTATTTTTGGCATATTGAGTCATAAAAAAAGTGTAAATCTATCTTCAAACAGAGTTTTTAAAAAAAAACTAATTAAAATCCATCCTAATCTTAAATAATTTCTATTGAGAAAAAATAGTAAAAACTAATTTTCAATATGGTATCCATTGACCTCACATGATTTTTGTCTCAGCTGTAGTTCCCGTTTACAATTCTAAATCCACTCTTAGAAGAGCGGTAAAGTCCCTATTAATTCAAAAGGAAATTGACGAGATTTTTCTCGTGGATGACGGCTCATTAGATGGCTCCTTCGAACTCTGTAAAGAATTGGAATCTGAGTATTCGATCATAAAAATGCTCTATCATCCCAAGAGAGTAAACAAAGGAGCACCCGCAAGCAGAAATCTTGGACTTTTTGCTA
>Ga0105055_10007439_pt1 | contig 14561 bp, 11 predicted proteins | sample BON03_FD_78090 | JGI IMG/M metagenome (GOLD analysis project Ga0105055, IMG submission 78090) | Freshwater microbial communities from Lake Bonney liftoff mats and glacier meltwater in Antarctica - BON-03 | ecosystem: Environmental > Aquatic > Freshwater > Ice > Glacier meltwater | place: Lake...
AAGGAGATTCAAACTCCCAAACAACTATTTTTCTTGGAGAATTTTCTAAGTGTTCCTGTAATTCTTCTTGATTTTTAAATTTAATTTTATTGATTACAATTTCTTCAATCGAGATTTCGAAATTCTCGGCTTCAAAGCACCAAGGATCAATGGTGATTTTTCCATTGTATTTGCTAAAAATAAAGTAGGTTTTATGGTCGATAGACTTATTAATTTCTAATTTTCGGTTGGCACTAGGAATTTCCTCCTTGCATAAAATTAAAGAGCAGCGGTCACAAAAACGTAAAAGCTGATAATAAGCCTCTGCTTGCTTATTTTGTATACTGAAGTGTTTCAAGGTATCTTCTCTGAATTTTTTTTGACCATTGAGAAATACTTTAGCATTTTTACTGCTTTTCCCTAAATCAGCGTATAAAAATTCTAAGTGAAAAGACACCAATAATGCCGTCCACAACGATTTGCTTTTAGCCTGCCTAAACACTCTTTTTGCTCTTTTTAATACTTTTGTAACATTAACAGTGTCTTCTGTAAAGTCGAGGGGCATACCAACATCCGACAAATAATTTTTTTCATCGAAGTCCAATTGTTGGTCATCATGTTCTACTATAGCCACCAAAGTTTCGAGCCATAGTTTTGGCCTAAGTTTTATTTTCAGCTGTTCTGCAATTTTGCCAGCTAATAGGCCGTGCGTTGATTGCCATATAATATGCAGCCCCTTAGAAGATTTCTTTACAATCATTACTTTGTATTTTATAATTTAAAATTCTTCTTAATTGTCGTGCTAATTTTCTAGGTGCCTCTAACGGAATTAAATGTCCTACATTCCCAATACCTACCACCGAAGTATTCAGTAAATTGGGTAATACTTCCGAAAAAATAGTAGCTGTTTTAATTATAGGGTCTTTCCTTGAGTAAATGACGTAAGTATCGATATTTAAATCATTTACTTGCTCAGCGATATTATTGTCCATACCTTCCTCTAGCCACCAATTCCATGTTTTTTGATGTGTTTGCAGTTGAGAATTTACAGCATATTCATAACATTTTTTAGACAGTTTTTTTATGGTTGCTCCATCAATCGTGTTTTTAGCTTCTTGTATATTGGGGTGATTAAGCATTCTGTTTTTTTCTTCACCTGACATTTTTTCAAATGTGGGTGGCGAAGGCGCAATGAGTATTATCTTATTAGGTTTGTTGCCTTGGTTAATTTTAGCGGCATAGAGCACTAGTTTGCCACCCATGCTATGTCCGCATAAAGTGTAATATTTTAATTGAAGTTCCTCTATACAGAAATTTATATATTTAGCAAATTCGTAAATAGATGGGTCTTCAAGTGGTAGCGTATTTTTAACCCCAGGCAAATTAATTAAAATACAAGTATATTTTTTTTGAAGTCGTTTTGCCACCCATTGCCAGCTGCCCGCGTCGCCACCGAAATAGTGAACAAAAACAATAGTTTTTTTACCTTTTCCGATAATTTCATAATTGGTTTTAAAATTTTCTTCTATCATTTTTTATTTGATTGATATTTGTTTGCGATTGATTTTAATGTTGAAGGTGGTCAATAAAATTTGGGGTAGTTTTATACCCTCAATATAAACCACTCCCTTGACCACCAACAACAAATTTTAAAATATAAATACCCAGAAGCTTAGTTTCTAAACCATAAAATAGCCAAATAAATCTTTAAAAAAATCAATTTTTTTTTGGTATAGTAATTCGAACAACTAAATTATAGCATTGTGCAGCATTAAAAAATAGTTTTAATTTATCGCATTAATTATTTTTGTTTTTGAGTTATAATTTGATGTTTAAATACTCTTATTTAGTTTAAAATAAATAAAAAATGAAAATTGCCATCTTCAGTTGTCGGTCTTTTGAAATGAAATATTTAAAGGAGGCGAACACCAATAATTATCAAATATTATTGATAGAGAAATCTTTGAATAAGGAATCCGTTCGAGAAGCTAAAGGATGCACCGCTATCAGCATTTTCTCTTCTGATAAAATAGGCAAAGAAATGCTAAAGGATTTGGTTGATTTAGATATTGGGCTAATTACTACTCGTTCTGCGGGAACAAATCATATCGATTTAAAAGCTGCCGAGAAATTGGGCATTAAAATTACCAATGTGCCAGAGTATTCACCCCACGCCATAGCAGAGCATTGCATCGCTTTAACCTTAGCCATTTATCGAAAACTTAAACGCTCTTTTGAAAGAGTCAAAGACTATAATTTTGATTTAAGTGAACAAGTAGGGACAGAAATATACGATAAAAAAGTAGGTATTTGTGGTACCGGGGAAATAGGCGAAGTGCTAGCCAATTTATTTCAAGGTTTCGGCGCTAGCATATATTTATTTGATATCGAAAAGAATCTTGAGCTTAGTAACAAATCATGGGCGACCTATGTAGATAAAGAAACACTCTTAAAGGAATGCGATATCATATCACTCAACCTTCCTTTAAACAAAGAAACTCATCATTTTATTACTGAAAACGATTTAAATTGGATGAAGAAATCAGCGATATTGATCAACACAGGTCGCGGCGGTTTGGTAGATACAAAACAGGTTTATGAAGCGTTACAAAATAAAAAAATAGCTGGTTTTGGGATGGACGTTTATGAAAACGAAGAAAAAATGTTTTACGAAGACCATTCTAAAGATGAAGATAAAGATGAATTGTTAATGGCACTAATAGCCATGGATAATGTTTTGGTTACTGCGCATCAAGCTTTTTTAACCAAAACAGCTTTAGAAAATATAATGAGAACCACTTTTGAGAATCTAGAAGCTTTTTATGAAGATAAAGAACTTGAAAATAAGGTTTATGGTTAATTTTAGTAGGCTTCAAAATAAAATTGTTAAATGCTAGATCAATTAAATAGTAGCATCTCTCTTAAGGCGTGAAAATCAAATTTTTAATAAGTGTTGATAATCATACCTTTTAAAATTAATTTTTTTATGTAAATAATAAAATAAATTCATTGTTTTGGATTAAAATATAAATGGATAAGGCACCATAATTTAACTTTAGACATTTAATTTTAGAGCTGACAAAAGTGTGAAACTGAAATTGATTTGATGAGGTACTAATTAAAAATAATTGAATATGATGACAAACGAAGACAAGCCAATTTGTATTTATCTTGTGGATGACGACATTGATGATCAAGAAATTTTTTCTAGTGCTTTATCTGAAATAGAAATTCCCGTAGAACTTTTTGTTTTTAGTAATGCGATGGAATTATTAGACAGTTTAAGCCAATTAAATTTAAATCCGAATAAACCTGATGCGATTTTCTTGGACCTATACATGCCCAAAATGGATGGAGAAGAGTGTTTGGTAAATATTAGAAAAAATATAGACTTTGAAGATATTCCAGTACTCATTTATTCTACAGAATATGATTTAGATCGAATAGAAAAATTATTTAGCCTAGGCGCCAATCGCTATTTGCGAAAAGCAGATTCTTATAGCTCATTAGTAGAGGCTTTAATTAAAACAGTAGCCTCTATAAAACGAAATGCCCTTGGCAGTGCAGCGGTAATCAATATTATAGTTTAAAAACCACTTCTGTTGTGCTTACATGGCAATAACAAAAGGCGCCTAAGGATGTAGCTCATCAATTTTGTTGAGAATAATTTTAAGTTTTGTTAAAACTATAGCTGCTAAAAATTAACTATTGTAAATTTTCGATGGTCAAGCATTAAAGTTCTAAAACTATAAATTCCATATCATTTAGATTTCCTGTTCCTTACAAACCGAACCGAGCTAGCCGCAAGCCGCTTCAGCGCAACGTTCACCGTCCATAGCGGCAGAAACGATACCGCCAGCGTAGCCACCACCTTCGCCACAAGGGAAAAGTCCCGCTATTTCGGGGTGTTCTAGACTTTCATTTCTTGGAATATTTACAGGTGATGAGGTTCTGGATTCTACTCCTATAATATTTGCTTCAGAGGTATAATAGCCTTTCATTTTTTCGCCAAAAGCAACAAAACCACTGCGTAAACGACTGCCTATAAATTTAGGTAAAAGGGAATGTAAGGGAACTGATTTTAATCCCGGTTGGTAGGATGTAGCATTGAGATCGTTGGACAATTTGCCTTCCACAAAATCAGTTAAACGTTGCGCTGGCGCTGTTTGCGTTCTTCCTCCTGCGGTAAATGCCAAGCGTTCTAATGCTGTCTGAAAAGCCAAACCCTTTAAAGCCCCGTGGTGTTCGTATTTTTTTAAATCTTCATCCACATTAATTTCCACTACAATTCCGGAATTAGCATATAAATTATTTCTTTTCGAGGGCGACATGCCATTTACTACTACCTCACCAGCAGAAGTTGCCGCAGGCACAATAAACCCACCCGGACACATACAAAAGGAATAAACACCTCTATTTTTTACTTGTTCCACTAAACTGTAGGATGCAGCAGGCAACAACTCATTGCGTTCGCTAGAACAATGGTACTGAATACTGTCAATAATATGTTGTGGATGTTCTATGCGTACACCCATAGCGAATGATTTTGCTTGTAATGCAATTTCTTTTTTATGCAATAGGTAATAGATATCTCTTGCAGAATGTCCCGTAGCAAGTAGCACTTTCGTTACCACCATTTCATTTCCGTTTTGGAGTTGTAGGGATTTGATGGCATTGTTATGAATCATAAAATCTACGACACGGGTATTAAAATGGATTTCACCACCGTATTTTAATATAGTCTCACGAATATTCTCAACAATTTTTGGCAATTTATTGGTGCCAATATGCGGATGGGCATCAATTAAAATCTGTTCTGTAGCTCCATGATACACTAAACTCTCAAAAATGCGGCGTATGTCACCACGTTTTAGGCTTCTTGTGTATAATTTTCCATCGGAATAGGTGCCAGCGCCTCCTTCTCCATAACAGTAGTTTGAGTCTTCCCCAACAACATGCTCTTGATTGATAGCCTTTAAATCTCTCCGCCTATCTTTTACATTTTTTCCTCGTTCTAAAACTACGGGTTTAAACCCTAGTTCTAAACAGCGCAAGGCCGCCCACATTCCCGCAGGACCAAAACCAATGATATGAATTTCTTTTGCTTTAGATACATCTTTATAATCAAAAATATAATCAGGATTATCAGAAGGCTTTTCGCGAATATAAACTTCGAGCTTGTAATTAAAATAAATAGTAGACTTCCGAGCATCAATAGATTTTCGAAGCACCTTTACAGTGAGCTGATCTTCAGGTATATCCAAGTGCTTTGACGCCTTTATTTTAAGGATATCTTCTTTTGATGCATCTTCTATGGCAATACGAAGCTGAAACGTTCTAATCATATTGCAAAATTAGTCGAAATTCTTAAAAAAAATTGCATTTAATCTTATAGATTTCCCAAGAGTTTAACACATAGATTTAAGAACTTAAGAAATAAGAATTAAAAGCAAAGAATCAATAGCCAAAAGCCAAGAGCTAAGAATGAATAGCCAAAAGTCAAGAGCCAAGAATCAAGAGCCAAGAATGAATAACCAAAAGTCAATAGCCAAGAATTAATAGCCAAGAGCCAAGAGTTTTTCACTTTTCACTTTTCCATTTTACATTTTCCATTTGAACTTTCTCTTTTCTCTTTTCACTTTTCACTTTTCTCTTTTCTCTGGCAGTTTACTACAATTCAGAAATCATTTTTTACAATTCAGTAATTAAAAGTTTTAAACAAAGCGATAAGTTTACAAATTTGCATCGGTAATCCTTTAAAATCTTAATTTGGTATGAAAACAAAAAATAAAGACCCTTCATTATAGTTTTTACTAACTTTAATACAAAATATGCCTTGCTGGGTTATTTTAAAAACGGACGCACAAGCAAAGAGTATCATTAGAATCTGAATAAATTATAAGAATGAAGAATTTAGGTAAAACAATCGCAATAGGGCTCCTAGTTGGTTTTGTAATCGCTATTATCGATATCGGATTGGGCATGCTTGGTGGTAAAACTTTAAATTTTGATTCGCTTTTTTTTAAAAATATGGCTTATTACTTGCTATATGCCTTGGTACTTACATTGATTAACGTTTCGTTCTTTGAATATTTGAATAAGAAAGTTATTTGGAAAAAATACAGTCGGTATAGAATTTTTATTGGTGCTTTAGGGAGCATTTTGCTTACTATTATAGGAATTTTTATCATTCGATTTTTTATACAAACAATATTAGGAAATAAGAATTGGGATGCTTTTATAGCCGGTGAGCATTTGCGTTTTTATGCGGTACCCTTATTAATGACCATAGTCGTATCTATTTTATTTCATGCGATTTACTTTTATAGGGCTGTTCAGCAAAAAAAAGTAACCGAACAGAAAATAATTGCTGGAACCGCTTCTGCTAAGTTCGATGCCTTAAAAAATCAGTTAGATCCGCATTTTTTATTCAATAGTTTAAATGTATTGACGAGTTTAATCGAAGAGGACCCTAGTCAGGCACAAAAGTTTACGACATCGCTGTCAAAAGTATATCGGTATGTTTTAGAACAAAAGAATAAAGATTTGGTTTCTGTGGATGAAGAATTGCAATTTGCTAAAACCTACATCCGTCTTTTACAAATGCGTTTTGAAGATAGTATTATTTTCGAAATTCCTGAAACTTGTACCAATCCAGAAGCTAAAATAGTGCCTTTATCTTTGCAGCTGTTGTTAGAAAATGCCGTAAAACACAACGTAGTGTCATCAGAAAAGCCTTTGCGAATTAAAGTTTATGAGCAAAATGGCAACTTAGTGGTGAGTAATAATTTACAAGAGAAATCGGTGGTAAAAAAGAGTAGTGGAGTGGGTTTGCAAAACATTCAAGAGCGCTACAAAATAGTATCTAATAAAAAAGTAACAATAACAAAAACAGCATCGGAATTTAAAATAGAATTACCCATGCTCACAAAACAAATTTCTAGTATGGAAACACAAAAAATATATTTGGAAGATAAACGCTATCAAAAAGCAAAAGAAAAAGTAGAAAAAATAAAAGGTTTTTATGGTAACTTATTGGCCTATTGCCTTGTAATTTCTTTTTTAGCAATTATAAATTATAATACCACAAGTTTTCCCTGGGTTATTTTTCCTGCCTTAGGATGGGGCTTTGGAGTGGCAGCGCACGCAATGGAGGCGTTCGGTTATAATCCCCTATTCGGTAAAAATTGGGAGGAACGCAAAATGCGAGAATATATGGATGATGACTCGTTTTAGAAAAATAGATGCCTAAATCTTTACAATTCGGGTAAATAATTCAACAATTCAGTACATCCTATTTTTAAAATAAAGATTGATGATAGAACTTTGAGATATCAAAAGCAAAAATAACTTTAACATAAAAATCATTTATAACATGCAACCAGAAGATAAATATTTTAAAGCACAAGAACGCCTAGCAAAACTTAAAAAGTTTTATGTATCATTAGTTTCAAATTTGTTTGTAATTGCGCTTACAGCAGCCATAAATTATTATGCGAACGAATGGCGATATCCATGGTTTTTATGGGTGGTTTTAGGGGTGTCGATAGGCTCAATTACAAAAGCAATTAAAATTTTTGGATATGATTCCGTTTTCGGCAAAAACTGGGAAGAGCGTAAAATTAAAGAATATATGCAAGAAGACGATCAAAAAACAAGATGGGAGTAATAAAATAATAGAAAATTAAAAAGTAATTAAAAATGAACTGCTTCGTAAATTTAGGTAAAAAAGTGAAAGCCCTAAAAGGCAATAAAATCGACGTATTCCATTTTCTGAATAGATAATCTAAAGTCAAAATAAAAATTATAGCATTATGAATACTAAAAATTTAAAAATAGAGAGAGCCAAAGAGCGGATAAAAGAACTGAAGGGGTTTTATACTCACTTACTAGTTTATATTTTAGTGAACATTTTTATCACCTCAATAATCATTTTTGGACGAATGGATAGTGGAGAATCTTTTTCGGAAGCATTTTTAGATTTCGGAAGTTTCGTAACGCCTTTTTTCTGGGGAATTGGATTGTTATTTCATGCCTTGGGTGTGTTTTCAATAAATCCTTTCTTTAGTAAGGATTGGGAAGACCGTCAGATAAAGAAATACATGCAGGAAGATAAAGTGGACATGGAAAAGTTTAATTAAAAAATAATGAAAAATCAACCAGTATCAAAATTACAAAGGGCAAAAAAGAAAGTGGATAGTATAAAAGGTTTTTACAATCATTTAGTGGTTTATGTAATCATCAATCTCACACTTTTTGTACTTAGAGAAAAAGTTATTCTTACTTTGTTAAGTAAGGAAGCCATAGAAGATCCAAATTTTTTACATTGGATTAATTGGAATGTTTTTGGCACACCTATAATTTGGGGAATAGTATTATTCATTCACGCCATCATTGTTTTTGGATCAAAACCTTCTTTTATCAAAAATTGGGAGCAACAACAGTTAAAAAAATATATGCAAGAATAGAGGGTTTATTTCGTTAATAAAATATTTTTAAGAAGATTTTAAGGCTACTGATAGTTAATGTATTACTATAACATCCTACTAGTATCACTAATTTCAGTTATTGAAAATCAATCGAATTTGTGTCAAGAATAGGTAATAGTGGGATGGTTTGAAGATAAGGATAGATTTGTAATGTCTTAATTTCAAATTGTTAGCTTAATATTATATTGTTACCTAATTACGAATACTTATTTTTGCACGATGCAAAAAGAAAAAACAAAACCTAATTTTGAGTTTGTCGCTTTAATGGCGTCTTTAATGTCCATCGTAGCTCTTTCCATTGATGCTTTGTTGCCGGCTTTATCAAATATAGGGGTTGCTATTAATAGTCCGACTACCACCGATCACCAGTTATTGATTACCATGATATTTTTGGGCTTGGGCGTAGGTCAATTGTTTTTTGGCCCACTTTCGGATAGTTTTGGTCGTAAACCTATTATTTACATTGGATTTTTCGTGTTTATTGTAGCAAGTTTTATTTGTGTTTTTTCTACTTCCTTAGAAATGATGATTGTAGGAAGAATTCTTCAAGGTATTGGCTTATCTGCTGCTCGAACCATTTCTATTGCGATTATCAGAGATACTTATGAAGGTAATTATATGGCTAAAGTAATGTCTTTTGTAACTGCTTTTTTTATTATCATCCCTGTACTCGCCCCAGCCTTTGGGAAGGTTATTTTAGATCATTTAGGTTGGAAAGCTATCTTCTATATGCAAATGTTTTTTGCACTAGTCATAGGTATTTGGTTCTGGAAACGGCAGCCTGAAACATTGCATCCAGAGTATAAAGTAAAATTTTCAAGTCATGTTTTTATTGACGGTTTAAGAGAATTGTTAAAATATAAAGAAACAATGGCTTGCACGCTCGTTTCGGGTTTAATTACCGGAGGTTTTTTAGTGTATTTAAGTTCTGCGCAACATGTTTTTGAAGACCAGTACCAGTTAAAAGAAGTATTTCCTTACCTATTTGCTGCATTAGCAGTTTCCATTGGCTTATCCACCTTTTTAAACGGAACTTTAGTCTTGCGTTTTGGAATGCGAAAATTAGCATTTATAGCTTTGATTATGTTTACTACAATTACATTAATCTATGTTTTCTTGTTTTGGAATACTAAAAACCCCTCTGTTATAGTTCTGATGTTGTTTTTATCGCTTACTTTTTTCTGTCTAGGTTTTATTTGGGGTAATATGCGATCGATTGCCATGGAGCCGATTGGACATATAGCGGGAATTGGTGCTGCGATTACAGGTTTTATTTCTACCCTAATTTCTATACCAATTGCCACTTACATTGGAAGTTTTGTCACCACAACCGTTTGGCCCTTGTTTGTAGGTTTAAGTATATGCGGACTTATAGCTGTGCTCATTTTCTTAATTTTTAGACAGCCACCGTCTAAAGTGGTTTTGAATTAGGGGTTTTATTGCTACTCATATCGTAAATTGACACGAATCGCAGGAATTTTCTCAAATTAATTTCGCCTTATGGTTGGTAGCGTTGACGGAAACATCAAAAGAGTCTAGTTTCACTTGTTATTTTTGATTTATTTTTCTCAATAACTTGGATTTTAAATTTTCGAAGTCAATTACCATAAGCTCATAAGTTTCAAACTTTTAAATACTGTACTAATTTGGATTTTTAGTGCTTTATTTTTTTGAGTTAAAACATTTACTTTTCTAGCTTGGTTCAACACTATTCCTCTGGTTTAATCCCCATCAAACTCTGTTGGAAAAGCTTGTAAATACGATTGTATTCATCTGTCCAGCTGCTAGCTTCTTCAAAACCGTGGCGCTCCATAGGATACAAAGCCATTTCCCAATTCGGCTTTTCTAGTTCAATCAAGCGTTGTGATAAACGCACCATATCTTGAAAATGCACATTGTCATCTATCATTCCATGTAAAATCAATAAATCTCCTTTTAATCCATCTGCAAAATAAATAGGAGAACTTCTGCGATACGCTAAACTATCGGTAACGGGCGTGTTTAAAATGCGTGCAGTATAGCCATGATTATAGGCTGCCCAATCGCCAACAGACCTAATTGCAGCACCGGCTTTAAAGGTTTCAGGTTCGTTAAACATACCCATTAGGGTAATAAATCCACCATAAGAACCACCATAAATACCGATTTTATATTTATCAATTCCGTAATTGCTTACTAAATATTCGGCACCATCTACATGATCAGATAAATCTTTGCCACCCATGTGTCTGTAAATTCCCGTGCGCCAATCGCAACCATAACCTGCGCTCCCTCGATAATCGATATCTAAAACAGTATAACCATTATCGACTAAAAAATTATGAAACATATATTCTCTAAAATAGCTACTCCACCATTGGTGGGCATTCTGTAAGTAGCCTGCGCCGTGTACAAAAATTATAGCGCCTTTGTTTTTAACATCGGTTTTGGGTTGGTACAAACGCGCAAAAACTTCTGCATTATCATCCGCCTTAAAAGTGATGATTTCTGGAGCCCTCCAATCATAATTCTTAAATTCTTTAGTAATGGAATTTGTGATTTGCTTCACAGCAGTATTTTTAGAAAAAATAGGATTTGCTTGTAAGAACAATTCGGTTGGTTTGTTGGAGTAGGAGTATAAAATCGCCATAGATTTTTCATCGGGAGATAAACTCACCTCGTTATTCCCAATCATTGCGGTCAATTGCTGTAATTTATTACCATTTAAAGCCATGGTATAAAACTGCCGATCGCCAGGATGGTTTTTATTGGCCGTAAAATACCAGCGCTTTTCATCTTTGGATAAAAACGGATCGTAAATTTCAAAATTCCCAGCCGTTAAGGATTTTACTTTTTTAGAATTAACATCTATCGTGTATAAATGCGAATAACCAGTTTTTTCAGATTGAAACCAAATACTTTTATCATCTGGCATCCAACCCATATCGCCACCAGCATAACCGCCAATCCCCGGACCTGCAATCCAGGCCTCATCATGTTGTTGGTCTAAATTGGTGATTGTGCCTTTTTCGGCATCTAATAAAACAATCCACCGGTCTTTATAATCATTGGTATTGATATCTAAAACGGCTTTTGTACCCACATCATTCCACAATGGACCAGAAATAAAGCCTATTCTATCGTCGTTTTTATAAGTTTTATCAGGATATTCCTTTGTGTATTCAGGAATATAATCTTTGCCCTCCAAATTGTCCAAAACAACAGGGTACACTTTTTTATTTTTTATATCATACACAAACAATTCGTAGGAGGTTGCATCATCACCCACTTTTGAACGGGTGCTTTCATTTTCTGTATAACCCGATTCAGTAACATAATTGGGCATTATAGTACCATTATTTTTTGCTCGTTTTGAGGCTATATAAGTTACATAATCTCCAGTCGGACTCAATTTTTGGTTAAAAATGGACTTCCCATCTGTATAAATTTCTAAAGGTGTTTTTTCTTTTCGTTGGTCTAATATTCTTTTACGCTCATCGTTTTTGGCTTTGCGTTCTCTAAGCACACCAAAAAGTGCCAATTGATCATTTTTTAACCATTCGTCCCTAGCATTTTTTTTGTCTTCTTTATCTTTTTTATCTGTAAAATTTGTGACCTGTTTGGTTGCGCCGGTAGTGATGTTCCATGTAAAAATATCACCGCTTCTGGTAAAAGCGATTTCTGTTTCGTTTTTTACGAAATAGGGGTTGCTTTCAAAATCTTTGGTACTTGTAATTTGAAAAGTAGTATTACCGATTAAATCTGCTATAAAAATATCACCATATTTGGCATACACTTTTTTCGTTTTACTTTGATTTAAGTTGAAATTTCGAGAAGGCAGTTCTTTTTCGATTTCATAAGCCACTTTTTTGGTATTTGAAGTTTTTAAATTATAAGCGTAAAGCGAGTCGCTCATGGCTGCAGCGGGATTCCAATCAAAATAAATAACACTGCCGTCTTGAGACCAATTGACACTCGAAGGTAAATGACCAATAAAATCATCGCCCTGCATAATTTGTTTGATGGTCAAGGGCGATTTGTTGTATTCTTGAGCAAAAGAATTGAGGTTTACACTCAGGTAAACAATGCAAAATAGGAATAAATACTTCATCTTGAAAAAGGGTCTAATAGGTTTTTTCTAAAGTTAGAAAGATAGTAAATTTTGAAAATTAAGGCTAGTCTTAGGATGAAATTTTTGTGTTACCAAAATGTTTTAAATTATAGATTCCCCAAAGCATAAATAGGAACTCTAGCGCAAGACCCACCATAAATTGAGGCGATATGCCATCAAAAAAGGTGCTTACGAGTCTTCCAAAAGTGAGTCCACCCATAAATAAAATATTGACAAGTGTTGCAGTTGCCCAATATTTTTCATAAATAATGCCGTAAACCCAAAACCCACCTATAGCCAAATAAAGCCCCATAACGGCTCTTAGAATATTTTTTAAATCGATATCAATAACTTCAAAACCAAAAACATAAGGCATAAATATACTTGGGTTTCCGCCATAAACAAAGCTAACACTGATTACTACAATCGCTGAGAGTATTAATTGTAGGTTTTTATATTTTGGATTTTTTAGGAGCATCATTTTGACTTTTGTCGTTTTTTGTTCGTAAAACTCAGTAGAATTTTTGGAGCGAGTAGTATCTGCTTTTTTAGACACCTTTTCGACGGTTTAAACATAACAGCATAGACCTACAAGGTTTTGAAAACCTTGCAGGTCAAATCGCTACACACCCCATTCCGTATGAAAAATACCATCCATATCATTACGTTCATAAGTGTGTGATCCGAAATGGTCTCGTTGTGCTTGAATTAAATTTAGCGGTAATTTACTAGCCGTGTAAGCATCAAAATAGGTTAATGAATTTGACAAACCAGCCATCGGGATTGCATTTTTTGCGGCATAAGCTACCAATTCACGGGTTGCAGATACTGCCTTCTGTACTTGCGGTATAAAGGCCGGTGCCACTAATAAATTCTTTAATTTTTTATTTTCAGAAAAGGCAATCGAAATGTCCGCTAATAAACCAGCTCTTATAATACAACCAGCGCGCCATATTTTTGCAATAACAGCCATATCTAAATGGTATTCATATTCCTTAGATGCATCTGCGAGCAGATGTAAACCTTGGGCGTAAGTATTGACAAAAGCAAAATATAAGGCTTCTTCTGCCATAGAAATCATTTTATCTTTGTCCATCTGAGCAGGAGCAGGTCTGTCGTACAATTTATTGGCTGCCAAACGTTCGTCCTTTAAGGCAGAAATTTCACGCATACTTACGGCAACATCAATCGTGGGAATAGGAATACCCAAATCCATTGCATTTTGAGACGTCCATTTGCCGGTACCTTTTTGTTTGGCTTTATCTAATATTTTATCGATTAAATCTCCATCCGTTTTATCATCCTTTTGGTTGAAAATTTCAGCAGTAATTTCGATTAAAAAAGATTGTAATCTGCCTTTATTCCAGCTATCAAATACTTTATGAAGTTCTTGATTGCTAAGTCCACATGATTTTTTTAAAACATCATAAATTTCTGATATTAACTGCATCAAACCATATTCAATACCATTATGGATCATTTTAACATAGTTTCCGGCAGATTTTGGTCCTAAATAGGCAACACAAGGTTCACCTTGATATTTTGCAGCAACAGCTTCAAAAATGGGTTGTACATGATTGTAGGCTTCTTTATTACCGCCCGGCATAATACTTGGGCCTTTTCTAGCGCCTTCTGCACCTCCTGAAACGCCGGCACCAAAAAAATAAATACCTTTGTCCTGCAAATAGGCCTCTCTTCGGTCGGTATCTGTAAAGAAAGAATTTCCGCCATCAATAATTAAATCGTTTTCATCTAAGTGCGGTAAAAGGTTTTCGATAACAGCATCTACAATTTTGCCTGCAGGCACCAGTAACATAATTTTACGTGGTGTAGCCAGAGCTTTTACAAAAGTTTCTAAATCTGTTGAAGCATTTACACGGTCTAAATGACCACCTTCTGTTTTTAAAGCATCTACTTTTTCCTGATCTAAATCATATCCGAAGGCTTTAAAATTGTTATCGGCAACATTTAAAATAAAATTTCGTCCCATAACGCCTAATCCT
>Ga0105055_10007443_pt1 | contig 14558 bp, 13 predicted proteins | sample BON03_FD_78090 | JGI IMG/M metagenome (GOLD analysis project Ga0105055, IMG submission 78090) | Freshwater microbial communities from Lake Bonney liftoff mats and glacier meltwater in Antarctica - BON-03 | ecosystem: Environmental > Aquatic > Freshwater > Ice > Glacier meltwater | place: Lake...
AGGCGGTGAATTCACGCGATCTGCATGTCGCCTCGGTGGAGGCGAAACCGGCCAGCCGAAACCCCAGCCCCCCCTTCATGACCTCGACCCTGCAGCAAGAGGCCAGCCGCAAGTTCGGCATGGGCGCCCGCCAGACGATGAGCAACGCCCAGCGCCTGTACGAGGCCGGGCACATCACCTATATGCGCACCGACGGCATCGACATGGCGCCCGAGGCGGTGACTGCCGCGCGCGACGCGATCAAGGACCGTTATGGCGCGCAATATGTGCCGGGCAGCCCGCGCATCTATAAAAACAAGGCGAAGAACGCGCAAGAGGCGCATGAGTGCATCCGCCCCACCGAGATGACCATGGATGCCGTGGCGCTGCGCATCACCGACCCCGATCAGCGCAAGCTGTACGATCTGATCTGGAAGCGCACGCTGGCCAGCCAGATGGAGGCGGCGCGGCTGGAGCGCACCACGGTCGACATCGCCAGCAAGGATGGCCAGGTCGAACTGCGCGCGACGGGTCAGGTGGTGTTGTTCGACGGTTTCCTCAAGATCTACGAGGAAGGGCGCGACGATGTTGCCGACGACGATGAAAACCGTCTGCCGCAGATTTCCACGGGCGAGGCGGCAAAGAAACAGGGTGTGACGCCCGAGCAGCATTTCACCCAGCCCGCGCCGCGCTATACCGAGGCGACGCTGGTCAAGCGGATGGAGGAACTGGGCATCGGGCGCCCGTCGACCTATGCCAGCATCGTCACGACGATCCAGGATCGTGAATACGTGCGCAAAGACGGCAACCGGTTGTTCCCCGAGGACAAGGGCCGGTTGGTCACGGTGTTCCTGAGCAACTATTTCAGCCGCTATGTCGAATATGATTTCACCGCCGATCTCGAGGCGCAGCTTGACGATGTGTCGGCGGGCGAGCGGGATTATAAAGAGGTTCTGGCGCGGTTCTGGCGCGATTTTTCCGCCGCGATTGCCGAAACCGCCGACCTGCGAATCGGCGAGGTGCTGGACAAGATCAACGAGGTGCTGGAGCCGCATCTGTTTCCGGCCAACGAAGACGGCACCGATCCGCGCCTGTGCCCCAATTGCGGCGCCGGGCGGCTTTCGATGCGCACGGCGCGCTCGGGTGGTGCGTTCATCGGCTGTTCGAACTATCCCGAATGCCGCTATACCCGCGCCTTCGGCCCGCCGTCCGAGGATGGCGAGGATACGGGTGGCATTCCGCCCGAGGGCAAGATGCTGGGCGAGGATGGCGGCGACAAGATCTGGGCGTTCAAGGGACGGTTCGGCCCCTATGTGCAGCGCGGCGAACTGACCGAGGCGAACAAGAAGCCCCCCCGCCAGTCGATCCCGAAGGAATGGCCTGCCGAAGACCTCGACCTGCCCGAGGCGGTCAAACTGCTGTCGCTGCCCCGCGCCATCGGCCCGCACCCCGAGGATGGGGTGATGGTGTGGTCGAACATCGGGCGCTATGGCCCCTATATCAAACACGCGGAATCGACCAGTGAACGGGGCGGTACCAATGCCAATCTTGAGGGGCTGGACGAGGTGTTCACCGTGGGCATGAACCGCGCGGTTCAGTTGCTGGCCGAAAAGGTGGCGTCGCGCGGCGCCGGTCGGGGGGCGAAAACCCTGCGGTCCCTGGGCGAACACCCCACCGAGGGTGGGCCGATCGACATCATGGAAGGCAAGTACGGCGCCTATGTCAAATGGGACAAGGTGAACGCCACCCTGCCCAAGGACAGCGATGTGGCGCAGGTGACGGTGGAACTGGCGCTGGAGCTGATCGCCGAAAAGGCGGGCAAGAACGGTGGCGGCAAGAAGGCCGCAAAACCTGCTGCCAAGACGGCGGCGAAGAAACCGGCGGCCAAGAAGGCTCCTGCAAAGAAGGCCGCGCCGAAAAAGGCCCCGGCGCGCAAGGCCGCAGCGGGCGGCGACGACGTGATCGAGTGAGTGCGCCGCCTGCGTTGACAGTTTTCGCGCCGCACCGCAGAAGGGTGTGAGGGGTTTGCACGGGGAAAGACGCATGAAAAAGGTCTATGGTTCGGCGACAGAGGCTTTGGATGGCCTGCTGTTCGACGGCATGTTCATCGCAGCGGGCGGTTTCGGGCTGTGCGGCATACCCGAACTGCTTTTGCAGGCGATCAAGGAGGCTGGCACCCGTGATCTGACCTTTGCCAGCAACAACGCGGGCGTCGATGATTTTGGTATTGGCATCCTTTTGCAGACCCGGCAGGTGAAGAAGATGATCTCGTCCTATGTGGGCGAAAACGCCGAATTCATGCGCCAGTATCTGTCGGGCGAGTTGGAGCTGGAATTCAACCCGCAGGGCACATTGGCCGAACGGATGCGCGCCGGGGGCTGTGGCATTCCGGGGTTTTACACCAAGACCGGCGTTGGAACGGTGATTGCCGAAGGCAAGGAAGTGAAGAATTTCGACGGTCAGGATTACATTCTGGAACGCGGAATGGTGGCCGACCTGTCCATCGTCAAGGCGTGGAAGGCCGACGCCACCGGTAATCTGGTGTTCCGCAAGACCGCGCGCAATTTCAACCCGCCCGCCGCCATGTGCGGCAAGGTCTGCGTGGTCGAGGTTGAGGAAATCGTGCCGGTGGGCAGCCTTGACCCGGACACTATCCACCTGCCCGGCATCTATGTGCACCGGATTGTGCAGGGCCAGCACGAGAAGCGGATCGAGCAACGCACGACGCGCAAAAAGGAGGTCGTTTAATGCGGAATGAATCAGCCTTCGAGGAACTGTTAAAGATGCTCAAAGAGGGACCCGAAACAAGTCTACTCGTAAAAGCACAGGTGCTTACTGATATGGGCGTCAATCACAATCAATTGGCTGAAGCCTCGGGAAGGCAAATACGCCGTCGGAGCATCATTGTCAGGGGTTCGGATGGGTTGCCCATGGACGAAATTGAGTTCGAATTCCTGCCCAAAGAGGAACACTTATAATGCCCTGGGACCGCAATCAGATGGCCGAACGGGCCGCGCAGGAGCTGGAAGACGGGATGTATGTCAACCTTGGCATCGGCATTCCGACGCTGGTGGCCAACTATGTCGGCGACAAGGACATCACCCTGCAATCGGAAAACGGCATGCTGGGCATGGGCCCCTTTCCGTTCGAGGGCGAGGAAGACGCCGATCTGATCAACGCGGGCAAGCAGACGATCACCGAGTTGAGCCGCACCGCCTATTTCGACAGCGCCACCAGTTTCGGGATGATCCGGGGGGGCAAGATTGCCGCCGCGATCCTGGGCGCGATGGAGGTGGCCGAGAACGGCGATCTGGCGAACTGGATGATTCCCGGCAAGCTGGTCAAGGGGATGGGTGGTGCCATGGACCTGGTGGCCGGGGTGGGCCGGGTGATCGTGGTGATGGATCACACGTCAAAGCATGGCGAGAGCAAGGTTTTGAAGGAATGCACCCTGCCGCTGACCGGCAAATCGGTGGTCGACCGGATCATCACCAATCTTGGGGTTCTGGATGTGGTGCCGGGGGGTTTGAAGATCGTCGAATGTGCCGAGGGGGTGAGCGAGGCCGAGTTGCGCGCCGCGACCGAGGCGACGATTGTCTGAGCCACGCACCTGCCGCGAAGTGGGTGGCATCCAACGGGCTTTGCCTTTCGCGGTAGGGGCCCGGGGGCAAAGATAATGCCACTTTGCCCCGTCGTGACCGCACGGCGCGGGCCGCACCCTGAATGGGCGGAACCTTTCGCCGTCCAGAGAGGGAACAGCAGGATTTTTCCCGCCCAATCCGGAAACAATACCATAGAATTGCCCCATTCCGTTGCTAACCCAGCGTGAAATGAGCATGACCGGCACCCACCCCGCGCCCCGCACCCGCCCGACCCGCGACCGTCTGATCCTGGGCGGTTTTGTGGTGCTGTTGCTGGCCGGGCTGGCCGGGCTGGCCGGGCTGATCGCCGGGACGGGGTGGGATGACATCAAGGCCCAGATCGCCCGGATCGAGGGGTGGCAGATCGCGGTGCTGCTGGGTCTCAGCCTGGTCAATTATCTGCTGCGTGCCCTGCGCTGGCATCTCTTTGTCCGGCGGCTGGGCCTGCCCACCGCTCTGGCGCGCAATATCCTGCATTTCATCGCCGGTTTCGCCATGTCCGTCACGCCCGGGCGCGTGGGCGAACTGGTGCGCATGCGCTGGCTGCGCCGCGAAACCGGGTGGAGCTTTGATCGGACAGCCCCCCTCGCCCTGATCGACCGCGCGTCCGATCTGGCGGCGATGGGCGTGCTGCTGGCCATCGCCCTGTCGCTGTCGGCGACAGGTATAGCGGGGGGGTTGCCCGTGACCCTGCTGGCGCTGGTGGCGGCCTTTGTGGTGACGCGGCCTGCGCTGCTGGCCGGGCTTGCCACGGCGGGGCACCGCACAACGGGCCTTGCGCCGCGGCTGTTTGCCCGGGTGCGGCGCGCGGCGCGGTCGCTGGCGCGATTCACCAACCCCGGCACCGTTACAGCCGCGATGGGGCTGGGTCTGATCGGCTGGCTGGCCGAGGGTGTCGCCTTTCACCTTCTGCTGGTCTGGATGGGCCATGACATCGGACTGGCCACGGCCACCGCCATCTTCCTCTTCGCCACATTGGCAGGCGGGCTGACCGGCGCGCCCGGCGGCGTCGGCGGGGCCGAGGCGGCGATGGTCGCACTTCTGAGCCTGCAGGGCGTGCCGCTGGCCGTTTCCGTGCCCGCCACCGCCATCATCCGCCTGACCACCCTGTGGTTCGCCATCGCCCTCGGGCTGATCGCCTTCCCGGTGGCCGAACGCAGTTCACGAAAGGGTGCCCATGCGCTGGAAAACCGCTGAATACGCCGGATGGGGCCGTGCCCTGCGTGCCACGGGCGACCTCGCCCGCCCCGAGCGTCTGTCGTCGCTGACCGCGCTCATGGCCGAGGAACCCGCACCCGCCATCGGGAACTGCCGCAGCTATGGCGATGCCTGCCTGAACCATGGCGGGCGCGCCGTGCAGACGCTGCGCCTGGACCGGATCATCGGGTTTGACCCGGCGAGCGGGGTTGCCACCGTCGAGGCGGGGATGCAGCTGGGCGATCTGGCGCGGATCTTCGCGCCCAAGGGCTGGTTGCCCGCAGTGATGCCCGGCACGGGATTTGCCACGGTGGGTGGCGCCATTGCCCATGATGTACACGGCAAGAATCACCATGTCGCCGGGTCGTTCGGACAGCATGTTCGCGCCCTGACGCTGGTCGGTGTGGAGGGAGCCGTGCAGCGGATCACCCCCGACGATCCCCTGTTCCGCGCCACGGTGGGCGGGCTGGGCCAGACGGGCGTGATCGCCAGCGCCGAGTTGCAACTGTTGAAATGCAAGGGCGACGTGATCGTTGTGACCGAGCGGCGGATTGCCGGCTGGGATGAATTTCTGGGCCATCTGGATGCGTCCGATGCCAGCTATACGGTCGGCTGGATCGACGCGACCGCGCAGGGCAGCGATCTGGGGCGCGGGATTCTGGAAGAGGCCGAGACCGGATCGGGCCTTGTCACCCAACCCGGAAAGCCGAAGTCGGTGCCCTTCGATGCGCCCGGTTTCGCCCTCGCGCCCGGTGTCGTGCGGCTGTTCAACAACGCCTATTACCGGCGCGTGCCCGAACGGGGGCGCACGGTGGTCAAACCGATCCAGGAGTTCTTCTTTCCGCTGGACCGGATCCGCGACTGGAACCGGCTGTATGGCCGCGAGGGATTTCACCAGTTTCAATGCGTCGTGCCGCTGGAACAGGCGCCTGCCCTGCGCGCGATGCTGGCGCGGATCGCGAAATCGGGCCTTGCCTCGCCGCTTGCCGTGCTGAAACGCATGGGGCCGGGGCGGGCGGGCATGATGTCATTCCCGATGGAGGGGTATACCCTGGCTGTCGATTTCCCCAACAGGGCCCGCGCGGCGCGGCTGATTGCCGAGTTGGAGGGCGACACCCTGGCCGCCGGGGGGCGCATTTATCTGGCCAAGGATTCCCTGGCCAAGGGCAGCGCCGTGCGGGCCATGTATCCCGAACATGGCGCCTGGGCCGCCGCCGTCAATGGCGCCGACCCGGGTGGCGTGCTGCCCACCGATCTGATCCGCCGCCTTGATCTGAGGAGCGTTTGAATGTCTGAACTCTGGATACTTGTGGGTGCCACGTCTTCGATGGCGCGGGCCATGGCGCGGGTGTTGGCGGAACGGGGCGATGCCCTGATCCTGGCCGGGCGCGACATGGACGACATGGCCGCCACCGCCGCCGATTGCGAATTGCGCGGCGCGGCCTATGCCAAGGCAATGCTGTTCGATGCGCGCAAGCCCTCGACCTTTCAGCCGATCCTCGACGCGCTGGACGACCGGATCGTGAACGCGGCGGTCTTCGTGGGCTCGATGCCCGCGCAGGCCGAGATTGACGGCAAGCCGGGGCTGATCGACGGCACGGTGATCGACAGTTTTTCCGGCCCGGCGCGGTTCTTGCAGATGCTGGCCCCCGAGATCGAGGCGCGGGGCGACGGTGTGGTCGTCGGGGTCGGGTCGGTCGCAGGCGACCGGGGGCGCGTGGGGAATTACGTCTATGGCGCAGCCAAGGCCGGATTTCACACCTATCTGTCCGGCCTGCGCAACCGGCTGACGCGGGCGGGCGGCCATGTGGTGACGGTGAAGCCCGGGTTCGTCGACACGGCGATGACCTGGGGCATTCCGGGAATGTTTCTGGTGGCAACGCCCGAAAAGGTGGCTGGTGATATCCTGAAAGCGGTGCGCAAGCGGCGGGATGTGATCTATACGCCGTTCTTCTGGCGCTATATCATGTTGATCATCCGGTCGATCCCGGAACGGGTGTTCAAGAAGATGTCGATCTGAGCCGCGGGCCAAAGCGCAGCGGGCGGTTCAGCCGAACCACTGCGCCCAAAGCCCTGCCGCCCAGAACATCAGCGACAGCACGATCAGCAGCAGGCCGATGCCCAGTCGGTCGCGCAGGGCAAAGACGATGGGATCGTAATCCTGTTTGCCATAGAACCCCAGCGCCACCATGCGGATCAGCCAGCCCGCGATCGGGATCAGCGTGAGCCACAGGATCCAGGTGGTGGGATAGAGGCTGCGGCCCTGATCGCTGACCGAATAGAGCGCGAAGATCGTCAGCGCCCCGGCGATGCCCAGACCCGACATGTTCAACAGATCGCCCCTGTCGCGCCTGCCATAGCCACGGCCGGGCAGCGGTTCGTCATCCCTCGCCAGCGCAAGTTCGGTCATGCGTTTGACGCATCCGAGGGTCAGGAACACCGGGAAGATGAAGATCAGCATGTAGATCGACACATCGACCCCGCTGGCCGCAGCCCCCGCCACGACGCGCAGGGTGTAAAGCGCGGCAAGGGTGAAAACGTCGACCCAGCGCATGCGCTTGAGCCTCAGCGAATAGGCGAGCGAGGCGATCATGTAGACCAGGATCACCGCCAGGAACGCCGCACCAAGCGCCGCACCGATCACGAGTGCCAGAACCGCCAGCGCGGCGCAGGCGATCATGCCGATGCGGATCGGCACCTTGCCGATGGCAAAGGGACGGCGGCATTTGGTGGGATGCAGGCGGTCGGCCTCAAGATCGAGCAGGTCGTTGACGATGTAAATGGACGAGGCGGCAGCCGAGAAGGCGACGATGCCCGCCAGCACCATGAACAGCGTGGTCAGTGCGAAATCATGGGCGGCGATCATCGGCAGCAGCAGCAGCGAGTTCTTGACCCATTGATGGGGCCGCAGCGCGCGCCGCAGATCGCGCCAGTTCCAGCCGCCGGGCACCTTGCTGACATGGCGGCCCTGTTCGCTCAGGGTTTTCGCGATGGCGTCGTGGGGGCCGACAATGATGGCGGCCTCGGCCTGCTGCCAGACCGGCAGATCGACGGTTTCGTTGCCCGCATAGTGAAAACCGTGGGGGCCGAACGCCTCGACCAGGGCATCGGCCTTGGCCTTGCCCTTGAGATTATGGCCGCTTTCGCTGGCGAACACCCGGGGCGACAGATCGTGATCGCGCGCCAGCTGCTGCACGAGGCTGCGGTACGAGGCCGAGGCGAGAATCACCTCGGACCCTTCCGCCCGCGCAGCGACGGCCATTTCCGCGATTTCGCGGTTCACCGGCAGAAGGTCGGTGCGCAGGGGCACCGCCCGGGCCAGCATTTCCTTCAGGATCGCAGGCTGGCGGAAGTGGCGGGCGGTCAGGCGCAACACCGTGACCGGATCCTGCCCGAGGCCCGCCCAGAACGATTCGTACAGCATGTCGGTGCGCAGGAACGTGCCATCCACATCCAGCACCAGCGGCTTTGGCTCAGCCATTCGTGCTGGCCCGTTTGCCGACGAAGACACAGCCATCGGTGATCAGCTGGGGCGGCGTCAGGCACAGCCCCTTGGCGACGGACCAGGCGGCCAGCACCTTGGGCACATAGCCACGGGTTTCGGCGAAAGGCGGCACGCCGCCATGCCTGTCGACAGATCCCTCGCCCGCGTTGTATCCGGCCAGCGCCAGCAGCGGATCGCCGTCAAAGCGGCCCATCAGCCAGTCGAGATAGGTGACGCCGCCCCGGATGTTTTCGGCCGCCACAGTGCGGTCAGACACACCGAATCGTTCGGCGGTGGCGGGCATCAGTTGCATCAGCCCCTGCGCCCCGGCGCGCGACAGGGCATCAGTGCGCCCCCCCGATTCGACCGAGATGACGGCAAGGGCGAAGGCGGGCGAGACGCGGGTGCCGACTGTGGCCTTGAGGATTTCGGCGCCGTGCCGGTCGGCGATTTCGCGCAGGGCTTGCAGGCGCGGGCTGGCCACGCCGCCGCCGCCGGGGGCATTCTGCAGGGCGACCAGCGCGCTTGACACCCGCTGGGCGGGCGAACCGCCCTTGACCTGCGCCCAGAACCAGTCGTGCCCGCCGCCGTTGTTGGCGCCGGGCGGGGGCGGTTCCTCGGCCGCAGGGCGCGTGGTGATGCGCGCTGTCTGGGGTACCACCTGCACGGTGATTCGCGGCGTTTCCCCGGCCTTGGGTGGTTTGATCCGCTTGAAGGTGAAGTCGGGAAAGGGTTTCGGCCCCTCCGCCATGGCCGGAGAGGTCGCCAGAATCGCCGCGAGGGTGATCGACGTCAGGAATCGGTGTTTCATACGGTGACTGCTCCGCCCCGTTTGTTGTTTTGCGCAGTGTCGCAAGAAAATGTTGATCGCGCCAGATTTTCCATGGGACGCCGCGAAAAAGCGCGCCGACTGTCGCCTTTTGGAATCGCCGCGCGCCGGGCGGCGGCAGAAAACAACACTCTGTCGGCTGCTCTCATTATCTATGCCGGGCTTGTCCGCGCTTTGTCATCCGTCAGGATCAAACCGTGCAACGCCTTGTTATCAAATCGATGATCGGGGCTGTATACACCAACCTGCACAGAACCAGCCAAACGCGATGGTGCGTCAGGACCATTCACCAACAGGCTGGCGGCGCCAGATGGCGCCGCCTTTCGGGTGTGTGCAGGTGATGTGGATGAATTGGTAAACGCCCTGATAATTTACGAATCCTGCCATTTTGTCGCCCCAAACAAAGGCAATAACAGGCCATCGCAACGACGCATCGGCCCTGAAAGGGACAAAGACAGGCGCCGGTGTGACCACACATCCTTGAAAGGGACACCAAATGAAGCTGTTCAAAATCGCCAAGACCTTCCGCAACGACGAAGACGGTGCCGTGACCGTTGACTGGGTCGTGCTGACCGCCGCCATCGTCGGCCTGGGCATCGCCGTTCTGACCTCGGTTACCTCGGGCACCCAGACCGTGACCGAAAACATATCGAGCCACTTGAACGGCACGACCGTCACCACGACGTTCTGATCCCGTTGAGGGTGCGCCACGGACTGCCCGTGGCGCACCCCAGTTCCGGTATGGCCCGGCCATTCGGACGCCGCCCTGATTACGCCGCCTTTGCCCCGCATCATCTGAACAAGCTCGGGGCTGACGTACCATCGAACGAGTACCTACATTGTTGGAATGCGAGACCGATCATGCTGCACGCGTTCAAGATCTTCCTGCGCGGTGAATCAGGTGCAACGACCGTGGACTGGGTCTTGCTGACGGCCGGTCTGATGTCTCTTACCCTTGCGGTCATGAGCACCTATGGTGATGGCGCTCAGGCCATCTCGGAAACCGTAAGCACCGCCGTCGCCGAGCGCCCGACCACCATAACCTGGTGAACGTGCGCGGGAAACCGAACACCAGGGGCGCCATAGCGCCCCTTTTTGCGTGGCATATGCGACCACCAACACCGCGAACCGCGACTTTGCTGCCAAAACCGCAACAATTGCGCAGTCTCGGCATCATTTCGCCGCAAACCAGCGGCATGGTAAGCGCTGACAGACAGTTAAACCGCCCCCGGACCGCGGGGCAAATCACCGACTTTGGAAAGGAATTCCCATGCGTCTGATCTTTGGAATGGTGCTGGTCCTGGGTCTCGGACTGGCGGGGTTCGCCGTCTACCTGGCCCGTGGTTACATCAGCGAGTATCAGGCCGCCATCGAGGCCGAGCGCGCCAACCGCACCGTCGCGGTTCCCACCCAGCCCGTCTATGTGCTGAACCGCACTGTGGGCTATGGCGAGCGGCTGGCGCTGGAGGATGTGCGCGCCGTCAACTGGCCCGTCGATGCGATCCCGGCGGGTTCCTTCGGCGACATCGCCGCCCTGTTCCCAGACGAGAACCGCAAGCCCCGTTCAGTGCTGCGCGCGATGGAAAAGGACGAGGCGCTGCTGGAAGTCAAGTTGACCGCACCCGGTGTGGATGCGGGCGTGTCGTCGCGCCTGTCCGAAGGGATGCGGGCCTTTGCGATCAATGTCGACGTCTCGTCGGGCGTGTCGGGGTTCCTGCGCCCCGGCGACCGCGTCGACGTATTCTGGAGCGGTGAACTGCCCAGTGAGCGAGGCAACCGCCAGGAAGTGACCCGCCTGATCGAAACCGGCGTGCGCCTCGTGGCCATCGACCAGTCCGCCGACAAGGACCGGTCCAGCCCGACCGTGGCGCGCACCGTCACCGTCGAGGCGACGACCCGTCAGGTCGCGGCGCTGGCCCAGGCCCAGTCGACCGGCCGCCTGACCTTGGCGCTTCTGGGCGCCGAAGACACCACCGTTTCCGAAAACGTCGAGATCGACCAGCGCCAGTTGCTGGGCATCGCCGAGGAAACGATCGTCGAAATGCAGGAAGAGCGCATCTGCACGATCAAGACGCGCCGCGGCGCCGATGTGGTTGAAATTCCGATCGCCTGCACGAACTGAGATTGGCCCGGAAACAGGGGCGCCGACACCCGATATGGGGTCTGCGCCCTTTTCCATGCGCAATCCCTATGGTGTGTTGCGACTTATCCACATCAAGCGCCCCTTCCAAAGCCTTGATTCTTGCAATAAATCCGCTTTTCGCCCATGGTGCTTTCAAAGTCGGGCAGAAGACCCGGGTAAATCCGTGATCAGAGAGGCAGGATCACATGCAAATTGACAGATTTCTCAAAGCCGTGCTGTTGGGTTTTTCCGTGGCGGTTGCCACAGTGCCGGCGGCCAATGCCGAAACACTGCGGGTGATGAACGGATCGGCGTCCAGTTCGCTGAACGTTCCGATGAACCGGGCGGTCGTGGTGGAATCGGATGTGCCGTTCGCGGAACTGTCCATTGCCAACCCGTCGATCGCCGACATTTCCACATTGTCGGACCGCACGATCTATGTGTTGGGCAAGGCACCCGGGCGCACCACGCTGACCCTGCTGAACGCCGAGGGCCGGCTGATCACCAACGTCGAGGTTCACGTCGCCCCCGACATCGCCGAATTCAAGGAACGCCTGCGCCAGATCCTGCCCGGCGAACCCATCGAAGTGCGCACCGCCAATGACGGCATCGTGCTGTCAGGTGTCGTGTCCAGCATCACCAAGCTGGACCGCGCGCTGGACCTGGCCGAACGCTATGCCCCCGAGCGGGTTTCCAATCTGATGAGCGTGGGTGGCACCCAACAGGTCATGCTGAAGGTGCGGTTTGCCGAAATGGCGCGTTCCGTGCGCAAATCGCTGTCGGCCTCGATTGCCGCAGGCGGCACCGTTGGCAGCGGCGGCAGCAGGACCGGGATCACCCTGGGCACCGGCACGCTGGGCGCCAACAACAACGCCACCAGTATCCTGACCGGCGGTGGTTATACCTCGAACAGGGAAAGCGAGGGCGCGCTGGCCATCGGGTTCGGCGCGGGCAGCATGCAATTTGCCGTGCTGCTTGAGGCGCTGGAATCCAAGGGCGTCGTGCGCACCCTGGCCGAGCCGAACCTGACCGCGCTGTCGGGACAGGAGGCCAGTTTTCTGGCCGGCGGCGAATATCCGGTGCCGATCGTCGACGGCGACGGCGGCGTGACGATCGACTATAAACCGTTCGGCGTCGAACTGACGTTCACGCCTCGGGTGGTCGACCGCGATCTGATCAACATCCAGATGAAGGCCGCCGTTTCGGGCCTCGACAACACCGTGACGTTCCAGGCGAACGGGTTTTCTGTCAACTCGTTCCGGCGCCGCGAAACCAGCACCGTGGTGGAAATGCGCGACGGCGAAAGTTTCGCCATCGCGGGCCTGTTGTCGGATGACTTTCAGGATCTGAGCGGCCAGGTGCCATGGCTGGGCGACATTCCCGTGCTCGGCTCGCTGTTCCGCAGCGCCGAATACGAACGTCAGCAAAGCGAATTGGTGATCATCGTCACCCCCCATCTCGTCACCCCGACCCGGGGCGAGGCGCTGGCCCTGCCCACCGACCGCATCACGATTCCCACCGAATCGGAACTGTTCCTGTTCGGCAAGACCGTGGGCAGCACGAACAGCCGCCGCCCGACCAGTGGCGCGGCAGGCGAAGTCGCGAAACAGGATTTCGGCGGCTCCTATGGCTATGTGATGGAGTGAGACATATGGCATTGCACCTCAGATCGTTGCTCGTGGTTTCAGCCTCGCTGACGCTGGCCGCCTGCACAGCCGAGAATTCGGCCACCCTGACCAGCTGGAACCAGCCGGCAGGGGCCTTCATCGACGAAGGCGGATTCGGCAACGCGACCATGCGCAACACCCTGGCAATGAAGCAATGTGTGGGGCGGCCAAAGGGCTATATCGTGCCCGAACACATCGTGATGCTGAACCCCGAGGCCTCTGCCAGCCCGAAAAGCCCGCAGGAAACGGTAACGACCCAGTATCGCCGTGCCAAGGTGCAGTGCTCGGGCGATCTGAACGGCAAGTTCGCCCAGATCCTGTTCGAGGAATATGTTGAAAGCGCAACGGAATTCCCTGCCAGCGAGAGTGGCGGCCTGACCGAGATCGTCCAGGCGGGCGGCGGCTGAGTCTGCGGACAATTCCGCGCCCGTGGCCGCACTGTTCTGAAAATGGCCACAAAAATGTACTCTCACGTCGGATAATTACGATTTTCTAGCCTCAATGTCGCCAATATTGCCACGCAATATCCCCAGAACAACGGAACAGGTGCGAATCTCTCGTCGCACAGGAAACCGGGGATACGGGCAGGATTGGCGCCATTTCGGTTGCCACCCCCTCCCTGGGTTTCGGCAACGGAAGGACAGAGGCAATGACGAACTCAGCGGTACAGCAGGCGACGGATCCCGAACCGATCCTGGCCTGCACCATCTGCCGGAACGTGCAGAACTTCGACCTTCTGATCGAGGACATGGAAGCGGAGCTTGGCGAACGCTGGGGCGATCTCAGCTTTGCCGATGCCACCGTGTTTCTTGCCCAGCCCGAAGCCAGCGCCATGGAATTCATCGCCGTCGCCATCGACGAGGATGACGAGGCGAACGTCAACACCATCGCCGAGCTGATCAGGACAGCCGTCGAGCGCGGTATCCGGGTGATCGTGATCGCCGAAGAGGTCAGCCCGATGGTGCTGCACCAGTTGTTGAAGCTGGGCGCCAAGGAATTCGTGCCCTACCCCCTGCCCGAAGGCGCGTTGCACGAGGCGATCGAGCGTATCCGCGCCCCCGAACCCGAGCCGCTGCCCGTGGCCGAGGCCCCCCTTGTCACCAAACCCAAGGGCGGGCGCGATGGCGTGGTTCTGCCGGTGCATGGACTGTCGGGGGGCGTGGGTGCGACGACCTTCGCCGTGAACCTGGCCTGGGAACTGGCGACCTTGTCCAAGGACAATGCCCCGCGCGTCTGCCTGCTGGACCTTGATCTGCAGTTCGGTGCGGTGTCCACCTATCTGGACCTGGCCCGCCGCGAGGCGGTGTTCGAGATGCTGACCAACACCGACACCATGGACAGCGAAAGCTTCCTTCAGGCGCTGCTGCCGTTCAACGACAAGTTGCAGGTGCTGACCAGCCCGGTGGACATGCTGCCGCTGGATCTGATCAACAGCGAGGATGTGTCGCGAATCATCGAACAGGCGCGCAACAACTTCGACTATGTCGTGATCGACATGCCCTCGACGGTCGTGCAATGGACCGAAACGGTGCTGAACGCCGCCCACGTCTATTTCCTGCTGATGGAAATGGACATGCGCAGCGCCCAGAACGCCCTGCGCCTGATCCGTGCGCTCAAGGCCGAGGATCTGCCGGTGCAA
>Ga0105055_10007445_pt1 | contig 14557 bp, 8 predicted proteins | sample BON03_FD_78090 | JGI IMG/M metagenome (GOLD analysis project Ga0105055, IMG submission 78090) | Freshwater microbial communities from Lake Bonney liftoff mats and glacier meltwater in Antarctica - BON-03 | ecosystem: Environmental > Aquatic > Freshwater > Ice > Glacier meltwater | place: Lake...
ACCACGAATTTATTCGTGCATCAAATCCACGCTCTGACAAATTCGTGACTCATATTCGTGCATGTCCACAAAACAGAACGACTGACGAATAACTTGGACAAATTCCTATTCGTCCAACGTATGGTGGGGACGGCGAATCAACGAGTTCTATCGCCAAAAACGGCGGCTTCGTTCCCGTCATGACATGGCTTCTAAGAAAGGTGTGTGTACGTCTTGTGCACACACGGGTGGCCTTCCTTTTCATTGCTGTCCTGATGTCTTTACGTGTGCTGTGGTGGGGAAAAAGGGAGGGAGGGAGGAGGTTGGCTTGGAAGCGCCCGCAGAGAACGTCATCTCATCATGATGCATCTCCCGGACCGACACGTTCAAACGAAGAAGCGCCTAACCGCACACCCCCACCCCACCTTCTCAACACGCTTCTATCCCACCTCACCCTGAGACAGGTTCATTTTCCGACAAGGCGGATTGACCATGCCGGGGACGATGTTGCGGCCGCCATTCGCTGCTGGGGGGGGAGGCCGCGCGAGAGCACTGCTTCTGCTTGTTCTTCTCCAGGCGTGCGCCTTCTTCTTCGCGCAGGCGCAACAAAACCTGGACATTGAGCGCAAGGTGGACCTGACCATGGCGGTGGTACGCTCACAAGCGACCATCCGGGTCAGCGACTTGCAAGGGAGCTACATCGTCTCCTTTCCCGCGGCCCTGGCCCCGAAGCTCTCCTTCCTCCAAGTGGCGGTGGGCGGCGATCAAGTCCTACTCCCGACCCGCCTGCCCGACGCAGGGGACGGACTGGCCCACTACGAGGTGCAAGTGCCCGGGGGCATGACCGAAGCGACGATCCAGGTGTTCGCCACCTTTGCGGGTGCATTGACGCCTTTGCCGGCCGAGATTGCCCAAGGCGAGAACCAGCTGGTCCAGTACTTTGACAGCCACACCGTGCCTTCCCGCTACCCGACGGCCACGCAGACCTCGACGTTCAAGCTGGGCGTGTCGCACGTCGAGAGCTTCACCAAGAAGAGCCCGTACGCTGTGGCTGGCCAAGACCTGGTGTTTGGGCCCTTCCCCGATGTGGCGGGCGGCGCCGAGTCGCTCTCTCCCTTCATGATCCACTACCAGAACAATGCCCCCTTCGCCAAGGCCCTGCAAGCCATCCGAGAAATCGAAGTTTCGCATTGGGGCAACGTGGCATTTGAGGAGTTTGTGGAGGTCCACCACGCAGGCGCCGTGCTCAAGGGTGGCTTCTCGCGGTTGGACTACCAAATGCGAGGCGCCCCGTCTGCATTTCAAGGGCTGGTGGCGGTCTTGCCTCCCGGCGCACGCAACATTTACTACCGGGACCAGATTGGAAACATCTCCACCTCTTTGATCCGGTACCGGCCGCACGGCGTGGAGCTGGACTTGCAGTCGCGCTTCCCGCTGTTTGGTGGGTGGAAGAATCAATTTTACCAAGGCTACAGCGTGCCGGTGGAGGAGCTGCTGGTCAGTGGGGTGGAGGGGGACGCAAGCCGGTACGCGCTGACGGTACCTTTCTCGGTGCCCTTTACCGAGCTGTGGGTGGAGGATCTGACGGTGAAGGTGGTGTTGCCCGAGTGGGCGACGGACGTGCAAGTGAAGATGCCGTTTGACGTGGACGAGGAGTACCAAACCAGCCGGCTCACCTTCCTCGACACTTCCGTGAGCGGCGGCCGGCCTGTGGTGGTGATCAAGAAGCGAAACGTGGTGGCGGAGCACATCCAGCCCATGGTCATCACTTACACGTTCCCCAAGCGTGCCATGCTCTTGGAACCGCTGTACCTGGTGCTGGCCTTCTTCTTCTTCTTCCTCGTCTGCATGCTGTTTGTCCGGATCGATCTCCGCATCACGTCCGACAGCGACAAGAAGAAGAAATGCAAGACGCAGTAATTTTGTTACGAACAGAGGATGAGAAGAAGAAGAAGAAGAGATGCACTGGGCGTGTATGGTATGGAATGGAATGGAACCAAAATTGATGAGACCCTTTAGCCAGACGACAGAAGCAACAGACAAAGACTAGTGGGAAAAACAGGGGGAAGAATGCGGCAGTGTGTTCAAACAAGTGCGTGTCCTTTCTGAGTGCCGACAAAGAGGCAAGGCAACAAAGAAAATGCCATGGACATGGACCTGCGTGATTGCTGCATTTACTCCAATTACTTTACATTTTCGTTGTCGTTTGAGGTGCGGGGGTGAAATGGCCTGGCCTCTTCCTTGTCAAACGAGCCCACGAGCCATTTTTTTGACTAGAAATTACAGCGATTCATCTCATCCACTAGCGAAATAACACTACTGCGGATTTCTGCCTCATAAATTGGGTCACCATTTCAAACTCAGGAAAAAGTTTTTGCTGTGGGGGGGGTAGGAGGTTGGAACAAGACGGAGATCGTAAAAACCCTGCGCCCGCCTTCCCTTTTAGACCCAAGAGGTACCACCTAGACAGTCTTGACAGGCCAATCCAACTCCCCAGCACATTTGGCAAACACCTTAAGGAGGTACACAAGTGGTTTGGCTGTCATAGAAGGATGCCGTTTCGAAACGGCGAAAAAAGCTTGCTGATGCAAAACAGACCTTCCCTTGCTCTCCTAGCTTATGCGCCACCGCGCTGTCCATATGAAATGCACCCAAGCCCAAGCACGAAGGAGAGGAGGACCGCGACGATGTGGCTCGAAAGTGCCCCGCGTACGGCTTGCCAACGCACGCTACGAAGGGGCAACAAGCGTCGTGTGGATCCCTTCCCGGCGAGGCCTCTTATTCCCATCATCCTCCTTCTCACATACTTGCCGCGACCCCCACACTTGTACCCACCACGCACAGGCACGACAGAACCATGCTGCCCATTCCACTCAAGAGCAGCACGGGCGTGAATTTCAACCCGCTGCGGGTCTATGTCTCGAACGAGTACTCCAAGGTAAGCAGGACCAAAAGGAAAAGAGGCAGGGCTCTGCCTCGGTCGCGGATGCAAGTCTCCTCGTCTGCTGGATAGCTTACCCTCAAGCCCCTTGGCACACCCTCAGTTCTGTTTCTCCTGCATGTTGTCCCAACCTTCGTACACTAGCTCCCTGCAAGTATGGCTCCAAGTTTCTTGGAAAGCAGCATGCATCATCCCCTTATCCTTCCTCTTACCCAAACCCCACCCTACAGGAGCAAGCCGAGGCCGCGGAGGGCGACTTCAAGGCCCTGGAGCGCATGCGGACCATGGCCATGCAAGCTCGCGCCGCTACAAACGCCTCGGTCGCCACGCTGCAGGCCTACTATGCCCAAGTGGACCGTCTCCACGGCATCTTTCCCATCAACCCCGACCACATCCGCGTTGCCTTTACCTGGCACGACGCCTTTCGCCCCACCAAGAAGTCTACGGAAATGGATCTGAACTTCGAGCGGGCGGGTGTGCTTTTCAACATGGGGGCTGTCAAGAGCAACATTGCTGCGTCGGCGGACCGGACCTCGGCCGAGGGGGTGAAGCTGGCTTGTCGGGAATTCCAGTTGGCGGCCGGCCTCTTCAAGCACTTGCGCGAGCGCGTGGTTTCGCAGCTGAATTGCAGCCTACCCTCGGAGCTGACGCAGGAGGGCTTGCTCATGGTGGAGAACATTATGCTGGCACAGGTAGGCACACGGGAAGGGGGAAGAAGGGGATGGAGGGGAAGGAGAGGGCTCTGTAACATTTTATCGATTTCCAATCTTCCCTCCACATTTCCTTTGCCCTTCCCCCCCCTCCTCAATAGGCCCAAGCCTGCTTCTACGAAAAGTCTGTAGTGGACCACCGCAGCGCTAGCTCCAGCATGAAGGCTTCTGTCGTTGCCCGACTCGCAGCGCAGGCAGCCGAGATGTACAACACCGCCCTCAAGTACGGCGAGTCTTCTGCGATGGAAGCCGCGGGGTTGGACCGCTCTTGGCCTATCACCCTCCGTTTCCAGCAAGACTTTTACTCGGCCGCCGCGCAATACTACCAAGCAGAGGCCTGCAAGGAGGCAGCGTTGGAAAAAGGGAGTGGGTACGGAGAGGAGGTGACCCGTCTCCGGTTGGCTCAGAAGTACATAGAGATGGTGCTGGAGACGGCGGCAAGGCAACGCATGGGTCCTGCCATTATTGGGAAAGCCGAGCTGTTGAAGGCCAAGATTGTGAAGAACAAGGCCGTGGCTGAGAAGGACAACAGCACCATCTACCTAGAAACCGTGCCAGCGGAGGGGTTGCTCAAGCCTGTCAACAAGGCCTGCATGGTCAAGGTCTTGGAGCCCGAGCCCTCCTTCCCCTCCACTGGCACCTCGCAGCCCGCCCTTTTTGCCGACATCTTGCCGAAGGCCATCAAGGAAGCACTGACCGAGGCTGAGAAGCAGGCCACTGCCCTAGCCGCAGCGACCGAGCAGGAAGGGCGGGAAGCGTCCAAAGATGCACGACAGCAGCTGGCCAGCGTGGGGCTGCCTGGCTCCCTTCAAGCACACGAAAGCCCCGCGGGCTTGCCGGAGGCGACCTGGAAGAAACTGCAGGGGTTGAGGGAGAAGCAGTCGACCGTGCCCGACCTCCAAGCCCAGGCAGAAGAACTCCAAAAAGCAGCGGGGCAGGTGGCGGGGACGTTTTTGCAGATCGAAAGGACGCTCAAGGAGGAGGAAGCGAGGGAGGTCGCCTTTCGCGCCAAGTACGGGGCGGCCTGGGATAAGTTTGGAGAGCCCTCCGCTCAGCTTATGGCTACTACCTGGAAGGAGGTCTCGCATTTCCAGACTCTCTTTGCGGCTGCTCAGAAGAGTGACGATTATCTGGCCACGCGCCTGCGGTCCCCGGAGCTGGAGGGGCTTGCTGCTCTGTTGGGTGCGTCGCGTCGGGATTTAGATGCGCGTTTGGCCCAGCCGTCGTCAGGGTCGTCGCCTGTGGTGGTGGACACGTCGAACCTCTCGGCGGCCATGCTGCGATTGGCCAAGCTGCTGGACGAGAGAGATGCGCTGCTGGTGCGGATCAAGGCTGAGCCCGAGGCGTTGTGCCTGCGGGTGAAGGGACGGTTGTTGGCGGGCGAGAAGGTGGAGGAGGCCGTGCCCCAAGCGATGACCTCTTTGAAAGAGCTCAAGGGCAAGTTGGCGGCGTCAGTGGCCGGGCAAGGGCCGCTGCTGCAGGAGATCTTGAAGGAGAACGAGCGGTTTCAAGCAGGGCGGAAGGCGGACCCAGCGTTGTTGGAACGGGATACGCTCGTGCAGCAGTTGGAGACGGGTGTGCTGCACTGCCACGAGCTTCATGCCCAGTTGGCCGAGGGTCGGGAGTTTTACGCGTCGGTAAGCAAGCGGATTCAGCAGCTGTTGCTGGTGGCGGAAGATCAGGTTTACACCCAGGACATCCAGCGTCGCGATTTTGAGGTGGAGCTCGGGCAATCCGCCTATCGGAAGAAGCAAGAAAGCGACGACCAAGATATGGCGCGGAAGCTCTACGAGCAGCTCAACGTCCAGCAGCAGCAAGGAGGGGGCGGAGCCACTGCCCCGCCAGGAGAAGCGCCGCCGCCTGCGTATCAGCCGCAATATGGTGGTGGTGGACCTCCTCCTCCTTCCCCCCCTCCTCCTCCTCCTCCCAAGCCTCTTCCTCTTCCCCCCGCCTCGCTCTCCGCCCCTACTCCTACGGGGCCACCTCCTTCTTACGAGCAAGCTCAGGCCTTGCCGATCGCGCCTGCCTACACCGAGCAGGTCAAAATTGCTCAGTTAATCCAGATGGGATTTCCCGAGGCGGCTGCCAAACAGGCGTTGGCACAGCAGAAGGGGGATCTGCAGGCAGCGCTCAATGTGTTGCTCTCGGGATGAGCGGGTTGTATGTATCTTGGTCGGGGAAGGGCTTGAATGAGGGATGTTTAGAGACTGGGGGGCAAAGAATGAAGAAAATAGAAAAGGGTATTGATTGGAGCGTGAGGCAAAATTTTGTTCTCTTTATTTTACTTTATCTTCCTCTTTTATTTACATTTGTCTATTCTATCTACGATTTACAAGCACCCGTCATGCCTCTCATCCCCACAGACAAACATTCCCGCCCTTGGTGCAAGTGGCCAACCGCTGCCCTTTCCAGGCACAATTCGTAATCCCTCCCCCACTCCCTGCCACACCACTGGCACTGCCACTCGTGCTACTACTACTGCTACCACCACCACCCCCCGAGCTAGAGAGAGATGAGCTCCTTCCCCCCAACCCTCCCGCACCGCCGCTCGGCGACGCCGGGGCGTTGGCACTCAGGGTAGCCTTGACGTCGCCTGCCAGTGCGTCCCAAACAAACAGCTGCCCGTTCGCCGAGCCCGCAGCCACATATGCATTAGAGGGGGAGAAACAAGCCCGAGACCAGTTGAGAAAAGTGCGGTAGTCCTCATGGCGCAACACACGGAGGGTCTCGAAGGTCCGCGTGTCGATGATTTTGAGGACATTATCACGAGAGTTGGCGAGCATCGTGAAATTCTGCCCGTACTGGACTGAGGTCGCTTGCGTCTCAAAAGCCCGCACAATCATAGTAGGGTTCCCTGCACGTAAATCCCAAACACGGAGGCCTCCATCCTGATGCGCCGACACGGGCACATGGCCATCCACGCCGATATCCAGCCCATTGCACGTCGAGCCCGACCGCAAGACTTGTTTGCAGCTAGCTCTCCCTACATCCCACAGGCGGATGGTCCGGTCCGCGCCTCCTGTTAGAATCGCACGCCCATCCCCCGCTACCACCTTGACTGCATAAACGTTGCCAGAATGCCCGACAAACGTGCGATGGACTCGTTCCGAAGCCAGGCTCCAGAGCTTGCAGGTATGGTCGCTGCTTCCCCCCACCACAAAATCTCCCCGAAAGTCCAACCCCAGCATCACGTCTGTGCCTTGCAACGTCGTTTTGAGGCGCCCGGTCCCCGCTTCCCACACGCGGACCTTGCCATCCCCGCCGGCGGTGGCCAGCCAGGCGCCCGTCTCATTGTACGCCACGTCGTTCACGTCCACGGCGTGTGCCTTGAACTGTTGGTCACACCGCGAAGGCAGCTCCTCCCGCCCCGGTGGCTGGAGAAATGACACCGCGTCCTCCTCGTTGCTCATACTCCCCTGGCTAGTGCCGACTCGCACGCCCTGCGCTCGGAGCTGGGCCCGCATTTGTTCCACCAGCTCGGTCATCCGGTTCATTTCCTCGGCATTGCGCGACTTCTCCCCCACCACCCGCTGGATCAACTCCGCATTCTGGGCACGTAGGTCCATGCACTCTTTTTCCAACGCGTCCAACCGCACCCGCGCGCGGCCCAATTCGCCTTGCACGACCCCCAAATCTGTTGTCGCCATGGCTGCCTGTGCTACCAGCGCCGGCTCCCGCGCTCGCAGCCCCTCCACCTCGGTCTTTAACGCCTCGGACTCCGCCCGCGCCGCCTGCCATTTCTGAAACAAATCCTGGATCTCCTTGCTCATGTTTAATTGGGACGTCGTCCCTTGCAGCTCGAGGCGGAGCTTGTCCGTGAGCTCTTCCTGGAGGCGCTGGACTTTGCGTTGCAATTTTCGGACCTGGTCGTCCTTGCCTTCCCCCGTGCCAGCCCCGCCCCCCGCGCTGCCCCCGCTGATTTCCGCCGCTTCGTGCCGCAAGATGACCAGCTCCTTTTCTTGGTGCTCCACATGGGATTTGAGAGCCTGCTTTTGCCGGACGATTTGCGTGTCTAGAGAAGGGGGGAAAGGAATGGGTGAGTTGCTGTGGGCATGACATTCGGTAGTACATTGTGCAAAATGGGAAGGGACAAATTCGGCACACGCAGTCACACGCACTGACGGCACGCGAGGGATACGCATAGAAGTAAACGGAGGAAGAGCCTTGCGTGCAAATGGCCTTTTCGCCGTCATGGCCCGAAGGGGAGGGGCAAGAGGGCAATCCGAGAGGATGAAGGCACTTACAGCTCTGAATGATGCCGCGAAAGGGTTCGGCCTCCTCCTCGTTCTGCTGCTGCAGGGCGTGCAAGACGTGCGTCCGCCAATGGAGGGACGTAGGGCCCAAGGACGACGCGGGTGCGGCCGCCATCATGGGCTTGACGACAGCGAGAGGAGGTAGAAGTCACGGGCAGGAAGGGAAGGAGGGGGGAGGAGGTTGCTTGGGGATGCCCGGGCTTGGACGTTGGCTTGTCCGGAGGAGCTTGTGTGGATGCCTGCGACGCGCGACGCGTGTGGGATAGAAAGATGAGTGTGGGTGGAGTTGGCATGCGTGTGATTGCTGTGTTTCTTGTCCTGCTGGCTGCTTCACGCCCAGGCCCAGTCCGTTCACAGGACTGTGCGTCCTCCCGTCGTCCACTCTCGCACGCCCGCACGCCAGACTTCAAGCAACTTCCTCGTTCCAGTATATCTAACAGCAAAGGCCTTTTGTACTGCAAGAGTAAAAGGGAGCGGGCATTCTCACGTCCTTACACTGTGCACAGGCGCTGCCGAGGGGCCAGACAGGAGATCATCGTTACGCAAGGCAGTGATGATGGAGCATCTGTGAAGCCCACCGGAGATCTACGATGCAAGGGGCACGCTATTGCAATAGCTAGTCCCGGAGAAGTCAAGGGCGTCATGTGGAGTGGTTGTCACATTCCAGAAGGAGCCTACGAAAGCACGTGCCACCGCGAAAGGTGCCACAAGCACGCGCTGGTCCAAGGCTTTCAAAAGTCGAGGACCCTCGATGGCTACGAAGCAACGCACGTGGGTGCTGACTGCGATGTCCAAACCCGCCTTTGCCTCAGCCTACGTTTGCCTCACAACCCCTCCCCTCCCACCCCTCTCCCTATCCCGACATCTCCTCCCACAGCCAGAACTCTATACCAAAGTCAAGCAAAGGACCCTTCTTTGCAGCCGTGCTGGACGCCAAGCAAGCAGCATTTCGCTCATTTCCACCACGATCTACTACTCCCTAGCCAAGGCACCCCCATCACCTCTCTCATCTAAACCATGCTGTGCGGACTGTTGGTCGAGTACTTGACGCTGAGCGACTGGGTGTGGGAGTTCCCGGGAACGCACCGGGCCGCCTTCAAGGTCGTGTCGGCGCCGCTGTGGCTGACGGTGCTGTCCATGTATACGCTCGTCACCTTTGTGTCCTTGCTGACGGCCGGCATCGTCTCCAAGCTCTTCCCCTCCGTCGTCACCCCCCTCTTCCTGACCCTCCTTGACAAGGTCGCACCCGAGGATGCGTTTTGCCCCACGCTGTTCAGTGAAACGCTTCTGCCCACCACCACTCCGAAAGCGGCCATGAGCCTTAGCATGCAACGGTCGAGCATCAATGACGCGAGCCTGCGAGCACAATAGCTCCCTGCTTAGTACTTGGTGGTGGTGAGTACAGCAGGAGGGACGGCGAGGAGGTAGACATAAAAAGAGAGTACATGCGATGTGTCTGGTTTTGACGAAGACTTCAAATGGGTGGGGCTTCGAGGGGTAGAAAAAGGGGTGAGACATGATAATCTGGCGCAAAAAATAATCAGAGTGGGTGTAGAGTGAGTGAGGAGATGAATGGGGAAGGGGAGAAGAGACGTCTCCACCACGCGGCGTTGGTGCCAATAGTAACAACAGGGGATGAGAAATGAGGGGAAAGAGAAAAGAATGACAAACACAGACACACGAGTTAGAGACAGACTCGGGGTGCACAGGTTTGTGAGTGTGTGTGTGTATATATGCGTGGCGTTGGCGAAGAAGAAGAGAAGGCGGGCTACACGAGGAAGAGAGAAAAGAACAGCTTGTGATGCCCACGCGTGCATATATATAGATATATGACTTAGTGCGGGTGAGGGTTGGGGTGGCCCAGGCTATTTAGCCGGGAAAAAAGGGAGATACTCGCACGAGAAAGAGAAATCGACCCGTGAACCCAGCGTGACATGGATGATGAAGGTAAAACGTGCGTATAAGACGATACAAAAAGAGACACTAAAATGAGTGATTGCGGACTCTCATCTTGGGAGAAAGAGAGACGACCTTGAAAAAAGAAAGGGGGACGACTGGAAAGAGACAAGAATGAACAAACAAGAATGAAAAGCACCGACGACAGGTAACAGAAGAGGGGAGGACGAGGAGGAAGAGATGAGGGTAATCAAACAGACATAGACGGATGCAAGACAGGCGTCATGTCCGAGACAGACAATAAAGACTAATCACAACCAAAAAAGAAGAAGAAAACGCACAGAAACACAGACACAAAAATCTTAGTCAAGCTCGTTGGCATGGCTGAAGCAGAGAGATGGACAAGCGAGTAACTTGATTTAAAGTGCATGTTGTTAATTTGCTTTATGTTTCGGCCTTCTCTTGGGCATTATTTACAATTACAAGCTTTTTATGTTTGTTTGTTTGCATTGGTCCCAAGCAGGCTCACGAAGAGGCATGCTGCTGCCCACCAAACGCATTGCTGTTATTACTACTACTGCTGCTGCTCCCGCTGTTGCTCTTACCAGGAAACGCCAGCTCCTGAAAAATGGGCTTCTCTTCATGTTGCCGCCGGCGCTTTCGGTCCTGCTCCTCTTCCTCCCGCAACGCGTCCCGCTCGCTCTTCCGCTTCTTCACCCCTTGCAAATAGTCATGGAAAAGCCGTCCCGCCTCCTGGTCATTCCCACACCATCCCGTCAGCACCTTTAAACTAGCCATAACCAGAAGCTGGCCCGCCTTGTAATCACTCTCTCTCTCCATCTTTCCCGGCGTATCCCCCCCCGCTGCCTCCTCCTCCTCGTCATCATCCGAGTCGCTGCCCTTGCCGGCCAAGGACTTAAGATCCGCCTGCAAGCCCTTATATATCCCATCTACAGCCGTCACTTGGTAAGGCGCCCCTTGCGACACCCACAACAGCAACCGACGCGTCTCGGCCAGGCTCATTTTGTGCACCTCCGGGTCAACCGCCACTTCGCTGCTCGTCTTGCGCGTGCCCAACACTCTCCCCCCTCCTCCCTCCCCTCCTGAACCCATTCCTGACGAGCCTAGCTGCCCCCCACTGCTACTACTGCTGGCGCCACCACCGCTGCTACTACTGCCACTGGTGCTTGGTCCAATGCTAACCACACAGTGCTTGTCCGCGTCCCGCTTCGCCGTAAACCCGGCCAAGCCACAGGCCGGGCAGGCAAACGCAAACACCGCCCGACTCCCGTCCGACCCTTCCTCCACCAACACCTCCAAATGCGCCGCAATCAGACAAGCAGCCACCACGGCATCGAAATCATACAACCGGTCACGCGCATCACGGTAGGCCGCAAAGAGCTCCGCGGACTTTTGGCGCACCAACCCATGCAAGGCTAGATTCGCCCCTTGCTCTCTCATAATCCGGAAAGCCTTCGACTTCTGATCATCCTTGTACTCCACCCTCGTGGCCAACGCCCCCCCAACGGCGGCAGGATCCCGACCAATGTTGCTGACGCTGAAGTCTGTCTCTCGCCCAGTGTTGCGCTTCTGGCCCCGTAAGCCCGTGAATTGCGTGCCCAGATTATACGAAGCCGAATACAAGGGGTTAAGGACCGGGCCGTGATGACCGATCCTCTTCCCCAGTGAAGTTGCGGTACATCTCGCCCTCGTGAATGACGTAATCAGACTGACAGTCCCCACAGCGCCTGCATGCCACGGCCCCGCCGCGACTGGGGATAAACTCGTTCGGGTCCTCGTTATCGCAATTGGCGTTGGTGCATTTCTGCTTGGCCATGCGCAGGGCAGGTGCGCCTTGAATCATGTCGCACTTGGTCTTGCGGATCTCGTCGTAGATTTCTTGGATGCGGCCGACCACGTGGGAGAGGGATTTTTCAGGAACGACTGCTGCCACGATTTGTCGCTCCAGGCACCCCGGCTCAAAGGCCGCGTTCCCGGCATAGCTTTGCAGCTGCTTGTACCGGGCCGACTCGAGCACACGCTTCTCTTGCGCCGTCCAGGCCGACTGCTCCAAGCCCGCCGAGGTGGACGTGGCCGTAGGCGGGGCGGCGTGTCCGTCTTCGGCCGCGGCATTGTGCGATGATGGTGGGCGAGGCGCAGGCGGATCCATGCTGGCTGGCTGCTGCGCGAAGAGGGTGTGAAGCGTGGGGTGGGTGCAGTGTGTGGAGCGGGACGTGGGCGGGGGTGTGGCTGTGTGATGCGGGCCCTGGTCGGTGGGTTGCTTGCTTCGTGATGATGCTTCGGCTTCGTTGCCCGCTAGCTACAGCAAAAACAATCTGCGCGACCACGGCAACAGACCCTCGTTCCTGTGTGGAAACGGACACGCAAGGGGAGGGGAAAGGGGGTATAGGACGTGCGGGCACAAATTTCCTTGGCATTTGCTTTGGTGGTTTGGTTTTGGTCTCACCAGCCAAGCATACCATCATCGCTCCACGCCGGCGGCCGTCACGCAAAGCCCCCCTTGCTTCTACGACCCACGCATTTTGGCTTTCCAGCGCGTTGACTATGCACACAAACCACGCCACACACCACCATCACCACAAGCACAGGCACGTCAAGGTGCTGCAAGCCTTGGTTCATCCCACCTTACGACCGCACGCTTCACATTTCTCCTCGCATCATCGCAAGCAGCACTCCTCCTCGCTCCACCTCCTCCGGGCTTCGACTAGCCACATTTCCATAGCCAGCCATGAAGGAGGTCCTGACCATCCAAGCGGGCGCCTACGCCAACTGGGTCGGGGCACATTTCTGGAACATGCAGGTGGAGGTCCCCGAGGAAGGCGCGGGTGCGGGTGAGCACAAGGACGGCCAGGAAGGCGGCCGACAGCCACCGCAGACTCGCTTCCGCCGGCGTAGCAAGGTCCTGACCGAGGCGGGCACCCCACGTCTCCTCCTTTTTGACATGGCCCAAGAAATTGACCCTTTTCGAGGACCATACCACCAGCGCAACCAGCCACAACAGCCTCCGTCGGCGCGGGAGCTAGAAAAGGCAAAGGAGGCCTTGCCCTGGGACGGGGCCATTGAGGTCCACCACCTCGCGCCGCCCGCGACACGACCGCGGCAGCAGCAGCCGTCGACACAGGCTCAGGGCACCGCATCATTGTCCTCCTTCTTTCAGACTCCCGATTGTTGGCCCGCGGCATGGCGAGGGGCTCCCTTAGACGTGACGCGGAATTGCGTGGTAGTGCAAGAGTACGAAGACGACAGCGCCAACGAAGCAAGCGGAGGCTGGGGGCCTGGTCGGGGTGGAGACCAACTACACCGCTTGCTCGAAGATTGCGATGCCCCGCAAGGCCTGCATTTACTGCTGGACCTGGCGCGACCTGCGTTGGGGCTGGGGGTGAGCGCTGCCGAGGAGTTTGTGGAGGAAGTGGGTGGGGGAGCCCTGGCGTGCTACGCCTACCACACCCACCTCCCCACCGCTTCCCGCGAGCAAGACGCCCGCCGTGTGGCCGACGCGGCGCTTGGCATCAAGGCCCTGCTGGAGGCAGGGGCTTTGCTGATACCGTCTGCGATGGACGCTGCCCAACCCTCATCTCCTCCTCCTGGTAATAATGGGGAGGGGGTTGTTGATGCCTACCGCAGCAGCGCCTTGCAGGCCACGGCGCTACAGGCCGTCTCGGGCGTGTATCGAGAGGAGGAGGTAGGGAGCGATGTGGGCAGGTGCCATATGCGGGAGTGGGTGCATGGGATTCGCTCGGGAGCTTCAAGTCTGGCGGCGGTGGAGCTGGGTTTGCCTTTCCCGCGGGCGAAGCAAGCGGGAGGGAGGGAGGGAGAGATGGAGATTACTTCTCGACGGGCGCTGGACCACTTGCTTCGACCGAAAGCGGACGAAGGCACGAGCAATAACAACAGAAGCAGCAGTAGTAGCGCCACCCTCCCCAACACTGGATTCCTAGGCCACTTGGTTTCCTTGGCCCCGCGGGCAAGGATGACGGGGACCCCAAAAAAGAAGGGCAGCAGCAGCAGCAGCGCCCAGGAGAGCGACGACCCCTTCCGACGACGGCGTCTCACAGCCCTCGCCAGCGTGTATGGCTTGCCCCTCTCCATGCATGCCGTGCGTGGCTCGCTCGACGACGCCCTCAAATACTACCCTTGGTTCCAACCCCACCTCAACTTTGTCTCCTCCACCCGCTTACCCGTCCATCGACCCCCCTTCCCCCTCCCCTTCCTCTGCCCGGGGCAAGAACAGCGCGTGGCGGACTCCATGGGTGCTAGTTGCTTTTCGCTGATTGGGTGTACGTCTGCCGTGGCTCCGTTTTTGGAAGAGATTGCGAGTACATTTGCGGCACGGGGCCCCGGGCTGCGACAGAGGCTGCTGGAGGAGAGGGGTTTGTTGAGCGAGGATTTGGGGGAAGTGGACGCGATGCTGGCCGATTTGTTGGAGAGAGGGGTGCCACGAGAAGTAGAATCGTGAGCGAATGTAAGAGTAGAGTAGGAGACCAAAAGGAAATGTACGCTTTGTTCATGCCTTGTACTTGAGAGTTTTTGTTAGCGCGTTCGGTCTTTCTTTCTTTTTGTTTCCCTTTGTTGCTTGCCCAAGCCCGCCTTTTACTTTGGCAGCAGCGATTATCTCTCTCACGCTCTCTCACTGATTGTAATACCCTGAGGGGGGAGGAGGAGGAGGGGGAGGAGGAGGAGGAGGTGGGGGCGGAGGTGCGTAAAATTGCTGTTGCCCGGGGGGAGGGGGAGGAGGAGGCGGAGGGGGAGGGGGCGGG
>Ga0105055_10007446_pt1 | contig 14551 bp, 10 predicted proteins | sample BON03_FD_78090 | JGI IMG/M metagenome (GOLD analysis project Ga0105055, IMG submission 78090) | Freshwater microbial communities from Lake Bonney liftoff mats and glacier meltwater in Antarctica - BON-03 | ecosystem: Environmental > Aquatic > Freshwater > Ice > Glacier meltwater | place: Lake...
CTTCAAATTCGGCACCAAAAAATTTTGCCGCGAGCGTCTCACGATCAGGCGGTGCGCAGGCAGAACAGCGAGATGATGAATCGCCCCGCGCTGTAAGTGCCGCCCGTAGCGGTCGTGTTCAGGCAAAGGTAATAATTCGCGATCACGGCAGTTGAGAATCCCTCGGCCTTCCCGAGCGTCGTCCATTCGCCACCGATGTTGACCAACTCGACCTTGCTGCCGGCGTCCAGAACCGCATTTTGCGCCGGCAACACAGCCTGCATATGCAAATCGATGTCCGCGTTGGTGGCACCGGTCGGAAGTTCGATGCACATCATAGTGCCCCACAGCACGGTGCCGACGTTGGCATCTGTCATCTGGCCGAGGTTCCCACTTCCGCCGCCGCTATCACCAATGATGTCGCCGACGGTACCGCCCTGTACAAAGCCCTGAATGTCGACGAACAACTCGATTCTTTGGATGAAGATGGTAGGGGTGAGTGCTGACGCACTGGGGCCCGTAGAGCCCCATCGGGGGACAAGACCGGTGCCAACTGCCGTACATTCAGGGAGCGTCATCGTTGAGTAGATTTGTCCCGCGGAGGTAGACTGTCTTAAGCCGCCGGCCGAGGTGATTGAAAGTGCTGACGTGCCAGTGCCTGCGCTGGACAGCACCATCGTTGCGGCAGCGCCACCGTCAGCCGCGATGCTAACTGCGCTGGGGGTCGCTTCGGTCGCGGTGACCGTGAATTTGCCGGTCGGCGCGTCGAGGATAATGTCGTTGCCGGCGGTGAGAGAGACGTTGGAAGCGGCGCCCGTAGCAGTAATGGCGACGTTGCCAGCAGCGGCATCCAATGTGATCTGGGTGCCAGCGTTGACGTCGACCCCGCCGGTGGAGTTGAGGGTAATCGCGGAAGTACCAGTGCCAGTGCTGGCCAGCACCATCGTAGCGGCAGTGCCACCGTCAGCCGCGATGCTAACTGCGCTGGGGGTCGCTTCGGTCGCGGTGACCGTGAATTTGCCGGTCGGCGCGTCGAGGATAATGTCATCACCAGCTGTAATGTTCACATCTGTCCCCGCGTTTAGGCTGACGTCATCCGCCGTTGCATTAACAGAGGCAGTGCCGATGGTGGCGTTCAATGAAGCCCCCGTGCCGCCGGTGACGCCGATGTTGCCCGCGGCGGACAGCGTCGGCGACGCGGTCGGGAATGTGATCAAAGGGGCATTGAGCTGGATCGCGACCCCGGCCGTAACGACCACGTTACTGGCGGCGGTTACGGCCGCGTCCAGCGTTGTGGCGATCAGCGAAGCGCCGGTACCGCCAGTGACGGTCATTGTCGTTGTTGCGGCGAGCGCCGAAGTGGTGGTGGCGGTAGAGGCCACCGTTCCCCCGTTAAGGGTGAGACCGGTGGCTGCGGTAACCGCGAGCGTGGAGATTCCTGCGGAGATCGCCACTGCAGGGCCGCTGACAGTGGCGAGGCCGCCGGCGGCGCTGAGGGTAGCATTAAGGTTGCCATTCAGGGTTGCCGCGCCGGCCGTTGAAGAGAGATTGATCGATCCGCCGGACATGCTTGCACCTCCGGTGGTAAGTAGGGCAAGCACCCCGGAGCCCGCACCGATTGAAACTGTGCCGTTCGATGAAAGAATCGCGATCGACCCGGCCGCGTTAGACGCGCCGATCGTAATTGCAGGCCCGACGTTGGATGACGAGAGGTTGATGACACCAGCCGCCGCAGCATTGATGCCAGTGGAGCCCGCATTGAGGGCCAGGAGGCCTGTGCCGCCGGTGCCGGCATTGATTTGGACACCGCCGGCATTATCAGTGGCGCCAATGACTACTGCTGTGGACGCAGCTAGGGCTGAGGCGAGGTTGATGCTCCCGGTTGCATCGGCGTCGATGCCCCCGGAGCCGGCATTGATGTCGACCAGGCCGTTTCCGCCGGTGTTCAGCTGAATACCGCCGCCGGCATTGCTGGCGGTCAGGGCGATGGCCGTGGGGTCAGCGAGGGCTGAATCGATGCTGGCCCGGCCGTTCACGTCAACGTCGAACTTGCCGGTCGACTCGATATCGATGCCGGTCGTTCCCGCAATGATTGTGAGGCCACCAGCAACATGTGTGTTCTCGAGGCGGATGGCGTCCGCGGCGGTCCCTTCCGACTGGACGATGACGCTACTGTTGCGGGGCGTGCCGTCGTCGGCAAGCTGAATGAGAAGGTCCTGACCATCCCCGTTCACAGTGTGGGCCCAGCCGGACGCGATGTTGTCTGAGGAAATTGTAACGGCTCCGGAAGACCCCCCGGCACCGCCGTCGAGGTTGATGCCACCAGCAGCCCCAGTAGCGTTGAGTTGGATAGCAGTGGGTGCAGCCTGCGAGGATGTGAGATTCACCGTGCCGAGGGTTGCGGTGGCAACAATACCGCCAGAGCCGGCGTCGATGTCGATTCCGCCGGCAGCATCGCTGGCAAAGATGCGAACAGCGTCGGCACCCGTGCCGTCGGATGTCAGAATCAGGGAGGAGTCTGCGTTGCCGCCACCGGTGTCCTGAACTCCGATAGTCAGATCCTGGGTGGGGCCGGAGTAAGAGTGCGTCCAGCTGGACGCAATCCCCTGCGACAGTATCGTGATCGCGCCTGTGGTGGCGCCTGTGTTAGAGGCATCCACACGGACACCCCCCGACGGGCCCGAGGCAAGGAGGCTGACCGCGTCGGCGCCCGAGCCATCCGACGTAAGGATCAGGGAAGAATTGGTTCCGGCCGCGACAACTGAGAGGGTGAGATCGTTGCCGTTGGCGATTGCAGTGTGGGTCCAGAGGGAGGACGTTCCCTGGGATGCAATCGCAATGCCACCGCCAGTAGCGGCAATGTTGATAGCATCAGTTCCCGTGCCGGTGGAGGTGATGTTCAGCGATTGAGTCCCGGCAGCCCCGCCCAGAATGATAGAAAGGTCTTCGCCAAGGGTAGCGGTGTGGGACCAGCTGGAAGCGAGACCGCGTGACTGCAGAGAGATTGCGCCGGCAGTGGTGCCGTTATCGGCGTCGAGGGTGATACCGCCGTTGGCAGATGGGCAGAGGAGCGCGATTGCAGTACCGGAGTTTCCGGTTGAGCTCAGAATCAGTGACTGCGTGTTTGCAGTGCCGCCCAGTGTCAGTGACAGGTTCTCCCCGGCCGTAGCCGTATGGGACCAGCCAGAAGCTACGCCCTGGGAGACGAGGCCAAGGGATCCAACGGAGGCACCACCGTTCGCCGCATCGATAAGGATGTTCCCCGCGGTGTCAGTGACCAAGGAGATTGACCCAGTGGTGTTGACGGTAATCCCGCCAGTGCCGACATCGATATCGAGATCGCCGGTGCCAGTCGCATTGACGTCGATTTTTCCGGATGTCGTGAAGTCGATCTCGCCACCACCAGAGGGGGCCAGACTGATCGAGCCAGTTGTGTCTGTAGCCAGAACGATGGCGCCAGTGGTGTTGACGGCAATGCCGCCGGTGCCGACGTCGATGTCAAGGTCGCCAGCGCCGGTCGCATTGATGTCGATCTTCCCGGAGGTCGTAAGGTCGATCTCACCCCCCCCGGCAGTGGTCAGACTGATCGTGCCGGTGGTGTCAGTGGCAAGGGCGATTGAGCCAGTGGTGTTGGCTGTGAGCCCGCCGGAGCCAACGTTGATGTCCATCAATCCTGCGCCGGCGGTGTTGATACCTGCGTTGATGGTGAATGCCTTGCCGACGTTTCCGTCGGTGGTGAGCCGTATACCACCGTTCGTGGCGGTCAACTCGACCGCTGATATGCCATCAATGCTGGTGGACGTGAGGGAAACAGCGCCGCCGCCGTTGACGAAGAAGTTGCCAGTGGGACCGGTGCCAGCATCAATGTCGATGACGCCGTCAACGGCGGAGGCCTGAAGGCGGATGCCGACGCCAGCAGCCTTGGACGAGACGAGGCTGATCACATCCGCCGCATCGACGTCGACGCCGCCGGCAGTGGATTCCAGATGAATGGCCGCCGCGTTGGCAATATCGGCCCGGACGTGGACGCCGCCGGCATCAGCAATGAGTTCAATGGCATTCAGGCCAGTGTCCACCTGGTTCCAAAGCAAGATCTCTCCACCAACGGAGGTTGTTTGCAACAACAGGTTGTTTCCGTCGCTGCCGGTGGCGGTCAGGATGAGGTCTTCGGCCTGGAAGGTCGAATCGTCGAGGTACTGCCCAACAGTCGCGTTCGAGTCCCCTGTCGGGAAAGAACCGGGCAGGGGCACGAATGTCGACCCAATGCTCAGCCCGCTGTCAATGGCACCTGCCGTGAGGTAGAAGGGGTCCAGCGTGGCTGTGGTTGGGGGGTTAGCCGAGTAGACGGAGACAATGCCGAGGGTGCTGCCGGCGGCATCTTCGCGCTTGGCCGTGATCTGGCCGAACATGACGTTGTAGTCGATGATCGCGGCCAACGCCACCGGCGGCAGCGCGGCGCCGCCGGTCCGCGTGGTGTCGTCCTGAATGCACAGGAGCTCGTGGAAGTACAGGTTGCCTCTCGGGAGGCCGTCCGTGGGCCCGTCGGTAGGCTGCCCGCTGATGATCATTTGTCCATAGTATACCAGGATGCCCTGGAAGTCGACCTCGAGCGCGTTGTGAATCTCGACGACGCTGAGCTCGTCGACAGAGCCGCCGGCCAGCGCAGTGCCTGCAGTCCCGACAACGAGGCGACCGGTCTGTTTGTAGATGCCATGGCCGGTGGTCGGCTGGAGGTTGAGAATCCCGACGCTGTCAGTGGCGCTGATATTGGTGATGTCGCCCTCGATAGTGCATTCACCTTCGAAGGTAATGGTTGCGTTGCCGGATGTGTGCCTGAACGGCGAGACGTCGGGATGGTGGTCGAAGTAGGGCTGCTGGACTTTGACGTTGCGAAAGGTGATCTCGGACGCACCCAACACCTCGATGGTCGGATTGACGGACATCACCGCCCGGACGACAACGTTCTCGAGAACCACACCAGTGACCCCGTTCGCCACAAGGCAAGCATCGATGACGACTACCCCATCTATTCCTCGAAGGGTCAGTCCGGAAGTGAGCAGAATTGGCGAGTTGCGGAAACTGCCGTACGCCGCGCCGACCGCAAGCTCCAGAGTTCCGGGCTTGACCACGCTGGTAGCCAGCGCCGCAATTCCGACGTTGAGGTCATTCCCCGGCACCAACCTCAGGAGGCCGTTAACCGGGACCTGGGAATTGCTGATGGACCCCGCCGCTGGCGACGTAACGGAGGTCATCTTGCCTTTGTCTCAGGACAAAACCTTAGACGACAGCAAGTTCCGGCTCACCGCAGGAGTATGCGGGGCGAGATTTTTTCGCGCGCAAAGATGCGAGCGTGAAAAAGTGACTTCCCCATCAGGGCAATTCAATACGTGATACCGCCGGTCGGACCCGCGAGAGGATTCAGTACGCGAAACTGCCAGCCATGCCCCACGGCTCGTCGTCGCACGGCGAGAGGGGGCGCATGTGGATGATCAACCGCACTCGGTGGCAGTCCGCTGCCCTTCGTCCAACACGGAAGCAAATCGCCGCCGTCGCCAGGCCGAGACACGACAGGATCGCGATGAATAGCAGACGTGAAGATACTACGTGCCGTCCCCGGCAGCGCACGTCTTCGCCCCTGCCCGCATCCGGGTGGGTCTCGCTATCGTACCACCCACCAGTTATCAAACTGCACAATAACAGGCCCGTCAATAGAACGGCCTCCCACCGTAGGAGCGCCGGCCGCTTCCGCGCGTTTTCTGACGTTGGGCCCCGGTCTGGAGTTGCCTCCCAGCTATCGTACCCGCTGTCTAAAAGCGCGTCCAACTCGCTCATGTTAGAGTTCCTATTTAAGCGCAGAAATTGAACTCGCAATTTCCCTAGCACTGACTTGCCTTAAACCCTTTGTCTTTAGGACAAAACCCTTTGTCTTTAGGACAAAACCCTTTGTCTTTAGGACAAAACCCTTTGTCTTTAGGACAAAACCCTTTGTTTGGAGACCATGGATCAAGGGGCCGCAGCCATGTGCGCCCTCACGCTTGATGGGGGCGCTGCCGAGTGCATTCCGGGCGAAATTGCCGACCTCCCGCCGGACGACCCGCCCCTAGTCGCCCCCGACGAAATTGTTCTGGTCTCCGGCCCGAGTTCGCTGGACATCGAAGGGTCGGGCTATGGCTACTGGATCAGCAAGCACTGGCTGGTCGCGCAGGGGTACCCTGCAGAACTCGCAGCCGTGCCCATCCTTTTAGACGACCCCAGCATCCCCCAGTGTCGGATCGCCTGCTCACAGGACCCGCCAGCCCCCAGCAGTGGCCAGGTTAGCTACTTTCGCACGACTGCCAACGAATCCAAAGTTCGGCAGATATTCGTGTGGTACTGCGCATTGCGCGAGAAGGACCCGTTGCAATTCGACGGGCTGGTCTCCTCGGGGGAGGCTCGGCATCATGCCAAAGCCTTCGCCATGGTCTGCGATCGGATTGTAGACGCAACCGGAATTATCGACACCGGCTGCGCGCGAACCCAAGCGGACATGATCACAAACAGCTACGACTTCTGGCAAGAGTACATCGGTCAGCCCCTGGATCTCGTCGAACTTGACGAGCTCGTAGCCGCCGGGCGTGTACCTGCGGGGGGGGAGGACAAGGCTGCCTGGGAATCCAAGTGGCACGCAGCGTTGAAGGCCGCCGGTGCGATCATCCGCGACACCTGCAAAATGACGGACTTCCTGCCCGCTGTACGGTCTCTGATTTACTTGCGTGGTAAGGCTGGGCCTGAGTTCGACAGCATCGAAGACATGTTCCTCGCAGCGATTCCGCTCAGGAACTCGCCCACTTGCACCGACGAGCTGGCTACCGCGTTTGCGCGGCTGGTCAAGGTCGCCTGGGACAGCCCTTGGGCGCCCATCCTGCTGACGCACCTGCGCAACGAGCTGGGCTCGAATATGATTTATGCCCAGCTGGGCCTAGAGTTGGGCCGATCGAACCGCGAGGACCCTCTGGCCAAGATTGCCTTGCGAGAGATCCGATATGTCTTCCACGAGGGTAACTGGAGGTCAATTTGCGAGAACCCATTCTTGCACCCATTCATCTTCGACACCCGTTTCCTTACCCACCACTCTGCGTTCGACTCGTTCTCTGAGACAGTTGGCGTAACAAGGGCTCTTCGCATAACCTTTGGGTTCTCAGTTAACAAGTTGGACCTGAGCAAATGCGGAATCACCGGCTCAACAGCGTCCTTCGTGTTGGGCGGCCGCGCCGGCCGCCGGCCGCTGGGCAACGAGTACCCACACTCGTTGGTGTGCGAAAACTTGGACGAAGCCCTCGGGCGCCAATTTCCGTCTGACGACGATATAAGGGACACCAAGTACAGGCTGCTGGAGCGCAAGGGCGCTAACCTCTTCTTGTTTGACGTGACCCGGACAGGCTTGCCAAACCAGCAGGTGCTTGTCAAGCACGCCTACGACATCGACATCGCGGTGTTCGAGTGGGACTCGGCCAAGTTCGACGCGATCGTTCGAACGAACTTCGAGATCATCAAGCGTGAGTACCCCGACGTGACGCTGGAGAAGCGCGAACGCGGCAAGGGCCACACGTGGCACATCATCACCGGAGAAGCGTCCATGCTCCGACTGCCTCCGGTGGAGTTCTTCCGGTCGACGCTGGCCGGGATATGCAGCCACCACGTTGCCCCGGCGAGAGCGTGCTACACGGCCGCGTACCCCTACCCCACTGATGGTGAGCCAACAGCGCGGTGGATCGCTACCGCGTCTGCGATTCGCGCTTACCGCAGTGGGCGGCTCGACAACTTCTACTACTTCGCCAGCCGCGTCATGTTCCCCCAGGAAATTGTCGCAAAGTACATTGCAAGGGGGTACACCCTCTCAGAACACGTACCCGAACAGATTCGGCACGAGGTGCTGCGGTATGTCGCCCAGTGGGCTCGCCGAACCGGCATCTCCGAACCTGTCACGAACTTCATCGAATACCGTAAGGCGATTTACAACAGGCGCCGCTGGATCCTGACGTCGCAGATCGTGAAAGCATAAATCGTTGCCGTTTTTTGGGCGCTTGTTATCTCCGCCCCCGCGCTCGCCCCGACCATGGAGGACCCCACTGCAAACATGTCCGCGTTCGGGAAAAGTGCCTACACGGGGCTGGAGGCTTTCGGCGATTTTCGTGCTGTCGTCGGCGCTCTCATTGGCGTCCTCGTTGCGTGCGTCATGTTCTACTTCGGCACGATGATGGCGCTGTATCCCGGAGACTACGCTAGCTGGTCGCAACATCCCACGCTCGCCGGCATCGGCCTGGTGTTTGCCGGCGTTATCGTCGGTGGCGGCTCGCTGTGGTACAGCAAACTCGTCTGGGACAACCCCACCCTGGCTGCTGCTGACGGTGCTGCCGGACTCATACGCAAAGCCTTCTGAACAATGCCCGCATCTGAACAATGCCCGCATCTGAACAATGCCCGCATCTGCGCGCGCCCGCTCGCGCCGTTTTTTGCGGTTACAAATTTGAAGCCCAAAATGCCATAGTAGCGCGCCGTCGCCCCAACCTGGAGATTAGTTGCCAGCAACGATCATGGCCCACAATCCGACAACGATCGTGGCCCACATTCCAGCAGGTCAGACAAGCGCATCGGAGATGATGGAGTTACTGCACAGTGTGTTCGGTTCCGTACCGGGACAAGTGATCATGAAGTTCCTTCCTCTTTCCGATTGTTTGCAGTTGATTAGACTGCTCCCCCCGCCGCTAATTGCCGCATTGCTCGACAGCTTCTCGTTCTCCGCTCTGTTCAGAGGACGTACAATTTGCACTGAGATCCTCCAAGGATGCTCTGCCAACTTCGTGCGTAAGGTCCGCAACACCGTCGAAGTCGTAGAGCCTCTGAGCCCGGAGGCGGAGACTCTTATGATCTTGGCAGTCTTCAAGGACAAGTCCCCGGAGTTCTTGTCCGAGTACTACAAGCTGAGGATGAGTACGTGGGCCTACAACACGGGTACCGGGATAATGTTCTCGCAGGTCCGCATGACGCTGCTTGCCATAATCCGCGACGCCGTGCTGAAGGCCCCCGACGATCGCACCCAACAAGGCGCGATCCTGCTTGCCCAGGAGATGGACATCAAGGGGTGTGAGATTGACACCGCGCAGAGGACTCCATTCTGGGGGCTGGTGCAGAATGCTAACACTCGTGGCAGGGTTGCCCCCCTGGCGAAGCTGCTGATCGCAATCGACTACCACGGCTCCTTCGTCCAGCACACCAACGTGTTCGCGAAGTGCCTAGCCACCATTCGCAGCGAACCCGACAGGATCAAGTTCCTCACCCGGCTTGGCATCCATTCGGAGGCCCCATATGCGGAGTTGAAGACTGCCATCCAGGCAATTGCCTCGGGTTGCGGCGTGTTTGAGTGCCTGTGGACTGCGATGGTTCACGTGACCCGGAGTTGCTGCACGCCCCTGTGGCTTCTGCCGATCATTTGCAATTGTGCCACCCCTACGTGGTTCCTGACACCCGCGGTCGAGCGGCTTTGCGTCCACGGCCCATACTGCGGGATGAGTTCCGGGAACCAGCGACTCATCCGGAGCTCCATCACGGCTTGCCTCCACACGAACCAGGGAATGCACATCAAGCAGATCGTGGCCATGTTCGAGTACAGCCTGTCCGAGTATGCCAAAACTACGACCCCTCGCCAAGTCACATCCGCGCACGCCAGGGGTAGCGAGTTGGGTTTCGATCGCTATGACTACGAAGTTATGAAGACCCTATTCGAGTGCTTTGACCGGAGCGATCTAGACGCGCTGTGCAATGATCCGACGACTTGGATCGAGATTCCTCGCAATTGCGGCCGCACCGCTCTCAATCAGCTTAAGCTGCTCGACCCGTCTGATGCTGTGTTCATGGGTCTGAGCAAGCTCGAAATTCAGCACCCATTCGTGCAGATCTGCGGGTTGAACAATGGGAGTCTCGGAGACATCAACCGACTTCTCCTGAAATACAACATTGGGAAGACGTTTCTTAAGAAGCACGGTTGGGGCGCGTTTCGTGCGGCCGTTGGTGGAGGCGATGTCGCCGTTGCCAAGCGGCTGTACGAGCGGGGCGGGATGGTCCCGGTTGACATTACCTGCCGTAACAACTACGTCTCGCGGCAGGTGAGAAACTTCGACAGACGTAACGAGATGCGCAAGTGGATCAACTCGCTCCGGATCCAAATTCATGCCGAAAAAATGGCAATTGATCGGGTTCGGTCGCAGCGCATGCGCGAGCAAGGCGAGCAGGGCGAGCAAGGGGAGCAAGGCGAGCAGGGCGAGCAAGGGGAGCAAGGCGAGCAGGGCGATCAGGGCAAGTAGAGCAGCTCACAGAGAGCAGTTGCTAGCAACGTCGTGACACGATATACAGAGCGCAGAGGGCAGGCCCAGTGCATCCACCCACAGTGTCCGGAGACACTGTTGATTTTTCTTGGGATTTGGGCACTGGGTGCCGTGCGCCAAGACCATCCGGCAAGAGTCGCAGTACAACTTCGCCACCAGCCCGTTGACCAGCTCCATAGTCTTGTGTTGCCGGCACCTGTCGCACAGATCCTTCTTCCGGCGCATTCGGATGTCATACACATCGCCAGTTGTGTGCCCGACAGACACCCCCATAGGCGTGGCCTTGAGGAGACGCGCCAACCTGGCATCCTTGGGCTTGATCCCGGTGATGGTGTGTGTCCTTGTTGCGACTGCCGCCGCTAGATCGCTCTCTGGCAGTTTCAACAAGTGGTCTTGCGCAGCCAACGCTGCAACATGCTTCAAGTATTTGTGCTTGCGCCGCATACGCATTCCCGCGACCCCGCACGCATTTTTGGCGAGCCCCCTGGAAGTCTTGCCGGCAGAAACTCCGCCTGGTCGGGTAACGCCCCTTCGGGAGAGCTCTTTGGCTGGGGAATGTGCTGCGGCGGCGATGGGGGGCTCTTTGGCTGGGGAATGTGCTGCGGCGGCGATGGGGGGCTTTTCCGGGGAAATGACCTCCGTGTGGTCAGTCCATGGTGCAGGCATGTCTGCAGGAGTTCGTCTGCCTGAGCTAAATCGATTTCAATTTGATGCAGTATCTTGATCGGTATAACGCCCAAGATGGTTGAAGCCGTTGCTAGCAACGTCATCTGGCTGGATTTGGAAGTTCAGGTGATCTCGGAGGATGATAGGGAGTTGGTGGGCTCTGAACTTCCCCCACAAACCAGCCGGGCATCCAGACCCCTCTTGAATGCATCCATCATTGCTGAGTCACAGGCGGTGCAGGGGCTCATCAAGAGAGTGGTCGCTTACGGGATTTCTTCGGTAACCAGTCCCTGGTTCAAGCTACCGGCAGAGCTCAAGCGCTGGGTATTCGAGATTGCAATTTCTCAACAAGTGCACTACGATCGGAAGATGGTCGGGCAGTGGATGAGTGTGTCCCACGAATGGTTGCAGCTCATCCTGGACCTCAGGGCAAGCTGGCGTTGTGGAAAAAACTCAACAATCATTCCTCGGCCAAGGCTGCTACCGAGCGTTACCGATCGCTTCAGCACCTATCGTCCGTCGAGCGATTCGCCGCTGGACATGCGGATTCGCCGCGAGTTGGGCGGCAAATCCGGCGAGTTTGTCCTCCACCGGCGAGCCCGGGGCAGGGAGGAAGTGTACGTACTTCACATCGACAACAAACAGTTCACGAGGCTGGTGTTCACGGCTGGCAACATGAAACAGCTGCCGCCCATTGTCTTCGACGACCTCATTGCCCCCCTGCTCGGCAACCTGATATCGGTCGTCTGGGGTGACTACTTTGTCTTGGTCCAGTTTGGTGAGCATATGTTGTTGGCGTTTCCGTACCACATTCCACTGAAGGACTTGTTCGACACCGAAAACGAGATGCGTGTCCGTAGCATTGACGCCGGCCGGCTCTACGGAACCCGCAATCTTGCTTGCATTGTCAACGAAACTCCGAGCTACCTGAAGGTTCGTTACATTGCGAGGGAGTTGGTGATCGATGAGGAGCTGTTCAGCCCAATTCCGGACTATACACGCCAGAATTCAACGGTCTTGCGCCCATTTGGCAATGCGGCGTACCACATACTCGATGACGGCAGCATTGTGGTGATGATGATGCATGCCTCGATGGTCGCCTTCCTGGGGCCAGACTTGGCCGTTCGGAACATCCAGCCATTTGGACAGTCTTGGGAGGGGCCCTTGTCAATTGCCTGCGGGGTCGTTAAACGAGACGGTTTCCTTATCATCCAACTGGTGTCAGTCGTGGGTCGCGTGGTCCGCCAAGTCACCGTGAGCTCGCTGACCGGCAACGTGTACGCAGAAAAAGACAGGAGCAACCCGTCGGAGTAGCCTGGGGTTTGTCAGTAGTGCCACCGGTGGAAATGCTCAACTGGCGTAGCTCGGGGATCGAACTCGAACGGCACTGATACGATTCGGTGGAACCCTTCTTCGAGCCTCGGCTGCTCAAAGTGTGTGAAGTAGCTGTGAATCGCAACGGCGGGAAGCCTCTTATTTTTTCGTTGGTGCGGGTCGGGGTGGTCGACGCGGAGAGCATCCAGGTGGAAAGACAGCTCCTTCGTCGATTCGAGGTGGATGCACGTCACCGGGGCGCCGTGTTTCCGCGCCATGTCCAGGTAAATTCTCCGCGTTTTCACGTCCCGGTTGGTGTTGTCCACGATTACCCGCTGCCCGCGTGCAAGTGCCGAGTTTGCCAGTTTCTGACACTTTGCCGCAGACTGCGTGTCATCTTGCGAAATCCTTACGGCGTCGGCCCTGCCGAACTGGTGCGAAAGGTCGCACAACGCCCTGGCCATGGCGGTTTTGCCGCTGCCCGGACACCCTACCGTGATCAACAGCTCGGGGCCGGCCGGCCGGGCGCCTTCGAGGATCACCGTCGACGGCGACGTCGTCGGGTTCGTTATCCAGAAATCGATCTGTTCCCGGGTTGGGTTGCGAGGGGGTGGGTAATCGCAAGGTAGATAGGACACCCCACCCCCCAGAACGTTTTTAGCGAAACTTGTAGGAGTTATGCCGAAGAATGTTTGGGGGGTTAGGAAGGGGACCCCCAGGTTGAGCGCGAACTTGAGGTCGCAGTCGCTGTGGTCTTTGGGTGCCAACCGACCAGCAGCGTCTCCGACATAGAACGCTGGCAGGGAGCCTCGCCCTAAAAGCCGGCAATAAAGATCCCACATCGCGGTTTTGGGTTTGCGGTACTTAGTGTACCCCGACGCGACGAGAAACGCGGGACTGACGCCGAACGATTTCAGGCCGGCGACGACGGGCGCGATTTTGTTCGCGCAGAACGCCCCAATGTCGTGCGCACTGGTCAGCCCCGACTGGTTGCTGAGCAGCACCACGTTGTGGGTCTCTGCCACCTGGCACAGGCGTTCCGCGCCGGCGATTGAGTCCCAGTTCCATTCCCAGTCGGCTGCGGTCTTTGGTCGCAGCCTGCCGCCTTTCGGTCGGATGATCGTGTGGTCGAGGTCAAATGCCACCGTCGGTTTGTTCGGGTCGATCCCTGGCGGCCAGTAAATGCCGCACTGGTGGTCCTCGCTCAGGTGCCACATGGTGTGTTGCCCCATGCCGCCGCTTCAATTTGGACGCAGGCGCAAAAAATGCGCTCATTCAGAAGTGGAGGGATCTGGCGTTGGCCAGATAGTGGGCGTAGGCATTGTACGGCGGTGGGACATAGCGGCCGGAGGCGTCCCTATGGCCGGCGGCCATCGAGTCGCGGCCCATGTACAGGTACGCGGCCGCGAGGAGGAGCACGACGATGATCGCCATGGGAATCGGGTTGCTGGTCACCCAGTCCATCATGTCGCCGGGCATGGTGTCGCCGCTCGGGGTATACACCACGATAAAGAAACTTTTCGGCCGGGCCTAACAATCGGCGCGCTCACCAATGGAGGATCGAGTTGCCGATTGTTCGGCCGGGCCTAACAATCGGCGCGCTCACCAATGGAGGATCGAGTTGCCGACTCGGTTGGCCTGATAGTCTCCGTAGTTCATGACTCCCCCAATGCCGAACGAGTCGCGAGACATGTACAGGTACGCGGCCGCAAGAAGGAGCACGATGATGATCGCCATGGGAATCGGGTTGCTGGTCACCCAGTCCATCATGTCGCCAGGCATTGCGTCGGTGCTCGGGTATACATCACGATAAAGAAACCCAAAAACTCGGCGCGTGCGTCTCGAACTTCAACGTTGAAGTTCGAGACCAAAAATGGAACGCGTGGGCGATCGGGGCGTCGAGGCCGTTGGCGACATTGTTCTTGTTGCTCACGCCCCCCAAGGTTGAACAAGTTGTGGCCGTTGACGCCCATGGGGGCCCCAATGTGGTACGAGTCGCCAAAAATTCGGCTAGTGCTGATGCCTGCAACGCGCACTCAAAAGTGGAACGCGTGGGCGATCGAGTTTCCAACGTTCTTGATCGTGTCCGCCGGGTGTGTGATATCGTGGCCCACGCTGCCCAGGGTGTCGAGGGGGTGGGTGATGGCGTTGAGCCCCCCACCCCCCACGCAGCCGCCCCCCCCCAACCCCCCCCCCACACCCCCCCCCACAACACCCCCCACGACGCCCCC
>Ga0105055_10007447_pt1 | contig 14549 bp, 14 predicted proteins | sample BON03_FD_78090 | JGI IMG/M metagenome (GOLD analysis project Ga0105055, IMG submission 78090) | Freshwater microbial communities from Lake Bonney liftoff mats and glacier meltwater in Antarctica - BON-03 | ecosystem: Environmental > Aquatic > Freshwater > Ice > Glacier meltwater | place: Lake...
ACAGAAAACCGTTACCTCTATTTTGCAGTCGGGCTGACAGGATTTGAACCTGCGACCCCTTGACCCCCAGTCAAGTGCGCTACCAAGCTGCGCCACAGCCCGTGGCAGACGGCAATTTCTCGCCGGCAACTTTACGAGTCTATCGGGGGTTATGGGCCACGACGAACGGGCCGTGCGTGCCCTTTCTCCAGACACTCTTTGGTTTTCCATAAGAAACACATGGTCGCGGGGCGTACGGTCGGATTCCCCGGTAACACCGCCACGGAAAAACGTGACGACAGAGGAGCACAGAAAAGCCTTCGGGCCTCGTTAGCGACACTGGGATCTTTCCCCCTCGTCGCCAGCGGATGCCCGGCGCGGGTTTCTCCGCACGATGAACCGGGCTCCGCCCAGAAAGAAAGGTCCCCTGCGCTACCCGCCAGCCCGCTTGGCGAAAAGAAGTCAGGGAGCCCCAGTGGAACGCACCGGCGCTTGGGTGGCCTACTTGACTCCGATGAGCTCCGGTGGGGAAAAAAGAGAAGCGGACACATCCGCAAACCGTAGGCTAGGGCAATGGATATTCTCGACATCGTCATGGTGGTTGCCGGCCTCGTTTTGCTCGTCGGCGGAGGTGAAGCACTGGTCCGCGGTGCGTCAACTTTTGCCTCACGGGTGGGAATCTCGCCTCTGGTCATCGGTCTTGTTGTGGTCTCAGCGGCCACATCCGCGCCGGAGTTTGCGGTCACCCTCGGCGCTGTTATGGAGGGTGAACCCGGCCTGGCTATTGGCAACGTGGTGGGGAGTAACATCGCCAACATTTTGCTTATTTTGGGAATCTCAGCGACCATAAGCCCCTTAATCATCAAACGCCAATTGGTCCGATTCGATATTCCCGTGATGCTCGGGCTCTCTGTCCTGCTGGTCGTTGTCAGCCTTGATGGGCGGATCAGCCTGATAGACGGGGTTCTACTGCTGGTCGGCCTGGTGTTTCACGCAGTGATGAGTATCGTCATGGGCCGCCGTGAAGTGGTCGAGGCAGGCACACCGCCTGACACGTTGCCCAATAGCGGTGCCCCTGTTCCCCTGTGGCTTGCCGGCATTCTTCTCCTCTCGGGAATTGGCCTACTGGTAGGTGGCGCTCAACTGCTCGTTACCGGTGCGGTGAATATCGCCACCGGTCTCGGTATCAGCAGCCTTGTCGTCGGACTGACCGTTGTGGCGGTCGGAACCTCGCTGCCCGAGCTTGCCACTTCCATCATCGCGATTCGCCGCGGCGAACGGGACATGGCTGTAGGCAACATCGTTGGAAGCAACATCTTCAACATCGGGATGGTACTTGGTCTCCCCGCCGTCCTCTTTCGCGAAGGAATTCCGGTGCCAGCGGCAGCAATCGCCATTGACTTGCCCCTCATGCTCGCCGCGGCTGTCGCACTAGTGCCCATCGCGTTCACCGGCTTCATTGTGGCCAGGTGGGAAGGGGCCTTCTTTATCCTGCTCTATGTTGCCTACACGCTCTATGTCGTACTTGCAGCCACCGAGCACGCCGCCGCCGAGGGTTTCACCACCGTGATGCTGTGGTTCGTTTTGCCCCTCGTTGCGATTACCCTGATCGCGGTCACCGCCTTCGAGGTCGGAATCTATCGAGGCCGAGCTCTCACGAAAAAAGACGGGGTTCCCCGCGCGAAAGAATAGAGACATCGTCGCGCCCCAGGCAGCTTGACGCCGCAGGACCCCTCCCCGCTCAAAGGGGATATCTCCGCCCGGCTACAAGAGAGTGTGAGCTAAAGCATGTCTTCGGGCCTAAGCCGTGCCATCAGCTGGGGCCATGCACTCTCAAAAGCCGGGTGCAGCGTCCGCGTACCGACGCCGTCTAGCGATACCCAGTCCAGCGCAATACTCTCCTGGTCACCGATTATGGGTTCAAAAAACTCATCAGCAATGCCGATGACGGTGGTGTACGACCAGAAACCCAGATCCACCACGCTGTGGTCAATAATTCTTACCGCACTCGGTGGAACGCCAGCCTCTTCGTTGGCTTCGCGAAGCGCCGCCTGCGTAGCGCCCTCATCTTTTTTCAGTGCACCGCCGGGAATACCCCATGTGCCGCCATGGTGTGACCAGTCCGCGCGCAACTGGAGGAGCACCCCTACACCTGGGTGAAGAACAAGAAGCCCGGCGGCGCCAAACCGTCCCCAATATTTCTTACCATCAGGGCCCTGCACCCACGCATCACCGGGATCCCGAAGGTGTTCCGGTGGTAAAGCAGGAGGCGTGGTCACCACTACTTCTTCTTTCCGCGCTTTTCCCGCACCCGCATGTTCGTAAGAATGGGTGAACCTTCAAACCCATAAATTTCTCGAAGCCGGCGCTGAATGAACCGTCGGTACTGGGGATCCAAGAACCCACTCGTGAAAAGCACAAACGTGGGTGGCCTGGTAGAGGCTTGGGTACCAAAAAGGATCCTCGGCTGCCTGCCCCCTCTGACCGGGTGCGGGTGAGCAGCCACAAGCTCTGCCAAGAAAGCATTGAACTTACCGGTGGGCACACGCTGATCCCATGACGCCAGGGCAACTTCAAGTGCCGGCACCAGTCTCTCCAGATGGCGACCGGTGGTCGCCGAAATGTTCACTCGTGGCGCCCACGCCACGTGGGCAAGATCTTTTTCAATTTCGCGCTCCAGGTAGCGGCGACGATCATCGTCGAGCAGATCCCATTTATTGAAGGCCAACACCAGGGCTCTGCCTGATTCGAGCACCAAATCGATCACGCGAACATCCTGTTCGCTAATCGGTTCGGTCACATCGAGCAGAACAACCGCAACCTCTGCTTTTTCTAAAGCCGCTGTGGTGCGCAAACTGGCATAAAAATCGGCACCCTGTTGCATGTGAACGCGGCGCCTAATTCCGGCCGTGTCCACAAACCGCCACGTTTTACCGGCAATATCAACAAGTTCGTCCACCGGGTCCCTCGTGGTTCCGGCAAGTTCGTTCACCACAACCCGTTCGCTGCCCGCTGCCTTATTGAGAAGGCTGGACTTTCCAACGTTTGGCCTGCCCAGCAGAGCGACCCGGCGAGGGCCTCCCACTTCTACTTTTGCTACCGCAGATTCTTTGGGCAAAATAGAAATCACGTGGTCAAGAAGGTCGGCAACCCCGCGGCCGTGAAGTGCAGAAACCGGCCAGGGTTCACCGAGCCCGAGGTTCCACAACGCACCAGAGGCCGCTTCATGCCGTTGATCATCAACTTTATTGGCGATCAAAATTACCGGTTTGGAGGCTTGGCGCAGCAACTTCACGACCTGTTCATCTGTTGCTGTGGCACCCACGGTGGAATCCACCACAAAAAGAATGGCATCGGCCAAATCAATGGCAACTTCTGCCTGTAGGGCAACCGATTTGGCGATGCCTTTGGCATCGGGTTCCCACCCGCCCGTGTCCACCACCGTAAAAAAAGTAGTGTTCCACAGAGCTTTGTAGGACACGCGATCTCTGGTCACCCCGGGAGTGTCTTGTACGACCGCTTCGCGCCGTCCCAAGATGCGGTTGACGAGCGCCGATTTGCCGACGTTGGGTCGACCAACGACGGCGAGCACGGGAAGCGCTTTCCCATAGACCAGAGGGCTTTCTTCTTCCCCGAGGGAGTCGATAACCGCTTGGTCGTCATCGTCAAGTTCGTACTCGGCTAAACCACTGAGAAGAGCTTGCGCACGGCGCTCTCCCTCTTCATCATCAATGTCGTTGAGCCGATCAGAGAGAGTGGGGTCTAAGGGGAGATCCTCGAAGGAATCGTCGGGTGTTTCCATGGTGGACACTATGCGCTCCTTGGCTGGGAAATGATGGCCAGTAGGGCATCAACAGTTTGGTCAAAAGTGAGGGGCCCAGAATCCAGTGCCACCACACCGGGGGCGGCGTTCATAAAATCCACAACAGTCCGATCGCTGGCGTCTCTGGCGCGCAGGGATTCAGCGATGGGTGCAGCTGAGGCAGCGGCTGTGGCAGCGGCTGTGGTGCCGACAAACTCGGCCTGACGTCGCTGAATGCGGACTTCTTCGGGTGCGGTTAGCAGCACCCGCACGGCAGCGTCCGGGGCGACGACGGTGGTGATGTCGCGACCCTCCATCACAATTCCCGGGTTGTCACACTGCTCGATGACGTGGCGAAAATGGTCAACCAAACCTTGGCGAACAGAGGCGTGCTGCGCAACGGCAGATACAGCACCGGTCACTGCGGTGCTGCGAATAGCGGCGGAGACGTCCACCCCGTCCACCTCACACCTCTGAGCTTCTGGATCCTCTGATGCGAGGTAGACAATGGAGGTTTGCACCCCGCGCACCGCGTCTTCGCTCCTCAGGTCCACACCGGCTTCAAGTGCTGCCCACGCGAGTGCACGATAGGCGGCCCCGGTGTCGTAGTAGCTGAAACCAAGCATGTGTGCGGCGGCTTTGGACACGCTGGATTTTCCACTGCCGGCGGGGCCGTCAATAGCAACAACGGTGACGGTCATGGTCTCTCCCCTGCAATTTTCCATCCACCCTGGACAAGTTTTTTCTCCACCTCAGCCACCGCGTTCTTGGCGAGACTCACTTCAGCAAAGCCAACGTTAGCTCCCGGTGAATGCTCCAGACGAAGATCTTCCAGGTTGACATTCCACTGCCCCAATTGAGTGAGCAGCCGGGCAAGCTCCCCCGGCGTGTCATCAATCACGACAATCAAGGACGCAACGTGAGAGGACACACCGTGTTTCCCGGGAAGCCTGGCCACACCACTGTGACCACGCTGAAGCGTATCAGCGAGAGTGGTCCGTGACCCTTTCGCTTCCAGATCAGACAGCGCCCCCATCACACTGTGCAAGTCAGCGGCAAGCGCCGTGAGTTGACTAAGCAGCGGGCCAGCGTTAGCGCCAATAATTTGCGCCCACAAACCCGGATCACTCGCCGCAATGCGTGTCACATCGCGAAGCCCCCCACCGGCAACAGAGAGCGATTGGGCCGAGGCATCCGACAACCTCGCGGCCGTAAGGGTGGACACGAGTTGAGGCAGGTGGGAGACCAGGGCCACAGCGTCATCGTGTTCGGTGAAACTCATAGCCAGGGGTATCGCCCCCACGCTGATAACAAGCCTTGTCACCAGCTCTGTCGGAGAAGCCGCACCCTCGCAGATAATCCAGGGGCGTGCAGTAAAAAGGTCACTTCGGGCAGAGACCGCTCCCCCGCGTTCGCGACCAGCCATCGGGTGGGTGCCCACAAACCGCTCGAGGTTTCCGCCGAGCCGGAGGATCTCTGCGTAAATGGCGCCTTTGACGCTTGCGACATCGGCAACAATCGCCTCGGGAAATGCCGCCAACATGTCCACCACCATGCGGGCCACAACATCCGGCGGGGTGGCAACAATGACCAGTTCGGGGTGAGGCATGGTTGCCTCCCACACGTCACCGGCACCGTAATCACGAGCAAGGGAGAGAGAAGTCGGAGACGAGTCTGCCAAGGTCACCGCGACACCACGCTCACTGAGAGCTAAGGCCATGCTGGTGCCGAGCAACCCCGCACCCACGATGTGGACACGAGAAAAAGGCACCGTCGTCATCGAGATCATGATGTGCTTCCCTCGGCCTGTTTTTGATACGCAAGAGTCAACAGCTGCGTCTCCTCCAGCCTAGTCAGCTCCCGCCACGCCCCCGGGGTCAAGCCTCCCAGGTGAAGGGGACCGTATCGCCTGCGATGAAGATCAATGACGGGATGGCCAATCGCTTCCAACAGGCGACGCACAATGCGGTTTTTTCCCGAATGCAACGTGATTTCCACCAGGCTGGTCCCCTGCTGAGGTTCGCCGAGCAGCCGGGCCCTATCGGACTTCTGGATGCCATCTTCCAGCTCCACCCCGGCCAGAAGCGCGGTGATGTCGGCCGTGACCATTTCTCCGGAGACGCGAGCGGCATAGACCTTCTCCACCTCAAAAGAGGGATGCGACAGCCGGTGTGCCACAGCCCCATCGTTGGTCATTAGGAGCAACCCCGTGGTGTCGGCGTCCAGGCGCCCCACATTAAACACTCTTTGCCCAATATCATCCTGGTAGGCCGAGAGGTCAGGGCGCCCCCGGTCATCAGACATTGTGCTGACTACCCCTAATGGCTTATGCAGCATCACATAGCGAGCATCGGCAATGAGGGATACCACTTTGCCCCGGACAGCAACAATGTCCACGGCCGGGTCAACGCGCGCGCCCATCTCTGTGGTGACCACTCCGTTGACCGTCACTTTGCCCTGCTGCATCAAAATTTCTGCATGGCGCCTCGATGTCACCCCGGCGGCGGAGAGCACTTTGTTGAGGCGCTCCCCCTCCGGGGGTCCACCCTCACTCGACATCGACAAAACCTTCTGCCCCATCATCCAGAAGCGGAGAAAGCGGTGGCAGATGATCGAGGGATTCGAGGCCGAGTTCGGCCAGCAAAATCTCTGTGGTCACATAGAAAATCGCACCCGTTTCCGGGTCGGTGTGGGATTCGCGAATCAGACCCCTGGAAACCAGGGTTCGCACCACAGAATCCACATTTACCGCACGAATAGCGGAGACGTGCCCTCGCGTGACGGGTTGCTTATAGGCAATCACGGCAAGGGTTTCCAAGGCCGCCTGGGAAAGTTTTGCGGGTGCCTGAGAATTGACCGCCTGGGCTACCACCGCGTCGTAGCGGGCACGCACGTATATCCGCCACCCACCACCAACATCGCGAAGCTCGAACCCCCGCTCAACACCACCGTCGCGCCCATCATAATCGGCCACCAACTGCAGAAGAGTTGTCTTTACCTCGGAAAGAGGAGCATCCAGTGCGCTGGCGAGGGCGATAACACTCATGGGTTCATCAGCCACCATCATGACTGCTTCCATCTCACGGGCCAGGGCACGATCTGTGTGGCTCTGCTTATGGGTATTAGTGCTCATCTGTGTGTTCCTCGCCGCCCCATTCGTTTCCAAGATTTGCGAGATTTTCGACCCCGTAGTTCTCAGCGACCCACTGCAGGGTGAGTTCCCCCAAAGGTTCCAGCTGCTGGAAGGTGATCGCTGACTCGCGATACAGCTCAAGGATCGCCAAGAACCTTGCCACGACCACACCTTTTTCGTGTATCCCGGCAATCAGGGCCCGAAAACTCACCGGGGCGCCACCTTTGAGCATGGCGATGACGTGGGCTGCTTGTTCGCGAATGCTGACCAGCGGCGCATGAAGGTGGTCAAGCCCCACCGTGGGGATCTCTCTCGGGGTGAGGGCCAACAGGGCTAGCGCCTGGAAGTCACCAGGGCTCAAGCTCCAGCGAAGCTCCGGAATGCTGCTAAGAAACTGGGGTTCGAGGGGAACCTCGCGCATATGCCGTTTCTCTTCGGCCTCGAAGCGTCCAACGAACCACGCAGACATTTCTTTGAATGCGCGGTATTGCAAAAGTCTTGCAAACAGAAGATCTCTGGCCTCCAGAAGAGCTACATCTTCGGCATCAACAAATTCGCCCTGGGGCAGAAGCCCCACAATTTTCATATCGAGCAGGGTCGCTGCCACCACAACAAACTCACTGGCCGCTTCCAACTCAGCCACACCGTCTAACTCTTTCAGGTAGCTCAAAAACTCATCGGTGACGACACTCAAAGCCACTTCGGTAATGTCAAGCTCTCGTTTGCCAATCAGGCTCAGGAGTAAATCAAAGGGTCCATCAAAGTTAGCCAGACTCACCCGAAAAGCATTGCTCCCGGGGCCCGCCTCCCTCTGCTCCAGCTGCGACGCGTTAGGCGATGGCACCACGAGCAACAAGTTCTCTCGCCAGCGCACGATAGGTGTGAGCGCCAGCGTGGGTCGGGGCAAATTCGGTGATCGGAACGGCAGCAACGGAAGCATCGGGGAACTTGATTGTCCGCCCAATTACCGTGTCTAATACGGTGTCACCAAAAGTTTCCACCACCCTCTCCATCACCTCGCGGGCGTGCAGGGTGCGGGCATCGAACATGGTCGCCACAATGCCATCCACCCGGATTGCGGGGTTGAGACGATCGCGAACTTTGTCGATGGTGTCAATCAGGAGTGCCACCCCGCGAAGGGCAAAATACTCCGTCTCTAAGGGAATCAGGACGCCGTGGGCTGCGGTCAACGCGTTCACGGTCAGTAGCCCCAAAGACGGTTGGCAATCGATCAGGATTACGTCGTAGTCATCCATGATGGGGCGCAACACTCGGGCAAGAATCTGCTCTCGTGCCACCTCGTTTACCAGATGCACTTCGGCGGCAGACAGATCGATATTGGCAGGAATCACATGGATTCCCGGCGTTGTTGTGGGCTGAATAGCGGTGCGAACATCTTTCTCGCGACCAATCAGCAAATCATAGATAGTAATGGCGTCGTGTGTGTTCACGCCAAGCCCTGCAGAAAGCGCCCCTTGAGGATCGAAATCCACCAGCAACACGCTGCGCCCGTATTCGGCCAAAGCACCACCCAGGCTGATGGTGGTGGTGGTTTTTCCCACACCACCCTTTTGATTACACAGCGCAATGACCCGCGCAGGGCCGTGTGATTTCAGCACCGGGGGCTCAGGAAAGTCGCGGAGAACTCGACCCGTGGGACCGAGGTTTCCCTGCGCTTCTGCCATGTGGGAAGTCTATCGTCTGCACTCAGCGAGCACGCGGATGCGCCCCCTGATAGACCTCGCGAAGCGTGTCGATGGTCACTTTGGTGTAGATCTGAGTGGTGGCCACCGAAGCGTGGCCAAGAAGCTCCTGAACAACGCGAATATCGGCCCCACCAGAGAGAACATGGGTAGCAAAGGAGTGACGAAGAGTATGCGGGGAGACTAATCCGTCAAGGCCAGCTCGCTTCGCTGCGCTTTGCACAACAAGCCACGCGTTTTGGCGGGATAACTGACCACCGCGAAGGCCCAAGAATACCGCGGGGGTGGCCTTTTTCTGCCCTCGAACGAGGGCTGGGCGGGACCTCGTGAGATAACTGTCCATCGCTGCCCGGGCAAAGGAACCGACCGGCAGAATGCGCTGTTTCTGCCCTTTTCCCGTGACCCGAATCACCTCCGATACCCGACCGTCATCCCCAAGAACGTCATCAACGCTCAACGCTAAGGCTTCGGAAATTCGAGCTCCCGTGGCGTACAGAAACTCAAGGAGTGCCCGATCTCGAAGGGCGTGGGGATCATCGCCGATGACACTGTCTAACAGTCGCCCCACCTGGTCAACGGTGAGCGCTTTAGGCAAACGGGTGGCCTTCGACGGCGAGGGCAGCTGGGAGCTCGGGTCGATGACCACAACACCCTCCGCCAACAGAAAACGGTGAAAGTTTTTAATACTCGAAAGCTTGCGGGCCACCGTCGAGGCTGCCCCCTCGAGAGAATCAACAAACACGCGAAGATCATCGGGAGTGACCTGGTCCGGGGTGATCAGTCCCCGCGAGCCAAGGAACTCAAGATAGCGGGCAAGATCACCTCGATACGCGGCCACGGTGTGGGGTGACCTCCCACGCTCCAATGTCACATAACGCAGGTAACGATCCCGCTCCCGCTCGATCGCGGTGGGCGCTGAGAGGGGTGCTTCAGCGTCGGAGGGCATACGCAGCAAGGAGCGCGGTGACCGCTATTTGGTTGGTGAGGGACCCGGCAAGAATTTCAGCAACGGCATCATCCAGGGACACAAAACGTTTTTCGAGCTCCGCCTCTTCACCCGTGCGGACATAATCGTGGGCGACCGAGTGCAAACCCGAGGCAAGAAAAATGTGTGTACTTTCATTGGAACCACCAGGGGTGGTGTTCACCCGGGTGACATATTCCCAATCATCGGCTTCCAAGTCTGCCTCTTCGACAAGTTCCCGCTTTGCACAGACCAACGGGTCTTCTCCAGGAATATCAAGAAGCCCTGCCGGTATTTCCCAATCGAGGGCGCGTATCGCATGGCGATACTGGCGAATCATCATCACCTCGCCCGCATTGTTGCGAGCAACAATGCACACCGCGCCGGGGTGATCCACAAAATCTCTGGTCAGCTCCCCCTCACCCAGGGTGAATGTTTCGCGCATCACATTCCATATTGCCCCGCGGAACACCGTGTCGGAGGACACAATGACGGGGTGGTGGGGCTGATCGGCGAGCGAGAAGCCCTCAGGCATTAGATGTCCTGATCAGACACAGCAAACAGTGCTGAGGCATTATGGCGCTCGAGCGCGGCGGCCACAAGCCCAGCAAACAGCGGATGTGCGCGGTTGGGACGCGAGCGCAGTTCGGGGTGTGCCTGAGTAGAAATATAGAAAGGGTGAACGCGTGTGGGAAGCTCGACAAATTCCACGAGAGAACCATCGGGTGATGTTCCCGAAAACACTAAGCCTGCAGCCTCGAGTTCTGTGCGGTAAAGGTTGTTGACCTCGTAGCGGTGGCGGTGGCGCTCATGAATGCGTTCTTCGCCATAGAGTTCCCGAACACACGACCCGTCAGCGAGGGTGGCCTCAAACAGACCTAAGCGCATCGTTCCGCCCAGGTCGCCATTACCGGAGACAATATCGATCTGCTCAGCCATTGTTGCAATCACCGGGTGTGCGGCCTCAGGATCAAATTCACTACTGGAGGCACCCTCTAAACCGGCCACATTTCTCGCGTATTCAATGACCATGCACTGCAAGCCGAGACATAACCCAAGGGTGGGAATGTTGTTTTCCCGGCAGAAACGCAAAGCACCCACTTTGCCCTCAATACCGCGGATACCAAAGCCCCCCGGAACGCACACCCCATCGACACCGGCAAGGGCCTTTTCTGCACCCTCCGGTGTCGCGCACTGGTCACTGGCAATCCATTTGAGTTCCACTTTGGTGTGGTGTGCAAAACCGCCGGAGCGGATTGCCTCGCTCACCGAGAGGTAGGCATCGGGGAGGTCAATGTATTTGCCCACCACCCCAATGGTGATGGTGTGGCGGGGGTGGTGCACCGCATCAAGAAGATCTTTCCACCCGTCCCACACCATCTCTCCGGCCTCAATGCCGAGTGCGTCGATGATGTAGTCATCCAAGTCTTGGCTGTGCAGTAGAGAGGGGATGTCATAAATGCTCGCCACGTCCACCGCGTTCACGATCGCAGCCTCATCGACGTCACACATCAGCGCAATTTTGCGGCGATTGGCGCTTTCCACCGGTCGATCGCTTCGCAGCACGAGAGCATCGGGCTGAATACCAATCGAGCGCAGCATTGCCACAGAGTGTTGGGTGGGTTTGGTTTTCTGCTCACCGGAAGCACCCATGAAAGGCACGAGGGACACGTGAACGAAGAAGACGTTCTCGCGACCCAACTCGTGCCTAATCTGACGTGCCGCTTCGATGAAGGGCTGGCTTTCAATGTCGCCTACTGTTCCCCCAATTTCGGTGATGATCACGTCGGGCCGGGGATTGTCGTCGGCTTGTAAGCGCATTCGACGTTTTATTTCATCCGTAATGTGGGGAATAACTTGAACGGTGTCGCCCAGATATTCTCCCCGGCGTTCACGTCCAATCACTTCTTGATATATCTGCCCGGTCGTCACGTTGGCTGCTTGGGACAGGTTGATGTCTAAGAAACGTTCGTAGTGCCCAATGTCCAAATCCGTTTCCGCACCATCATCAGTGATGAACACTTCACCGTGTTGGAACGGGTTCATCGTGCCAGGATCTACATTCAGATAGGGATCAAGCTTTTGCATGACCACGTGAACCCCGCGGCCGGAAAGAAGATTCCCGAGCGACGCAGCGGTGAGACCTTTACCCAGGGAGGACACAACTCCACCAGTCACAAAAATGTGTTTGGTGATTCCTTGCCTGAGGCTTTTGGAAGAGTGCTCCACGGAATCCAACACTAACCGGTTACCGGACCCATCACCGACGACTCACCGAGTGGGTCTTCTCCATCAGCTCACGAGCGTGGGTCAGCGCACTGTGGGAGTCCTCCATGCCACCAAGCATGCGCGCCAGTTCGCGCACCCGCTCTTCACCCTCCAGTACCGTCACGCTCGAGGTGGTGACCTGACCATCCGTGTCCTTCACCACTCGTAAGTGGTTGTTTGCAAAAGCGGCAACCTGGGCCAAGTGGGTGACAACAATCACCTGAGACGTTTGTGCCAGCACATCTAACCGGCGACCAATTTCGAGAGCGCTGGCACCGCCAACACCCGCATCGACCTCGTCAAAAACAAAAGTGGGCACCGGGTCAGTGGCCGCAATGACCACTTCGAGAGCAAGCATCACCCGGGACAACTCTCCACCGGATGCCCCCTTCCCCAGAGGCAAAGGCTCTGCTCCCGGGTGGGCGGCAAGAAGGAGGTTGACCTGGTTGGCGCCGTGGCTGGAGAGTTGCTGCTCCTGGCTGACGCGAACATGGAGGGTGGCATTGGGCATAGCGAGCGCAGCCAGTTCCTTGGTAACCTCCGCCCCAAGAGTCGATGCCGCGCTGACTCGCAGGCTGGTCATCGTGTTGGCGGCATCCCACGCGGCCTGGAGGGCAACCTCCACATCATGATCGAGGGTGCTAAGAAGTTCCGAATCTCTCTCTAATTCCAGAAGCCTCTCGCTGGCGCCCTGTTGCATGTCCAGCACATCGTCCAGAGTCGGACCGTAGCGGCGCATCAAATGAGTGATTGCTGCGAGACGTTCATGGGTGTGTTCTAAAGACTGCCCGCTATCGCTCTCCAACGAGGCGAGATAGCCGGCAATACCCACCGCAACTTCAGACAACTGATACGAGGCATCAGCAAGCTGGTCGCGCAAGGCCTGGGCACCCGTATCAAAACCGACCACTCGGTCGAGAGCTTTGAGGGCACTATCCACCATGGATAGGCCATCGCGGGTATCAAAACTGTTCTCATCGGAGGACAACGCGGCAGACGCCGCGGCTGCGGCCTGACGCAACTCTTCGGTGTTGGTCAAACGGTTTACAGTTTCCCCGAGCGCCACATTCTCACCTGCTATTGGAGCCACTGCATCAATATCTTCCAGTGCTTGACGCAATTGGGAGGCCTCTTGAGCTCGAGCATCTGTTTCGGTGCGCAATGTGTCACGTTTTTCTACAAGCTCGCGATACGACCCAAAAGCCGTGTGAAAAGTGTCCAGTACGTCTGCCAGAGCTTCCCCGGCAAAACGATCCAGAGCTTCCCTCTGTGCCGTTTCCGATTTGAGGCGAACCTGATCGCTTTGGCCATGAACCACCACGAGATGTGACGCAAGCTCGGCCAAGGCTGACACGGGGGCGCTTCGACCCCCCACGAGCGCTCTGGATCGTCCTTCGGCTTGCACTTCCCGTGCAAGAACAAGTTCATTGTCATCCAGAGATGCACCCAGTTCGCGAGCGCGCTCCATCACCGAACTTGTATCCCCGAGGGAAAACCTGCCCTCCACCCAGGTGGCGTCGGCTCCTTGGCGCACTCTGGCCGAATCGGCTCGCGCGCCAAGGAGGAGCCCCAGTGCAGTCACCACCATTGTTTTGCCCGCACCCGTTTCACCGGTCACCGCGGTCAACCCGGGGCCGAGAGGCAAGCGTGCTTCACGGATGACCCCCAGGTCACTGATAGTTACCTCAAGAATCATGGGCGCCTAGTTTCCCAACGGTCCGCGCCAGCCGGTGACAGGGAGCCCAAACTTTTTTACCAGACGGTCAGTGAAGGGGCCCGGGTGGAGCCTGGCCAGTCGAATGGGTTCGCTGCTTCGGGTGGCCACGACCCTCGAGCCCGGTTCAATATCGGTTCCCCGCCGGCCGTCACACCACAGCACGGCTGGCGCTGTGGAGTGCTCCAACACTTCGACAGCCATCACCGAATCCGGACCCACCACAAGAGGTCTCGCAAAAAGAGCGTGAGCCGAAAGCGGGACCATCAGCAGTGCTTCCACACCCGGCCACACCACGGGGCCACCGGCTGAAAACGAGTATGCCGTTGAGCCTGTGGGGGTAGCCATGACGACCCCATCGGCGCCAAAAATTGAGAGCGGGCGGCCGTCAATCTCGAGCGCGACCTCAATCATCCGCGCGGGAGATGCCTTTTCCACCGTCGCCTCGTTCAGCGCGAAGGTGCGGTAGAGCTCGGTGTCTCCCTGCATTAGCGCAACATCCAACACAAGTCGTTCATCAACGTCGTATTCGCCAGCAACGGCTCTCTGGACCGTCCAGGCTAGATCGTCACGCTCGCTCTCGGCAAGGAAACCCACATGTCCGTGGTTGATTCCTAACAGCGGCGCCGCGGAACCCCGGGTGAGTTCGGCGGCACCCAAAATGGTGCCATCTCCACCCAGCACGATGGTGAGCTCGATATCACCCAGTGAGACATCCGTGCCCAGTGTCAGGCTTGTGCCCTGCACCTCGGCGCGCAAAGAGTTACCCCTGGGTGCTACCACCGGAGTGAGCCCAGCGTGTCGTAGCTGATCGCACACATCCGATGCGGCCTGGCGTGCATCTGACCTGCCGGTGTGGGCAACCACAAGCATGTGGCGGGAACTCATTGGACATGCCTCCCTGCACGGCTGAGGTAGTGGATACGGTCACTCCATTGTGGCGGATTCTCTGATGTCTTGGGTGTTAACCAACACAGGTACTCGCG
>Ga0105055_10007462_pt1 | contig 14530 bp, 18 predicted proteins | sample BON03_FD_78090 | JGI IMG/M metagenome (GOLD analysis project Ga0105055, IMG submission 78090) | Freshwater microbial communities from Lake Bonney liftoff mats and glacier meltwater in Antarctica - BON-03 | ecosystem: Environmental > Aquatic > Freshwater > Ice > Glacier meltwater | place: Lake...
AAGAAATGTTTTGTGTAGTAAAATGTGAAACCCCCCCCGTATTGAGGTGGAAACTTTGTGAGTTTCAACATAGAAAAAGCATATCAATTTCGGGAATAAATTTGATTGTGTGGAGGGGGTAAAAGTAATACTGCGGACTTTGGAAAGAGATGAATTGCACTAGACCAACGGAGGAATGCATGTGGCTTTTTAGATTTGTATATTTAATGTTGATTTGGATCTGCGTAGGAATTCGTACGGAAGCAAATCTGTCTAAATCATAGTACTAAAATCTATTCATCCATTTGATGAATTGAAACACTCAAGTGCAAACCTTTTAAGAGTTAACATAGATGGGAAAAAGTGAATGGGTCAATTTTTCCATGCCAAATCAGAAAGTAAATTCACTGCACATAAGAAGCCAACAAAATAACGAGGGGCAATTGCTGAATTAGGCAAACGGGATTAGACTTGCCCACACAATTTAAATAATATGTAAATAGATCATTGATTATTTTCGGCATTAACTGAATTTTTACGTTTTCAACAAAAAGATGTGATTTGAAGTTTAGGTTGATTGGCGTTTCAATTTAAAACGATACGGCCCATCGAGTACAATTGTTCTCACAGCGCAGTTGGTAGAAACGTCGACTTGTGCCATGATGGACTTTGGTTCGAATCCTGGTTATGCACAGTGTTCTTGGTGGATTTTTTTTTTGGCCTCCATACCAGGTGAGTACACAGTGTCTCAGGAGTAGTAAATGACTGACAAGGGGTGGAAGGCGTCCTAGATGTGTGCATTTCTGTGCAATACACTCACAGTGCTTGCCAAAAACAGTGTTTGCGACCATCCCCTCACTCCACCTGTGCGCGTTTCGGCTGTACTCGCAACGCTAGCTGTGTAGATTCCAAACCCAAAAAAAAAAATGTCGAATTTAAACAAAACAAATAAGGTTTGCTGGAGTTGGGGCAAAGGCGGAGGGTGGTGGAACAGTGGGAAGGACTGTCCGCCGCTCCTGTCGGAGGGAAGGGCATGCCCTTCCCTCTTCTACTGCCACGGACCCCAGCACTGGGATCTCGCCCTCGCCCGGGTCCTGGCGGCGCTCGCGGCACAGGAGCTCAGCACCTGCCAGAAATTCAAATTCTGGGGCGTCTTATGCTGCGGCCCTCTCACGCCTGGCAGGCCTGCCAGGTGTGACAATGCTCTCAGAGTCCGAGATGGCCAAGTGCTACTAGCTGCATCTGGTGCAGAGAGATGCCGTTGCCTGCGCGGTTGCGGTCATTGCGGCATGGTGGAAGAAGCTACGGCGCCCTTCAGGGATTTGAAGGACCTTGACAAACTGGGCATTAACCTTGCACATTCCACGGACTATTTGTGGCCTGCGGCAGGGTGGAAGAAGCTGCGGCACCCGCTCGAGGATTTGAAAGACCCCGCCAAAATCGACATAGCCACCATCGACCTCGCGCCTCCCCCGGTTGATCCAGTCGTTAAGGTTGTACGGGAACCCATGGAGGCCCTCAACCAACTGGATGGGGCTGCGGGCGACTTTATCTTGCCCCTTTTCCCCACTTCTCCCAGCAATGCTGGCTCGCGCAACCCTCCCCCACCGTGCTCTCCCCTTTTGATTCACCAACTTTGTACAGTTCCTAAAATGACTGCTGAAGATGAACGTCTGGGAAATGACGCCATGGGAGTTCAGGACAGCCGAGCTAGTCTTGAGGGAGTGATGGCGGATGGGGGTGGTTTCGGTGATCAGGATGATCAACGCGAGCTCACACCTGAACCTGACGTGGGTGATCTCTTGAGTGTGTCTTTCTTCCTGAAACCCGGGGTCTCGCAGGTGCAGTCGTCGGCTACTGATGAGGAGATGATGCTGAATATGGGCAGTTTTGAGGCCGCAGTCCAAGGCTTTTTCGCAGATGTGTCTGCGCCCTCGCCGTTGTTGCTCGACCAAGATGTTTTGGGGGTGGAGGTGCAGGTGTCTGAGGAGGAGATAAAGGATGGCTCTGAGATGGTGGAGTCTTTGTCAGCGCAGGAGGCGGTGAAGTTGGTTGCCTGGCGGAAGGCTTTCCATCGGATTTCCCACAAAACTTTTCTCCAGGTTGCGCAGGATGAGCTGATCCCACCCCCACCCCTCCTTCCCTTCTTCCCACCTCTCTAGACGGGTCCTGAAGGATCTTTGGTGATGCATCTGTCACCATAGCTCAGTGGAAAAAAGCGCGGGACTTAACAAATTTGGGTTATCCGCAGGTCCCTGGTTCGATTCCGGCCGAACCCCCGTCAACTCAAATCAATATGGATTTGGGCAAATAGACCCTCAAGCAAGAGTTCTCAACTACTGTTTCCAGTAATAAAAGCCAATAAAAACAAATCCCTTCTTCGCATGCTCCCTCCCCTCCTGCATTGCGCCCCCACCCTCCCCTCTCAGCTCCCATCCTCCCCTCCACTTTCCTCCCCCTCCCACCTCCTTCCCGCCCATGTACGTCCCGTCCCTCTCCCTCTTATCATCCTCCCGCTTTCCCCCCCCACCGTGCTTCTCCCCATTTTCCCTCTCCCTCCTATCACCCTCCCACCATTTCTTCTCTGCTTACCTCCCTCTACTCCCTCCTTCTCCGCATACGTGAATCTGGATCCTGTCCAATTCTCCTCGACATACGCCTTCAATGTGTGTCTGTGTGTATGTTCCTCTTCTCTCTTCCTAGGCCCCTGGGGAGCTAGTACCTGGGATCTGGGTGTCTTTCGTATTTCTAAAAGTTTTTCTCCTCTTGCTGAGGTTAACAATTGATAAACACTCCCAAATTAAAAACGAAACAAAACAAAACAAAACAAAGTGTATCTCGAACCCTCTGCTGATTCTCGATCTCTCGACTCCTGCACTCTCTCTCTTTTTCTGAAAAGCTCTGCCGATTTCCGCTTTCCTCGCACCATACCGCCCACCCACTTTGCGGCCGCTTAATCGATTCAACTCAACCCTGCCACGTTTCTCACCAACCCCATTCTGCTCATAATCCTGCCCCAGACGGAGGTTGAGCTGATATTTCAAAAAGAAAGCACCCTCAAAAACAACAAAATGCGATGGCGCGCCTATGACGAGGGGTCAGGGATTAAACTTCAAGTTTAGTACCGTGGTTCGCCATGAGGGGGACTTGGGACCTCGACCCAGACGGTTTTTTTTTTTTACGGGGGATGTGTCCTTGCGGACCAGGTCCCCCCCTCCTCTACAGTGGCTTCCATTTCCGCCTCTAGTAGCTGCCGTGTTAATTACAGCTAAGGGTGCTGAGTCGCCATGCAGTGGTCGTATAGGAGTGATAGGTGCGTTGGTTTTTTTTTCCATCTGTGGCCGTTCCGACCGGTGGACAAACTTTGCTCTCCCTGGTAGCGCACTGAGACATCGAGAAGTAGCTGATTTCCCCGAGGCAGCGGACTATGTAGATGCCAGAACCTGCCCACAAATTACAGCTGACGTCATTCTGGGACAGTCCCCTGGGTCCTACACGGTTTCCATCCGAGGCCGTTTAGGATAAACTTCACTCTCCCTGACCGGCCCAGTAGCGCACTAAGACACTGTTACGTAGTGGAATACTCTGAGGTAGTGGATTTCGTACATGCCAGAACTTGATCTAATGAAAAGACGGCTGACATGGACGGTCTACGCTACTTCCCTGATGACCCTTACTACAGACTTGGGCCTGTCCATACGTGTGTTTATGTTCGAGCATGTCTACTGGTGACTGAGACCTCTTCCTAGGTCTCCTGGAATGGGCGAGGGCGGAGTCCGGTGGAGCTGACCGATGGGTGTTATAGTGGAGGGGATTCCCAGGGACTGTCAGGGTGAATAAAGTAACCCCCGTGTCCTTGGGATACCTGCTATCAGTTTTCAATAAAAACTCTACTCTCAAACAAACCGTGGCAAACAAACAGACAAACAAACAAACAAGCAAACAAACAAACAAACAAACAAACAAACAAACAAACAAACAAACAAAGTTGGTAGGACCGCAGAAAGAGCTACGCAGCCCGAAGGGATATACTCCCAGGGGTTTTACTTTGAGCCCATGAGCCCAAGGTGGGAGGCGAAGTAAGGATTTTCGGGTTTTATAAAAACAAACAAACAAACAAAAAATCAATTCGAAGAAAGTCGCGACTTGGTACCGGGACTTGTGGCTTTCTATTACAGACTGCGCAGAACGCCCCAACAATTTAGTGCCAAAGGGTGCCAAGGTGAGCACAATAGACGTGATAGCAAAGGCAATCTGTGAGCATTTGGTGTCGATTTCAGGACCGCCCCGATTTGCTCTTTTGGTCAACATGCCCTATGCGCTCACACCCCCACCGCTCATCCAGAGACAATTTCTCGATTTCCTTGTCTTTTCGTTCAGACTTTTCCCCGGAGTGGCCCCTCATTTTTGTCAGCACCATCCGACAAGTAATCTGAGGGAGTCCCGGTACCCTCATCCTACAAGTCCTGTAGGAACACTGTAGTGAAGAAAGAAAGAAAGTTAATGAATGCTCGATTGAGGCGTGCACTGGCACCGAACAGGTTGGCGCCTCGTTGGCAGCACCCTTCGATTCACTCCAGTTAAATTCTTTCCGTGTATGCTTCACATGATAACTGTTACATAGTACATCTGTGTGTCTCTTTCTCGGCGTTTTCCGTCGCCCGCCAGACTCTATCTGCGCGCGCCCAGCTCGTGCACCTTCCTACCCATCTTGCCTTACGTCCTGTGCTTCGGTGTGCTTGCTGTACATAGTATCCCGGAAAAATATATATTGAACCTAGAATTGCGACGCTCCTCCCCCCGACGCATGTACTGAGGACATATTCCTTGTCTATTTTCGTCCTCGTGCTTCCCGAAACTTACTATATACATTTATGTCCTATGCTCCGCCTCCGCCCGCGGCCAGACACTGTTGCATCACTGAGGTACGGCTGTCTTGACCTTTGTTCCTCCCCATCTCTTGAAATGGTTGCTACTTGTACTTGTTGTCTTGTTGAATGCTTCTGTACGTGTGTTGTTTAAGTCTCTGTCATCAAGTGAACTGGTCTGTGATCAGCTACCAAAGTAGTTGCTTCAGGGTTTTCCAAAAGCGCATTGCCAAAAGAGTATCTCGGATCCAATCTTGAAGAGCACTGTTTGGACAACCTGGGCCTGTGATGCAGAACCTAACCTAGGGGGGGCAGCATTACGATCTGAGACGATGTATAAGAGCTCAGTCGGTGAGAGAACGGGTCTGTTACTCCCGAGGTCGTCAGTTCGATTCCGGCAAAAACTCCGAAATCTTGTGACCAAGAACTCGAATCTACATGGGTCTGGCTACATAGACCCTCAAGCAAGGGTACTGAATTACTTTTTCAAATAATAAAAGCAATCATCAATCAATCAGGCGCTAACTTCCTTTGTAGTTAGGGAGACTTGAGTGGGGTTTGTTTGTCCGGAGATACAGAACAGCCAACCAACATTATAAACTGTTTGTATTTACTAGCGGATCCACCAATCAAGAATTATAAGTAGGCGAGATCAGCAACGGTCCGGGACAGTTTCTTGGGTTCTGCGATTAAGGCAGGGTTGGGTTTTGTTCGAAATGATCGTGCGAATTCAGTGGAATCCAGTGTACAAGGCATTTCATCAAATTCGTCGTTGTGAAAACAAACAAATTGTAAATAGTGATTCAAACGTGATCTTAAAGCGGCAAACTTGCGGCCAGCGCTCGGGCATGGCTGCGGCATGCAAACGACGAGTGCTGGCATTTTGTTTTTCCGTCGAATTTGCCAGAAGTTCCTAATATTGAAATGTACAGGTGAATCGGATGTAGGTCTGTACATGACTCCGGGACTTGCACAGTGCCGACTTCCGATTTTTAGACGTGTTTGGCCGCAGAATCCGTCCACAACAACGAATTCGATGAAATGCCTTGTTAAATGGATTCCACTGAATTTGCGCATTCGTTTCGAACAAAACCCAACCCCACTTTAATCAGGGTTTTAGCATCCATTTAGTCCAATGTTTAATTTGGGCTTTCACCACCCAAGAATAAAAGAAAGAAAGAAAGGATAGACTGTCTTGACCCACTAGCGGGTCCGGCATCATAAGTAGGCGGGTAACGGTCCGGGACATTCTCTTGGGTGCTGAGACCAAACGCAAACATTCTTTGTTCGCTCGTCCTAACTTCTTTTAGTATTGTAGATGTATTTTCCTCAGTAAAGTAAACAACTTTTCAGAATCTTTGAGCCCGAATCAATAATTCAATTAAAACCTAGTTTCAAACGCGGTTTTTTTTTTGGTGGCCGCGACCAGCCGCGAAATGTTGAAAACGTAACATTAGTAGCGCGTCAGGGAAAGCTTTGCCGGGTTTTGTTTGGCAATTTTTTTGTTGCTAAAACAGGAAGTGTTTAAATACACAAGAACTCACTCGCTTTTTGTCAACTAAGGAAAACCTGGACTGAATACGCGTGGCGAGAACCGCTCAGACAACACGCTGGAAGGTCGGGTTGAGTGAATGCAGTGCATATGTGTTGAAACGAAGATAGACTTTACTGAAGAGTCATGTGAATAGAAAGACTTCTAGGGACGTGTCAAGATAAGGACGTGACAAGATCCAGTCACGGTAATGGCTGTCTTTGCGTGTCTCCCTCGAGAATATTCAAGGACCATATGTAGCACTCGAAACAAAATTAAATGAAACAGAAGTAAACAAAAATCTGTAACATGGAGAGAAGATATAGAGTACGAACACAGAGATTGCAAACAGCCATTAAAAGTCAAAAAGGCAAAGAAGATCGAAATAAATCGTTATTAAGAGTAGAAATCGTTATTGCAGCTCGTACGCTCGCGGCCAGCAGCGGCGGCCTCGGCTGGTAAAAAGCAACCGACGGAGGCAGCAGTGGGGGGGCAAGCAAAGGACAAGGACTCACACGGGAGGCCATACCAGCTTGCATCGCGTCAGTCTGTTGCTCCGTGGCGCGTTCGCACTGCACGAAAAGGGCAGCGAGACGGAGATGGTCACCATGATGGGTAGACATGCGGATTTGATCGCGGACTTTGGCATTGAGTTGAGTGTGGGCACGGTCGCAGGCTAACGCGTATTTTTCAAGGTCCTCCATTTCATCAAGGTCCTCCATTTCATGATTTTTCGATTTTGACTAGTTGACTAAAATATCCCCACCATTCAGGATTTCGATTACCATTTGATTCAGCATTTCGAGTCTCATTTTCCACGGAACGGGCTGTATTACTTCCAGGGTGTGACAATGGTATATGGGGTTTCCATTAAAACCTTGTAACTTTTGAGCAAACAGACTTGCCACTTTTTTTATGGGCTCAAAAGATGCGCCTCAAAAAATGCAGTTCTTAGGTGCAATAAAAAAAGTGGCAAGTCTGTTCGCTTTTATACAAAACGCAAAAGTGGCGGAAAAATCCCACATATTCGGCCGTCACCGAAGCAAAATAGGTCCGAATCCAAATGTTCTTGCATAATCCAAGAGCTTATGAACAGGGGCAAATATGCATATATGGATTTATGAGTAAAATATGCCTTGGTAAAAAATTCTGGCGTTTCTAAAATCACACCCGTGCGGTCAAAAAACCAGAGAATAACCGTTTCCATGTTCCTATCCTTTTTGCAACTAACCGCTTTACTTTTGGGAAAAATCCACCGCCGCCTCTGGTTTTTGGTTTTTTGGTTTTTGGTTTGTTACGCCGCCACACAGCTAGCAACTCAATTACAGCAGAGACGCATACAAGTGGTGCGCAGTAATAGGGTAGCCCGGAAGCGCCCGACCGAATCGAACGGCACTCCCGCAATGGACCCCGGACAGATGAATATCGGTTTGACGTGTACATTCGCATATTGTTGTGAAGATGAAGGCCTCCATTGTTACACCCTAATTACTTCCGCGCCGCTTTGTGCCGTTGTAATTGGATTCGACTCGATTTTTGCTAGAACGCTTTCCGATTTTCCAAGTTTTGGGCGAATTCAAAATCGCAAGCGTGGTGATCAATGGTAAATGTGGGAGGTTGTGGCCGCGATCCAAGCTAGTGAAGAGCGGTGGCGGCCAGCCTATTCTGTGCTAAGCGCCCCCTTTTGCGCGGCTGCGTGACGCAGGCCTTTTTCCTTTCCACATGTCCGGCCCAGTGGATGCTGCGGTGGAAAAGCTGGCAGTAAGATGGTCAAAGCTGGCAAAAACATGCAAGCTGGTCCCGCTGGGCGAGGCGGAAGCCAGTGGGACGGACACCATGTACCAGTGCATGCTTTTTGAGCTGGGCAAGGTGCCGGTGCCCAAGTCACTGCTCGACAAGGTTGACAGTAAGGACAAGAAGCACAAAATACAGATGCACATAAACGCCACACTCTTCCACGCCAAAAAGGGCGCCTTTTTCGGCAACACGTGGTCGGGTCCTCGCCAGACCGTCGACGACAACTGCCTGACGCGCGAGAAGGGTCCTGTGTCCAAGTGGAATGGCAACCCAGCTGAGCTGTGCTCGCTCAAGCTGTCGCCCAGAGACAAAAACTACGCCTTCATCTTCCATACCAAGGCAGATCTCGCCGATGTACGGCTGGCGGTGGAGCTGGTTATGACAGTGACGGACATTAAGGGCGAAATTCGCGGCGAGGAGTTTGGCATCTGCTGGGGCGTGCTGCATATGGTGGCGGCGAAGAACGCAAGCGAATTTTCGAAAAAAGAGGACGACATGGCGAAAGGCTCTCTCTTTGCAGGCACGCCACGCCTGCTACTATTTCTCGGTGCGGACGAGGCAGCGCTGAGCAAGCAGAAAAACGCCAAACTGCCCGGCGGCGTCTTCAAGTACGTGTCGCTCAAGCACACCAAAGCTGATGATTCGATCATGAAGCTCATCAGCCCAAACGAACTTGTGGGCGGCGACGACTCTACTCTATCAGTCATTCCTGGAGTCAAGGACAAAACTGGCGCAATTGAGGCAGGCGGTGGCAGCCTCAAGAAGGCAGCAAGCTGCGTGCTGGTGCTCAAAAAGCTATCAGTAAAAGTGAGTGAAGGCCTTGACGCGCGCGTCAACACGCATGTAAAGCGCTCCACTGGCAAAGATGCTAAGATTCTTGGTCTCATGATGGAGGTGGGTGTGCACAATGGGAGGCGGTATGTGAGCAAGCCCAAAGAGCTCGAGCTTGAGTCTGGCGCTGGCAAAGGGGAGTACGTTTGTAAAAAGGACTGCAAAATGTTGGAGTATATGCCGCACAATATGATGGCCGTGATCGTGCTCGTGTATGTAAATGTGGACGTGGATGGTGACACCGGTAAGATGTGCATCGGATGGAATAGCATTGTGCCCTCGGAGAATGCTGGTATGTGTTCCCTCCTACCCACACAGGCGCATCCTTTCCAGAGATGCCCTCTCTCGCATCCTTTCCAGCACCCTCTCTCGCATCCTTTCCAGCACCCTCTCGCTTCCCTGTCCCTCGTGTTCCTCTCGGGCTTATTTGGTTGGTTGTGGAGTTGAATCATGGGTGGCTGCGGGAGGTGGATATATCTCACCAAAACCAAATTACTCATCTCGCGCGCACGTGTGCTCTCCTTCTCCTTGTCCTTCTCCTTCACCTTTTCCCTCTCCTCCTCCTTCTCCTTTTCCTTCTTCTTTTCTCTCTCTCGCACACACAAATACACGCAGGGCCAGCCGGGCCGCTGCTAGTAGGGAACATGAAGGTGCACCTGAAATCAACGCCTCTCATAGCGTGCATCAGTAACGCCATCATTTTCAGTGAAGATGACGGCAAGAGCAAAGCCCCCATCCTCTCTTTGGATCTCGAGAAAGGTTCGTTCGTGCGTGTGTAAGTGTGTGCATGTTTTGTGTGTGTATATGTAACGCAACAATTTGAAACACAGTCTGGTGTCAGCAAGCTGTCGAGAGATGTGTGGCTGTGTGTGTGCATGTAAATGCATTTAGTTTGTATGTGTTTCCTCATTATCTGACGGGACCTGGTAACACGCGTTCAGGAGAGAAAGAGACGATTAAAACAGCACAGTTTGCCTCCAAAGTATCGGCTGCCCCAGCCGCCGCTGTCAGCTCCGACGACAGTGAAGAGGACGAGGATCTCCACACACACACACCAGTTGCCCACAAACCCGAAAAGGGCCAGGGCAAAGTGGCGTCGTCGAAAAAGGTGGAGGATGCTGCTGGTGGCGAAGTCAAGGTCGCGGGCGTGGCGGGGCGAACAGCAAAGCTCGAGGCTGTGAAAGCGCGTGATGACGACCGACCTGTGGCGAAAATGGTAGACGGGGAGCTCGAGGAGTTTTATGTGTCGTGCGATGCAAAAAATCTGCCAGGTGTGGATGTAAAAAGGCACCTGTTGGGCCCCTTTGATATAGAGGTCGAATACAACGAGTTCAGCAAGGCCCTTGAGAAGGAGTTTGGGCAAAAGGTTGTGTGGAAATACCAGACATTTGAAAAGGGCAATCTCGGGCCGCTTGCCACAGTGGAGAACGCTGATGCCTTTGACGACATGCTCGAGTATCTTGAAAAGGACGCCGAGGGTGACAGCGCCGTGCACAGCGGTACGCTTGATATTGAGGTGCGTGCGGCGCCAGCGAAATCAGCAGTTAAAGAACCCGAGGCAAAGGCTGCCCAGAAACCTGCCGCAAAGGCCAAGAAGGAGGAGCTCGAAGAGATCAAACTGCACTTTACAAAACAGAAGATCACAGTGGCGATTGACATTGATGCCACGTGGGATGAGGCAGTGGCTGCGATTGCCAAGAGCATTGGGCGCAAGGTCTACTTTAGTTGGGTGGATGATGACGAGACTGTTGTTGTTGATACACTCGAAGAGTTTGAAGACTTGTGTGCCGAGCTCGAGGTGTCTATCTTGTGTTGACACGTGTATTGTCTATTTTCTGTATTATTTTGGCATGTTTGTTGTGCGTCATTCGATTTTTGTGTCTGAGTGTCTGTGTCTGTGAGTTTAAGAACTAGTGTGCCGAGCTCGAGATGTGTATGGTGTGTTGGCTGAAGTGTGGTGCGTCTGTATATGTATCTGTCTGTGTCCGTGTGTCTGTGTCTATGTTTGTGTCTGAGTTTGGAGACCTGTGTGTCGAGCTCATGGTGTCTATATTGTGTTGGCAGGTGTGTTGTACGTCTGTCTACGTGCGTGTGTGTATATTTGCGTCTGAGTTTGAAGATGTGCCTGCCGAGCTCGAGTTGTTTATGCTGTGTGGATACGTGTGCCGTTTGTCTGTGTGTTGTGTGGAGACGTGTGTCATTTGTCTGTGTTTGTCTGTGTGGTACGCCCGAAGACTTTGAAGAAGTGTGGGCCGAGCTCGATGTGACAGTATTGTGTGTGCACGTGTATCTGGTGTCAGTATCTGGGTCGGTGTTTGTCTATGAGTCTACCTATGTATCTGTCTAAGTGTCTGTGCGTGCTGAGGTCTCTATTGTATGGGCACGTGTGTTTTGTGTCAGTATATGTCAGTGTCTTTCTATGTGTCTTTCTACGTGTCTATCTACGTGTCTATCTGTGTGTCTGTCTGCCGAGTTTTTGAGGTGTCTTATGCTGTTTGGACACAAGTGTCTTGCGTCTGTGTCTACCTCTGTCTCTGTGTCTGCGCCTGTCTTTGCATGTAGTAATGATCCAGAACATCGAACAACAGGATGACTGGGACAATGCCTCCCCCGAACTGAATGGTGAAATGGATGTGGAGATTGTCGAGGTGAAAGATTCTTCCGGCCAGGTACGTGTGTGCGGCAACATTACTGCTCACGTGAGTACTCGTTGCATATCCCCTCCGAGGCGCGCGGCGGCCGCGTTCTCACTGGATCGGACCATTGACTTGAGGACATTCGGATAGGGTCCCCAAAGAAATAGACCAAAACAGATGTTTTTTGTCTATTACACTATGTCACTTGACACATTCATCAGCGGGAAATGCTGCGGCGTGAATTATTCACCTGTATGGCATGACTCGTGCGCATTGCAGGTCACTGGTCAGCAACGAAAAAAAGAGGTCCAAACACCTGGCGCTGCTGACACGGGACAGGGCGACGTAGCCTCCTGGACCGAAGCAGCTGCTGCGACAGTAGCCCATCCCCTGCCCACCACTGCCACTAGTGGCAAAACCGCACATGCTGAGGAGGAGGCAACTGCAATTGCTCCAGCCGTGCCTGCTGCAGCTCCTGCTGCACCCACGGTAGAGGCTAGTGCAGACAAAAAGGCGTCTTCGCCCAAGGCGGCTGGGGCGGTAGCTGCAGCGCACTCTCCCGCTCCTCCTAGCACGCCTGCTTCTGCAGCGACGCCGGCAGCTGGTGTGCCTGCTTCACCTGCACCTACCCAACCTTCCGCGGCAGGTCACGCAGCGTCTTCGTCAGCATCAGACCTGCCTGCGGCCCCTGCAACGCCAGCGGCGCATGCCGCTGCGGAGGCAGTCAAAAAGAGCCCTGCTCTTCAGCCTGTGCCTCCTCCGGGCGGAAGGGTTCCTTCAGCCGATATACCACCTACCAGACCAGGTATGTCTGCAACATCTTGCAACACACTGCCGCCGCCCAGAAGAGGATTTTGTCCCATTATTTTCTGGGATTTCGATTTCGAAGTATGCATACTTATTCATGTGCGTACACACACGCTGACACATACACGTATGAACGTGTGAAACGAAAGATGTTGCAGTTGCAGGCGGAATGAGCGAGAGCGCAAGAGAGACAGAGAGGGAGCGACACAGGCAGAGAGACGGAGACACAGAGCGAGAGCGAGAAAGAGAGAGAGAAAGTGCGATTTCTGGGATTGCGTGCATTCTCATTCACGCTCGTGTACACACATACTGAGTCGCAGTTGCAGTCGGGCCGAGCGAGAGTGCTGCAACACATTCCAATACACTGCAACACACTGCTCATTCGCACGCGTACACACGCAAACTGAACTGCAGTTACAGGCGGGCCGAGCGAGAGTGCTGCGGCCACACCGGCTGCTGCGGTGCGCCCCAGCAGCAAAGAGCAGCAATCAGGCAGGAGAGCGCGCAGCAGCAGCAAGGAGCGACGTGCAGAGAGGGAAGAGGACGCCGAGGACGATGCATACCCTGTAAGCCCCCTGTGTACATATCTAAATATGAGAATGCATATGTATGTAAGTTAATGTATGTAAGTTAATGTTTAATAGTGTCAACGCATATTTGTATAGATGCATTTGTATAAGAGCGAGTGTCTATGTCTGTGGCTATGGCTGTGTCTGTGGGCTGTTACTGTGTCTGTGTCTGTGTCTGTACATGTATATCATATGGGTGGGTGGTTGTGGATGTGGGTGTGGGTGCGTGTGGAGAACTGAAGGACAGAGGAGACAGGCCTACTATATATATGTATATATATACGTATATATATATATATATATATAGACGCGACCATGACTATCCAATATGCTATAAACACAAACATACATATCCTCCTGTGCACACACTTAATACCCATGTACATGTAGTCAAACATATCAAATGTATCCATGTATACACACACACATATCGATGAGTACATACATCTACATATACATATATGCATGTGCGTGTAGAGAGAAAGATACTCGAGTAGAGAGAGAGATAAGGAGAGAGTCAAAGAGAGAGACCAAATCATGGAGAGCGAGGAAGTGAGTGAGAGAGAACGAAGGAGACATACACGATCCACGAATCATGGAGCTGCTGTTTTCGTGATAAACGACACATATACTTACACAAATACACACACATGTATACGCTCACGTCTTGGTGTTTTTATAATATGTGCATGTGTGTGCATGTTGAATATATACACATGAACATGTGTGCAAATACATATACATATTTATGTGTATGCATATATTTATGCATGGATACATACTTCTGGAAAAAAATCTTGCGTCTCTACGCGGCGAGTGCACATGACCATGTGACTGATTCATAAGTGGGACACGACTCATTCATATGGGGGACATGACTCTTTTACGTGTGCGACATGACTCACTCATACATGACTCGCCGCTGCAAGCGCATTCGTCCACATGACTCGTTCATATCTGGGACAGGACTCATATCTGGGACATGACCCATATTTGGGACATGACTCATATCTGGGACATGACTCACTCGTACGCTTGACTTGATTCATCCATCCATACACGACATTACTCATATCTGGAAAATTACTATTCATACGTGGGACATGACTCATTCGTATGTTTCACATTACTCATTCATACAGGACTCGCCACGGCAAGCGCACTCGGCCCGGCCGCCATCGGGCAAAAAAGCGCAGGCACGCAGCAGTGCGGGAAGGCAGATGATGGCAACAGAAGACAGTGAGGTCGACAGTGGACTGGATACTGGCGGTGCTCGTCGTGCCGCGCCCAAGAGCAGAGGTGCTATATCTGACGTGTGTGTGTGTGAAGGTGTTGGTGTAGGTGTGAAGATTTGTGTGTGCGTGTGTGTGTGTATATGTATATATACATATAAATATATATATATGAATATATATAGATATACATAAATATACATATATACACATATATATACATATATACATATGTATATATATATATATATATATATATATATATATATATATATATATA